>Ga0102591_1000942_pt1 | contig 45225 bp, 33 predicted proteins | sample AraplaCol_mCL_r2_2_FD_76860 | JGI IMG/M metagenome (GOLD analysis project Ga0102591, IMG submission 76860) | Arabidopsis root microbial communities from North Carolina, USA - plate scrape MF_Col_mCL_r2 (SPADES assembly) (version 2) | ecosystem: Host-associated > Plants > Roots > Endosphere...
ACACCCAGAAGGCGGTGATCGAGGCGTCCGACAGCAGGATCGGGTGGCCCTTCATGTCGGCGATCGAATTGATGCCCACGCCGTCGTGGGCGATCAGCACCTGCGGGTCCTTGTCCATGAAGGCGGCGACGGCTTTGACCGGGACCTTCTCCTTGGCCAGGTTCAGCACGATGAAGCTGTTGGAGCCGACGCCGACATCGACCGCGCCGGTGGCCAGCAGCTGGGGCACGTTCACGCCGGGACCACCTTGGATCAGGGTCACGTCCAGGCCGCGCTTTGCGTACTCGCCGGTCGCCAGGGCCTGGTAGTAGCCGCCCAACTCCGCCTGGCCCTTCCAATCGGTGGCCAGCTTCAGCGCCGTGCGGCCGGGCGCCGGAGCGGCTTCCTTCTTGCCGGGCGAGCAGGCCGCCAGGGCGGCGCAGACGGCCAGGACGGCCAGGCGCAGGATCTTCATCGTCGTGTCCCCGAATTGCCCGGGGAGGTTAGTGGTGGAGGGCGGGAGAGGGAAGAACCTACTTCCGCGCCAGCCAGCGATTGACCTTGGCGTACAGCACCTCGCGCTGCACCGGCTTGGCCACGTGGTCGACCATGCCCGCGGCGTAGCAGCGCTCGACCTGCTGGGGCAGGGCGTCGGCGCTCATGGCGATGATCGGCGCCTTGCCGGCTTCGCCGTCCAGCGAGCGGATCGCCCGGGTGGCGGCCAGGCCGTCCATCTCGGGCATGTGGATGTCCATCAGGATGATGTCGAAGCCGCCGCGCGCGGCCTTGGCCACCGCCTGCTGGCCGTTGTCGGCGGTCTCGACCTCACAGCCGACCAGGGTCAGCAGGGCCGCGCCGATCTCGCGGTTCATGGGGTGGTCGTCGACCAGCAGGATCCGGGCCGCGCCGGGGGCGGCGGCGCCTTGCGGCTCGCCGGCGTCGTAGGCCTCGGCCTGGGGCGCCTGCAGCTCGATCCAGAAGGCTGAGCCGTGGCCCTGGGCGCTGTCGACCCCGATCTTGCCGCCCATCAGCTCGACCAGCGCCTTGCTGATCGCCAGGCCCAGGCCCGCGCCGCCATAGGGGCGACTGGCTGAGCTGTCGACCTGGCTGAAGCGCTGGAACAGGCGCCCCTGGTGCTCGATGGGGATGCCGACGCCGGTGTCGATGATCTCGAACTTCAGCCGATCCTCCAGCTCGCCGGGCTCCACCGTCAGGCAGGCGCGGATCCGACCGGCCTCGGTGAATTTCACGGCGTTGTTCAGCAGGTTCAGCAGCACCTGGCGCAGCCGCAGGCCGTCCAGGTCATGCAGGCCGCCGACGGGGTCGTTTATCTCGACCTCCAAGGTCAGCCGCTTGTTCTCGGCCTCCGGGCGGATGATGCCGACGGCGTCGTGCAGCACCGCCGCCGCCGAGGTCGGCTGGAACAGCAGTTCGACCTGCCCCGCCTCGACCCGGGAGAAGTCGAGGATGTCGTTGACGACCGTCAGAAGCGCCGTGCCAGCGCTGTCTATCAGCCCGAGCTGGCGGCGAACGTCGGACGGCAGGTCCTTGCGCTCGACCAGCAGCTGAGAGAAGCCCAGCATGCTGTTCAGCGGCGTGCGGATCTCGTGGCTCATGGTGGCCAGGAACTCGGTCTTGGCCTCGTTGGCGGCCAGGGCCCGGGCGCGGGCGGCGCGGGTCAGCTGCTCGCGGCGGATCAGCAGGCGGCGCAGGCGCTCCTGCTGGGCCAGGGCCAGGCCGGTGGCCAGGCTGGTGACGAACAGCACGCCGACGAAGATCTGCACCAGGCGGTTCTCGCGGGCCTGGGACCAGTCGGTCTCGATCTGCGGCGTCCACAGGCCGTGGACGGTCAGGGGGATCGCGACGCAGGCGACGATCAGCGAGGCTTGGGCCGCGCCGCGCGGGCCCAGCCGGAAGGCGGTCAGCAAGGCGACGGGGAACAGCACGAAGGGCGCGGGCACGCCCCTGACATGGAACACCGCCGCGGTCAGGGCGGCCATCAGGAGGGCCAGCGTCAGTTGTTCCGAGATCGGCCGCTGGAAGGCGCGGCGGTGCTCGCTGTCCATCAGGACCAGCACGGCGGGCAGCACGATGGACATGCCCAGCACGCCGCACAGGAACCAGTCGGTGAGCACGGGCACGAACGGCATGCCATAGCCCACGCTCAGAGCGGTCGCGGCGACCGCGGCCATCAGCAGCGTCACAGGCGCGCTCAGGGTGGTCAGCAGGGCCAACTGCCGCATCGTCCGCACACGGGGCGTGCCGCCAAAGAAGCGCCGGGTCACCCGCCAGACCAGCAGGGCCTCGCCCACGTCGACCAGGGTGGCGATGGACGAGCGGCCCAGCCCGTCGCCGATCATCAGGTTGATGGCCATGTGGCCGACCACGGCGACGACCGTCAGGATGGTGGCGCGACGGGGGTTCAGCACCAGCAGGCCGCCGGCCAGTAGGGCGTTCGACGGCCAGAGGGTCGGGATGCCCAGCGCGTTGCGCGTCAGGACGTCGCTGAACGCCTGGCTGGCCACCAACGCCACCGCCAGGACGAACAGGACCTGGTCCTGCCGCCGCTGTTCATGATGAGCGACGTTAGCCTGCATTGTTTTCCCGTTCCCCGGACGGGAGGAATACGCGAAGAGGGCCTTTACGTTTCGTCGTTACGCGACGCTGTGACGCTTTGCCGCATCCTAGGGTGAAGTTCAATCACGCCCTGGTTGCGTTCCGGTTCGATGCAGGCGCCATGCGTCGATCCTCGTCATCAACGGGGTGGCGGTGACGCCGTGGATTAGGATCGAGCACAGCACGACGAAGCCGGTGATCGCCCAGAGGCGGTCCCAGCCATGAAAGTCGCCGTGGTTGAGGCCGTAGGCGAGGTAGTAGAACGACCCGATCCCCCGGATGCCGAAGAAGGACACGACGGCCCGCTCGCGCATCGAGTGGGGCGCGCCCAGGAGGCCGATCCAGCCCGCGAGCGGCCGCACCACAAGGACCAAGGCCAGGCCGAAGGCGATCTCCTTCCAGGTCAGGGAGTCCAGCAGGCCGCCCGCCACCGCGCCGCCCAGCAGCACCAGGACCAGCATCATGAGCAGGCGCTCGACCTGTTCGGCGAAGTCGTGCATGGCCTCGTGGAATTCGTGGTCGCGCTCGGTTTCGCGCAGGGCCAGGGCGGCGATGAACACCGCCAGGAAGCCGTAGCCGTGCGCGGCCTCGGCCACGCCATAGGCCACCAGGGTCGCGCCCAACGCCACCAGGCCGTCGCCGGTGCCCGAGATGCGGGCGTGCGGCGCCTTGAAGGTGGCCCAGCCCAGCGCCTTGCCCACGGCCCAGCCGACCCCGGCCCCGGCGGCCACGCGCCAGAGCACGTCGATCCCCAGCCAGTGGGTCGCCAGGCCCGGGGTCAGGGCGCCGCCCGCCAAGGCGATGGCGACGGCCAGGTGCACGAACGGAAAGGCGAAGCCGTCGTTGAGGCCGGCTTCCGAGGTCAGGGCGAAGCGGGCCTCGCCGTCCTCGCCCGAGCGCGGCGGGCCCACCTGGACGTCGGAGGCCAGCACCGGATCGGTAGGGGCCAGGGCGCCGCCCAGCAGCAGGGCTGAAGCCAGGCCAAGGCCCAGGCCGTGGACGCCCATCAGCGTCACCGCCGCGATGCTCAGCGGCATGGTGAAGGCGATCAACCGCCACGAAGACTCCCAGCGTCGCCAGCCGATCCGCCGGTCGATCTTAAGGCCCGCGCCCATCAGCGAGACGATGACCACGATCTCGGTCAGCCGCTCGGTCAGGGTCGAGAACCGGACGGGATCCGAGCGGAAAGGCAGGACGCCGCCGTGGAACACCGCCACCCCGATGAGCACGCAAAGGATGGCGAGGGACAGCGGCAGGCGGCTCAACGCCATCGGCAGCCAGGCGACCAGCAGCACGACGACGCCCAGGCCCAGCAGGAACAGCAGATACGGATCGAACATCCGTCCCTAACGCACGGAGGCGGCAACCGGAGCCGTCCCGAACCGAGCGCAGCCGCCGCGCGTTATCGCACCGGGCGGCTCGAAAGGTGGAACGTCATGGACAGGCTGTTCGCGAAATTCGCCAACGCCACCGCCAAGATCACCGGCAGCCCAGCGGCCTTCATCCTCTGCGTGCTGATGGTCGTGGCCTGGGCGGCCAGCGGTCCGATCTTCAAGTTCTCCGAGACCTGGCAGTTGGTGATCAACACCGGCACCACGATCATCACCTTCCTGATGGTGTTCCTGATCCAGAACACCCAGAACCGCGACAGCGCGGCGATTCAGACCAAGTTGGACGAACTGATCCTGACCTCGGCCGCCGAGAACGACTTCATCGGCATCGAGAAGCTGACCGAAAAGGAGCTGGCGGCGATGCACACCCGCTGCGCCGAGCACGCCAAGATCGCCCAGGATCGACTCGACAAGGTGGCGTCCGAACGACAGGCGCGGAAGGACGGCAAGTCCGGGCCCAACGCCAAGAGCGCGCCATCAAAGACCGCGCGCGCCAAACCGGGCAGGGCCAAGCGCAACGCGTCGAAACGGCCGCTGGCCAAGAACGCGCCGGTGCGACGCGTGAAAGCGTAATTTTCAATCCGCTCATCCCGGCGAATGTCGGGACTCGGACCCTGTGGCGGTGCGCTCGCTACTTCTTCTCCAGCAGCAGCGTGCCCTGCTTCTTCACCTGCCCGGTGATCTTGCCGGCGATCATGCCCAGCAGGCCCGGAAGAACGATGTCCATCCGGACCGAGTCCGCGAACACCGTCAGCACGCCGGAAATCGGTTGGCCCATGGCCTGGGCCGAGAAGGTCAGGGCGTCGCCCGCCCAGCTCTTCTCGACGTCCTTGATCATGCCGCCGGCCTGACTGAGCAGTTGGCCGAAACCTTCCTCGATCCGGCGGCGCGCCTCGGCGGCTCCCAGCTGATGGGGGACGGTGATGGTGACCGGCTTGCTCATGCGCGGGGCGCTCCTTCTTTCCGGGTCTAACGCCCGTCGGCGACATATAGGGGCGCCGCGGTCATATCATACGTCCGGATATGACGTATCACCCGGCGAAGGTCGTGACATCCACGGAGGACGACATGACCGACATCGCCATGCCCAGCCTGTTCCAACCCCAGCCTCGCTCGGTCCGCTTCACCCGCCCGGGTCGTCCCGGCGGCCTGCTGGGCGCCGTGAACTACGCCGGCGTGCTGTTGGTGTGGGTCGCGCTGTTCGTTTGGGATCCGCGCCTGGCCATGCAGGTGCTGCGCGAGCGTCGCGCCGACTCGCCGATCCGCCGGCGCGACTAGAGCCCATGGCGCTAGATCTTTGTCTGGAGCGCGGCGGGCGCCGAAACCGGCGGCCACTTTCGGCTGCCGCGCCCCTAGCCAAATCTCGCTGACGGTGGGATGGCAGGGACATGCAGCGCACCGTCTCGATCGCCCGCGTCAGTCACCGCCTGAAGGCCCCGTTCCGCATCTCGCGCGGGGTCAAGACCGCCGCCGAGGTGGTCGTCGTCGAGGTGGTCGAGGGCGAGTTGATCGGACGGGGCGAGAGCGTGCCGTACGCCCGTTACGACGAGACCGTCGACAGCGTGATCGCCCAACTCCAGCCCGCCGCCCAGGCCCTGCGCGGGGGCGCCCGGCCGCACGACGCCCTGGCGCTGCTGACGCCCGGCGCGGCCCGCAACGCCCTGGACTGCGCCCTGTGGGACCTGCGGGCCAAGCGCGAGGGGCTCAGCGTAGAGGCCCTGACGGCCCTGCGCGTGCCCGACAGCCTGGTCACCGCCGTCACCGTCAGCCTGGACAGCCCCGAGGCCATGGGCGTCGCCGCCCGGGCCGTGGCGTCGGCTCCCCTGATCAAGATCAAGCTCTCGGCCGACGACCCTGCCGCCCGCCTGCTGGCCGTGGCCAAGGCCGCGCCGCACGCCCGGCTGATCGTCGATCCCAACGAAGGCTGGGACTTCGCCACCCTGGACGGTCTGAAGCCGATCCTGTCGGACCTGAACATCGCCCTGGTAGAACAGCCCTTGCCGGCCGGCCAGGACCATGCGCTGGAGGGCTACGACCCGCCGTATCCGATCTGCGCCGACGAGTCGGTGCATGTGGCCGAGGACCTGGCCGGGCTGAAGGGCCGCTACAGCGCGGTGAACCTCAAGCTCGACAAGTCCGGTGGGCTGACCGAAGCCCTGCTGATGCTGGAGGAGGCCCGCAACCACGGTTTCGAGCTGATGGTCGGCTGCATGGTCGCCTCGTCCCTGGCCATCGCCCCGGCCCTGCACCTGGCAGGCTCGTGCGCCTTCGCCGATCTCGACGGGCCGTGGTGGCTGGCGGAGGATCACCCGGGCGGCTGCCGTGTGGCCGATGGGCGGATGAGCAGGCCAGCTGAAGGCTTCTGGGGTGACGGCGTAACGGCGACGGGGCTCTGGCTTTAGACCCTTCTCCCTCCCACGACTACGTTGCGGGTCCCTCCCTCTCCCTTTCGGAGAGGGTTTCCGGCAGCCGCGTCGACTTCACATCCACCGCGCCGTGGCACGCGCCACATCGCGTCCTCACCTCCAGCGCCGTCCCGCAAGGCTTGTGGATCAGCACTTCCGGCGGCCCGGCCTCGCCCGCCAGCCAGCGGTCGCCCCAGGCCATCAGGGCGGCGATCAGCGGGAAGAGGTCGCGGGCTTCGTCGGTCAGCCGGTACTCCCAGCGTTCGGGCCGCGCCTGGTACAGCCGCCGCTCCAGCATGCCCAGGGCCGTCAGCCGCGCCAGGCGGTCGGCCAGGATGTTGGTGGCCACGCCCAGCTCGGCCTGCAGGTCGTTGAACCGCCGCCGGCCGTAGAAGGCCGCGGCCAGCAGATGGGCGGTCCAGCGGTCGCCCAGCACGGCGATCGAGCGCTCCAGCATCGGCGCCAGCGGTTGGGCGGTCTCGGCGGTGGAGCGGCGCTGGAGGCGGGCGCGGGGCGCGGGCTCCAGGCCGGCGCCGGGGCCGGGGACCAGCTCGACATCGCGCGCCTCGACCGGCCGCTCGCAGGCCTTGCAGACCAGCTCGGCGACCAGAGGCCGACCGCAGGTCGAATGCCGGATCAGGTGCGAGGGGCTGGTCTCGTCGTAATGCCAGCGGGTCTCCCAGCGCAGGATCATCAGGGCCGCGTCGTAGAGGTCCTTGCCCATTGCCGTCAGGTGATAGCCGTGGCGGACGGGGCGCTCCTGATAGGGCCGCTTCTCCAGGACTCCAGCCGTTTCCAGGCGCCCCAGCCGGTCGACCAGCAGCGAGCGGGCCATGCCGGTCAGCTTCACGAAGCCGTCGAACCGGGTCTGGCCCATGAAGGCGGCGTAGAGGGCCAGCAGGGTCCAGCGGTCGCCGATCAGGTTCAGGGCCCGCGCGGCGGAGCTGGCGCGAACCATCTGGACGGCGGGGGAGGCGACCTCGGTCATGGTCCTTGGTTCGGGTGTTTCGCGGCGGGAAGTCAACGCGAAGCATTGCCTCTCGGTCAGTCACTTGTATAGTAAGACTGACTCAGCCGGGGCACATCGGCGAGGCACGCGAACGGGAGGGAGCGCCGTGGTCTACATTCTTGGAGGCTGGCAGAGCGACTTCGCGACGAACTGGGCCAGGCAGGGGATGGGCCTGGCCGATGCTTTCGCCGAGGCCGTGGGCGAGGGGCTGGCCGCCGTCGACCTGGATCCCGAAGACATCGACACGGGCCATGTCGGCAATTTCGCCGGGGAGCTGTTCGCGGGGCAGGGGCTGCTGGGCGGCTTCTTCGGCCAGGTGCATCCGGCCCTGGACGGCTTGCCAACGGCGCGCCACGAGGCGGCCTGCGCCTCGGGCAGCGTGGCGATCCTGGCGGCGACCGCCGAGATCGAGGCCGGCCGCTACGACCTGGCCTGCGTGGTCGGTATCGAGCAGATGCGCAACGTCCCCGGCCAGACCGCCGCCGAACACCTGGGCTCGGCTGCCTTTGTCGGGCACGAGTTCCAGGACGCCCGCTTCCTGTGGCCGCGCGCCTTTTCGGACCTGGCCGACGAATACGACCGCCGTCACGGCCTGAAGTACGAACACCTGATGGCGATCGCGGAGAACAACTTCACGAATGCTCGTCGTAATCCTGACGCCCAGACCCGTGACTGGCGGTTTGGGCCCGAGGCCTTCACAGCGGACGACGTGGCCAATCCGGTGGTCGAAGGACGCACGCGCAAGCAGGACTGCGGGCAGGTCACCGACGGCGCGGCGGTGGTGTTCCTGGCCTCCGAGCGCCGGGCCAAGGCCTACGCCTTCATGAAGGGCGTGACGCTGGAGTCCATCCCGCGCATCAAGGGCTGGGGCCATCGGTCGGCCCCGATCAGCTACGCCCGCAAGGTCGAGGCCAGCCGCGACCAGCCCTATGTCTTCCCGCAGGTGCGCCGCGCCATCGAGGACGCCCGGGCCCGGGCCGGGATCGCAGACCTGTCGCAGGTGCACGCCGCCGAGGTCCACGACTGCTTCACCGCCACCGAATACATGGCCATAGACCACCTGGGCCTGACCGCGCCGGGCGAGAGCTGGAAGGCGGTCGAGGACGGCTCGATCGCCATGGGCGGCCGTCTGCCCGTCAACCCCTCCGGCGGCCTGATCGGCGCCGGCCACCCCGTCGGAGCCACCGGCGTGCGCATGGCCCTGGACGCCTTCAAGCAGGTGACCGGAACGGCCGGCGACTGCCAGGTCGAGGGGGCCAAGACGGTGCAGACCCTCAACATCGGCGGGTCCACCACCACGACGGTCAGCCTGGTGGTGGGGGTATAGATCCTCCCACAAAGTTCTCCCCCTGTGGGGGAGGCGGCCCGAATGGGCCGGAGGGGGGATTAGTCCCACCTCGGCCAACTCTCCCTCCGTCGGCTTCGCCGACACCTCCCCCACAGGGGGAGGGATTGGTTCTCCGAAAGCTTCGCGAATGCCGCTCCTGACCCTTCTCCTGATCAACGCCGCCGTCTCGGCCGTCGCCTTCGTGGCCCTCTGGCTGATCGGTCTTCGCCTGAAGGACGTCAGCTTCGTCGACGCCTGGTGGGCGTTGGGCATGGCGCTGATCGCCTGGACCACCCTGATCCAGTCCGGCGTCACTCCGCATGGCATGCTGCTGACGGCGCTGTGCACCGTGTGGGCCGCGCGACTGGGCGGATACCTGCTGTGGCGCTGGCGCAAGCAGGGGGCGGATCGCCGCTATGTGACGATGATGCACTTGGCGCAAACCCAGCGCGGCTGGGGCTTCGCCAAGGCCTCGGCCCTGCTGGTCTTCGCCCTGCAATACGCCCTGCAGTTCGTCGTGGCCCTGCCGGTGCAACTGGGCCAGCCGATCGCCGCGCCGCTGGGCGGACTAGCCGCCGCCGGGGCGGTGCTGGCCTTGGTCGGCATCGGCTTCGAGAGCCTGGGCGACTGGCAGCTGGTCCGCTTCAAGGCCGATCCCGCCAACGGCGGCAAGGTGCTGGACACAGGCCTGTGGCGCTATACCCGCCATCCGAACTATTTCGGCGACGCCTGCGTCTGGTGGGGTCTCTACCTGATCGCCGCCGAGACCGGCCTGGGCGCCTGGGCCCTGCCCGGGCCGATCCTGATCACCTTCCTGCTGACCCGCTGGAGCGGCGTGCCGACAGTGGAAGGGCGTATGCGGCGCAAGCGCCCGGATTACGAGGCCTATGTCGCCCGCACCTCCGGCTTCGTGCCGTGGTTTCCCAAGGCCTGAGCCACCGCTGTACTTTCGCGCGCATGCGTATAACCTCCGATTGAATAATCAGGGAGGTCGCGTCTTGCGCAAGTCTTCGGCAGCTTTGGCGGTGGTCGCCGCTTCGTTCCTGTTCGCGCCCCAGGCGCTGGCCCCGCAGGCCCAGGCCTTCGGCACCATCCGCAGCCTGGGCCAGAACGCCGAGCACGAGCGGATCACCCGCAGCGGCCTGGCCTCGTTCGGCTTCGGTCCGGATTCCCTGAGCGAGATCGCCGGCAAGAACGGCACGTGGGGCGCGGTCGGCGCGCCGGACAATCCCGCCCGGGGCCTGAGCAGCGTCAAGGCCGCGCACTGCGACGGCGGCGACTTCTTCAGCCCCGGCGCCTATCCGCAGACCTCGCTGCAGGCGGCCACGATCCTGACCTCGTGCCGCAACTACATCTACAACAACATCAACGCCGCGGTGACCGACGCCGCCGGCCTGGTGAAGGCCAACCTCCAGCTGGACAGCACCAGCATCTTCGGCGGCTGCAACTACAACGGCACGAAGGGACGGGCCAAGTGCAACGTGTTCGAGGATCTGGGCATGGCCTTCCACGCCAGCCAGGACTTCTACTCGCACAGCAACTGGATCGATGCCCCCCGCGCCAGCCCGTCGATCGCCAACCCGCAGGGCCTGAACCAGACCGTGCCCGCGGCCTGGCTGTCGCCGACCCCGGTGACCTTCCCGACCGGCCTGATCACCGGCTGCTATGACGGCTTCCCGGAGGCGCTCTACTGCGGCGGCCGGATCAAACATGCGACGCTGAACAAGGACACCACCGGCGCCGCGCGCGGGGCGGGCGGGATGTACACGCGCGCCATGAACGTCGCCGCCGCCGACACCCGCGACAAGTGGGCCTATTTCGAAAGCCGCCTTGTCGCGGTCTACGGTCCGGCGAGGGGCAACAAGATGATCTGCGTGCTGAAGCGGGACAATCCGGGGAGCTGCTGATCGGGCTTCCTTCTCCCAGAGGGAAAAGGTGTCGGCGTAGCCGACGGATGAGGGGTTGCAGCTGTCGACGGCGTGCCTGCAGGGCGTCGCAACCCCTCTCCCTCCCATCGCTTCGCGACGGGCCCCTCCCTCTCCCTATGGGAGAGGGTTCAAGAGGTGACGCCCCGCCCAGACCGCGTGCGTGCCGCTGCTGATCTTGTGCGGCAGGGCGATGCGGCAGGCCGGCTGCATGGTCTTGGCGTCGACCACCAGGCACTCGGACGTCCCACGGTTCTCGTCGATGATGAAGCTGACCAGATAGCCGTCGTCCTCGTCGACCGCCCCTATGCGCGGCGCGAACGGCGCCTCGCTGGCGTAGCGGCCGGGCTCCAGCGGCAGGGTCCAGCTGACACAGGTCTCCAGGTCGTGCTTGACGAAGCCGTTGAACAGGAACCAGCCCGGCTTGGCGGTGGTGGAATAGGCGTAGCGATAGGGGCGTCCGGCATAGGCCTGGTTGAACATGCCGAATTCCAGGATCCGGTCGTCCAGGCGCTGCTCGACGGTCTTGCCCGTGGCCAGGTTGAAGCGCCAGCGATGCAGCTTGGGCCGGAAGCTGTGCTCGTCCAGATAGGCCATCAGGTGGCCGTGGCCGTCGGGCGCGTCCTCGAGCGGGCGGGGCGTGGGGTTCTCCTGGAAGTAGCCGTCCAGCACGATCTCGTCGCCGTCCTCATAGGCGTTCAGCCAGTGCAGGACATAGGTCGGGGCCGCCTCGAACCAGCGGACTTCGCCGCCGTGGCGCGGCACGATGCCGAACCGCGAGGGCACGCTCTTGTGCAGGCGCACGGCATGGATGTCGCGCTCCAGCAGGCTCTGATCCCAGAACACCGGCAGGTCGTTGAGGATCGAGTAGTTCTTCGTGAACGCCATGTCGTGCGGCAGGCGTGGGCCGGGCAGGTCGATGGCCTGGTACACGGTCCGCTTCCCCGACGCGTCGACCACGCCGTAGTGCATGTAGGGCGCGTGCTTGGAGTAGTTGAAGAACATCAGCTCGCCGGTCGCCTCGTCCACCTTGGGGTGGGCCGAGACGCCGTCCAGCGGGGCCCAGGCGGCCACGCCCAGGTTCTCCAGGGTCACGGGATCCAGGCGATAGGCCTCGCCGCACTGGTAGAAGGTGGCGATCGCCTCGCCGGCGTGGACGACAATGTCGGTGCTGGCGGTGTCCTTCAGGCTGCCGTGGGCGCCGAAACCGGGGCGTTTTGACGTGCCCGGCCCGTCGGCCAGCCCGCCCCACAGGCTCTCGCCCGCTTCCTGCTCGGCCTCGAAACCGCGCGTGCGGATGAAGCGATTGCGGTAGCTGGCCTGGCCGTTCTTGAACTCGATCTGGTGGACCATGCCGTCGCCGTCGAACGGGTGGTAGCGGCCTAGCGGCTGGTGAACGGGGTTTTCGGTGTTGCGCAGATAGACCCCGTCCAGGTCGGCCGGGATCGAGCCCTCCAGCACCTCCAGGTCGATCGCGTCGACCTCCTCGTGCAGCGGCGTCCAGGCCCCGGTCAGGTAAGGGTGGTTGGTCGGTTGCAGCGAAGTGCGGACCGGCGGCAGTCGCCGGATCTGGGGGGCGATCTTCATGAGGGGGTTCCGGCTCCCTGGCGCTGTGGGTCGGCGTCGTCGCGCGCCTTGCCGACAACCTAAAAAGCCAAGTCTTGTTATGCAAGTGATGGAAAAGAGAACCGAAGCTCGCCAGCGCCGTTCTTCCGCCGCGCGAAGCGGTCTAGGTCGTGGAAAGCGCTGCCCACGCGAGGATATGCATGCCGTTCGACGCCCCACCCGCGCCTCCCGAGGCGCCTTATGTCGATCAGGTGATCGTCACGGCGGCTCGCCTTCCGCCCGCCGCGGCCGAGGCGGCGTTCTCGGCTGTGCATCTGGGCGAGCGCGACCTGGCGGGCGCCCAGCGGGTGGACGAGGCGGTGATGCGGACGCCGGGCGTCTCGCTCTTCCGCCGCACCTCCAGCCTGTCGGCCAACCCGACGACGCAAGGCATCAGTTTGCGCGCCATCGCGCCGTCGGGCGCTGGCCGGACCCTGGTCACCCTGGACGGCGTACCGCTGAACGATCCGTTCGGCGGCTGGGTGATCTGGTCGCAGCTGGCGCCGGAGTCGCTGACCGGGATCGACATCGTGCGCGGCGCGGGGGCGGGGCCGTACGGGGCCGGCGCCCTGACCGGGGTGATCGGCCTGAAGGAACGCGACGCGGGCGTCGCCGCCGACGTCTCGGTGGGTGAACTTGGATCGCAACGGGCCTCGGCCTCGGCCGTCTCGACCCTGGGGCGGCTCGAGTTCATGGGCGCGGCGTCCTACGACACGTCCGACGGCTACGTGCCCGTGCGCGGGCCCCAGCGCGGCGCGGCCGACACCCGGACCGATCTGGAGGCCAAGAGCATCTCCGGCCGGATCGACATGGCCACCGGCGTGGGCCTGCTGTCGCTGCGTGGCGGCTTCTTCGAGGAGGATCGCGGGGCCGGGCTGGCGGGGGCGCGGGCCAACGCCTCGGGCAACGTCTTCAGCGCCACCCTGGTGAAGGCCCCGCGCGGCGAGGCCCTGGGCTGGAAGCTGCAGGCCTGGCGGCGGACCAGCGACCTGTTCAACAGTTCGGTCTCGGTGGCCGCCGACCGCTCGTCCACCACGCCCGCCAACAGCCAGGACAAGACCCCCGCCACCGGCTGGGGCCTGAACGGCGCGGTGCGCCAGAAGCTCGGCGGGCTGGAATGGGAGCTGGGCGCCGACGCCCGCCTCAATGACGGCGAGGAGCGCGAGCGCTACAGCTATTCGGGCGGGACCTATACGCGTGGCCGCGTGGCGGGCGGCAAGACCTCGGTGGTCGGGGCCTATGCCGACGGCTCGTGGACGACCGGTCCATGGCTGGTGGCGGGCGGCCTGAGGCTGGACCACTGGGAGACCTCCGACGGCTTCCGCGTCGAGCGCAACCTCCAGACCGGCGCGGTGCTGCTGGACCAGCGCCCGGCCGACCGCCAGGGCGAGGTGGTCAGCGGCCGCGTGGGCGTGACGCGCGAGCTGGGCCACGACATGACGGCGCGGGTCGCCGGCTACACCGGCTTCCGACCGGCCAGCCTGAACGAACTCTACCGCCCGTTCCGAGTGGGCAACGACGTCACCGAGGCTAACGCGGGCTTGAAGCCCGAACGCCTGCAGGGACTGGAGGCCGGAATCGGCCACAAGGGCGACAAGGGGCTGATCGAGGCCACGGCGTTCTGGAACCGGATCGACGATCCGATCGTCAATGTCACGCTGGGCGCGGGGCCGGGGACCTTCCCGATCGGCGGCTTCATCCCGGCCGGCGGCGTGCTGCGCCAGCGCCAGAACGCGGGGACGATCGACGCCGTGGGCCTGGAAGGTCGGGCCGAGCGCAAGATTGGCGTCGTGACCCTGACCTCGGCGCTGTCGGTCACGGACGCGCGGTTGGACGGTGGTTCGGTCGCGCCCCTGCTGACTGGCAAGCGCCCGGCCCAGGCTCCGGTCTGGAGCGCGACGGCGGGGCTGTCGGCCGATCTGACGGAGCGTCTGGTCCTGGCGACCGACCTGACCTGGGAAGGCAAGCGGTTCGAGGACGACCTCAACAGCCGCGTGCTCGATCCCGCTTGGCGGCTGGATGCTCGGCTGGACTGGCGGGTGCGGCCGTTGGTGACGGCCTATGTGGCGGGGGAGAACCTGCTGGACGCCGACATCCAGACGTCGCGGACGGCGGACGGGGTTCCGGGATATACGGCGCCCAGGATCGTGCGGGTGGGGTTGAGGTTGGCTATTTAGACCGGGACATGCCCTTGCGGCATGTCCCCAACGACGGTCGCGGCGCTTGAACATGGGGACACGCCGCAAGGGCATGTCCCCGGCTCAAGTCACCGCACCGGCTTGCCCTTGAACACCACCTTCGCCCCCTTCTGAACCGCCGCGCCAAGCTCGGCGGCGTCCCAGTTCGTTAGACGCACGCAGCCATGTGACGCCCGCTTGTTGACCAGCCGTGGATCGGGCGTGCCGTGGATGCCGTAGGTGTCCTTGGTCAGGTCGATCCAGGTGGAGCCCACCGGGTTGTTCGGCCCGGCCTTGATGGTCAGCTTGCCCGTGGGCTTGCCGAAGGTCAGGCGGGTGGGGTCGTAGGTGTAGGTCGGGTTCGGGGCCAGGGTGTTGACCGCCCATTCGCCGACCGGGGCCGGGCGCTCGGTGCTGCCGACGGTGGCGGGATAGACCGCCAGCAGCTTGTCGCCGTCGGCATAGGCCTTGAGCACGCCCTTGGCGTTGTCGATCTCGATGCGGGTGACCTTGCCGTCCAGGCCCTCGGGGCCGAGCGCGGCGACGATGATCGTGGTCCCGGCCTTGCTGAAGTCGACGCCCGGATTGAGGGCCTGCAGCAGCGGCTCGTCCATGTGGAACTTCTCGGCCAGCGCCTCCAGCGGCGAGCCGTAGCCGAGGGCCGGCAGCTTGGACATGGCCTCGTAATCGTCCTTGGGAATGTCGGGCGTGAAAGGCCCGGCGACGTCCTGTTCGGTGATCACGTAGTCGGTCACGGCCGGGTTGGCGTCGGCGACCAGGGCGTCCCAGACGGCGGGGCTCAGCTTGCCGTCCACGGTCAGGCGGCGGGCCTCCTGGAAGGCGCTGATGGCCAGGGCGAGGTTGCCGCCTTCCTGGCCGTCGATGACGCCGGGCGAGAAGTGGGCGCGGTCCAGCAGCACCTGGGCGCGGGTCAGATAGGCCTTCTTGGCCTCGGGCGTCGTGGCGGCGGGGTCGAAGGCGGCGGCGTTAACCGCCTGGGCCAGGGGCGAAGGCGCGGCCGGAGCGGGCGCCGGCGGGGCGGCGACCAGGGGCGGCTGGGCCGGCGGGGCGGCGGGCTTGGACGCGGCCGGCGGGTTCTGCGGCTTCGGCGCGGGATCGGAACAGGCGGTGGTGGCCGCCAGGCAGCCGAGCAACAGGACGACGGGACGCAGGGTAGAGGGCATGTAACAACTCCGAGGCGGGAACGCCTTGCCCCTCTCAAGCCTTGAGCCATGGCGAAGTTCCAACGGAGCCCCCTCGGGGCGAAGGAGCCCCGGTTGAAGATCCTGCGTCGGCTGGTCTGGGTGGTGGGCGTGCTGGCCGTGCTGGTCGCCGCCTTCGTCGCGTGGGTGATGTGGCCCGGCAAGCGGCCCGCCCCGGCCATGCCGCCGCCCTCGGTCTCGGCCGCGCGCGAGCCGCTGCAATACGAGCCGCCGACCTACCTGCCGTCCAACGATCCGCCGGCCAGCCCGACCTTCGGGTCGGGCGCGGCCGGGACGCCTGAGGACTGCAATGCCGGCGGCGCCTCGGCCAGCGCCGCTCCCGTGAACGCCGCGTCCCTGACCACCCTCGCCTGGACGCCGTTCGGGCGGCCCGAGACCGGCTGGGAGATCTATGCCCCCCACGTCGCCCGCGAGATCCAGACCGCCTGCGCCCCCGGTTCGCCCCGCTTCGCCGCCGCCCTGGCGCGGTGGCAGGGCGGGCATGGCCTGAAGTCGACCGGGACCTTCGATCCGGAGACCTTTAAGGCGATGTTGGTGCGCTGGCACAAGGCTCGGCCGTTCGTCCGGGTGAACGGCGAAGGAATGTGCCCAGGGGCGCCGGCCGTCAGCCTGCTGGCGACCGCCAAGCCGGAGGAAAGCTATGGCGGCAAGACCATCCAGCTCCGACCAGGCGCCTTGGACGCCTATCGCCGGATGGTCGCCGAGGCCAAGGCGGCGGGCGTGGTCCGCGACCCGCGTGCGCTGACGATCTTCTCGGGCTTCCGCGACCCGGCCGCCGACGCCGCCCGCTGCGCGCGGGACAACAACTGCCAGGGCGTGTCGCGCACCATCTGCTCGGCGCACCGCACGGGCCTGGCCATGGACGTGTTCATCGCCGCCGCGCCGGGCTTTGGACCGGACTCCAGCGCCGACGACAACCGCCGGGCCATGGCGCGGTCGGACGTCTATCGCTGGCTAGTCGTCAATGCGGCTCGGTTCGGCTTCGTCAACTACGTGTTCGAGCCGTGGCACTGGGAATGGACGGGCGAGCCGATGTTGCCAGGCGTGCCGATCAACAGCCTGCCGCTGGCGGGCTCGGGCCGTCCGGGCGATCCGCTGCTGGCGCCGCCAGCCCCACCGCCGGCGCCCGCGGCGACGCCGTCGAAATCCCCAAAGCCCGGCGCGTCGAAACCTCGGTCATGAAACCTCCCGATTTGCGGGACATTGTCTGGACGACCGTACGCTTGCCGAGACCTCATGAACTTCGACGCACCGCCTCTTCTCGATCGTCGCCGTCTTCTCGCCGGCCTCCTGCTGACGACCCAGGTCGCGGCCGCGCCGCGAACCCAGCTGAAGCCGCCGCCCAAGCCGCCTGTCGTCACGATCCTGGGGGACTCCATCACCGCGGGCCTCGGCGTCGCGGCGCGGGACGCCATGCCGGCCCAGCTCCAGGCCGCCCTGAACCGGCTGGGCGTGAACGCCCAGGTGCGGGCGGCGGGCGTGCCGGGCGACACCAGCGGCGGCGGCCTGGCGCGAGTCAACAGCGTCGGCCCGGACACCGCCCTGTGCGTCGTGGCCCTGGGCGGCAACGACCTGCTGCAGGGCATCGAGCCCCGGATCACCAAGGCCAACCTGCGCGCCATCCTGCAGAGCCTGCGCAACCGCCGGATCGGGGTGATGCTGGTCGGGGTCGGCGCCCCGACGCTGCTCGGCGTCGGCTACGCCCGAGAGTTCAACGCTGTCTATCCGGCCCTGGCGCGCGAGTTCGCCGCGCCGCTCTACCCCAATATCCTGTCCGGGGTGGGCGGCTCGCGGCGGTTCATGCAGGGCGACGGAATCCATCCGAACGCGGCGGGCGCGCGGGTGATCGGCGACAGGCTGGCGCCGATGGTGGCCCAGGCGCTGAAAGCGATGCCCGCTCAGACCGCGGCTAGGTGAAGAACTCCACCGCCACCAGCACCACGCCGGCGATCCACACCGTCTCGAACACCATCAGGGCCACGGGCCGCCAGCCGGCGGTCGCCAGGTCCTTGAACGAGGTCTTCATGCCCAGGCCGGCTATGGCCGTGACCAGGCACCAGCGCGAGATCTCGTTGGCGGCGTCGCTGACCGGCTTGGCCAGCCAGCCCAGGCTGTTGATCACGACCAGCGCCGCGAAGCCGATCAGGAACAGCGGCACGGTCGGCTTGGCGCCGCCGCTCACGCCGGGGCCCATGCGCGCCACGAAGAAGGCGATGGTGAAGACCACCGGCAGCAGCATGGTCACCCGCAGCAGCTTCACATAGGTGGCCACGTCGCCCGTATGGGGCGAGATCATGTAGCCGGCGCCGACCACCTGGGCGACGTCGTGGATCGTGCCGCCGAGGAAGACGCCGGCCTTGGTGTGGTCCAGGTGCAGGGCGGCCGTCAGCAGCGGATAGGTGATCATGGCGATGGTCGACAGGGCCGTGACCGTGACGACCGCCAGGATGGTGTCGCGCTCGGCGTCCTTGCCGCGCGGCAGGACCGAGGCGATGGCAAGGGCCGCCGAGGCCCCGCAGATGCCCACCGCGCCGCCCGACAGCACGCCGAAGCTGGGGCGCAGGCCCATCCGCTTGGCCACGAAAGCGCCCAGGGCGATGGTCGAGCCGATGCCCAGGATCACCATGACGATCGGCGTCAGGCCCAGCCCCAGGATCTGGCTGGCGGTGATCCGCGCGCCCAGCAAGGCGACGCCGAAGCGCAGGATGGCCTTGGACGAGAACTCGATGCCCGGGATGCAGCGGCCTTCCTGGTGCAGGAAGTGGAAGGTCATGCCGAACAGCAGGGCGAACAGCATCACCGGCGCGCCGTAGTGCTGGGCCAGCCACTGCGAGGCCAGGGCGATGGTCACCGCCACCAGCACGCCCGGATAAAGCTTGATCAGCGCCGCCTGGCCGGGGAAGCCGACCTTGGTCTTCGCGGCGGCGGCGGGCTCGGGACGCGACAGGCCCTCCATGCCCTCCAGCGACTGGAAAAGCGCGTGGGCGGCGGCCGTGTCGGTTTCAAGATCCGAGTTCATCGTCTGGTCCCGAGCTCGGCGAGTCGCGCCGGCCCTTTCGGGATCGAGACCCCATGCTGAAGGTCGGTACAAGCCAAAAATAAACCCCTCGCCGCAGGGGCGAGGGGTCTAGCTTGGCTTTCAATGGCTGGAGCGAGGGTTAAAGCTCCCGTCCGCCGCTGACGATCGGCTCGGGCTGATGCCCGTGCCCATGACCGTGAAGCGCGTGGCCCGGCGGGCGCTTCTGGTGCTGGAACAGCCGGTCGATGATCTTGCCCGACCAGTTCTTCAGCATGTCCATGAACACGAACACCACGGGGATGTAGAGCAGGGACAGGAAGGTCGAGGTCAGCAGGCCGCCGATCACCGCGATCGCCATGGGGGCCCGGAACTCGACGTCGGCGCCGAAGCCGACCGCGACCGGCATCATGCCCGCGCCCATGGCGACCGTGGTCATGATGATCGGCCGGGCCCGCTTGTGCGCGGCGTCGATCAGGGCGTCGCGACGGCTCATTCCGCCCTTCATGGCCATGATCGCGTACTCGACCAGCAGGATCGAGTTCTTGGCCGCGATGCCCATCAGCATCAGGATGCCGATCAGGGTCGACATCGAGAAGCTGCTCTTGGCCAGGACCAGCAGGGCGAACGCTCCGCCGATGGCCAGGGGCAGGGCGGCCATGATGGTCACCGGGTGGGCGAAGCTGCGGAACAGCAGAACCAGCACGACGTACATCAGGAGCAGGCCGGTGATGAAGGCGGCGGCGAAGCCGGTCAGCATCTCGGCGATGAACTCGGCGTCGCCCGCCGGCGCTTCCCTGACGCCGGGCGGCAGATTCTTGACCGCCGGCAGGGCGTGGACGGCCTTGGACGCGTCGCCCACGACGATGCCGTCCAGCTCGGCGGTGATCTCGGCCACCCGCGAGCGGTCCTGGCGCGAGATCTGCGACGGACCCGCGCCGAAGCGCACGTCGGCCACCGCGTTCAGCGGCACCGAACCGCCGTGGCTGGAGGGGACCTTCAGGGTCTCCAGCACCGACATGTTCTCGCGCGCGTCGTCGGTCAGGCGCAGACGGATCGGCACCTGGCGGTCGCCCAGATTGTACTTGGGCAGGGACTGGTCGATGTCGCCGATGGTGGCCACCCGCACGGCCTGCGAGATCGCGCCGGCCGAGACGCCGGCCCGGGCGGCCTGGTCGGGCTTGGGCGTGACGATGATCTCGGGACGGGCGATGGCCGCGGTGTTGACCACGTTGGCCAGGCCCTTCACGCCGCGCATCTGGGCTTCGATCGCCCGGGCGGCGGCTTCCAGCTGCTGACCGTTGTCGCCGATCAGCCGCAGGGTGAAGGCCGAGCCGTCGCTGGGACCGCCGCCGTTGTTGCCGCCCGCGCCGATGCGGGCGCCGGGGATGGCCTTGAATTGGTCGACCATCTGGCGGCTGAAGTCGCGCTGGCTGATCCGTTCGCCCTTCGGCACCAGGTCGGCCGTGACGCGGGCCTGGTTGACGCCATCGCTGCCGACCGAGGCGTAGACGCCGGTGACTTCGGGGCGGGCTTCCAGCTCGCGGGTCATGCGCATGACGACGGCGTCGGTCTCGTCCAGGGTCGCCCCCGGGGGCAGTTCGACGCTGAACGGCGCGCGGCCCCGGTCGGCCGCCGGCTGGAACTCGAACGGCAGCTTCTGGGCCAGCAGGAAGGTGCCGACCAGGATCGGCAAGGCCGCCAGCGAGACGATGATCTTGTGGCTCAGCGCCCAGTTCAGCGACTTCAGGTACGGCGCCATCCAGAACGGATCGGTGTCGGGCTTGTGGTGGGCCTTCAGCATGTAGGCGCCCATCAGCGGCGTCAGCATGCGGGCGATGACCAGCGAGAACAGCACCGAGATGCAGGCCGCCAGGGCGAAGGCCTTGAAGAACTGGCCGACGATGCCGGGCATGAAGCCCACCGGCGCGAACACCGCCACGATGGTGAAGGTGGTGGCCACGACGGCCAGGCCGATCTCGTCGGCGGCCTCCATGGCCGCGTCGTACGGGGATTTCCCGCCGCGCATGTGGCGGACGATGTTCTCGATCTCGACGATGGCGTCGTCGACCAGGATGCCGACGGTCAGCGACAGGGCCAGCAGGGTCACGCCGTTCAGCGACTGTCCCAGCGGCGCCATGACCGCGAAGGTCGGCAACAGCGACAAGGGGATGGCCACGGCGGCCAGGAAGGTCGCCCGCCAGTCGCGCAGGAACAGCAGCACCACCAGCACCGCCAGCAGGGCGCCCAGGCCCAGGGCCTCGAGCGAGGCGATGTAGCTCTGCTCGATGTATTTCACGTTCGAGGTCAGCTCGACTATCTTCACCTCGGGGTGAGCCTCGTCCAGCTTCTCGATTTCCTTGCGGACCTTCTCGGCGACCTTGACTTCGCTGGCGCCGCGCGAGCGGACCATGTTGAAGGTCACGACCTCCTGGTTGTTGAACCGGGCGCGGTTGCGCGGTTCGGCCCAGCGGTCCTCGACGGTGCCAAGGTCGCCCAGGCGAACGGTCTCGCCATTGCCCAGCGGGACGCGGGTCTCGCGCAGCTGGTCGACCGAGCCGGCCGCGCCCAGGGTGCGGATGGCGCGCTCGGAACCGGAGACGGTGACGCGGCCGCCGGGCAGGTCGGCGTTGGCCGACTGCAGGGCCTGGCTGACCTGGGCGGCGGTGACGCCGCGCGCGGCCAGGCGGTCGGGGTCCAGAGCCACCTGGATCTCGCGGCTGACGCCGCCCTGGCGGTTGACCTGGCCGACGCCCTTGATGGCCAGCAGGGCCCGGCTCGCGTCGTTGTCCACGAACCAGCTGCGTTGTTCGGGCGTCAGGGTCGGGGCCTGGACCACATAGGTGATCAAGGCGTCGCCCGAGATGTCGATCCGCGTGACGTTGGGAATCTGCATGTCCTGGGGCAGGCTGCTCTGCAGATTGGCCATGGCGTTGCGGACGTCGTTGGTGACCCGCTCGTGGTCGACGCCCAGCTCGAACTCGATGAAGGTCGAGGAATAGCCGTCGCCGACCGTAGAGCTGATGTGGCGCACCTGGCCCAGGCCCGCGATCGAGTCCTCGATCAGGCGGGTGACCTGGGTCTCCAGCTCGGTCGGCGCCGCGCCGGGGCGGGACGCGCTGACGACCACGAAGGGCAGGTCGACGTCCGGATTGTCGTTGATCCGCATGCTGGTGAAGCCGCCGATCCCCGCCAGGGTCAGCAGCACGAACAGCAGGATGACGGGGATCGGGTTCTTGATCGCCCAGCGCGAGATGTTGTTCATCGCCGGCCCCTAGCGCTTGGTCGCGACGGCCACGGCGGGCGGCGCGGCCCGGGCGGTGGTCGCGGCGATGCGGACGCCGTCGCCTTCGCCCAGGAAGCCGGCGCCTTCGACCACCACGCGCTCGCCCGGGTTCAGGCCATTGGCGGCGGTGCGGTCGGCGTTGCGGGCCAGGATGTCGATGCGGCGGAACTGCACGTGGTTGTTGGCGCCGACCACGAACACGCCCGGCTGGTTCTGACGATACAGGATCGCGGCCGTCGGGATGGTCGGGGCGGGCTGGGCGCCGGCCGCGATCTGGGCGCGGGCGAACATGCCAGAGCGGAAGCCGCTGCCGGGCGCCAGGCTGATGCGGGCCAGGCCGACGCGGGTCTGGGTGTTCACCTCGGAGGTGACGATGCGGATCGTCCCTGTGGTCTGGCCCACCTGGTCGGAGGTGACGGTGGCCGGCATGCCGGCGCGAAGGGCCAGCAGGTCGGCTTCGGGAATCTCGGCGTCCAGCTCCAGGCGGCCGTCGCGGACGATGCGGAACAGCTCGGTTCCCGGCGAGACGATCTGGCCCTTGGTGACGCTGCGGCGGCTGATCAGGCCCGAGACCGGCGCGCGGATGGCGGCCTGGCCCAGGCGGGCGAGGGTCTCGTTGCGCGAGGCGTCGGCGGCTTCCAGCTGGGCCGTGGCGGTCTGCTGGCGGGCGATGGCGGTGTCGAGCGAGGCTTGCGACAGATAGCCCTTGGCCTGCAGCTCACGCGAGCGACCCAGGGCCGCCTGGGCCTCGGCCAGGGTGGCCTTGGCGCTGGCGACGGAGGCTTCTTGCTGGCGCAGCTGGGCGCGCAGCATGGTGTCGTTCAGGGCGACCAGGACCTGGCCCTGGCGCACGACCTGGCCCTCCTCGGCGTTTACCGACACAGCGGTAAGGCCGCCGGTCTCGGCGCCGACGGGCACCTCTTCCCATGGCGTGACGGTGCCGGAGGCGTTGATGATGCGGGGCAGCGACTGGACGGTCACCACCGCGACGCTGACGGTCTGGCTGGCGGTCTGCGAGGGCTTGGTCGTCTTGGCCTTGGCCTTGTCGCCTTGGTCGCAAGCGGCCAGCCCGAGGACGCCGATGCACAGCACCACGGGTAACGCAGTCGAACGCAGGCCGCGTTGTTTGATCCGTTGATGCACGACCACCTCAGCTCCGATTATTGAACAGCCAGACGCCTTCTAACCGAGAAACACTGTTCACCGGATTAAATGATCGTAAGGCGGCCTATTCGGTCAGGCGACGCCGCCTGGCCCGGCCCTATCCTGGCGCCTCGCGTTCCAGGCGCCGACCAGAAGGGCGCCCATCACCAGGTAGCTGATCAGGCTGCCGGCCACGTAGTAGGCGCGGGGGATGATCTGCCGGTCGAGGGCGGCGGCCAGATGGACCATGGCGGCGACCCCCTGGAAGGCGGTGGCGGCCATCGTCCACCAGCGGTCGGTGGTGAGGGCCAGGTACAGCAGGACCATCAACAGCAGGATGTCGACCACCAGCACGCCGGTCTGGGCGCCCAGGGCGTGCCGGTGCTGGACCAGGGGTGTCGTGAACCAGGCGGCGACCATCGCCGCCGCGGCGATCTGTTCGACGCCGCGTCCGCGCCAGATGGCCACCCCGCAACAGGCCAGCAGCACGGCGAGGCTGAACAGCTGATCGGGGGCGTGGACGTACATCTGCCGAGGTCTGGTCGCTTGGGATGATTTCCGGAGGCGCTCGATCCTCACCATAGCCTAGTGGCGGGCGTGCGCCGATCCCGGCAGGTCACGGGCCCGATCATAGGTGGGGGATCCATGATCGGGCCCGCTGCGCGAGGCCTGATAGAGGAGGATTTCAGGCGACGTCGCGCGAGGTCGGCACGGCCCGGAGGCTGCCGATCGCGAAGTCGGGCTTGATGCCGCCGCCGCCGAAGGCGACCGCCGATAGGCCGATGTCGTGCTGGGCCTTGCTGAGGCCCTGATGAGTTTCGAGGATGTTCTGGCGGGCCACGCCCAGAGCGCGCATCGTCTCGATCGCGCTGACTAGGGCGTCCTGACCGACCATCACCGACAGGTTAGCCGCTTCCCGCGAGGCGGGCATGAGGTTGGTCAGGGCGGCGGTGCTGGCGATGGCCGCGTCGATGGCCTTCTCGGCGGCGAACAGGGCTTCGGCCACGGTTTCGGCGGCCTGGCGGCGTTCCTTGAGCATGACGGTTCTCCTCGCGCCGCGGATGCGCGGCGCGTCATAGGGTGGAAATCGTGGGAGAGCGTTCGGCCGGTCGGCCTAGAGCAGACCCCGGAGGGCATGCAGGCCGGCGAGCAGGGATCCGAACGCGAAGGCGGTCGCGAGCATCATGGCGGCGATCAGGGCCAGCCGTTGGCCGACGGTCAGGTCATTGGGGCCTCCCCAATTTCCGAACGGCCGGACGGGTGGAAGCTCTCGTCCATCAAGGCGCCGGCCACGCAGAGGATTTCCCGCAGCACCATTTCCGGCGGCTTGAAATTGGCCTGCTTGCGTGTCGCGCTGACCAGGTCCGACGCCATCAGGGCGCTCTGGGCCGTCGCCGCCAGGCTGGCGAGCTGACGTTCCAGCTGGGTCCAAGTGAAGCTGGGAACCGCTTCGTCCTGCGAGTTCAGGGGCGGCCAGGTCTTGTGAAAGTTCAGGGCGTCGCGACGCAGGGCGATGGCCTGGTCGATCGCGTCCTTCTGGGAGTCCGTGAGTGGCGGCACTTGCTGCTCCTTCCTCGCTGTCGCCGCTCGCGGCCTTGCGGCTCTCGAGCGGCGACCCTTCGACGGGGTCGAAAGATCTGGAGGAAGGATGTGTCGGAGAAGGCCGCGGGGCCAGTCGCGCCGCGTCGGACCCTGACACGATCGGAGGGGGCGCGATCGGAGGGGGGGCGGCCGCCTGGCTGCGAGGGGAAATCAAGCGGGCGGCCTCGTAGCGGTCGGCCGCGCCCAGACGTCGCCGCGCCTTGTCCAGGTGCCAGTCGACCGTGTGCTTGGAGAGGCCCAGGCGTCGAGCGATCTCCTTGGAGCTGAGATGCTCGTCGACCAGCCGCAGGCAATCCCGTTCCCGCGGCGTCAGTCGGTCTAGGCCACTCACCGTCTGGTCCACGCTCTCAGCCCCCGAGCTCATGGCGTGATTGTATTCCGAAGGCGCTCCACCGCAAGATGCGGTCAGCGCTTGGGGAGGTCCGAAGCGGCCAGGTCCGACGAAATCTTCCACAGATCGATGGCGCCCTCGGTGGCGTGGCGGTCGATCTGGGCCAGCTCTTCGGCCGTGAAGCTCAGCGTGTTGAGCGCCGCCAGCGAGTCTTCCAACTGGGCCACGGTGCGGGCGCCGATCAGGGCCGAGGTGACGCGCGGGTCGCGGAGCACCCAGGCGAGCGCCATCTGGGCCAGGCTCTGGCCGCGCGCCTTGGCGAGGTCGTTCAGGGCGCCGATGCGAGCCAGGTTGTCGGCGCTCAGAAGATGGTTGCCCAGCGAACCCTCGCGGGCGGCGCGCGAGTCCTGGGGCACGCCGCCCAGGTACTTGTTGGTCAGCATGCCCTGGGCCAGGGGCGAGAAGGCGATGCAGCCGACGCCCAGGTCTTCCAGGGTGTCGAGCAGTTCATCTTCGATCCAGCGGTTCAGCATCGAATACGAAGGCTGGTGGATCAGCAGCGGCACGCCCTCGCTCTTGAGAATGGCGGCGGCCTGGCGGGTCAGTTCGGGCGAGTAGGACGAGATGCCCACGTACAGCGCCTTGCCCTGCCGGTGCAGGTGGGCCAGGGCGCCCATGGTCTCCTCCAGAGGCGTCGTGGGATCGACGCGGTGCGAATAGAAGATGTCGACATAGTCCAGACCCATGCGCTTGAGGCTCTGGTCGCAGCTGGCGATCAGGTACTTGCGTGAGCCGCCGATGCCGCCGTACGGGCCCGGCCACATGTCCCAGCCGGCCTTGGTCGAGATCACCAGCTCGTCACGATGGGCGGCGAAGTCGCTCGCCATCACCTTGCCGAAGTTCTCCTCGGCCGAGCCGTAGGGCGGGCCGTAGTTGTTGGCCAGGTCGAAGTGAGTGACGCCCAGGTCGAAGGCGCGGCGCAGGATGGCGCGGCCGGTCTCGAACACGTCCTCGCCGCCGAAGTTCTGCCACAGCCCCAGCGAGATCGCCGGCAGGTCCAGGCCGCTGCGGCCGGTGCGGCGGTAGGGCATGGCGTCGTAACGGGCGGCGGCGGCGACGTAGGGCTTCTGCACGGGAACTCCTGCCAAGGGCGATGACAGCCTTGTCTTTACAACCGTCCGCGGAGCCGATGAAGTCTCGCGGCAAAGGAAAACCCCGGACCGCGAGGTCCGGGGTCGGCCGGGGACATGCACTTGCGTGTGTTCCCATAGGGCACCGGGTCCGGTGGTGTCCGGGATCGGGTGGGGACACGCACAAGCGCATGTCCCCGGCCGTCGATCACCAGATCTTCACGCGGTTCTCCGGCGCGACGTACAGCTTGTCGCCGGGCTTGACGTCGAAGGCCTTGTACCAGCCTTCCTGGTTGCGGACCGCGCCCTCGACCCGGAACTCGTCGGGCGAGTGCGGGTCGCTGACCACCTGCTGGCGCAGCGCGTCGTCGCGGATCTTCGAGCGCCACACCTGCGCCCAGCCCAGATAGACGCGCTGTTCGCCGGTGAAGCCGTCCAGCACCGGCGCCGGCTTGCCCTTCAACGAAAGGAGATAGGCGTCGTAGGCCAGCGACAGGCCGCCCATGTCGCCAATGTTCTCGCCCATGGTCAGGTCGCCGTTGACCTTGGCGCCGGGCAGGGGCTCGAAGGCCGAGTACTGGGCGCCCAGCTTCTTGGCCTGGGTCTCGAACTTGGCGGCGTCGGCGGGCTGCCACCAGTCGGTCAGCGAGCCGTCGCCGGCGTAGTTGCGGCCCTGGTCGTCGAAGCCGTGGCTGACCTCGTGGCCGATCACGCCGCCGATGCCGCCGTAGTTGACGGCCGGGTCGGCCTTGGGATCGAAGAACGGCGGCTGCATGATCGCCGCCGGGAACACGATCTCGTTCATCGGCGGGTTGTAGTAGGCGTTGACCATCTGCGGGGTCATCAGCCACTCGTCGCGATCCACCGGGCCGTTCAGGCGAGCCACGTCGCGACGCCAGTCGAAGGCCCCGGCGCGCAGGCTGTTGCCGTAGGCGTCGTCGGCCTTGATCTCCAGCGCCGAATAGTCGCGCCAGTTGACCGGATAGCCGATCTTCACGGTGAACTTCGACAGCTTGTCCAGCGCCTTGGCGCGGGTTTCCGGCGTCATCCAGTCCAGCTTCTCGATCCGCAGCTTCATGGCCGCCAGGATGTTGGCGACCAGCTCGTCGGCCTTGGCCTTGGATTCAGGCGGGAAGTATTCGGCCACGTAGTGCTTGCCCACGGCCTCGCCGAGCATGCTGTTGACGCGGCTGACCCCTCGCTTCCAGCGCGGGCGGATCTCAGGCTGGCCCGACAGCACCTTGCCGCGGAAGGCGAAGTGGGTGTCGACGAAGCGCTTGGACAGCAGGGGCGCGGCGCCGTCCACCACGTGGAAGGCTTCCCACGCCTTGAGCGTCTCGACCGGCGTAGCCGCGTAGAGGGCGGCCAGCTTGGTCACGGCCGTGTCGCTGTTGACCACCACGCGCTTGACGCCGGGCAGCTCGGCGCCGGCCAGCAGCGCCGACCAGTCCACGCCGGGGGCGTAGGTCGGCAGCTCGGTCACGGTCTTGGGCGAGTACATCTTTACGGAGTCGCGCTGCTCGACGCGGCTCCACGACAGCTTGGCGATTTCGGTCTCGAAATCGACCACGGCCTTGGCCGAGCCCTGCGGATCAGCCCAGCCGGCCATCTCCAGCATCTTGCCGACATAGACCTGGTAGGCGGCCTTCTTCTCTGCGAAGCCGGCTTCCAGGTAGTAGTCGCGGTCCGGCAGGCCCAGGCCGCCGGGGCTGACATAGGCGGCGTAGCGGGACGGGTCCTTCTCGTCGGCCGTGATGTAGAACTCGAACAGGGTCGAGAACGGGCTGACCGGCGCGGTGGCCATCAGCTTGGTGAAGGCGGTCTTGTCCGCGACGGCCTTGATCTGGTTCAGGGCCGGGGCGATGGGCTTGGCGTCCAGCGCCTCAAGGCGGGCCTCGTCCATGAACGCCTTGTAGGCCGCGCCCACCTTGACGCCGTCGGCGTCGCTGAGCTTGCCGGCCGCGGCTTCCTCTATGATGGCCCGGTTGCGGGCGTCAGACAGTTCGGCCAGCTTGGCGAAATAGCCGTAGCTGCTGCGGTCGGCGGGGATCTGGGTCTGGGCGTCCCAGACGCCGTTGGCGAACTTGTAGAAGCTGTCGCCGGGCTTCACCGAGCGGTCGATGCCGGCGAGGTCGAAGCCCCAGGCCCCGTAGCGCGGCGATTCCAGAGAGGTCGCGCCGCCAGCCGGCGTGTCGACCGTGGCGAAGACGGCCTCCACGCGAACGCCGTCGTGCTGACCGGCCTGGGCGCCGGCGGCGCACAGGGAAAGAGCGAGGGCCGCGGCGGCCCGGAACCAGACTTTTTTCATAATGCGGATTATCCCCACGAGATTGGGGGGAAGCTCGCGCCGCCCGCCTCGTGATGCAACCGCAAAATTGGCGGTGGTCGTCCGGTCAGGCGTCGCGGCGGGCGGCCACCGACTCGGTGTCGGGCGAGGCGGCGCGGATCAGCTCCAGCACGTCGACGATGATCTGCTGCATGGCCTTCTGCGCGGCCTCGGCGTCGCGGGCCATGATCGCGTCGGCCACATCCTCGTGCGAGGGGATCGAGGCCGTGCGGCCCTTGATGCGGTTGGTGAACCGGATCGAGATCCGCAGGGCGGTGTTCACCAGCTCGTGCAGGTCGCGATAGAACGGGTTCTTGGTGGCGTTGAGGATCGCCACGTGGAAGGCGATGTCGGCGGCCAGCGGATCATCCTCGCCGCCGGCGGCGGACTTCATCCGGTTCAGCGCCTTGCGGATGGCGTCCAGCCCCGCCTCGTCGGCGTTGCGGGCGGCCAGGGCGGCGGCGGCGGGCTCGATGCCGAGACGCATCTCGGTGAACTCGGCCAGCAGTCGTAGAGAGAACTTGCGCTCCAGCATCCAGCGCAGGACGTCCGGATCGAGCAGGTTCCATTCGGTCTCGGGCTCTACCACTGTGCCGTGGCGAGGGCGGGCGCTGAGCAGGCCCTTGGCGGTCAGCATCTTGACCGCCTCGCGCGTCACGGTGCGACTGGCGCCGAACTGCTTGGAGAGTTCGCCTTCGGTGGGAAAGCCGACCTGGGCGTATTCACCCGTGACGATCGCCTGGCCCAGGGACTCGACCAGTCCATAGGTCAGACTGAGGCCTGGCTGCATCCGGATCACCAAGTGTTCGCCCCCAAAGCGCTCTTCGAAAACGGTCGTCGTCGAATAGGTAAGACCTGTGTAGCGTGCTTCGTTCACGCCCGGAACAATGATGTCAAATATGGAAGCCCCGCCGCGGAGACCGTGGCGGGGCTGTGCGTTTCAGGGCCGTACGGACGCCCGTGAAGCGGCGATCCGCAAGGTCACCACCACGTGGCGTAGAGAGCGATCAGGATCAGGATCACGCCCAGGCCGGCGATGTTGAAACCGGGCGTGGTCCTGTAGCTGACGCCTTCCAGCGACACCACGTTGACCGGCTTCTTCTGGGGCGCGACCAGCGAGACCAGGATCGCCGCGGCCAGGGCCAGGAGGAAGACCAGACCGACCCGGTTCATGAAGGGCATGTCGGGCAGGCCGAACTTCAGGGCCAGCGACAAGACCACCGAGCCGGCGGTGGCGACCAGGGCGCTGGCGGTTGTCGCCCGCTTCCAGAACAGGCCCAGCATGAAGATCACCACGATGCCGGGCGTGAAGAAGCCGGTGTACTCCTGGATCAACTGGAACACTTGGTCGGCCCCGCCCAGCAGGGGCTTGGCGGCCAGGATGCCCACGATCACGGCGACAATGGCCGTGACGCGACCCACCAGAACCAGATGCTGTTCGGACGCGTCCTTCCTGGCCTTGGCGTAGATGTCCAGGGTGAAGATGGTGGCGATCGAGTTGATCTTGGCCGCCAGCGACGCAACGATCGCCGCGACCAGGGCCGAGAACACCAGGCCCAGCAGGCCAGGCGGCAGCAGCTTCATCATCTCCGGATAGGCCTGGTCGGGCTTGGCCAGGCCGGGAGCCAGCACCAGGGCGGCCAGGCCGGGGACCACGACGATCAGGGGCATCAGTAGTTTCAGGTAGGCCGCGAAGGCGATGCCCTTCTGGGCCTCGGCGATGTCCTTGGCCCCCAGGGCCCGCTGGATGATGTACTGGTTGAAGCCCCAATAGCTGACGTTCATGACCCACAGGCCGCCGAACAGGACCGACAGGCCCGGCAGGTCCTTGTAGTGCGGGTTGTCCTTCGAGAGGATCATGTCGAACTTCTCGGGGAACTGGGTGGTCAGGTGCTGGAAGCCGGCCACCAGGTCGCCGTGCCCGATCTTGGTCAGCGACAGGAAGACGATGACCAGGCCGCCGGTGATCAGCAGGGCCACCTGGACGATGTCGGTGAGGGCCACGGCCTTCAGTCCGCCCCACATCTGATAGGCCAGGGCGAACACGCCGATGATCACCAGGGCGGTCATCTGGTCGACGCCGGTCACCGTGTGCACGGCGATCGAGCCCAGCCAGAGGATCGAGGTCAGGTTCACGAACACGTAGAGACCCAGCCAGAACCAGGCCATCAGGTTGCGGACGCTGGGGCCGTACCGCTGCTCCAAGAATTGCGGCATGGTGCTGATGTTGTTCTTCAGGAAGATCGGCAGGAAGAATTTCCCGACGATCAGCAGGGTCAGGGCCGCCATCCATTCATAGGAGGCGATGGCCAGGCCCAGGGCGTAGCCCGATCCGCTCATCCCAATGATCTGCTCGGCCGAGATGTTGGCGGCGATCAGCGAGGCGCCGATCGCCCACCACGGCAGGGCCTTGCCGGCCAGGAAGTAGTCGGTGGTGTCCTTCTTGTGGCCGCCCTTGTCGCGGGAAACCCATTGGGCCAGGCCGAAGATGGCGACGGCGTAGATCGCCAGGATGACGAAATCGATGGTTCTCATTGGGCCCCCCCTAGGGCCGACGTGTTCTTGCTAGACGCTTATTGGCCGGTCTGTTCGTTCCAGGCCGCCACCAGGGCCTTGGCCCGTTGTCCGACCTCGGCGGCGGTGTAGCCGGGGCGATAGAGCTCGCCGCCGACGCCGATGCCGGCCACGCCGACGTCCAGCCAGGGCTTGAGGTTGGCCGCCCCGACGCCGCCCACGGCATAGACGCTGACGTCCTTGGGCAGCACGTCGCGCACCGCCTTGATGTGGCCGGGGCCGAACGTGCCGGCCGGGAACAGCTTCAGCGAGCGGGCGCCGGCCTTGACGGCGGCGAAGGCCTCGCTGGGCGTGGCGAAGCCCGGCATGACGGTCAGGCCCAGCTTCACGGCGTGGCTGATGACCTCGACATCGGTGTTGGGCGTGACGATCAGCTTGCCGCCGACGCCAGCCACCTGGTCGACCACGTCCGGCGACAGCACCGTGCCGGCCCCGCACAGGGCCTGGTCGCCAAAGGCGTCGCACAGCTTGCCGATGCTGGCCAGCGGCTCGGGCGAGTTCATCGGCACCTCGATGGCCTCGATCCCGGCCTCGACCAGGGCCGCGGCGATGTCGAGAACCTCGTCGGGCTTCACGCCCCGCAGGATGGCGACGATCGGGGGCGTGTTGGGCTTAGGCAACGACATGGACTCCACTGGTGTTCGGCGACAGGACCGAAAGCCCGGCCAGGACGGCGGAGTCGCCGTCGACGGCCACGCTGGTCCCGCCGAAGGCGGCGATGGCCTGGGCGTAGAGGCCGCTCAGGGCCGGGGCGCCGATCAGCGACACCTGGCCCAGCGCGCCGAACCAGTCGGCGGTGGCGGCGACGTCGCCGGCCAGCAGCAGGCCCGACAGGAAGCCCATGGCGTCGGCCTTGGGCAGGTTGTCGATCAGCTGGCGGCTGCGGGTCTCGAAGATCAGGTGGGGCAGGCGCGCGGCGCCTTGCTCGCGGACGCGGGCGACGCCCAGGGCGAAGCCCTCGGCCGACTCCGGATCGTCACCGGGGGCGGCCTTAGCCAGGATCGAGTGCTCCCGCAGCAGGGCGTAGAGCTCGCCCACCGGGGCGGTGACGAAGCTGCCGATGCGGCCGTCCTCGACCGCGACCCATTTGGTGTGAGTGCCGGGCAGGGCCAGCAGATGGCGGCCGCGCTTGAGGGCGGGATCGAGTTCGAGGGCGCCCAGGATCTGGGTCTCCTCGCCGCGCATCACGTCCGGACCGCCCAGGGCGTTGCGGCACGACAGGCCCGGCACGATCGCCACGGGCAGACCGTCGGCGTCGAGATGCAGCAGGCGCTCGCGGATATCGGCGGCGTTGCCGGGGCAGGGGGCGTAGGGCGCTTCCCGCCAGCCGTTGCGCGAGCCGACCATGCCGCACAGCAGGGCCAGGGACGGACCGGCTTCGCGCCAGTCGCCGACCAGATCGAGGAAGGCCTCGCGCGGCGAGGCGCCGTTCAGCGCCCCGATGCCCGGTCCGTCACGGCGGTCCAGCACGCTCTTGCCCTGCCGCAAATAGAGCCGCAGGCGCGAGGTGCCCCAGTCGCCGAAGATCGTGACGGATGAGTCCATGGGGTTCATCTAGTGCGACTCGCGGGTGACGACCGAGCCGCTGGCCCCGACCAGGAAGTCCAGGTCCGCGCCCTTGTCGGCGCCCAGCACGTGGTCGATGTAAAGCTTGGCGTAGCCGCGCGTCGCCTTGGGCGCGGGCGGATTGGTTTTCCATTCGGCCAGGCGCGCCGCAAGTTCCTCGTCGGAGATCAGCAGGTTCAGCGAGCGGGCGGGGCCGTTCAGCTCGATCTCGTCGCCGCCGCGCACCACGGCCAGCGGACCGCCGGCGTCGGACTCGGGCGAGACGTGCAGGATCACCGTGCCGAAGGCCGTGCCGCTCATCCGGGCGTCGCTGATGCGGACCATGTCCTTGACGCCCTTCTCGAGGATCTTCTGCGGCAGCGGCATGTTGCCGACTTCAGGCATGCCCGGATAGCCCTTGGGGCCGCAGCCCTTCAACACCAGGATCGAGTTTTCGTCGACGTCCAGGTCGGGCGAGTCGATGCGGGCCTTGAAGTCCTCGATCGTCTCGAACACCACGGCCTTGCCCCTGTGGCTCAGCAGTTCGGGGCTGGCGGCGCTGGGCTTCATCACGGCCCCGCCGGGCGCCAGGTTGCCACGCAGCACCCAGATGCCGCTGTCGGGCTTCACCGGCGCTTCGAGGCCGCGGATGACTTCGGCGTTGAACACCTCGGCCTTGTCGTACTGCTCCAGGATCGGCGCGCCCGAGACGGTCAGGGCCTGGCCGTTCAGGAACGGAGCCATCTGCTTCATGACGGCGGGCAGGCCACCGGCGTAGTGCAGGTCCTCCATCAGGAAACGGCCCGACGGCTGCAGGTCGACCAGCAGCGGCACGTCGCGCGACAGGTTGTCGAAATCCTCAAGGCCCAGCTCCACGCCCAGGCGGCCGGCCAGGGCCAGCAGGTGGACCACGGCATTGGTCGAGCCGCCGATCGCGGCGTGGACGCGCAAGGCGTTCTCGAAGGCGGCGCGGGTACAGACCTGCGACATGGTCAGGCCGTCATGGACCATCTTCACGATGGTGCGACCTGTGTGGTGGGCCATGGCCGCGCGACGGGCGTCCACGGCGGGGATGGAGGCGTTGTAGGGCAGGCTCATGCCCATGGCCTCGACGATGGCGGCCATGGTCGAGGCGGTGCCCATGGTCATGCAAGTGCCGGGCGAGCGGCTCATGCCGCTCTCGGCCGACATGAACTCCGGCAGGGTCATCTCGCCGGCCCGCACGGCCTCGGAGAACTTCCAGACGTCCGTGCCCGAGCCGATGTCCTTGCCGCGGAACTTGCCGTTCAGCATGGGGCCAGTGGAGACGACGATGGTGGGCAGGTCGACGCTGGCCGCGCCCATCATTTGCCCCGGGGTGGTCTTGTCGCAGCCGCCCAGCAGCACGACGCCGTCGATCGGGTTGCCCCGGATCGACTCCTCGACGTCCATGGCCAGCAGGTTGCGGAACAGCATGGCGGTGGGCCGCATCTGGGTCTCGCCCAGCGACATGGCGGGGAACTCCAGCGGCAGGCCGCCGGCCTCCCAGACCCCGCGCTTCACGTGCTCGGCGATGTCGCGCAGGCCCGCGTTGCAGGGGGTGATCTCGGACCAGGTGTTGCAGATGCCGATCACCGGCCGCCCGTCGAACACGTCGTCCGGCAGGCCCTGGCTCTTCATCCAGCTGCGATGGATGAAACCGTCACGATCCAGCTTGCCGTAACTGTGGCCGCTGCGGAACCTGCCGCCCCCGTTTCGCTGACCCATGTTCTTCCTTGAGGCCGGGGGACTCATCTACGCGCGCCCTGTGAGCTTCATTTATAATATAATAGTGATTGTTGCAAACATCTTGGATTTACAGGGGCTTGAGGTGACGTGGCGCGAAAGTCGCGTTGGTGCCCGCAAAATTGATAGCGCTATCAATTTGGTATTGTAAGTCCCAATTATATGACTAAAGCTGCCTCCCAGATCGTGTGACCGCCAACCGGCGGCGCACGTCACCGGCGCCTCAAAGAGTGCTGGGACGGATCTCATCTGGGGAAGGAAGCAAGGAATGCAGTCTCGCAATTCTCGTCGTAACGTCATGTTCCTGGGGGCGTCCGCGCTCGCCATCTGCGGCGGCCTGCCCGCCACGGCCTTCGCCCAGGCCGGACCTAGCGACACCACGGTCGAAGAGGTCGTGGTCACCGGCCAGCGCGCCGCCCTGCAGTCGGCCCAGAAGCTGAAGCAGAACGCCGAGCAGCTGGTCGACTCGATCACCGCCACCGACATCGGCGCCCTGCCGGACCGCAGCGTCACCGAAGCCCTGCAGCGTGTTCCGGGCGTCACCATCGGCCGGACCACCGACGGTCGCGACGCGGACCGGATCTCGGTCGAAGGCAGCGGCGTGCAGATCCGCGGCATCAGTTGGGTGCGCGGCGAACTGAACGGCCGCGACAGCTTCTCGGCCAAGGCCGGCCGCACCCTGAGCTTCGAGGACGTGCCGCCCGAACTGATGGCCGGCGTCGACGTCTACAAGAACCCTTCGGCCGACATCATCGAAGGCGGCGTCGGCGGCACCGTCAACCTGCGCACGCGGCTGCCGTTCGACAGCGCCAAGCGCGTCCTGGCCTATTCGGTCGACTCCAGCTGGGGCGACCTGGCCAAGCATTGGCAGCCCAGCGGCTCGGTCCTGTACAGCGATCGCTGGGACACCAAGTACGGCGAGGTCGGCTTCCTGGTCGACCTGTCGGACTCCAAGCTGAGCAGCCGCACCGACACCATCTCGGTCGATCCCTACTACGTCCGCACCGACCTGGAGCCGGGCCGGACCGTCTATGTGCCCGGCGGCTTCGGCTACCGCACGCTGGAGTACGAGCGCGAGCGCAAGGGCATCGCGGCGGCCCTGCAATGGCGTCCCAACGATCAGTGGGAGGCCAGCCTGCAGTTCCTGCGCTCGTCGGCCATGCAGTCCTCCACCGAACACGCGGTCGGGTTCAACGTGGGCCAGACCAACTGGCCTGCGGCGGGCACCAGCTTCACCTATGACTCCAGCGGCCACTTCATCAAAGGCACGCTGGCCCAGAGCCAGACCGACAACACCAGCCTCGGGTCATCGACGATCGACGCCCGCTATGCGGACCGCAGCTCGGTGACCTCGGACTACGCCCTGAACGTGAAGTACACGCCCAACGACAAATGGGCTTTCAGCGGCGACATCCAGTACGTCTACGCCAAGACCAAGACGGTCGATAACACCGCGTTCAACAGCCTGAACGGCAACGCGGCCCCAGCCAGCCTGGATCTCACCGACCACCTGCCGGTGATCACCATGAACAACGACACGGCCTTCACGTCCAACCCGGCCAATTACTATCTGATCGCGGCCATGGACCATCACGACCGCAACGAAGCGGCCGAGTGGGCCGAGCGGTTCGACGGCGACTACACCTTCGACGAGGGCGGCTGGCTGAAGTCGTTCCGCTTCGGCGTGCGCCACACCTTCCGGCAGGCGACCACCCGCGAAACCAGCTATCGCTGGGACACCGTGGCGCCCAGCTGGTCGGCGCCCTCGATCGACAACCTGGCCGGCTACCAGGGCTATTACGGCCTCTATCCCTTCGACAACTACTTCCGCGGCAAGGCGCATCTGCCCGCGACCTTCGTCATGCCCAGCTCGGAATTCGTGAACAACTACGGCGACACGTCGCTGGTATTGTCGCGCATCGCCCAGGCGAACGGCGGCGGCTGGCGTCCGTTCAACGGCGACTTCGAGGACCAGACCCAGTCGGGCGGCAAGGGCAGCACCAACCACCAGAAGGAAGAGACCCTGGCGGGCTTCGGCCTGCTGCGGTTCGGCAACGACGTCACGCTCTGGGGCGACCAGCGCGAGATCGACGGCAACTTCGGCGTCCGCATCGTCAAGACCGAAACCCAGAGCCAGGGTCTGCAGGTCTTCACCGCGAACACCAACCCCGTGCCGCCCGCCGACCAGGCGTTCGCGAACGGAGCCAAGGCCCCGTACAAGGGCGGCCGCGACTATGTGAACATCCTGCCCAGCCTGAACGTGCGCCTGAAGATCACGCCGGACATGTTCGTGCGCTTCGCGGCGGCCAAGGCCATTGTCCGTCCAGATTTCCAGCAATTGCAGCCGAACTACCCGATCGCCGCCACCAACGGCACGCTGGTGGGCGGGACGTGCTCCAATGTCGGCGCGTCGCTGAACAACTGCGTGTACCAGTACACCGCCAACGCCGGTAACCCGGACCTGAAGCCCACCCGTTCGACCCAGTTCGACCTGGCCTACGAGTGGTACTTCAACCAGACCGGAAGCCTGACGGCGACGGTGTTCTACAAGGACATCTACAACTTCATCACCAACGGCTCGACCGTCATCAACTTCACCAACAACGGGGTGACCCGCCCGGTCCAGGTGGTGCAGCCGTACAACGCCGGCCATGGCACGATCAAAGGCTACGAAGTCGCGTACCAGCAATACTTCGACTTCCTGCCGGGCGCCCTGCGCGGCCTGGGCGTGCAGGCCAACTATACCTACGTCGACAGCAAAGGTACGCGCAACGCGGCGTCCAACCCGTACGACACCAACCAGACGGGCAACGTCTCCAAGTTCGACGAGGAGATGCCGCTCGAGGGCCTGTCGCCGACCAGCTACAACCTCGCGGGGCTGTACGACCTGGGCAAGGTTTCGGCCCGCGTCGCCTACAACTGGCGTGAGCGCTACCTGCTGACCACCACGGCCGCGAACATCAACATCCCGGCCTGGTACGACGACTATGGCCAGCTGGACGCGTCGATCTTCTACACCGTCAACGACGCCCTGAAGATCGGCTTCCAGGCGGCGAACCTGACCAACGCCGAGACCCGGATCATGGTCAGCTATCCAGGCCGCCCGGAAGAGGGGCTGACGGACCACAACTGGGTGGTCGCCGACCGTCGCTACACGATCGCGCTTCGCGGCACGTTCTAGGATCTCGTCCGCGAGGTCCTGAACAGGCTCCCGTCCCGAACCGGTTCGACCGGCCGGGGCGGGGGCTTTTCCAGCTCGCGCCGGCCGGCGAAGCCGCTAGCCTGGGCGCGAGACGACAGCGACGGAAAGTCCGCGAATGAGCGAGCAGCCTCTCTTGAAGTTCGTCATCGTCGGCGGCGGCACGGCCGGCTGGATGGCCGCGGCGGCGCTGGTCCACGCCCTCAAGGGGCGGGTGGGCGAGATCGAGCTGGTGGAGTCCGACGAGATCGGCACGGTCGGCGTCGGCGAGGCCACCATCCCGCCGATCCAGTTCCTCAACAGCATGCTGGGCATCGACGAGATCGACTTCGTCAAGAAGACCCAGGCGACCTTCAAGCTGGGCATCGAGTTCCGCGACTGGCGGCGGCTGGGGCACACCTATCTGCACCCGTTCGGCCCGATCGGCGTGCCCATCGAGGGCGTGGGCTTCCACCACTACTGGCGGCGGCTGCTCGACCACGGCGGGGCCGCCGACATCACCGAATACGCTATGTCGGCGGTCGCGGCGCGCAAGGGCAAGTTCGTCATCGCGCCCAGCGAGCTGCCGCCCGGCGTGCCGCCCCTGGCCTACGCCTACCATTTCGACGCCGGCCTCTACGCCCGCTTCCTGCGCGACTACGCCGAGGCGCGGGGCGTCACGCGCACGGAAGGCAAGATCGTCGAGGTCAGGCAGCGCGCCTCGGACGGCTTCATCGAAGCGGTCGAGCTGGAGGGCGGCAAGCGGGTCGAGGGCGATTTCTTCATCGACTGCTCTGGTTTCCGGGGGCTGCTGATCGAGCAGACGCTGAAGACCGGCTATGAGGACTGGACGCACTGGCTGCCATGCGACCGCGCCCTGGCTGTACCTTGCGAGAACGTCACGCCGCTGACGCCCTATACGCGCTCGACGGCGCGTTCGGCCGGCTGGCAATGGCGCATCCCGCTGCAGCATCGCACCGGCAACGGCTACGTCTATTCAAGCCCGTTCATCAGCGACGACGAGGCGGCAGCCACCCTGATGGCCAATCTCGACGGCGCGCCGCGCGCCGAGCCCCGCCTGCTGCGGTTCGTGACCGGCCGGCGCAAGCAGGCCTGGAACAAGAACGTCGTGGCCCTTGGCCTGGCCAGCGGGTTCATGGAGCCGCTGGAGTCGACCAGCATCCACCTGATCCAGACGGGGGTGATGCGGCTGATCTCGCTGCTGCCGACCCGCAACCACGACCCGGCGGCGGTCGATGAATGCAATCGCCTGTCCAGGATCGAGTACGAGCAGATCCGCGACTTCATCGTCCTGCACTACCGCGCCACCGAGCGCGACGACGCCGAGCTCTGGCGCTACTGCCGGAGCATGGCGCTGCCCGACAGCCTGGCCCACAAGATCGAGCTGTTCCGTGAGCGCGGCAAGGTCGCCCGCTATGACGAGCAGCTGTTCGCCGAGCCCAGTTGGGTTGCGGTGTTCCTGGGGCAGGGCGTCCTGCCGCGCGATTACGACCGTCTGGCCGACGTGCCGCCGCTGAGTGACGTCAAGCGCGCGCTGTTCAACATCCAGGACAAGATGAACCACATCGCCGACCGCCTGATGACCCACGACGAGTTCATCGCGCGGCACTGCAAGGCCGATCCGATCTAGAGCGGCGAAGGTCTAGGTCGCCTTGTTCCTCAATTGTAGTACGATACGAATGATAACGGTAACAAAGATCGTCGTGGCGAGCTTGGTCTCGGGAGCGGCGACGGAGCGGGAGGCGACCTTGCGGGACCAGGACAAGGCTCGATCGGGGCGGACCGTCAAACGGTGGGCGACGGTCGCGGCGCTGCTCGCCGCCACCGCCTTCGCCGATATGGCCACGGCCGCCGACCTGCCCCGATTGGTCGGCAAGGACGGCCGCCATGCGTTGATGGTGGACGGCGCGCCGTTCCTGATGCTGGGCGTCCAGGCCAACAACGCCGCCAACTATCCCTCGCAGCTGCCCAAGGTGTGGCCGGCGGTGAAGGCCCTGCACGCCAACACCCTGGAGATGCCGGTCGCCTGGGAGCAGATCGAACCGGTCGAGGGCCAGTTCGACTTCTCGTTCGTCGACACCCTGCTCAAGCAGGCGCGCGAGAACGACGTGAAGCTAGTGCTGCTGTGGTTCGCCACCTGGAAGAACAACGGCCCGCAATACGCCCCCGAATGGGTCAAGCTGGACAACAAGCGCTTCCCGCGGGTGATCACCGCCAAGGGCGAGACGCGCAACTCGCTGTCGCCGCACTTCCGCGCCACGGTGGAGGCCGACAAGAAGGCCTTCGTCGCCCTGATGCGCCACCTGAAGGCCGTCGATCCGGACCACACCGTGATCATGGTCCAGCCCGAGAACGAGGTCGGCACCTACAACGCCGTCCGCGACCACTCGCCCACCGCCCAGAAGCTGTTCGAGGGCCCTGTGCCGGCCACCCTCGTCAAGGCCATGGGCAAGAAGCCCGGGACCTGGAAGGCGGTGTTCGGCAAGGACGCCGACGAGTTCTTCCACGCCTGGTCCATCGGCCGGTTCGTCGACGAGGTGGCCGCCGCCGGCAAGCGCGAGCTGCCGCTGCCGATGTACGTTAACGCCGCCTTACGCGACCCCTTCAAGGACCAGGACCCCTACACCTACTCGTCGGGCGGCCCGACCTGGAATGTGCTGGACGTCTGGAAGGCGGCGGCCCCGTCGATCGACGCCCTGGCGCCCGACATCTACCAGCGCGAAAGCGCCAATGTCCGCAAGACGCTGGAACAGTACGGCCGTCCCGACAACGCCCTGTTCGTGCCCGAGATCGGCAGCGACAAGGGCTACGCCCGCCACGTCTACGACGTGCTGGGACGCCACGGCATCGGCTTCGCGCCGTTCGGCCTGGATCACACCGGCTATTCCAACTACCCGCTGGGCGCCAAGCAAGTCGACGCCGAGGCGCTGGAGAACTTCGGCGTCCACTACCGCCTCCTGGCCCCGATGGCCCGCGAGTGGGCCAGGCTGTCGTTCACCGGCGACGTCTGGGGCGTGGGCGAGGCCGACGACCGCAAGGCCGAGACCCTGAAGCTGGGCGATCGCTGGACCGCCACCGTCTCGTACGGCGAATGGCAGTTCGGCTCGATCGAGGCCCCGTGGATGTCCAAGGCCGAGAAACAGCCCAACCGCGAGGTCCCCGACGGCGGCGTCCTGATCGCCCGGCTGTCGGCGAACGAGTTCCTGGTCACCGGTTATCGCGCCCGTGTCACCTTCGGCTCGGCCAAGGACGAGAGGTTCATGATGGCCCGGGTCGAGGAAGGCCATTTCGAGAACGGCCGGTGGGTCTTCGACCGTCTGTGGAACGGCGACCAGACCGACTACGGCCTGAACCTGACGACCTTGCCTCAGGTGCTGAAGGTGAAGCTGGCCACTTACTGAGTTCAACTTTCAACCGCTCATCCCGGCGAATGCCGGGACCCAGATGGAATGGCTTTGAGGCTGACGCCAAGGGCTCCGCAGCCCTCCCATCAGCCGCCCCGCTACGGGATCTGGATCCCGGCGTTCGCCGGATGAGCGGAGATAAAATTAGAGATCAAAGGGAAGAACCGATGCGCATACTGCCGAAAACCTTCGCCGCCGGCCTCGCCCTGGCCCTGCTGGCCTCGACCAGCGCGCTTGCCTTGGACGGCGCGTTCGAGAAGACCGCCGACGGCGTGGTCGTGACCCCCGCGTCGGGACCGGCCAAGAAGGTGCGGCTGCAGGTGATGAGCGACCGCGTCATCCACGTCACCGCCACCCCGACCGACAGCCTGGAGACGCCCAAGAGCCTGATGGTCGTGGCCGAGCCGAAGACCTCGGGCTTCACGGTGACGGAAGCCGGCGGCAAGCTGGTGCTGAAGACCGCCAAGGCGACGGCCGAGGTCTCGCTGGCCGACGGCACGGTCGACTTCAAGGACGCCAAGGGCAGGACGGTGCTGGCCGAGCGCGACCGCGGCGCCTTCACGCCGGTCAAGGTCGACGGTCAGGACTTCTACGAGGTCCGTCAGCAGTTCAATCCGGGCACGGACGAAGCCTTCTACGGCCTGGGCCAGCACCAGAACGGCCAGATGAACTACAATGGCCAGGACGTCGAATTGCTGAACTACAACCGCGTGATCGCGGTGCCGATGCTGCTGTCCAGCAAGGGCTACGGCCTGCTGTGGGACAACGCCTCGATCACCCGTTTCGGCAATCCGGTCCCCTACGACGTGGCCTCGCGCGACCTGAAGATCACCGGCCTGGACGGCCAGCCGGGCTTCACCGCCAAGTACTACGCCGGCGGCCAGCTGAAGCTGACGCGCGCCGAGAAGGACATCGACTACCGGTTCCTCAAGGACCTGCCCAACCTGCCTAAGGAGTTGAACGGCCCCGACGGCAAGCCGCTGGCCGACAAGAAGGTGGTCTGGGAAGGGACGCTCGTCACCGACAAAGCCGGGGTCCACAAGTTCGAGCTCTATTCCAGCGACTACGCCAAGGTGTGGGTCGACGGGAAGCTGGTCATCGACCGCTGGCGCCAGAACTGGAACCCCTGGTACCACGACTTCGACGTGGCCCTGACCCCGGGCAAGGCTCACAGGATCAAGGTCGAGTGGCTGCCCGACGGCGGCTATATCGGCCTGCTGCACAACAACCCGATGCCGGCCCTGGACCGTCATTCGCTGCAGCTGACTTCCGAGGTCGGCAAGGCCATCGACTACTACTATGTGGGCGGCGACGACCTGGACCAGGTGGTGGCCGGCTATCGCGAGCTGACCGGCAAGGCCACCATGATGCCGCGCTGGGCCTACGGCTTCTGGCAGAGCCGCCAGCGCTACGAGGACGCGGATCAGATCGTCGGGGTGCTCAAGGCGTACCGCAAGCGCAACCTGCCGATCGACAACGTGGTGATGGACTGGCGCTACTGGACCGACCCGACCTGGGGCAGCCACAAGTTCGACCCCGCGCGCTTCCCCGACCCCAAGGCGATGATCGACGAGATCCACGCCAACCACGGTCACTTCATGATTTCGATCTGGCCGAAGTTCTATCCGACCACGGACAACTTCAAGGAGCTGGACGCCAAGGGTTACATGTACAAGCGCAACATCGAGCAGGGCGCGCTGGACTGGGTGGGCCCGGGCTATCTGAACTCGTTCTACGACCCCTATCCCCAGGAGGCGCGCGACATCTACTGGCGCCAGGTCAAGGAGAACCTGAAGGTGCTGGGCGTCGACGCCTGGTGGATGGACGCCTCCGAGCCCGACCTGCACTCCAACCTCGACGTGCCCGAGCGCACCAGGCGGATGGGCCCGACAGCGCTCGGCCCGGCGGCGCAGTACTTCAACAGCTACTCCCTGCCGCACACCCAGGGCGTCTATGAGGGCGAACTGGCCCTGAACCCGGATGTGCGGCCGTTCATCCTGACGCGTTCGGGCTTCGGCGGCCTGCAGCGGCACGCCTCGGCGGTGTGGAGCGGCGACGTGGTGGCCCGCTGGGACGACTTCCGCGACCAGATCTCGGCCGGCGTGAACATCTCGATGTCGGGCATCCCGAACTGGACCACCGACATCGGCGGCTTCTCTGTCGAGAAGCGCTACGAGAACAAGGACCCGGCTCACTGGGCCGAATGGCAGGAGTTGAACCTGCGCTGGTTCCAGTTCGGCGCCTTCAGCCCGATCTTCCGCAGCCACGGCGAGGCCCCGTTCCGCGAGATCTACAACCTCGCCGACGAGGGGACCGAGGTCTATCAGAGCCTGGCCTGGTACGACGAGCTCCGCTACCGGCTGATGCCCTACGTCTACACCTTGGCGGCCGACACCTATCAGCGGGACGGCAGCATCATGCGCGGCCTGGTCATGGACTTTCCGTCCGACCTGAAGGCGCGCAACGTCGACGACCAGTACCTGTTCGGCAAGGCGTTCCTGGTCGCTCCGGTCACCCAGTTCAAAGCCCGCTCGCGCGACGTCTACCTGCCGTCGGGCGCCACCTGGTACGACTTCGAGAGCGGCAAGGCCTTCAAGGGCGGCCAGACGATCAAGGCCGACGCGCCGCTATCGCGCATGCCGCTGTTCGTGCGGGCTGGCTCGATCGTGCCGACCACGGTGGTCCAGCAGTATGTGGGCGAAAAGCCAGACGCGCCGCTGACGGTGGTGGTCTACACGGGCGCCGATGGGACGTTCGAGCTCTACGAGGACGACGGCCTGAGCAACGGCTACGTCCGTGGGGCGTGGAGCCGGATCCCGATGAGCTTCGACAATGCGAGTGGTCGCCTGACGATCGGGGCGCGGTCGGGGAGCTTCAAGGGGATGGTCGAGAACCGGACGATCAAGGTGCGGTTCATCGGCGGCGGCGCGAAGCCGGCGGACTTCGAAGCGGTGGACGAGACCGTTGCCTATAGCGGTCAGCCGGTAGTGGTGACGCGGAAAAGGTAAGACGTTCGGACGTTTCGAAAGAAGATCCCGGAGCTGCAATGCTCCGGGACTTTGTTCATCAGAGTCCGCTTGGATCAGCCGAAAGCCAGTCCGCCCAGCGAGTCCTGGCTCGAACTACGTCGTCGGGTGTCGGCAGGAAGAGATCGGCTCCGCCATCATAGGGGGCGAAGACCGCGCCTGTGCGGTTTGACATCCACAGCCAATTGCCGCCCGCTCTGTCTACATCCAGGGCGATTTCCCTGAGGAGCGGGAGGAAACGGCGGTCGCCCCAGCGAACGAGCGCGGCGTGAATCGACCAAGATCCGTCGTCTTCATCCCCTCGAAAAGCCATTCCGGCGGGGCGAACGGCGTAACGCTGGAAGCGTCTTTTCCTCCTGCGTTCCTGCCTTTGCAGCCAGCGCTCGATGTCGGCGGGGGCGGGTTCGATTTTGCCCTCATCCTCTTCGAAGGTGGTTGTCACCAACCATGCGTCTTCACGCCCTAAAGTGGCGTAAGCCATCGCGGTGGCGCGTGCGATGACGCTTCGCATCTCTTCCTTTGAAGCCGGATAGCGTTTGGATTCAGGGAGAGAATGGAAGCGTTGCCAGTGCTTGGCGCCGGAGTCGCGCATGAGGTGCGCGATAGGCACGTGGCCGTCATGAAAATGGCTCCAAGCCGTCTGGAAATCGCGAAAGCCCTGTCTATCCATGTCATGGCCTTTAACAGCGGAGCCATGCTTGAGCGAGCAGAGCTTCGCTTTAGGCCTGAACCACCAGCTTCTTCACGATCAGTTCCGCCGCGTTCACCCGCTCGCCGCCCGGCTCCATCACCTCGAGGTGCACGTGGTTGGTGATGCCCGGATAGTGGCTCTGCAGGCTTTCCACGCTGCCGATGGTCTCGCCCAGGCGCACGCTCTGGCCCACCTCGACGCCGGGCTTCACGTAGAAGGCGCGGGCGACGTAGCCGAGGGCCGGGTTGCTGATCTCGATGAACTTCAGGCTGGTGTCGCCGCCGTAGGCGTAGCCGATTTTGGTGACGTAGCCCGAGATCGGGGCCATCACGTCCTGGCCGGCCTTGGCGATGTAGTCGACGCCCTCGTGATTGCGCGAACCGCCGTCGCGGCGGGCGCCGAATTGGCCGTCGCCGAAGTCGTCGTGGCCGCGCGGGGCGCCGCCGGTCGGGTTGGCGAAGTCCGGCGAGCCATCGCCGTCGATGTCGGAACCGCTCCAGACCAGCTCCTTGCGGACCGGCTTCTGCGGCT
>Ga0102591_1000943_pt1 | contig 45211 bp, 43 predicted proteins | sample AraplaCol_mCL_r2_2_FD_76860 | JGI IMG/M metagenome (GOLD analysis project Ga0102591, IMG submission 76860) | Arabidopsis root microbial communities from North Carolina, USA - plate scrape MF_Col_mCL_r2 (SPADES assembly) (version 2) | ecosystem: Host-associated > Plants > Roots > Endosphere...
GGTACCGCCGCCATATTGGCCTTCCGGAATTGTGCCTTCAAAGTCGCCATAGCCGAGTGGATGGTCCTCAACCTCGACAGCCAGGCGTTTGTCACGGGGATCAAGCGATGGCCCCTTGGTCACCGCCCAGGATTTGAAGACGCCGTCGAGTTCCAGTCGCAGGTCATAATGCAGCCGAGTCGCGTCATGCTTCTGGATCACGAACCGTCGGCGGTTCGATGGCTTAACGTCAGACTGACCGCTCGGTTCGCTGGTCTTCTTGAAATCACGTTTGGCACGATATTTCGAAAGATTGTCGGCCATGAGTACGCAGTCCCTTTCAATGCACGAGCAGCGCCGCCGGCGCATACCGCGGAATTCGTCGTTGTCAGAATGAGAACGCCCCCGACGGCTGGTGGTTTCGCGAGGAAGATCGGGACGTTCGAATGCGGTTGATTTGACCAAGGGGGCCCATGGAGCGGAGACCGCTTGCTCGCGAGATTTGGAGCTATCGCGAGCGTACGGCATCACCGGCGACTGTGAGAAAATGAATTCCCCGGATTCGCTCAAGCGGCACGCAGCCGGACGGTCACAGTGCCTTTCGCCAACGTCACTGATCTGCACTGATGGTCGCAGGCGTGCAACCAGCAAGGCCAGCTTTGCGCCAATGCCGGCATTGCGCATATCGGGTAAATCATCGTGGTTGCCGGCCCCACGAATTTCGTCGATCGCAAAAGCTTGCTTCATCCTTAAAGGGCACAGCCCTCGGCCCCGCCTTTATCGCCTTGATCTCAGGCGACGACCGCCCGTGCGCGCCATCAGTAGTAAGGCGAGACACACGCCTGTCGTGGGCCATAATAGGGCTGGAACGTGTTGTCATAACTCCTGTAGGATCGATAACGCGCATAACACCAGCGCGTATGCGCATTGCCACCGTAATACGCTCTGCGATAGTATCGAGGCGCATAATAAGACGGGCCGTAGTAACCCGGGTCGTAGTAGTAGTCAGGCGCATAATAGTTCGGCTGCGCCAGCAATCCGCCGACTATTGCGCCTGCCGCGAGACCGCCGAGCGCCCAGCCCCACCCCCCGTTGCCGTGATGGTGATAGTATCCGCCGTGGTAGTAACCGCCGTGGCCGCCATGATAGTCCACCCGCTGCGCCTGCGGGGAATCGATCTTCGGGGCGACGATGGTGGGGAATGCCATGGCCGGCGGGACGCTCGTCAACGCCGTCGCAAGCGACACGGCAACGAATGCTAGCCTTTTCATCGGCTTCCCTTCCGTCAACTTTGCAGTCCACCATTATACCGCGGAAAGGACGATGTCGCACTTGATTTCCAGTGGGCGGTGAACGGTCCAGAAAGGCTGTCTTTTACCTCACTGCTCCTTTGATCGCTCAAGGCCAGCTTGGCCAGAACCCTTTAATCCAAAGCGGCCCGCGATCGCGAGAGAAGCGCAGGCGTTGCCTAAAAAGAGCTAAGCTTCTCCCCCTCTGGCATGGGAGATTTCGTCCTGTACAGGATGCTGGGTGTCCAGTTGTGCCCTGTTTGAGCCGCACCTCTCAAAGATACCACGTCGCGACTGTCATCAGGTTAGCTGCGTCATCACCTTCCAGCCGGGACAGCCCAGAGTAACAAACCCATCGATCTGCAGTATGCCGGCATCGGCATCGACGACGATATATCCTTGTCACCATACACCAGGCGGGCCAATGACAGGCGATCCGTCACCGCAGTTCAATATTGACAGCCTTCGGGCCTTTTCCTCTGTTATCCGGTTCCGTTTCGAATGAGACTTTCTGCCCCTCGCGGATGGTCTGGATCCCAGACGCCTGAAGAGCCGAGATGTGCAGGAACACATCGCTGCCGCCCCCCTCAGGACTGATAAAACCGAACCCCTTGTCTTCGTTGAAGAATTTCACCGTGCCCGTTGCCATTATAACCTCCAGACTAAGAATACGATCAACATGGAGCCGACGTGCAGCCTACGCAAGCGGAAATATGGGCCTCATCCGCTGATCCAGAGGCTGCTCTCTGCCAGGATATTTCGCCCGACCTATGACTGCCGAAGGCGCCTTGCCGCTTCACTGTTGTCGGCCGATCGGAAGAGGTTTACCTTTGCGACGATATCGGGACGTGACTTACTGTGTTTTGCGTTGTGGACCAGGCGCGGTCTCTCGGCAATCCCGCGCATCGTTGGCTCACGACGCAGCTTCAGATTGACTGGCGTCTCGTTTCCAGTTGGAGGCAACTCATGGGTCAGATGATGAAGGCCGCTGTCGTTCGACAGTTCCGCACACCCCTGGTGATCGAAGATGTGCCAGTGCCATCTCCGCATCCGGGGCAGATACTCGTCAAATATGAAGCGACTGGCGTGTGCCATACCGACCTCCATGCAGCCAATGGGGATTGGCCGGTGAAGCCGAGCCCACCATTCATACCGGGGCACGAGGGCGTTGGCTATGTTTCGGCAATCGGCGCCGGTGTCACGAGAGTGAAGGAGGGCGACCGTGTTGGCGTGCCCTGGCTACACAGCGCGTGCGGCTACTGCCCGCAGTGCCGAACCGGTTGGGAAACACTCTGCGCCTCGCAGTCGAACACCGGATACTCCGTCAATGGCACCTTCGCCGAGTATGGGCTCGCTGATCCTGAGTTCGTCGGCACACTGCCTGACCATTTGGAATTCGGCCCCGCTGCCCCGGTTCTTTGCGCGGGCGTCACCGTCTACAAGGGATTGAAAGAGACAGAGGTGCGCCCAGGCGAATGGGTTGCCATTTCGGGCGTGGGAGGCTTGGGTCACATGGCCGTCCAGTATGCCAAGGCGATGGGCATGCATGTCGTCGCCGCCGACATCTTCGAAGAGAAACTGGCTTTGGCAAAACAGCTCGGAGCGGACGTCACGATCAACTGCAAGGCTGGCGACGCCGTCGAGCAGGTTCGGAAGGCGACCGATGGCGGTGTACATGGGGCTCTCGTTACGGCGGTCTCCCCTGCCGCCATGGAGCAGGCCTTTGGCTTCCTGCGATCGCGTGGGACGATGGCACTCGTCGGCCTGCCACCGGGGATGATATCGCTGCCTGTGTTCGAAACAGTCCTGAAACGCATAACAGTTCGGGGATCGATCGTCGGTACGCGCCAGGATCTGGAGGAATCGCTGCAATTCGCGGCCGAAGGAAAGGTCACACCTCATTTCTCCTGGGAGGGTCTCGAGAGCATCAATGACATTTTCCACCGTATGGAAGCGGGAAAGATCGACGGTCGCATCGTCATGAGATTGTAACGCTTGTACCAGCCAACCGACGGTTCCGATTTTGGACACAGGGTTCGCAAGGCGGCATTGCGATCGGAAATCGTGCGGGCGGGATCCGCTCGGTTGCGAAACGACCTTAGGTAACTCAGAACCGTGCCGCTGCGGGAGATTTTCACTCCGACAGCCGGTTCGAGGCATAGCAGAGCCAATGACCTTTGGCCCACGGAAGGGTATCGCCATGAACAAGGGCTTGTTGTCTGATGCGCGTGACGGACTATCCAGAAGAGATCTTCTGCTGGTGGCGGGAACCGCCGCCGCGACGATCGCCAGTTACAGCAACGGCGCCAAGTCCGCGTCTCAGCCCGATGCATTCTCCATCAAGGAGGTGAAACAAAGCGAGGATATTTTTACCTACATCTCCAGAATGAAGGGCAGTTTTGAACCGACCATATACCAGCAGGTCATCGGTGCTGCCAACGAGTTCAAGGAGGGAGATCAAGCAATCGGCGTTGGCGCCGACAACGATGCGACGCGACGAAATGCACGCATTCTGTTGACGAATACCAAGCTCGCAGACCTCTACGCGAGGCCATTGTTTCAGGATGACCTGCAACAACTCATCTGGCAGACCACCGACCAGGCCCAGTACGAAAAGGTCAAGGACTGGACCATGGGCGATTTGAAGGAATTTCTTCTCGCCGAGCCAGAGGACGAGATTAGGGGTGTCATGAATGGCCTGACCAGCGACACCATCGGCTGCGTGCCGAAATTGTTGAGCAATGAAGAGCTCGTCTCCGTCAGCCGAAAGATCTTTAACGCAATGCCTGGCACCAAGCTTGGCGCGAAGGGATACATGGGCGCACGCATCCAACCCAATTCACCGACGGACCATCCCGACGACATAATCTGGCAGGTCTTCGACGCATTTTCGTATGCCACGGGCGATATCGTCATCGGCACCAATCCTGTTGACAGTACGGTCAACAGCGTCGCCACTGTCGAACGTGCGCTCAAGGACGTTGTCGACACCTTCAAGCTGCAGGATGTGATCCCGTGGTGCGTTCTCTCGCACATCGATGTCCAGGCCGAGGTAGGCGACAGCTTCCCTAAAACCGTCTCCACGATGTTCCAGAGCCTTGCTGGAACTGACGATTGCAACAAGATCTTCGACATCACGATCGACAAGATCGTGAAATATGCGCGGGCGAAGAAGGGGCAGCGATATGGCCTCTACTTTGAAACCGGACAGGGCTCGGAATTCACCAATGGGGCGGCGAACGGCGTCGACATGATGGTTCTTGAGTCACGAAAATACGGCTTCAGCAGGGCTGTAGGATTGGAGCTTGCCAAAGTACAGCCCAAGGGCGCCTGGCTTCACGTCAATGATGTCGCCGGTTTTATCGGGCCGGAGGTTTTCAAGAGCCGCGACCAACTCGTGCGATGCTGTCTCGAGGATTTGGTCATGGGCAAGCTCCATGGCCTGACCATCGGTCTGGACATTTGTACGACATTGCACATGACAGTGAGCCTTGATGACCTGGATTGGTGCCAGGATCAGATCATGCCGGCCAATCCCGCTTATCTGATCGCGCTGCCAACGAAGAACGACCCGATGTTGAGCTATCTCACCACATCGTTTCAGGATCACGTGCGCTTGCGCGAAAAGTTCGGCTTTAGGGTCAACGATGCGATTTGGGACTTCTACAAGCGGCTCGGCGTGGTGGACAAGGACAACCGTTACACGGCGAATTATGGAAATCCCCTTTGGGTGTACTTCCAATATCGCCTGGCCAAGGGTGACAAAAGATCGCGTGAGCAGGTCTATGCGGAAGGCCGGCAGAAGATGCGGGAGATTGAGAAGCGAGGAGTCGACATTGCCACAGGGCATGGAAGGAACAGATGGGATCTCAATCAGACGCTTTCGACCAAGGTCAAAGGCTTGTACGAGGATGCGAAGCAGTCCCTCTGGACCGAATTCACGCCCGAGTTTATCGCCGGCATTCCCGATGCCGTTTCAGTGCACACACAGTCCAGGGATCGCAATGACTACATAGCCCACCCCATGAGCGGCGAGATGTTGAACGCGGAAGGATTGCGGGACGTCGAAAGACTGAGAGATGCCTGGGGAGAGGATATCCCTCAAGGTCAGATCGTCATTTCCGACGGACTAAATGCAAAGGCCATCATGGATGATGGGCATCTTGCGCCCTATCTCGAGGAGATGCGCCGGCTGCTGGCCACAGCTGGCGTCGCAATGAGCAACAAGAACATTGTTGTTACCAGCGGAAGGGTGAGAGCCGGATACAGGATCGGCGAGGTACTTTTCGCAAGGGCAAATCCCAACAGCTTCCGAGGCATTCTTCACATCATCGGCGAGCGACCAGGGACGATGCATCACGCCTATTCCGTCTACATTACTGTCGCCAAGGGCAAGCGATGGTCCGAAAAGGATATCGATCACGACATCACCAAGCTTGTCAGCAATGTCGCGGACACGGCCCTGCCGCCCAACGAAGCCGCCAGAGAAACACTGACCATCATCAGGGAAATCGTCGGACGGAATGTAAACGGCAGCCGTCGCTACGGGGAATAGAAAGGCCGCGTACGGGTGCTCCTCTCCCCGTTATCAGGACCGCAGGTCCAGACCCGATCAGTCGATCCTCCGACCCACGCGCACCAGGTGTTCGTCCGGATCGGACACGGCAAATTCGAACATGCCCCATGGCTGCTTGACGGGTGGATAAAGAAGCCTGCCTTTTAGCCGGGCCGCCAGTTCTTCGACATCGTCAGCGTAGAAGTAGATGCCGAACGGGCTCTTGCCGGGAACGAGCCAGTCCTCGGCAGCTTTCGTCAGGTGGATTTCGGCGCCTCCGTCGTCCGTCAATATCACGTAATCGCCGTAGTCCTCAGAATCCGGATCGCGACGGAAGCCCAGCAGGCCGTAAAAGTCTTCGCTCGCAGCGAGATTGTTGCAAGGTATAACGGCGACGACCCTTCGCTTCTCGGACATAGGTAGGCTCCAGCTTGTTGTGATCGATATCCGAATAGCACCGGAGGCCCTTTTGGGAAAAGATCGAAGCCAGCCCCAATGGGCGGCAATGGACATTGACGCGCCGATGGCCATTTTATGGATCGCTTCACCAATTTCCCCCGGTGAACCAAGTCAGAACGTGCGCGAAACAAAGGACGGTCACAGAATACCATCCCACGCGGCGCCTTAGACCGCTGGGAGCTCCGCCTATCCGCCGCCTCTCTGGCACGCAGAGTGTGACCAGACTTTACTTCACCAGGTTGCGCGCAATCTGCACAAGCGCACCGTCACTGGCATCCGACGTCTCTGTTTGATTTCCAGCCTCAAGCCAGCAGACGTTCATAACTGCCAGAATATCCTCATTCGATTGGGCCACACCAGCCGCGTCAAAGTCTCTCCTGATAATGGCAAGGATATCGTTGCGCTTGACGTCAACCGCCCCTCGGGCAAGCTCATCCGAGTATGCTTTGGCATTTTCTTCGGCAAGCGCCAGTTTTTCCGCCGCCCAGATACCAACCAGCTTGTTGCGCCTCACCATTCTCATCACATCTATCCGAAGGCTAGCCATCGAAAACCCTCCGTTGCGTGTCTGCCTGCATCATATCCTTGTCTGCGATCCCCGACAAAGACGATGAATGGAACTGGCCCTTGAATAATACGTTGCGTGGTCGGCGAACTTTATCTGGACGCAGCGCCAGCTGAAGGCTGGAATGGTGTGGCATTTTCTCGATTTTAGTCGTTACAAGGGGCAGCGTTGCTTGATGGATGGGTTGAAATGACGGCTTCTTTCGTTGCAGATTCTTTAATGTCCAAACGCTCTCTTCGCCCTGCTTGTGCTCAGGCGGGGCCTTTTTGCCTGACCAACCTGATCCGATGCCAGAGTTTTTGATTACACTCGCGATCACCATCGCCGCGTATCGTTATGCCGATGGCCTGAAGCCACAACTGCCGCTCCGTGGGTCGGCGGTGCGGATGACTATCTAAACCTGATCCATCAGCGTTTCTGCCTGAACAGGAGTGCGTAATCCGCACGCTGTGAACCCGTGGCAGCCTAACGCAAACAATTGTCTTCGGGCAGCAAGATTTCGACCGGTCGAAAACGGTACTGGTTTTGCGCGGAGACGAAGTAATTGAGTGTCAATGCACGGCAATGCGACCGGAGGGCTGGGATCTGGTTGCATTGCCGGTCGTACTGCGGCCGGATGGGTCCTTCCGTTCAATCAAAGCGCAACTTGCAAAAGTGCCCCCGTGCAGAACGGCTGACGGTCGAAGATGCGACCAATCTGCTACGCGCACCGAGGAGACCGGGAAGTCTCGCCATCGCGCCCGCCCGCAAAAACGCCTCTGGAGGAGGAACTGATGTCAGCGAGAACGCTGCGGGAAGAATTCGAGCACCTGTCACGCTTCGTGTGGGTGTCGTGGAACAACAGCGGTCGCGAGCAGGCTCTGCTCGTGGCCCGCAGCTTCGCCGCCGACTTCCCCTTGGTCGGCACGGCCGAAGACTTCATGCGCCGCGCCGAAGCAATGCGACAGGAGCCCGGCAGGCTGACCCAAAGCTCGACGCAACCGCCCTCCACGCTTTCCGCCATCTGCGCGAAAGCAACGGAATAGCTCGGCCATTGCGCAAGCAGATCAGATGGCGACGTCGGCGCCATGCGACGAACGGCACGTCACAAGGGCCGACTGGCAAGTCGCGCGTATGTCACCGGGATAAATGAGCCTGACGGGAACGAGAGGTGCGGTCCGAGTTTGCGTATAAAAAGAGAGCATCATGCTGTTGCTTCGACTGTCGGGATTTGGACAGGAGCGCGCCGAAATTCAAGCGGGCTCTTGCCTGTCCAACGGCGGCAAGCGTGACTGAAGGAGCTCGGATGGTGAAACCCCAACAACCAGGCAATCTGGGACGCCTGAAGATCGTCTTCGAGGTAACGCATCGCAAGCTCACGGCGCATTTGATCCAGGACCTCACTAAAGCTTAGGCCCTCGGCCGCCAATTTACGAGCAAATGTCCTCTCACTCAAACCAAGTCGTTTTGCAACGGTTCCTATGGACGCCTCGGCATGCGGCAACAGAGGCGCAATATTGTTTTCCACGATCGTTCGGAACCGGCTGGTATTGGCCATGCGGGTTGTCATCGCCTCGTCGCACATCTTCAGTATCAGTTCGTTGAGAAATGGGTCGTCTCCAACGACCGGGAGCTCTAGCGTTCCGGCGTTGAAAATGATTTCATCCGTTTCTGCTCCGAATTCGACCTCACATCCAAACACGCGCCGAATATAGGTCAGGTCGCCAGTTCTATGATGAACAAATCTCACCTTGTGCGGCGAAAGATCCCGTCCGACGAGTTTGCGGCAGAGGCGCACAAGGGCAAATAACAGCAACTCCATGTTGTGCTGGTCGCGATGCCTCTGCACCCCCGTGTAGGAGACTTCGACAGAACATGCGGGCTTCTCCTTAAGCCGCACGACGAGCGCCTCGTTTCCAAGGCGGACATATCTTCCAAGGCGCGTGAAAGCGTCATTCAGATCGTGTGACGAGGCCATCACGTAGTAAAGCATCCCCATTTCACGCAAGTCGCATTCCTTGGCCAAGGCAAGACCCATCCAAGCATTCTTCGAAACATGAGCGACCAACTGCAGGAAATGCATTTGCGCGGTGACATGAATTCGCCGGCGCTCTGCGATCGCTGCGCTCGAAAGGCCAGACCGCGACAGCAAAGGCGCAACCTCAATTCCAGCACGTTCCAGATGCTGAACTGCCAGGCGCGTGGCCAGTCCCCATGAAGTTGGTCCATTGATCAGGTTTTGAATGTCAGGTTCGCGTTGCCCGGCCATGAGCGGTGTCCCCCCCGAAGCTGCAATACTGCCATTGTTTGTACTTGTTCGCAAACTTCAACCGGTGGCATTTCCTTTCTCTCGCACCTGAGAGATGTGGCAGCTGCCGCAAATTAATGTCAGCACATCACAAGCCGAGCGATTCTCAACGCAATATAACCGCCGACAACGGGTAAATGTCGATCGCACGATTGAAACGCCGCCTCACAGTCGAGGGGTACCGGTTTCGTGCGCTTCTCGTGGGTTGGATTGATAGATGCATCTAGCAGTCCATCAGTTTTCCCGGCGGACCAAGTGGGGGGTATGGTCACCGCCGGGATGTCGCCGCCGCTCGTGTCGTCATCGCAACGTCCACGGTGAGGCGTTCTGGGAGGAACGCGCAGACCGAGTGGCGGCGGCTCCGGCGCAGCCCCCCTAATCGACCGCGAAGCGCCTGACAGCATCCATTTTCTTCCGCAAACAAACGGCAAAGTGCGATTGCGCGACCGCCTGCGCACCAGTAATTTCAACGAGCGACCCGCAAATGAAAGCTGCTTCTTCCGAAACCAGGGAAGGCAACCAGCGCCGCGACCTCATCAGGATGAGCACGGGCAGATGCTAGAGGCGATCCGTGAGCGCAACGTCGAACTTGCCGATGAGCTTGCGCATGCGCATACCCCTCAATTCCAGCAGAAGTTCATCAACTTCATGCGCGAGAACTACATGACCGACGTGGCACTGGGGCCGCTCAAAGCTGCTGAGTGATCACGACGATCTCAAGCATAGCGACTATGGGACCGGGTCATAATACGACGCATCCGCCGGCATCATGTGTTCGGAGCCCGCAGCCCCAGGAGCCTGTCAGCACAGCCCTACGTCATGGCGTGACCTGTTTGCCATAGAGCCTGCTTGCCCGCAGCAGACGCTGTGAATAGGGATGTTCGACCGCACCTTGCCGCAAGCGCTCGATCTCGACTTGTTCAACGATTTCGCCAGCTTCCATGATTGCGACCGTGCTGCACATGTGGGAGACGACGGCCAGGTCATGGCTGACGAGCAGATAGGTCAGGCCGCGATCTTTCCGCAGATCGTCCAGAAGATTGAGAATTTCAGCCTGGACCGAGACATCAAGCGCAGAGGTCGGCTCGTCGAGAAGCAGAACGGCCGGATCAAGAACCAAGGCGCGGGCGATCGCAACACGCTGGCGTTGCCCACCAGAGAGTTGATGTGGGAATCTGTAGCTGAGTGACGGGTCGAGCCCAACCGAGCGGAGTACTGCATCGACATCAATCGAATTGGTAGCAAGCCCCTGATTGCGGAGCGGCTCCTTGATCTGTGAGCGGATCGTCTTGCGGGGATGGAGTGATCCGTAGGGATCCTGAAACACCATCTGGACGCGCCGGAAAAATGGCCGGTCGCGCCGGCGGTCCAGCGTTTCGCCGTCCAGTCTGATCCGTCCCTGGTATTGTGGATTGAGGCCGGACATGGCGCGTAGAACCGTTGATTTTCCACAGCCAGATTCGCCAACGAGCCCAAACGCGGCGCCCTTTCCAACAGCAAGGCTGAGATTTTTGACGACCGGCCTTAGGTTGGCGCCGAAGCGGACTGTGAGGTTGCTGATTTCAATCACCGCGGCAACTCCAGCACGTTGTCATTTAACCAGGCCGGGTCACGCTTCAGGATCGGCAAGCGGGTGGGCGGGTTTTCGATCGAGGGCAGCGACGCAAGCAGACCCTGCGTATAGGGATGTTTTGCGGATTCCAGTTCGCGGGCCTTGAGGACCTCAACGACCCTGCCGGCATACATGATTAGGACACGGTCGCAGAAGTTTCGAACGAGGTTCAAATCGTGGCTGATGAAAATCAGACCGAGGTTACGGCGCGCAACGAGCTCATCCAGCAATGCCAAGATTTCAAGCCGCACCGTGACATCAAGCGCCGAGGTTGGCTCATCTGCGATTAAGACCTCGGGCTCGGCGATCAGCATCATGGCGATCATCACGCGCTGGCCCATGCCGCCCGATATTTCGTGCGGATAGAGGCGAGCCACCTTCTCAACATCTCGGATCTTGACCGCATCCAGCATCGCGAGCATCTGCTCGAAGGCCCGTTTCGCCGTGGCTTTGGGATAGTGAAAGCGATAGGTTTCGGCGATCTGCTCGCCCACCCGCATGACGGGGTTCAACGAATATTTCGGGTCTTGCAAGATCAACCCGATCCGCCGTCCTCTGATCGTCATCATCGCGCGCTCGTCGGCCTTGAGCAGATCCACGCCTTGAAAAGTCATCTGCTGAGCGCTGACGATTGCGGTCGGTGGCAAGAGTTTCATTATCGCGCGACCAACCGTGGACTTTCCCGATCCAGACTCACCAACGATGCCGAGTTTTTCCTGTCCGAGTGAAAAGGTGACGCCGCGCACGGCCCTCACTGTTCCGTGTCCGAAGGCGATCTCGAGATTGCGAATATCGATAAGTGACGTACTCATTGCGAACCCCTCGGATCAAGAACATCGCGAAGCGCGTCGCCGACGAGGTTGAACGCAAGGCTGACGAGGGCGATTGCAATGCCGGGTGCTGCAATGACCCATGGGCTGTCGAGCATGAATTCGCGGCCGGTCGCCGCCATCGCCCCCCACTCGGGCCGGGGGGGCTGCGCGCCAAGGCCAAGAAAGCCGAGGCCGGCTGCCGTAATGATGATGCCCGCCATATTCAGTGTCACGCGCACAATAACGGAGGGAATGCACATCGGCAGGATGTGACGGGTGATGATCGTTGCAGGTGTTGCTCCCTGGAGCCGCACGGCGGCAATGAAGTCGGCCTTTCGCAGGCTGAGCGTCTCTGCGCGCGCAAGGCGTGCAATCGGTGGCCAGGCCGTGAGGGAGATCGCGATGATGGCATTGGTAATGCCCGGACCAAGGGCTGCTGCAAACCCGAGCGCCAGCACCAACCCGGGAAATGACAGGAAGATGTCGGTGATGCGCATCAGCACTTCATCGACAATTCCGCCGAAATAGCCCGAGCAGGTACCGATTAAAAGTCCCATTGGTGCGACGATGACGGAGACGAGAATAATGATGTAGAGCGTCGTGCGGGCGCCGTAGACAATACGGGCAAAGACATCACGGCCGAAATTGTCGGTCCCGAGCCAGTGCTCCGCGGATGGTGGCGAAAGGCGTCCGGCCATGTCCTGGACGATCGGATCGTAAGCCGTCAGGAGTGGCGCGGAGAGCGCAACAAGGATCAAAAGGACAATGATTGCCAACCCTGCCAGGCCGAGCGGGTGAAGGCGAAATTTCAGCCAGCCCTGATGGAATTGCTGCGCGCTCGATTGAAACCAGCCCTGGGGTTCGGGCGCGTGTAGCCATTTGTTAAAGCGGCCGCCGTCTATGCGGCCGGCTTGTTCTGTGGACATCGTCATCGGCGTCACCGTGTTCTCGGATCAAGGATGCGGTAAAGCACATCCGAAAGGATGTTGATCGTCAGGAAGACGGCGCCGATCGTCAGCACTGCTCCCATCACGACGTTCATGTCATTCATCTGAAGCCCGCGCGTCAGATACTGGCCAAGTCCCGGCCATCCGAAAACGGTCTCTATGAGCACTGCGCCTTCCAGAAGGCCCCCGAACGTCAACGCCATGATCGTCAATAGCTGCACGCGAATGTTCCTGAAGGCGTGGCGCCAGACAACCTTGCGCCGCCCGAGCCCCTTTGCCCTGGCCGTCACGATGTATTCCTGACTGAGCTGCTCGAGCATGAAGCTGCGCGACATGCGGCTGATATAGGCCACGGAATAGTAGCCAAGGATGGCGCCGGGAAGGATGATGTGGCCAAGCGCACTCTGGAACACGTCCCACTGCCCCTCAACCGCAGAGTCGATCAACAGAAAGCCGGTTACAGGTGTGACGAGCCCCTCATAGAATACGTCGACGCGTCCCGATGCGCCGACAAGCTGAAGCTTTGCATAAAAGACAAAGAGCGCCATCAGGCCGGTCCAGAAGATCGGAATGGAATGACCGGCCAGCGCAACGATCCGTGCAACGTGATCAATGACGGTGCCGCGCCTGACGGCAGCGGTGATGCCGAGTGGTACACCGACGAGTGCTCCGACGATCATGGCGATGACTGCAAGCTCGATTGTCGCAGGGAAGATCGCCAATAGGTCGGTGAGGATCGGCTGTCCGGTCGTTGCCGATGTTCCAAGGTCGCCCGTCGCGACCCTTCCGACATAGCTCAGGAATTGCACGAGGATCGGCTGCCCCAGTCCCAGCTCGTTGTAGACACGGTCATAGACCTCCTTGCTGACCTCCGGCCCGGTGATGGCAAGCACCGGGTCGGCGGGAAGCAACCGCCCCATCGAAAAGGTAAGAAAGAGCAGGCCGAGCAGCGTGGTCACGATCGCCACCACGCGCCCTGCCAATCGTCTTAGAATGATTGCGAGTGGATGCGGCGCAGCATAGGCCACTTCTTCTTCGCTGAAAGTGGTGTCGGAATCTCGCTTGGATACTAGATCGGCATTCGCCACGACACCTTACTCCTTGGTTACGTCGTGCCAGCGCGTCGACCATGTCGTGTGGCCGTGGTAACCCTTGACTGCGGCACGCATGACATAAGGGTCCGTCCGCTGGAAGAAGATGACGAGCGGGGCATCCATTCCGGAATAAACGCTATCCATCTTCTTGAAGATTTCCGTGCGTTTGCCGCTATCACGTTCCTTCATCGACTGATCGACGAGCGTGTTAAGTTCGTCCACCTTCATTCCGGCCCGCCATAGATAGTAACTTCCAAGACGTGCCTCATCGCTGTTGTCCGGATTGTAGGCGTACTGGGTGGCAACAGCGAAGGGGTCGGGAAGACGGGCTCCCGAGTTTCCGAGCAGGACTTCGTATTTCCGCTCCCTGAACGCTGGCGTGAATTCGCCAGGCACGAGATCAAGGTCAAGTCCGGCGACGCGCGCACTCGCCTGCAGCGCCTCGGCAAACGGCAAGGTTGCCGCTCCGGACGGATTGAGGACCTTCTTCAATCCATTGGGATACCCTGCCTCTGCAAGCAGTTGCTTGGCTTTGGCAGGATCGTAGTCATAGCGGGAAGCCGCCTCGTCGGGAGCGCCCATCATCCCACGCGGGATCATCGACTGCCACGGGAAGCCCGTGTAGCGCATGATGTTTCCGGAAATCGCCTTCCAGTCGAACGCATGTTGGAAGGCCTCGCGAACCTTGGGCTTTTGAAGATCCGGATCCTTCTGATTGAGGGCAATGTAATAGAAGCCGAGGCCAGGAACGTTGTCGATCACCATCTCCTTGTTCGTGGACAAGGCATCGAGATCGCCGCTTGCCAGATATTGTCCGACATCGACGTCGCCTGCTTCAAGCTGCAGCCTGAGATTCCCGGATTCAGGAATGTGTCGGGCAACCACCCGCGCCATGGCCGGGGCACCACCCCAATAGGCCTTCTGCGCGTTGAAGATCGCAACATCGTTTGGACGCCATTGGGCAAGCGCAAACGGCCCGCTTCCCGCCGAGTTGGCCGACAGCCAAGCGCCCCCAAGGTCGCCGTTCGCCTCGTGCGACAGTACCGTCTTCTTGTCGACGATGCCGATCGACGATCCGGCAAGGGAATAGAGTACCAGATCCGTATTGACGGGTCGTGGAAGTTCAATCTCGAGCGTGCGTTCGTCCTTGGCTCGTACAAGCTTCTCGACGTTGTCAGGCGTAAAGCCCCATAGCGCGATATCGGTCGAACCGACCTGACCCATCTTGATGACGCGTTGGATCGACCAGGCAGCATCTTCTGCCGTGACAGGATTGCCGCTTTGGAAGACAGCATCCTCGCGCAATGTCAGGCTGATGACCTTGCCGTCGTCCGACACGCTCCATTTCGTCGCGAGCATCGGCTTTAACGTCTTCAGATCGTCCGGCGACAACTGCACGAGGTTATCGTAGAGGTTGGAGATCAGTTCGGAGACTGTCCGCGCATTGTTCTGCGCCGGATCAAGCGTTCTGATGCCGGTCAGATTGGTACCGATCACCAGCATGTTCGGCGGGGATGCCGCAAGTGAAGGTTGTGCGACAATCAATGCGCTGGCCATTGCAGCCATTACCAACAGGTTCCTCAGCATTTCAAGACCTCCCAATCTTGGGGCGTCAAATCGCCCTGGCTTAACAGATGAATGTCGAACTCAGCCCGCCGCCCTCGTGTCGACCGGCGCTTCCCCATACCGCTGGATGTCACCGGCAGCCTCCCAGGCACGAAGCAGGCGAAACAGTTCTTCTCGATCGCTCTCGTCCAGCATCGGCAATCCCGGCACGCGAACCGGACCGACGTTCAGGCCGGAATGGGTGACCGCCTCCTTGACGACCGTCACATTCGCACCGTTGCGGTATTTCGTGCGCATGCGTTCGAACGGCTCAAGCTTGTTGAGAATGGCGCGAGCCCCGTGGTAATCGCCGCTGGCAAGCGCTTCGTGCACCGCAAGCGAGAGCTTTGGCGCAACGTTGACAAGTCCGGAGGTAAAGCCCCGTGCGCCGGCGGCGGTAAACGACAGAGCCCAGCTTTCAGCGAGGCCGCAGACAAAGAGTGCGCCTGCAGGATCGGAGGCTGAAATCGCCCGCGAAAGCAGCATTAGATCCGGTGTTGCGAACTTGATGCCGGCGATGTTTTCATGGCGGGCAAGGCGGACCATGTCTTCGACATTAAAACCGTCGGCTCGCACATAGGCAATCATTGGCAGGGGCGAAGCATCCGCCAGCTTGCAGAAATAGTCGATTTGCGCCGATGGTGCCGCAAAGGGATCGACGGGCTGATGCGCCATGACGGCAGATGCGCCGATCGCAGCTGCGTCCCTTGCCATTCGGACTGCCTCGCGCAGTGATCTGCCGATCGCGGCCGTCACCGGCGCCTTGCCATCGACACCTGTGACCGCAGCCTCGTGTACGCTGCGGATCTCCTCCACGGTCAAGGCATAGAACTCGCCGGTGTTTCCAGCCGCGACGATGTTGTGGATGCCAGCCATCGCCACCCGGCGATAAATATTTGCAGTCGAACGGGGTTCGACCTCACCGTTTTTGTCATAGGCCGTCACGGGAACGCCGGACACGCCCGTCAGGGCCTGGCGCATGGTTGCGATACTCATCTTCTCTCCCCTACCTGTCGATCAACTCGCGAAGCGGATAGGCGCCAGGCGCTCGCCATCAACATCAAGAGCAATGGCGGTACCGGCCTCGTAATAGCCACTGCGGTCGGTCGGCTCATCAATCGACTCCCTGGAACATTCGAGCGCGTGCGTTCAGGATGTGGCGCTTCATCGCGTCGTGGGCCTCGGCTTCGTTTCGCGCAAGGATCGCCGCCACGATCACCGCGTGCTCATCCTGGACGCTGCGTATCTGCGCAGGCGTGCGCTTGAGACTAAGACTTCGCGTCACGGAATGACCGACAGCAAAATGTGGCCTGAACCACTCGCGGACCGTGATGTGGAACTGGTTTCCGGTGGCAATGGCGATCGCGTCATGCAGCGCCTCATCCTCATCGGCCCCAAGCTCGCCGTTGCGCAAGCATTCCTCGATTGCCTGCAGTGCGGCCATGATCCGCTCCTTGTCCTCCGGCTGCCAGTTGCGGGCGGCAAGCCCCGCTGCCTCCGCTTCGAGACCTGCGCGAAATTCGAAAAAGCGCTGAACGTCGGCGAGCGATCCGACCGGCACCATCTTCAGCATCGATGAGTCCGGCCGCTGTCGGACATAGGAGCCGGAACCCTTGCGTGAGACGACAAGGCCATCGGTCCTCAATCGTTCAAGTGCTTCGCGCACAACCGGCCTCGAAGCACCGAACATGGCGGCAAGCTTCGATTCCGGCGGCAACCGTTCGTTCACCGGAAAGTTTCCGTCTGCGATCATCCCGACGATCTTCTCGTAGATGATGTCGCTGAAGCGGGTTGCACCCTTGCTAGGCTCCATGGCGGCGGAAAGTTTCGTCATCGTCCCTTTTCTTTCCTCCAGACCGCAAATTCCGCAGCGGTGCCCTCGTTGGGCGGATAGAGACCAAATATCCCCTGCCCGGCGCGCACCCGTTCCTCCACAAAATCCTCGAAAACGGTTTGCTCGAAAGCCTCGATGGCGACCTCTTCTGCCATCGCTGCCGGGATGACGACCACGCCTTCATTGTCGCCAACCATGAGATCGCCGGGATAGACGGGCACATCACCGCAGCCAATCGGCTGATTGATATCGAGGGCATGGTGGCGCACCAGGTTCGTCGGCGCCGAGGGTGCTGCGTGATAGGCTGCAAACGGCAGGGAGGCGATGTCCGGCGTGTCGCGAAAACCCCCATCGGTAACAACGCCTGCCGCACCGCGCTTGAAGAGGCGCGTAATCAGGATTCCACCGGCGGAAGCGGCCGAATGATCCTTGCGGCTATCGATAACAAGCACGGCGCCTTGCGGGCATTCTTCGATGGCGCGGCGCTGCGGGTGATTCAAATCGCCAAAGACGCCGAGATGATCGATGTCCTCCCGCGCAGGAATGTAGCGCAGCGTGAAGGCAGGCCCGACCAGGCGAGGCGCTTGCGGATTGATCTTGTGAATGCCGCGGATGAAGACATTCCTCAAGCCGCGCTTCATCAACACCGTCGTCAGCGTTGCAGTCGAGACTGCTCCCAATTTTGTTCGCACAGCATCTGACAGATTCATATCCCCATGCCTTCCTTGACGGTCGTTTAGAGGTGAAAGCAGGCGTTTCCTCACCACCATCGCTACATAATCTGTAATTATCTGTCAACTCTTGTAATTATTTGAAACCTTGCCTATCGTCAGCAGCAGCGCCAGGGAGAGCGCTTTGAGGCAGGACGGGAGCTCGTCCTGCCGTCCGCCTTTTGGGCAATGTGGGAGGAAGTGATGCGGAATCAGTCTGCGCGACATCGTCGGGCGCGCGATCCCTGGAGAGCATGCCGGAGTTTGCCACCTGACGGACATGCCGAGGGATCAGACAGGAAAGCGCTGCATGCTTGTCGAGGTCACGAAGGAGACAAGGACTGCAGCGCCGCTGTTCGGCGTCGGACAATCCTCAGAGCGCACCTCGATCAGCGACAGCGAGATCGCTCGCGGCATCTTCGCTGCATCTAACAGACATCTGAGGCACTGGAGTTTCTTACAATGAAGATTACCGGGATCAGAACCTTTCTCATGCATGCCGGCCAGCCCGATCCGTCCAAATGGGCTTCTGATGAACGGTCAGGCGATGGCGCCTCCAGGCTGCCAGGCACAAGAAACTGGCTGTTTTTGAAAATCGACACGGACGAAGGCATAACAGGTATCGGCGAATGCTCCGGATGGCCGCGTGTCATCGAGACCGCGATCCACGATCTTGCGCCGCTCCTCATCGGCGAGGACCCGGCCCATATCGAGCGGCTATGGCAGAAGATGCATGTCGCCATGATGGGTCACGGCATGTTGGGAACGGTTGGCGCCGGCGCCATGACCGGCATAGACATGGCACTGTGGGACATCAAGGGAAAGTCGCTCGGTGTGCCAGTCTGGATGCTGCTTGGCGGCAAGGTTCGTGACCGGATTCCGATCTACTCCCATGCAAACACGCCCGAGCGGGCACTTGCCGTCAAGGAACGCGGGATAAAGGCGATCAAATGCGGCGGGGTTGCGGACCCGGTGCGCAAGGTTGCCGCATTGCGCGAAGCAGTCGGCAACGAGATCGACATTGCAATCGATCTTCATGGCCCGCCCTGGCTAACACCGGCCGATGCCTGCCGGCTGGTCAGGGCGCTTGAGCCTTACGAACTCTTCTGGGTCGAGGATCCGATCGCACCGGAAAACATCGATGGCTACCGACGCATTCGCGATGCCGCCCACGTTCCCTTGGCAGCCGGCGAACGTTCGGCGACGATTTTTGGAGAGCGCGAACTGATCGAAAACGAACTGGTCGACATCATCCAGCCTGATACCGGGCGGGCCGGTGGCATTACGCAGATGAAGAAGATCGCGGCCATGGCCGAGGCCCATCACATCCAGATGGCGCCGCATTCAGGCTCGCTCGGTCCTGTCGCCGAATACGCTGCGTTGCACGTGCTGGCGGCTATTCCGAACGCCCTCATCCTCGAACGCATCGATGACGATTGGGACGGTCGAAAGCTGACGATTTTGCCCCATCCACAACAGGTCGGCGGATCGATTGCAGTCCCGGACGCGCCGGGTCTTGGTTGTGATATCGATGAAGCATTCGTGGCGCGCTTTCCAAGCGGCGGGAATGTCTCCGTGCCGGTGCCCGAGAGTGCCGGCTCCTACAATCCCGGAACTTATAACGAGCATCTTTACGTCCAGACGCGCCTGTCGCGTCACCGCTATTTCAATCGCTAGAAGGAAAGAGAAATGAAGATCGACCGCATGCGGGTGTTCATGACCCGCGACAAGGACCGTCCCCGCGTCATCGTCGCACTCGACACCGACGACGGTCTGACGGGCTGGGGCGAATGCTACAACCACGGTCCCGACAAGGCGCTCCCTCCCCTCCTCGACTACCTCTATGGTTTTCTGTCCGGTCAGGATCCAACGCGTGTCGACTATCTGGTCAATCTGTTGATCCAGCAAAGCCGGTTCCCACCGGGCGCCCTTGGGTTGGCTGCGATCTCGGCGCTTGATCACTGCCTTTGGGACCTCGCCGCAAAGGCTGCCAACCTTCCCGTCTACAAGCTGCTTGGCGGTGAAGTTCGCGATCGTGTCAAGGTCTATGCCGGCGTCTATACAGCACCCGATGCACCAGCTGCGCGCGATGAGTTCGATCGGCTGAATGAAGAATGGGGCTTTACCGCATTCAAGCTCAGCCCTTGGCGCATCGACATGCACGCACATCGCTGGGGCAACGTGGTCAAGGCGTCGGCGGATTATTTCCGCTCTCTGCGGGAGACCGTGCGGGACGAGTACGAGATCGCATTTGACGCACATGCAAAGATCTTCGAGCCTGTCGCCGCACGCCAGCTCGGCAATGCGCTTGCTCCCTACGATCCGCTGTTTTACGAGGAGCCCCTACGCCCCGAAAACATCGAGGCCTGGGGCGATCTCAAGCAGGGGCTGAACTGCGTGCTCGCAACAGGTGAATCGCTGTACAATCGAAACGAGTTCCTGCGCCTTCTGCAGGTCAAGGGCGCCGACCTGATCCAACCCGACATCTGCGTGGTCGGCGGCATCAGCGAGATGCGGCGCATTGCAACACTTGCCGAAGCGCATTTCGTCGGCGTGGCGCCCCACAATCCCATGGGACCACTCGCCACGGCCGTGAATGTTCACTTCTCCGCCGCCGCACAGAATTTTCGTATTCTGGAGTATCGGCTGCCTAAGGGGCAGGCGTATGTCTACGGCGGCCTTGATATTGAGAGCCGACAGGGCGAAACGCGTTACGTCATCGATCCCTATTTGCCCAAGGACGGCTATCTCGAGCTGAGGCCGGACAGGCCGGGCTGGGGCGTTGAGATGGACGAAGAAGCCATGGTTCATGAAGGCTATGTGCACTGGCAACGCCGCGTTCCCAAACGGCCGGACGGCTCTTACGCTTTTGCGTAAGTGCTCATCGAGCGCCGTCCAGCCTTGAAGGCCAGACTGTCAACGGCATCGGCGGTATTTGACGCCGCCGATGAAAGCTGTCAGCCAATCGATAGTGGATTGGTTGTGTAAATTTTGAGTTGGCCGTCGTCGATTGCAGCGACTGAATGATGCTGATTGACGCCCCCGTCCGGGAACACGTCTACATGGATGCTGTTATCCGCGAAGCAATGCCCGACTTGAAAGGAAAGGAAAGAAAAGCAACGCGTCCCACGTGTCAGGAGAACCGATGCTCCTTTCCGTTGACGGGGGACGCGAAGAGGGTCTCGCCGACCGAAATTTGCCGGTCGCCGTCCGTGCGTACGACGAGCACCTGCAACTCCGGTACATCAAGATGGATGACCGTATCTGCGCCGAGCCGCTCGATATGACGCACTTTGCCTTGCCATTTTCCTTCCGTTGATGAGAGCACGATATGTTCGGGCCGGATACCATAGATCCGGCAGCCTTCCCGCGCGGCAATCTCCGCTTCAAACAGGTTCATCTTCGGCGAGCCGATAAAGCCCGCGACAAATGGAGTGGCCGGATTGTTGTAGAGCGCCATCGGTGTCCCGACCTGCTCGATGGCCCCGCCGTTCAAAACGACGATCTTGTCGGCCATTGTCATCGCCTCCACCTGATCGTGCGTGACGTAGATCATTGTGGCGCCGAGCTTGGCATGAAGCTCGGTCAGTTCGATGCGCATCTGCGAGCGGAGCGACGCGTCGAGATTTGACAGGGGTTCGTCGAACAGGAAGACTTTCGGGTTACGGACGATGGCACGGCCGATCGCGACGCGTTGGCGCTGGCCGCCGGAGAGCGCCTTTGGCTTGCGGTCGAGCAGATGCGAGAGCTGCAAGATATCGGCAGTCTGCTTCACCCGTTCGGCGATTTCCGCCTTGGGCCGCCTGGCAAGCGAGAGGCCGAAGCCGATGTTTTCTGCGACCGTCAGATGCGGATAAAGCGCGTAGGATTGAAACACCATAGCAATGCCGCGCTTGGAGGGTTCGGCATCTGTGACATCCTTGCTGTCGATGAAGACCTTGCCCGATGTCTGGGTCTCCAATCCGGAAATGATGCGCAGCAACGTCGACTTCCCGCAACCGGACGGACCGACAAAGACGCAGAATTCGCCGGCATCGACGGTGAGATCAACTCCCTTCATCACCTCCAGGCTGCCAAAGCTCTTGCGGACTTTTTCGAGAACAACGCTTGTCATGGCTTATCCCTTGACTGCACCGGCGGTCATGCCTGCAACGATCTGCCGGTTGAAGAAAATGAAGACGATCAGGGGTGGAATGGTCACGAGAAGGATGTTCATGAACAGCAGATTGAACTGCGTCTGGAACTGTCCCTGAAAGTTATAGAGCGTCAGCTGCACCGTGACATTTTCGCGGCCCGGCAGATAATAGAGCGGGTTGGTGAAATCGTTGAAGATGGCGATTGACTGGACGACGATGACCGTAACGGTGACCGGCTTCAGCAGCGGCAGGATGACGCGAAAGAAGATCTGTAACGGTTTTGCACCGTCAATGATTGCGGCCTCGTCGAGATCCCGAGGAATGGTTGCGATGAAACTGCGAAACAGCAAAACCGTGAAGCCAAGGCCATAGGCAAGCTGGATCAGAACCATGCCAGATAGTGTCTTGAAGAGACCAAGCATCTGCAACACCCAGATGGTCGGGACAACGGCCGGGGGGATCATCAGGCCGGCTAGCACGCAGCCGTAGATGACCGCGTTCCAGCGTGACGGGCGGCGCTGCAGCACATAGCCGACCATGGCGCCGAAGAGCACGAGCAATGTGACGGCGGCCACAGTGATGACGGTCGAATTGAAATAGGCAAGCAGCAGCATGTAGTTGCGGGTCTGGACGACCTCCATGAAGTTCTGGCAGAGCTGCCACTCGGCCGGCCAGCTGAATTTCAGCGTTGCCGCATCCTGCTTCGTCTTGGCGGCCGTGATGAAGATAAACATGAATGGCAGCACGAAGATCACGCCGCAAGCAGCCAAGGCCGCAATCCCGGTATAGATCTGGCGGCGTCTCATAGATCCACCTCCTTGCGATTGAACCAGGCCGTCAGCGGCAGGACGATCAGCCCGATGAGGAGGAAGAGGATCACGTTACCGGCAGTCGAGAGACCGTAGAAACCCGCCTGATATTGCTTGTAGATGACGCTTGCCAGCACATCCGACGAAAAGCCCGGACCGCCGCGCGTCATCGCCCAGACAAGATCGAAGCTTCTTAGCCCCCCGATGAGGGAGAGCGTCACGACGGTGACGGTGGCGGGTCTGACCAGCGGCACGGTGACACGAAAGAACATCTGGCGGCCAGTCGCCCCATCAATGCGGGCGGCCTCATAGTAGTCCGGGCTGATTGAGGCGAGACCTGCAATATAGATGACCGTTGCAAGCCCGATCCCTTTCCAGAGGTCGACGAAAATGATGGAGTAAAGCGCAAGCGCGGGGTCGGTCAGCCAGCCCGGACCATGGACGCCGATCGCAGCAAGTGCCACATTGATCAGCCCGCGTGTCGGATGCATGAGCACCGAGAAAGTGATGCCGACGCCAATCGTCGAGACGAGAACCGGAAAGAAAATCACGGTACGCAGCAGGCCTTGTCCCCAAAGCCCGGAGGTCAGCAATACGGCGAGCAGCAGACCGAGAACGGTTTTCGTGCCCGAGGTCAGGACAGCATAAATGATCGTGTTGACGAGGCCCTGTATCAAAAAGGGCTCGCGAAAGAACTGCCGGTAATTTTCCAGCCCGATGAACTGTGTCGTGAACAGGTCCCAGCGCGTGAGGCTGAACCAGAAGGACGCGATCGTCGGGGCAAGAAACAGAACAGTGAAGACCACTGCCGCTGGCAGCACAAACCAGTAGGGATAGGCGGACTTTCGTGTTGTCATACGGATACCTTGAAGCGTCCCCCATCCAGATCGGTTGACCTGGATGGGGCATCGGCTGGGAGGTTACCAGTTCGGCAGGCCAAGCTGCTTGGCCTGCTTCTCGACATCCTGGTCGTAGAGCGCAGCCGCGTCCTTGGCGGAGCGGATGCCGGTTCCGACTTCAACCGTAATCTGCTCTAGTGCCGGTCCCTTGACGGGCGAGAGGAATTCGAGTGCCGGGCCGTTGCGGCCCTCAGTGTCAAAATATGGGAGCATGTCGGAAACAGCCGGCGGAATATCTTTCGGGAGCTCGCACCCCTTTACGAGATACGGACCCGACGGGACGGCCTTTGCCATCAGGTCGCAGGCTTCCTTGGAGCCAACGAAATCGAGGAATTTCTTGGCTTCCTCGACATTTTCAGATTTGGCAGAAACATAGAGGGCTGAAGGCATCCAGACCGTCAGGCCATTCTTTCCAGCATCCATGCCCGGTTGAGCGAAGAAGCCGAGATCTTTCAGATTGTCCGGAAAATTCTGCTGGACATTGCCGATACCGAAAGTGAGGTTCGGATAGTGCGCGGCCTCACCCGTCGCGACCATGCGCATGCCGTCGTCAAATGTCGCAGCACCGAAGTCGGCATTGAGGTAGCCTCCCTTGGCCACTTCCTCCAAGTGTTCGAAGCCATGCAGTGCCGCAGGCGTATTGGCATACTTGACCTTGTTGGCAGTGTAGTCGTCGGCGAAGTTCGGGACCTCGGCCTGAACATTATAGAAATCGGCAAGCACGAAGAGCTGCGACGTCCAGGTCGTGCCGTAGGTCTGGGCGACCGCCACCTTTCCGGCCGCCTTGATCTTCTCATTGTTGCTCATGAACTCCGCCCAGGTCTTCGGCGGGGTGAGGCCGAGATCGGCGTAGATCTTCTTGTTATAGAATATGCCGCCACCCATGGCCGGACCGAAGGGAATGCCGCGGACATGGCCGTCCGGGCCGCTAACAACCTTCTTGAATGTGTCAAGAATACCAGCTTCCGAGGGAAGGTCGGCAAGGTCGGCTATCGTTTCCTGCGGCTTCAAAGCCTGGAACAGCGAACCGCTATTATACTGGAAGATATCCGCCATCTCGCCGGTCGCGAGCCGGGTCTTGATGATGTTGTCGCCTTCGGAGCCGCCCGCGCGCTGCTCGACGTCGAAGCTGACGTCAGGATGCTTTTCCGTATAGGCCTTTGAAACCGCATCGAACGAGGCAATGGATTCCGGATTCGTATCGATCAGCACACTGAGGGTCACATCCGCATGTGCCACTCCAGCGGCAAGAGCCATGATGCTGGCTGCAAGGATGCTGCACTTCGTCATTCGCATAGTCATTTCCTCCTCTTGAAGACCGGAATGCGTAAGCTGATTGCCCGCAGATCAAAGACCTGCAGGCAAATTGCATCAGTTGGAAAACGTAATCTTATGCTCCCCCGCGCCGAGCCTGATTTCCTTGCCTTGCTCTACATTGGCGCCATTGGCCTGTAGCGACTTGCGCTCGCTTTTCCCCTCGAGACGCGCAGTGACACCTTCCGGCAGCACCAGGTGGCATGTGACGAAACCTTCCTCCAGGGTCCATCCAGCCTCGATCCGACCAAAGCGCGTATCATGCCATGCCGAAACCGGCGAGAGAGCAGGCAAGATTGCGGGATCGAAGAGAACTTCCTCGAAACCGGGCTTGTCTTCCAGCGGCCTGATCCCGGCAACGTCTTCGAAGAGCCATTGGCAGACCGCGCCATAGGCATAGTGGTTGTAGCTGTTCATGTCAGGATCATAGATCGTGCCATCTTCGGAAAGTGCATCCCATCGCTCCCAGATCGAAGTCGCGCCGCGGTCGACCTGATAGAGCCATCCGGGAACCTTCCGGTTCAGGAACATCTTCTCGGCAACGTCGACCATACCAAGCCGGGTCAGCGCCGGCAGCAGGGCGGGAGTGCCGATAAAGCCTGTACCGATGACCCCATCCGTTTCCTCCGCCACCTTACGGAAGTAGCCTTGCGCGGCTTCCTCGTATTCCGGGGGAACGAGGCCATAGAGGAAGGCCAGGGCCCACGAGGTCTGGTCATTATGGGCAATGCGGCCGGAGGGTGCGAAGAACTCGTGTCTGAATGCTGTCTTAATCTCCTCGGCACGCTTCTCGAGCCGAGCGGCTTCGACGGTCTCACCGAGAATACGGGCGATCTTTGCCGTCAGTTGCGTTGAGATGAAGTGATAAAGGGTAGCTGCGCAATCATCTGCTATGGTCGGGCGGGGCTTTCTGTTATCCCCGACCGGCTGAAGCCAGTCGCCGAAGGTGAAGCCGTGCGCGCCCCAGACCGCAGGCGGCCGGATAATCGGCCCATCGGAGATGCCCCAGAGATAGTCAAGCCAGCGCAACATTGCGGGGAAGCATTCTTCCAAGGCGGCGCTGTCACCATAATGCAGGTAAAGCTGCCAGGGAATGATGACGATCGCATCGCCCCAGCCGGTCGATCCCGCCCAGTCGCCGCGGCCATCGATTGGATGGAGCCGCGTCGGATCAGGTGAAAAATGCGACACTGCCCCATTGGCCCGTTGATCGTGGATGACATCGCGCAGGTATTTCTTGAGGAAGGAGTGGCTGTCGGCAAGCCAGCAGGCCGTTCCGGCGAAAACCTGCGCATCACCGGTCCAGCCGAGACGCTCGTCGCGCTGCGGGCAATCGGTCGGCACTTCGATGAAATTCGAGCGCTGCGACCAGATCGTGTTTTCGACCAATCGGTTGACGCTCGCAACACCTGAGGTAAACCCGCCGGCAGTCCGGGGTACCGAGGTTATCGGCACCATCGTAATCGCGGTGAGTTCGGCCTCACCTGTCACAGTGATGCGGGCGTAACGGAAGCCGAAGAAGGTGAAGAGCGGCGCATAATCCTCTTCGCCTTGGCCGGATAGCGTATACGCGACTTCGGCACGCGCACTGCGATAATTGCGATTGTCGAAGAAGCGATCGGGGCCGAGCACTTCGGAATGCTCGACGCGCACCTTTGCACCGGCGACACCCTTAAGGCGCAGCCGGACATAGGCGCCGGCATTCTGTCCGAAATCAAAGACAGTGCGGCCATCGGCCTCCGTCCAGCTGTCGGTCGGTGAGAGAGCGTCCAGTTCCTTGACCGCACCAGTCTCATGCGGGACGAGCAAGGCCCTGTCGAAGGAGAGCACATCGACGCCATAGCTATCCTTTGGACGAATGCGGGCGTCATAATCCTCGCCATAGTAGATGCCGTTGCGAACAACGGGTGTGAAGCCGCTCTTCCAGCTATCGTCGGTTTTCACGAGCACCTCGCCGCCGGCGCGCAGTTCTGCGATCGCCCCCGTCCGGTCGCCCCAGCAATTGAGTATCGGGTTGGATGCCCACATCAGCTGGCTGCGATACCAGCCGTCGCCAAGCCAGATTTCGATGCGATTGTTGCCGGGTTGCAGGAGCTTAGCGACATCGTAGGCCTGATAGGCAATCCGGTCGTCGTAGCAGGTCCAGCCGGGGGTCAAGAGATCAGTACCCACGCGTTTTCCATTGAGGAAGGCGCGGTAGAGACCGAGGGCCGAGAGACTGAGAACTGCTTCGGCCGGAACCACATCGAGCGAGAATTCCCGCGCAACGAATGTGCCCTGTGTTGCCTGGCCACCGTCGCAGGCGGGTCCGATCATCGACGCTGTAAAATGGAAAGCAGAACCGGCAAGGCCGTCTTCCCCGGCAAGGCCGTGGGCCGAAACAGTCTTCATCTAGAACCTCCCCCAATCGCCAATTCCTCCGGCGAGTGCTTTGTGTGTATCGTTCTATGTATATCATTCTACACTATCGATTGCCGCGCAAGAGCTTTTGTGTCTATAATTTTCCGAACACCGGGGAATGAGGCGATTTGGAATGAAAAATCAGGCCGTTAACGCGACAAGAGACAGGGTCACTATCCGTGACGTGGCCCACGATGCGGGTGTCTCCGTCGCTGCGGTCTCGAAAGTTCTGCGTAATGCTTACGGGGTGAGCGAGGTCTTGCGAACCAAGGTCGAGATCTCGATCGAAAAATTGAACTACCGACCTTCTGTCGCAGCGCGAGCCATGCGTGGCCGCACGCAGACGGTTGGCGTCCTGGTGATCGAGTTGTCGAACCCGTTCCTTGCGGGTGTCATCGAGGAGGCCAATGCCACGCTGGCGAAAAGCAGCTTCAAGGCACTGATCGGCATCGGCCGTTCCACGAGCCCGATCGAAGCTTCCATGATCGAATCGATGATCGACAACCGCATGGATGGCGTTCTGATCATCGCTCCCAGGATATCGAGCAAGGTGCTGGAGCGCTATGCGCGCCAGATCCCGATCGTCGTCATCGCGCACCATGAGCCGCACGCGCAGACCTATGACACGGTCAATTCCGACGATCGACGGGGCGCCTGCCTCGCCGTGGAGGCTGCGTTGCAGTCCGGCTACACCGACATCGCGATGCTCGGCTATGACCTTGCCGATTCACCGCCCACCATCGTCGCCCTCCAGCGCGAGAAGGGCTATCTTGACGGCATGAAGGCTGCGGGCCTGGAGGCCCGCATCATCCGTCTGCCGCTTGTGGGATCCGACCGCCGGGCCGCTATCAATGATTTTCTGGCCTTGAATGACCGTCCCCGCGCGGTTTTCGTCTGGTCCGATCTCGATGCTGTGCCACTCATCAATGCCGCGCGCATGAGTGGCATACGTGTCCCGGAAGATCTTGCAATTGTCGGCTACGACAATTCGCCGATGGCGGCCATACCGCTCGTCGACCTGACAAGTGTAGACCAGAACGCCGCTGAACTCGGCAGGACCGCGAGCGAAGCACTGCTTAGCCGGATAGAAGGGCGAAAGGACGCTCGACACGTCCTGATCGAACCCCGTATCGAATGGCGCGGCAGCACGTGAACGGCTCCCAGGAAAAAGATTGGGGTCTCGTTCAATTGGTGCCTAGCCTCCGCTCGGCTACGGCAACCACTGCGATTTTCGGTGGCGCTGAGACTGCTCTCAGGACGGACTGGGAATCGGCGGTAAATCTGGCGCCTCCAATCCGGAAAACGGATCGCGCCATGCATCGATCTCATCGAGACGGTCGGCCCACCGTTTTATTGCGGGATACCGATCAATCGGGAGGCGCGCGGCGTCGTTGAACGGCAAGAAAGTCGCCATCCGAAAATCTGCAAAGGAAATCGTCTCGCCGACCAACCACGATCGATCAGCAAGCTGGCTCTCGAGAATGCCGGCGGCCTTGTGGAATTGTCCAAGACCCTCTTCAACCATCCTCTCGTCACAGGTTCCGATGCCATAACGCAACTTCGTGCCTCGCTCCCAATGCACGACGTCACAGGCCTTGACGAAATTCTCCTTCGCCCAGCTGATCCAGCGTATCATTTCCGGCTCATGATCGTCGGTTCTCCAGAAATTCGAGCCGACACGACGGGAAAACCAGCACGCGATCGCATCGGTCTCCCAAAGTGTGCGACCGCTATGCTCCAAGATAGGCAACAGAAGGTTTGGGTTGAGTGAAGAAAATCGCTCCGACTGCCCCGGGGCCATTGGTGCGGCAAACTCGAATTCCACGTCTATCTTTAAGAACCGCGCCACGGCGACAGCGAGTCGCGGATTGGGGTTTCTGCTGAAATAAATCTTCATTAGGTCTTTGCCTCCACCCTCTTCATAGCAAAAGACGAACGACGACCGAGCCTTTCGACATGGCGATGAAAATTCTGCTGGGCCCGCGACATAGCTATCCCACAGAAGGGTAGTGACGGCGCGAAGCACGTTTCCTCCTTTGCCCGCCCTGGGGAGCCAATGGCACAAGGGTTTTGTCCTCGTCCGGCGAGGCGCGGCCAGATTAGATTTAGCGCGTTAGGCCTATCGCGCGCGCTGTAGGCACTTTAAGAAAAGAACCATATTATACCTTGCAGAGTATATTTAAGGGCATTATATGAAGACTAAGCAAGAGCGATTCACGCTCTTCGTTGAGCGGCTGGCCGGCGCGGAGGCAGCAGGAACACATGATGAGGCGTTTGAACTTATCCGCGAGACCCTCGACGGCGTTGAAGACCAGTTTTCCGGCATTGCCTCCAACCCGTCAGCTTTTCAGACGGATGGACGAATGTACCCTCCACAAGCTGACAACGCCCGGAAAGTACCGGGCCATCCAGGCACCATCCGGTATCGATCCAGAGCACACAACACGATCATCGGAGCAAATGGCGCTATACGGATTGAAACAATAGGGTTTCAAAAAACTGTAGTCCTCGAAAAGCTGGGCGCGAATGGAGAAGGATTGGGAATATGACAGCAACTAGCCTTTTGACTGATACAGTCGCTCACCTCCAAGAGCTTGGGTTCGCCGTTGAAACTGACGCTGCTGATGATCCGAATGGCGAGACATTTCTGGACATCACAAGGAACGATTTCTCCACGCAAATCTCCTTCCGCCCGCATGCTGGACTAGGGCTATTCATTTCCGACGATGCGTACGGACAGAGACCTGATGAGGTCTACCGAAACGCGGAAAAGGCTGCCAATCGGGTCGATCAGTTATTCAGGCAATTCGAAAGGTCGGGATCTATTGGATACCTCACTCTCGTGGACATGCGGAAGCTCAACAACCTGTCGCAGGTAGAGCTTGCTGAGGCTCTTTCGATCAAGCAACCGTCGGTCAACAGAATCGAGAAGCGGGAAAACATAAAGTTCGAAACTCTGGCGAAGCATGTGGCCGCGATGGGTGGCCGCCTTGAGATGCGCGTTGTTTTCGACGAAATGGAAGCCCGGCTAGAGATTCCATCTTCCCAGGTAGGATGATGCCAATGCAGGCTCCAACTTTAAATCTAGTCGTCCTCAGGGCAAGCGACCCTGGTTCTCTGGCTTCGTTTTACCAAACTCTTGGTTTTCAGTTCCAAAAGGAGAAGCACGGTTCAGGCCCCGAACATCTCGCGTCGAAGACAGGTGGCTCGGTCCTTGAAATCTATCCCAAAGGCACCGAGAGCTTAGACACGACCGCGGTTCGCCTAGGGTTTCAAGTCCCATCGATCTCAAAAGTCTTGAGTAATCTGGGCAGCGCCGTGGATATGATATCTCGGCCTTCCAAATCCGATTGGGGCACCCGTTGCGTTATTAGGGACCCTGAAGGACATAAGATCGAACTACTTGAGGCGTAGCGTTCGAGTAAAGGTCGCTCGCGCAATGAACGCCTGCGGGAATCCCAAGAGTTCGGCTGGATTTTCGCTATATTTCACATGCGCGAGCGATATCTCGTCCATTCGCTAGTGGCGGCCAACGCGGCTAGGCACCGTGCCAGTGAAGCTTGCGATGAACCATCTGTCAGAACGTGTTTGAATTCCAAGGTGCGTCCCGATTGGCTAATTTGTACATTTGCGGTTATAGAGCCCCCAGTTTGTGAAGACCAACATCTGAGAGCATAGCATGACAAGCCAACATGCGGGCCGCGCAGGCGCTACATACGCCGCGCCGGACGGCAAGCCCGGAAGCGATCCGGTCGCCGTGGCACATTCGGTACCGATGGTAGCCTTCAAGGGCGCCGGGAAGCGTTACGGGCCCGCGGGCGAAGGTGGTTTCACCGCCGTCGAAAGTGTCGATCTGACAGTTGAACGCGGTGCCATCACCGGCATAATCGGTCGCTCTGGCGCCGGCAAATCGACGCTCATCCGCATGGTCAACGGTCTCGAGAGCGTGACGTCGGGCAAGGTGCTCGTCGATGGTGTCGACGTCGGCGCGCTTGGTGAGGACGGTCTGCGTGGCCTGCGCCGCCAGATCGGCATGATTTTTCAGCATTTCAATCTACTGTCGTCGCGCACCGCCTTCGACAATGTGGCGCTGCCGCTGGAAATTGCAGGCGTCGACAAGAAGGCGATCCGTGCCAAGGTCGGGCCGCTGCTCGACCTTGTCGGCCTCGGCGATAAGGCCGGCAGCTATCCTTCCGAACTCTCGGGCGGCCAGAAGCAGCGCGTCGGCATTGCCCGCGCGCTGGCGACGGACCCCAAGCTACTGCTCTCCGATGAGGCCACCTCGGCGCTCGACCCGGAGACAACGCAGTCGATCCTCGAGCTCCTGAAGCGGATCAATGCCGATCTGGGTCTCACCGTTCTCCTGATTACCCACGAGATGGAAGTGGTGAAAACCATCGCCAGCCACGTGGCTGTCATCGACGCCGGCCGCATCGTCGAATCCGGCCGTACCTTCGACGTCTATACCAACCCGCAGCACGAGACGACGCGCACGCTGCTCGCCTCGGCCCTGAGACTGCCGAACTGGCTGCGTTCCGCCGTCAAGCCGCAGCCATCGGCCGGCGACCGTGTGCTCGTCCGGCTGGTGTTCTTCGGCGACACGGCCTTTCAACCTCTGACCGGCCGGCTTGTCGCCGAGCTCGGCTCCGACGTCAATATTCTCGCTGGCGCGATCGAGGAGATATCGGGCGAGCCCTTTGGCTCACTTGTCGTTTCCTATTCGGCGGAGCCGGATGTCGTCGCGCGGGCTAACCGCTTCTATGCCGAAACGGGCCTTACCACGGAGGTGCTCGGCTATGTCGCCTGATATGCTCTTCAACCTGCTCTCCAAGGCGCTGATGCAGACCCTGCAGATGGTCTTCATCGCCGGCATCGTCGGCTCGATCATCGGCCTGCCGATCGGCGTGTTTCTGGCCACATCAGGTAAGGGCGAGCTGTTTCCGGCACCGAAGACCAATCGCGTGCTGGGTTTGATCGTCAACGCCGCTCGCTCGACGCCGTTCATCATCCTGGTCGTTGCCATCGTGCCTCTGACGCGCCTTTTGACGGGTACGTCCATCGGCACCTGGGCAGCAATCGTGCCGCTGACCATCGCCACCATTCCGTTTTTCGCGCGCCTCGTTGAATCTGCCATCCGCGAGGTCGACAAGGGCCTGATCGAGGCCGCCCGCGCCATGGGAGCAACGCCATCCCAGATCGTCTACAAAGTGCTGCTTCCAGAGGCGCGACCCAGCATCCTCATGGCGCTGACGATGACCATCGTCAGTCTGATCGGCTACTCGGCTATGGTCGGGGCCGTCGGCGGCGGAGGCCTGGGCGACCTCGGCATCCGCTTTGGCTACCAGCGTTTCAATCCGGAGATGATGGTACTCGTTGTCGCGGTGCTGATCGTGCTCGTGCAGGTCGTGCAGAGCGCCGGCGACGGGCTCGCCCGCCGCTTCGACAAGCGTAACCGGAAGAACTGATCCTTTACTCGCATACCCAATAACATACCAAGGAGTCTCCCATGAAAAAGTTCATCATCGCCGCCGCGATTGCGGCCTTTGCAGCCGGCTCGGCCTTCGCCGAGGATATCAAGGTTGGCGTCACGCCAGGCGAGCACGCCCAGATCATGGAAAAGGTCGCCGAAGTCGCCAAGACCAAGGGTCTGAATATCGAGATCGTCGAGTTCTCCGACTATGTCGTGCCGAACCAGGCGCTGGCCGACGGCGACATCCAGGCCAACTCGTTCCAGCACCAGCCCTATCTCGACAACCAGATTGCCGACCGTAAGTTCGATCTCGTCAGCATCGGCACGACCATCACCACGCCGATGGGTGTCTACTCCAAGAAGGTGAAGAGCCTCGACGAACTGAAGGACGGCGCTACCGTTGCCATCCCGAACGACCCGACCAACGGCGGTCGTGCGCTTCTGGTTCTGGCCAGCAAGGGCCTGATCAAGTTCAAGGACAACCCGGGCATCAAGGTGACGGTTGCCGATATCGTCGAGAACCCGAAGAACATCGAGTTCGCCGAAATCGATGCCGCCCAGCTGCCACGTTCGCTTGAAGACGTCGATGCCGCCGTCATCAACACCAACTACGCCATGGAAGCCGGCCTGCATCCCAAGACCGACGCCATCGCCATCGAAGGCGAAAAGTCACCCTATGCCAACGTCATCGTCGTTCGCGCCGCCGACAAGGACGCGCCCTGGGCCAAGACACTGGTCGAGTCCTACCATGATGAAAGCATCCGCAAGTTCATCAACGAGCAGTTCAAGGGCGCCCTGATCGCGTCCTGGTAAAATCCCGCTTTATCGGGCCAATACAGTGAAACGGTTCGGCTCCGCCGGGCCGTTTTTTCGTTGATCAGGGGCATTTTGTCTTCGCCAAATCGTCCGCGATAACGGGCATTGCGAGCGGAAGAATACCGCTGGCCCCACTCCTGCCGGTTCCTTCTCATCGGACCTGCGAAACCTTGGAGCGGTCCCATAGTTGCCGATTTGCTAGCCGGGGGGATCGCCTCCCACCCGACTGGTTATCGGGTCGATCTACGCTAAAGCTCAGGTATCGTGAGGCAGATCGCAGGTCACGCCCAGAATGTCCGGAAAACCACCTACTTAACAATGTCGTCTTTCACAGTTTATTAAGACACTTGTACTGAAGCTTCGGCGGGATTGGCAGCGGATTCTTGTGCAATGGTGAATGGAGCAGTTTTCTTCCTTGTGGTGAATTTCATCATCGCAATCTGCTTTGCGCTGGTGTTCGCCGTCGTGGCGGTGCGAAGCCAGTCGCGCCAGGCTGCGCTATGGTTCTCGGCAGGTTTTGCTGTCGCCTCTCTTTCTGCCCTCAGTGAACTCTTCGTTGCGTATACAGATTTGTCGAAGCTCTTCGCAGTTTTGGCATTTGCAACTGTGCTTGGTGGCATGATCCTGCTGCGCTTTGGTATTGGCGAGCTTTACGGCGTGCGGATCGCGCCATTCTGGGCGATATCTTTTTTCACCCTTTGCATCTTACTTGATCTGTTTATCTATGGCCTGCCGCGTAGCACGCTCAGGCACGCCTTATCTTATCAAACACCTTTTGCGCTGGTCATTCTTACCAGCGCTGCTGCGGTCTTCGCGTCACGGCGCCGCGCAAGGATCGATCGGGTCCTCGGCTATCTGCTTACCGCAACCGGTCTACATTTCTTTGCAAAGGCTGGTCTGGCAGTGACCGCCGGTGCCGGGGTGGCGGCAACTGACTATATTCGTACAAACTACGCATTGATTTCACAGGGATCGACTGCCGTATTGATCGTGGCAGTTGGTCTGACACTGCTTTCGGTCCTCGTCCTCGATATCATGGCCGATGAACGCAGCAATTCCGAAAGGGATGTACTTTCGGATCTTGCCAACCGCCGCGGTTTCGAGAACGGTGTCGCCGCTGCCCGCCTTGTCGCCCCCGCCGTCCGGCATTCCGTCATAACCTGCGATATCGATCGCTTCAAAAGCATCAACGACACGTTCGGTCACCATGCCGGAGACAAGGTGATCCGCGCCTTTGCTGACCTCCTGAAATCCGGCGCCGCGCCGAATTTCATCGTCGGGCGCATCGGCGGCGAGGAGTTTGCCGTGTTCATGCCGAACACAACGGTGGAAACGGCCATGCTGTTTGCCAGCTCTGTACGACGCGGAGCGACGGGGATCACTGTGGAGGGGTTGCCTCCAACACTGACGGTTAGCGCGAGCTTCGGTGTTGCCGAAATTCCCGTCGGAGAAAGCCTTGACGACGCAATGCGCCGGGCCGACATGGCACTTTACGAAGCAAAGCGAGCCGGGAGAAATTGCGTTAGGCAGGCCCGACAAACCCGCTCCGGGTCGCCGGATATCAGGCTGGTGACATGAGAACGGGCCTTCGGGATGGACTCGTTCTCCGTCTTACCTGAAATGCCTGTTTTTCTGGCCTGCCTGAGACCATAACGCAAAGCCTCCAATCTGTTTTCACGCTGCCACAGCGCTATAATCCATACTGTCTAGATCGGCGAGAAGGCCAGGACCCATCGGCGTCCATCCAAGTACTTGTTGCGTCGTTTTGCTGGAAGCAGGAAAGTCCAGTCCAGCAAATATCGCCATCCAGCCGAAATGATCGGCGGCTTCCGTCGGTGCGACCGATACGACCGGAAGATTCAGGCCACGGCCGAGCGCCTTCGCGATTTCGCGGGTCTCGATCCCTTCTTCTCCGACCGCGTGATACCGAGCTCCGGCTTCGGCTCTCTCGACAACCAGGCGATAAAGCAATGCCACATCGCGCAGATGACCCGCCGGGAACCGATTGAGACCCTCGCCCACAAAAGCACAGACGCCTTTCGCCCTGGCAATTTCGATAAGTGGCGAGATAAGGCCCTGCTTGATCCTATTGTGTACCTGCGGAAGTCGCACGACCGACACATTGACGCCCGCATCAAGCAGGGCATTCCCGGCGAGTTCGGAAGCAACACGCGGGTTGGGATGAGCCGTGTTGCAGATATTCTCGCTTGCAGGTTTGCCGAGTTCGGCGTTGCCCAGTCCCGTGCCTGAGGTGATTACAAGAGGGCGTTTCGACCCCTTGAGCGCCTCGCCGAGCGCACGAATTGCGCGACTGTCTTTCTGGCAATTGTCGACAAAGCGCGAAAAATCATGGTCGAAAGCAGTATGTATGACGCCATCCGCTTTTTCCGCACCTGCCCGCAGTGTATCGGGTTCCTCGAGCGTGCCGCGATGAACTTCAACGCCCGCGGCTTCGAGTGCCTTTGCGCCGGCATCTGAACGTGTCATGCCGATAACATGATGCCCTGCGTTCTGGAGTTCAGGCAAGATGGCCGAGCCGATGAAACCAGTCGCGCCGGTAAGGAAAACTCGCATGGGATGTCTCCGTATTGCTGGAGACGCTACTATCGGGCTATTACTTATGCTGTTAAAGTAGTGATCTTATCCTATTATAATGGCTAACAGGTACCATGAGCACTGAAAAGAATCCGCTTGGCGTGTTCCTCAGAGACCGCCGCTTGCGACTTGACCCGGCGACATTCGGCTTTTCGGGGCGGAGGCGCACGCCGGGTTTGCGTCGGGAAGAGGTCGCGCAACGGGCCAACATCAGCCCGACATGGTATACTTGGTTGGAACAAGGTCGTGGTGGCGCCCCATCGGCAGATGTTCTTAACCGCATCGCGAGCGGCTTGATGCTCACTGAACCGGAGCGGGAACATCTCTTCATGCTTGGTCTCGGCCGCCCGCCCGAGGTTTGCTATCGTGTTGTTGCGGGCGTCAGCCCCCGCCTCCAGCGGCTCATCGACACGCTCGACGCAAGCCCCGCTCTCGTGCGGACCGCCGCGTGGGACATCGTCGCCTGGAACCGGGCTGCCACTATCGTCATGACTGACTACGACAGGCTCGCTCCGGACGAGCGAAACATCCTGCGTCTGCTGTTCTGCAATCCGACAATCAGGACTTTTCAGCACGACTGGGAGGCGATGGCACGATTTGTGGCCGGTGCGTTCCGCGCGGACGCTGCGCGCGCCGGGGCCACGTCGGAGATTGCGGATTTGGTCAACGAACTTTGCCGGGCGAGTCCGGATTTCGACAGGCTCTGGCGTGAAAACGAAGTGATCTCTCACGGAGAAGGAACCAAGCGACTGAAGCATCCCGAATTGGGTGACATCGAGTTGGAGTATTCGGGGTTTGCGGTCGATGGAAGACCGGATCTGAACCTGGTCGTTTACAATCCTATTGATCCAGCCGTAGCCGAACGAATTCGGCGACAGGTTAAAGAAAAGCAATGAACCCGCGCGACCAACGGGTGAGCTCTCCTGAAGTCGCTGGGCGCGTCTGAAAGAGCAAGACGACCGGCAAGCACCACGCCACTCGAAGAGACCGGATCACAATCTCTAAAGACGCTGCTCCGCAAGGCGGCCGAAATGGCGAAGGGCAATGCACTAAGGCACACTGGTAAGGCGGCTACCTCTTCGCACCAGCCGATAGCATCCGTTGTGTTGCATCGTCTAGCGCATGGCTTGTTTGGACGCCATCCTGTTTCAAGCCGTACGCGGTGTTGGCGCATCCGGACAGGGCGAGTAAGGCAATGCAGATCGCGATGGTCGACTTCATACCGTTTTCTCCACGTTGGATCTCCGGCGCCGATTTCATTCCAATCAGCGCACGATATGCGGTTTCTCGATGCTAACAAGCTCGGTATCTGGCCTGCCGCAAGCAGCCCGCTATCGACACAGATAACAGCATCGGATCAACGGCTAATTCGCGATGATTCCCACGATCACGGTTCCCCAGGTCGTGAGCAGGATATGGCCGATTGGTACAGCCGGTGTGTATCCGAGAACCGCAACGGTACTTCCCGATCGATCCTGGACGGCGGCCATGCCGGCAGTCATCGTCTGCGCGCCGGCCAGCCCCCCGAGTAGCAGGAGAGGGTTCATGCGAAGCACGTAGCGGCCGAAATAGAGCCCTACAATCATCGGGGCAATGGTGACGATCATGCCGCCAAACAGCAGCCCCACACCCGCTTCGGCGATTGCAGCAACAAAGAGTGGTCCAGCATGCAGCCCCGTCATTGCGACGAACGCGGCAAGGCCAAGCGCAGTCATAAGCGATACAGCAGCATCTGGAATCCGCCCGAAGAGGGGGAAGCGCGTGCGCAAATGCCCGACCAGCAGGCCCGCCAGCAGCGTGCCCACACTTGTGCTCAACGAAATCCGCATGTCGCCGATCGGAAAGGTGACGAGGATGCCGACAAGTCCACCGAAGAATATCGCAAGACCGAGAACGAAGAAATCCGTCGTCGTTATCGGTGCGATGACGACACCGATCTGTTTTTCCGCATGCGACACCGTCGCCTCGGGCCCGACCAGGCACAAAATGTCGCCTCGCTCAAGGCGGATCCCCGGCCCTACGGGGATCGCCGCGCCACCGCGGCTGATGGCACGCAGATATAGACCACGTGTCCACCCCTCCTTGGCAATGTCATCGAGCTTTCGGCCCGCCAGCTCACGGTTGGTCAACAGCACGTCTGCGGCTAGTATCGGGACATCAAGAAGTTCACGATCCTCGACCTCTTCGGCGCGTGGGCCAAGCACGGCCACGAGTGCCTCCCTCGGCCCCGAGACGGCCACGACATCGCCGGCAGCAATCACCATCTGCGTCTCCGCCTCGATGATCGTGCTCCCCCGTCGCAGGCGCAGGACAAAGAGCCTGTGCTCGGGAAATTTCGCCTCCGCGGCACTCAATGTCAGACCAGCGATCGGCGCGGCGTCCGCGATCCGATACGCACGGATTTCGAAGCGATGCCAGGCAGATGCCACGCCGGGCGTCTTGCGGGATATGCCGAGTTCCTGCTCGAGCTTAAGTGCCTCTGCACGCAAATCGATGCGCATCAGCCTCGGGCCGACGACGCTGCAGAACAGGATCACTCCAACGGCGCCGAATACATAGCACACCGCGTCCGCGACAGCGATATGTGCCACCAACCTTGCGCGATCGGCTTCCGTCAGTGCCAGCCCATTGATCGCCTCGGTTGCCGTGCCCATGGCAGGGCTTTCGGTCAGCGCGCCCGAAACGAGTCCCGCCGCAAAGCCCGGATCAAGACCAAGAGCCTTGGCAACTGCTACCGCCGTCAGCAACCCGGTCACACAAACAACGACCGCAAGCAATACCGGCTTGAGACCGTCTCGTTTCAAGGCTTGCATGAACTGAGGTCCGACGGAATAGCCAATACCGAAGAGGAACAGAAGGAACAGGAAGGATTTTGCCATGGCGGCAATCGGGACATCGGCGAATTGACCTATCAGGATGCCCGCAAAAAGGGAGCCTGTGACGGGTCCAAGGGTAAAACCTCCGAATTTGATGCCCCCGACCAAATATCCGATGCTGATCGCAAGAAACACTGCGAGTTCCGGATACTTGACAAGGAATTGCGCGACCCAAGACATGACCAGACTGCCCCCTCTCCCCTTCTCCAGGCCAGATATGATCGCCAACTGTCCGCACGCCAGAAGTCAGCGGTGCCTCGCTACGGCATGCCGTAGCGAGGCGGCATTATGGAGCGCGAAGCCAGCGCTCGTGAAGCAATGACTCAGCGCTTTGCGCCTGCAGCCTTCGGTTTGAGCAATTTTAGCCCCCTGGCTCTCTCGTAACCGTGAATCTCTTTCACATCCAATTTGCGCATGAAATCGATCGTCTCCTGCGTCAGCACTTGACCCGGCACCATGATCGGAAACCCGGGCGGATAGGGTATGACGAAATTGGCCGAAATCATTTCCGGTCCCTCCCGCAGTCTGCGATCGCACTCAGCACCGAGCAGCGGCACATACTCGCAACGCGCCGCGTCGTAGGCATTAAAGAAAGCAGTCCGCATGTCGCCTTCGGGTGTTGCTTTACCCGCATCACCGCGGAAGGTTTCGTGGAAATGGCTGAAATTGGGCAGGTCCGGCACGTCAGTCATCAGGGATTTGACCCGCGCATCAAAGGCGGCTCTTTCTGCCTGTCCACCGTCGGCGAGGCGCTTCTCAATGCCAAGGCAAATCTCGACGAGAACGCGGATCAGGTGGGCCACGTCGCTACGCGTGTTGTTGATGTTCGACTGGAGTAGCACGCTATTGCGCGACGTCTTGTTGAGCTGGATGCCGTACTCGCTCGCCAGCAATCCCTTGAATTGCGTTCCGTCGAAACCAGCGGTTCCGCAGACAAGCGTCATGCGCGTCGGATCAAGATAGAACTCGTCCTCCTTTATCGCTTTGACCGCGGTGGCCCAGTTCGAACCTGGCGCGAGATAGTCCTGGAAGCCCGACTGGCGGTACGCGGCTGGTATCATCTCATCGGCACCAAGCACACGGAAGTATTTCGAGATCAGCTGATGCTCATTGATTGCCCGACGGATCTTCAACGCAATTTCGATTGCGTTCATCACCAGGCCATAGCCTTCAAGTTCCATCTGTCGACGCGCGACGTCGAGGCTCGCGATCAGTTGCTGGTTGGGGCTCGTTGATGCATGCGTGAAGACTGCCTCGTGGAACTGAGCTTCAACCGTATGAAAGTCCACATCCTTGACGAGGAGCATGGAGCCCTGCCGGATCGCCGACATCGACTTATGCGTCGAGTTCGTCTGATAGACGCGAAGGCGTACAAGCCGCGGATCGGGGATGAGCCGGGTGGCAAGAAGTGTCTCGTCGGAAGGGTTATCTCCGAGATTGGCGCTTTGCTTCTCATAGGCACTGATGGAGGCGGGATCGCGCAACCATTCCTCGATGTCGGAGGCGGCTCCCATGGCGGTTCGAGGTCGCAGGAAGGGAGAGAACCGGGCAAATCCCGACCACGCCTCGTCCCAGAGGAAGATCAGATCCGGCTTTATGGCAAGGCATTCCTCCATCACCCGCCTGACATTGTACATGTGCCCATCGAAGGTGCAGTTGGTCAGGTCAAGCAGCTTTAGGCGATTGAGCCGCCCCTCCGCTTTCAACGCCAGCAATGCACGTTTGATGGTGGCGAGTGGCACTGCCCCGTACATCGAGTATTCCGTCATCGGGAAAGCCTCGACGTAGTATGGCTGCGCACCCGTTAGAACCATGCCGTAGTGATGCGATTTGTGGCAGTTGCGGTCGACCACCGCGATGTCGCCCGGGGCCAGCAGCGCCTGGACGGCCATCTTGTTGGAGGTGGACGTGCCGTTGGTAACGAAAAAGACGTGGTCGGCACCGAATGCGCGGGCAGCCATTTCCTGCGATCGCTTGATGTTGCCGGTAGGCTCCAAAAGGCTGTCGAGGCCACCCGTTGTCGCGCTGCTTTCCGCCAGGAACAGGTTGAGGCCATAAAATTCGCCCATGTCGCGGATCCAGTCCGACTTGAAGACAGACTTGCCGCGAGCAATGGGCAGGGCATGGAACGTACCGATGGGCCGCCGTGCATATTTTTTCAGGTTGTCGAAGAAGGGCGTCTCGTACCGTGCCTGCACGCCTTCGATGATCGCGAGATGCAGTTCCAGCGGTTCCTCGACGGCATAGAAGATGCGCCGTATCGAATCCGCCGCCGGATCACCGGCAATTTTCTCGACCTGCCGGTCGGAAAGCAAATAGATGTCGAGTTCCGGCCGGATCCGCTTCAATATCCGTGACAAGTGAAGCGCCGAGACCTCGGGGCTTTCCGCCTCTCCAAGCAGCGGATTTAGCACGGAGCGCAATACTGGCGCGTCATGGCGCGAGCGGTAAGGAAACCCCTCCGCAAGGACGACGGAGATGATAGATGGGTTCAATGCCGCAGCGCAAACCGCATCCTCGAACGAACCGACAAAGATGGGCTCGTAGATGAAGGAATCCTCGTGACGGCGCATCCTGCGGAGCTCGGAGGCCAAGGCGGGCCATCGTGCGGCAGGTTGGCTGTTGACGAACAGGACCTCGAAATAGGGGCGATGAGCACGAGTGTCACCCGTGGCTGGCGGCATAATATCGACCACCTCGTTTGGCGACAGGTGGTCATTGACATCCCACTCCTCGGGACGGCTGCGATAGGCATCCGTCAGAAGGCCGTTGGAGATGCGCCGAGCCAGTCGGGCCGCCCCGCTGGGGTCGTTTGAAGCAATGCGCTCGGCCAGGGCTTGGCGCAATCGCGCACCGGGATAAGCGTGGTATTCCTCTACGGCATCCATGGCGGTGAGCGCTGCCTCCAGCGCCTCCCGCCCTCCCCGTTGTGCGGCCCACGCGTCGGCCAGAGACGTGACCTCGCGCCAGTTGTCGGCACGCCCCGAATGCATCAGCAGAGACTGATTGTCTGCGGTTTTTTTTGGCATCTGATGCTCCCAACACCCTTTTATTGAAGATTCGCTACAGTTGACGAATTGTCACTGCACAGACGATTGGAGTGGCCTGCTGCAGGTCGCCAGCTTCTAAAGGCACTGCAAGGCGAGCGGAGCCGTATACCGACCCCCATCCATTTCAGGCCAACGTCAGCACCAGTCCCAGGTCGCGAATGGACTATTGTCGGCAGTGTAGCCTAGACTCAGTATCGGCATTCCGTCCCGTCAGCCCCGAAGCGGAGCCGTAGCTAGCCGGCGTCGTGCGCGACGGGACAGCATCACAGCCCTAGCGGGCCGAACTCAGGATCACTCAACGGCTGCGACATGCGAAGTAAAATACGGTAGTTTACCGCAGACCGTCTGTAGCCTACTCACTTCCTCCTCGACCGATGGTTTTCGAGCTGCAGCCTCCCCCGGCCTCTGTCTTTCCCGACATCCTATTCTACCGGTCCGGTGGCCAAACGACGCGCGCAAGGTCCCTGACGATATCAGCTTCCAATTCAGCGACCATCGTCTCGTACTCCTCGATATAAAAGCGGTCAGCACCATCACGCCGGAAGGCTTCCAGTGCGACGCAACCCTCATCGTAGGCTTCAAGAAGATTGCAAAAGAACGGCCATGAACTGGACGCGGGCAGTTTCTGGAGCAGTTGGCGTTGCGCAGGCAGCTTGAGCATCAACCGACGCAATCCAGATTGCGCGGTCCCACGGCAGCCGTCCTCCTCTATCCAATCCTTCCCCATTGGCGATCCTCTACCCGATAACAGTGTAACAACCGCGCGCCCACGCGGAAGTAAATTACGGTATGTTCTGTTTGCGTGCCCGTTCTGGCCGCCGTGAAATTGCGCGACCTTTTTTTTGGCGTGATTAAGGAAGCCAATTGCCATGTCACTCCATGTCGATAATCTAACATCGACATGCCTCTAGTTGTCCACTTGTCGGAAGGGACCCAGATGAGAAGTCAACCCGACGGCGTACACTCGCACACCTCTCCCGCCGAGGTCCGAGAACAGTTGGATCGCATACTGTCGAGCTCAGAGTTCATTCTCCCCGATCGCGGGCACAGATTTTTGCAGTTCATCGTGAACGAGACCCTCGAAGGACGCGCCGCTTATCTGAAGGCATTCACCATTGCAACCAGTGTTTTCGGTCGTGATGCGTCATTTGATGCAATGAATGATCCTTGCGTGCGAATGGCAGCACGCCAGCTTCGTAGCGCTCTTGAGCGGTACTATCTGACTAGCGGCTCAGCGGATGAAGTACTGATTGCCGTTCCGGCTGGCGGTTACGTTCCAACTTTCGCAAAACGGGCGATTGAGGGTGGCACCAGGACTGAAGATGAAGCGCAAACGCTCTCTGCCGCAAGCGCGTCATTGCCCGAGAAGCCGCCAACCGAGCCGCCAAAGCGCGAAAGCAGATTGCCTCGTTGGATCATGATCACCGCTGGAATGATCGTACTTGCCGCCGTGGTGATGGCGTCGTTCACCGAAAGGAACAACACTGCATCGAAGCAGCCAGTCATGAGCGGCGGCAGGGCAACGATTTTAGTCAAGCCCTTTGCGACCAACGAAGAAACGAGGGTCTCGAATGAAGTCCTGAGTGGGCTGAAAAATGAAATCGTCGTCAATCTCGTGAAGTCCAAAGAACTGGTCGTGATCACGGAGGGCGCAAAAACCAACGCCAATGAGGCCGACACGACATACACTCTGCAAGGCAGCATACGCCTGGAGGCTGATGATGTACGAGCAATCGCACGCCTGGTCCGGGGGGCAGACGGTGCAGTCGTGTGGTCGAGCGACTATGACGTCAAGATTAAGGGCCGAAGTATTCTCGACGTCCAGATGGCGATTGCGCAATCAATCTCGGCGGCGGTTGCAGCCCCATTCGTTGCCGGTGCGGAGGGACCAGCAATGCCGAAGGTTGGGACCGGCAGCGTTCGAGATTGAGCCTCTTTTTCTCCAGAGCGCATGAGCCTCCGTCAGGCGTGGCAAGGTTTCGGTTCCGACCACACGGGCGAACGTCAATCCATCATCGCTATTATTAGCGTGTGGCAGCGGCAGTAAGACCCGCGAATATAAGTGAGTAGGTGAGGTTACGCCCGAGAGTTTTCAAAATAACTCCATTGCCCTCCGAACGGTTACTGCCCTTTTCCTGGGAAATCTTCGCCATCCTTGACGTTCTCCATTGGATGATACTTATCTATCGGCCAAGATTGTCTCTTGGAGATGATTTTGGCGGGAAAGCGCGCCGCCGCTGTTTCGCGCCTTGCCGCTCAGCAGCACATCGAAGCCGGCAAGCTGATCGAAGTCAACTTCTGTCGGGCGATTCGCGAGTTCCGACTCCTGAAACACAGGGAGCGGCACAACAGCAAGGCGCCTCAACGCTAGCCGAGATGTGCCGCTATTCGGCTCAAAGCTCATCCAGCGTGAGCACCGCGGCGTCGATGTGTGCCTCATCGAGGCTTTGAAACCCTCTCGCCGGTCATTAAAGGGTCCCACGACCTCGCTTACTACGGAGTGCCGAACCCAAGGCTGCGGCCCCCAGGTAATTCTTGTCCATCACAGCACATACTTGCCCAGTAGGTCGGCAAACACATGGTCGGCTCCTTCACTAAACGTTGCCAGACTATTCACCTTGACTTTGACTTAATAGGTCAATCAGAAATCCCTAAAGTAATGGCGAGGTTTGAAAACGTACCGTTCCCATCGGGAGAGCTCCAGCTCATCCGCCGACACCAGGAGGAGTATCGTTTTCCAGGAATTCCTTGTACTGGACAGTCTGGGTCACGTTGACGTCGATTGCGGCGGACGATTTTGCCATGAGCCGCACGCCCGGGCCCCCGTCGACGGATCCTTCGCCAAACACCATGACGCCTGCTGCAGCAATTGCATCGGCGATTGCCCGAACCGACGGGGTGTCAGGAAGGGGACCCTGTTGTGCTTCCATTCCATTGACGATCGCGACAGAAATTCCCGCAGCTTCAGCTAGGTCCTCCGGGCGCCATCGCAAGAGTGCTCGTGCTGCCCCTACTTGCTCACCTGAGATCATGCCAACCTCCGAAGTTGCGGGCGGTGGGCAACCGCGATCATGGACGGGCCTGGCCTCCGCCTGATC
>Ga0102591_1000947_pt1 | contig 44982 bp, 28 predicted proteins | sample AraplaCol_mCL_r2_2_FD_76860 | JGI IMG/M metagenome (GOLD analysis project Ga0102591, IMG submission 76860) | Arabidopsis root microbial communities from North Carolina, USA - plate scrape MF_Col_mCL_r2 (SPADES assembly) (version 2) | ecosystem: Host-associated > Plants > Roots > Endosphere...
GCTCCCCGTAGCCCTCGGACCCCACCAAATATCTCTGAACAATCTCGCGCTTCAAGCGCTCACTGTGCTTCGCCATGAAAAACACCCCATCGGTTGGATTGGCGTCCAACCTTTGGGGTGCAGTTCAATGCGGCCCGTCTGTTTCGGCGCGTCAAGCGCCGATCTGCTCGTCGATTCGGATCACTTGGCCCGCGCCGTCATGATCGCGTCCGCGACGTTCTTCGGCGCTTCGGAGTAGTGCTTGAACTCCATCGTGTACGTCGCGCGGCCCTGCGTCGCCGAACGCAGGGAGGTCGAGTAGCCGAACATCTCCGACAGCGGCACCTCCGCCTTGATGATCTTCCCGCCGCCGACCATGTCGTCCATGCCCTGCACCATGCCGCGCCGGCTGGACAGATCGCCCATCACCGTGCCCGCATAGTCCTCCGGCGTCTCGACCTCCACCGCCATCATCGGCTCCAGGATCACCGGGCTGGCCCGGCGGCAGGCCTCCTTGAAGCCCAGCGACGCCGCCATCTTGAACGCGTTCTCGTTCGAGTCCACGTCGTGGTACGAGCCGAAGGTCAGCGTGACCTTCACGTCCACCACCGGATACCCCGCCAGCACCCCATTGGGAAGGGTGTCGATCACCCCCTTCTCCACCGCAGGGATGTACTCGCGCGGCACCACACCCCCCTTGATGGCGTCCACGAACTCGAAGCCCTTGCCCGCCTCCTGCGGCTCGACCGTGAAGACCACGTGCCCGTACTGGCCCTTGCCGCCGGACTGGCGCACGAACTTGCCTTCCACATCGCTCACCGACTTGCGGATCGTCTCGCGGTACGCCACCTGCGGCTTGCCGACGTTGGCCTCGACGCCGAACTCGCGCTTCATCCGGTCGACGATGATCTCCAGGTGCAGCTCGCCCATGCCCGAGATGATGGTCTGCCCCGACTCCTCGTCCGTGCGCACCCGGAAGGACGGATCCTCCGCCGCCAGCCGGCCCAGCGCGATGCCCATCTTCTCCTGGTCCGCCTTGGTCTTGGGCTCCACCGCCTGCGAGATCACCGGCTCCGGGAACACCATCTTCTCCAGCGTGATGATCGACTCCGGATCGCACAGCGTCTCGCCCGTCGTCACGTCCTTCAGGCCCACGCAGGCCGCGATGTCCCCCGCCAGGATCTCCTTGATCTCCTCGCGCTGGTTCGCATGCATCTGCAGGATCCGGCCAATCCGCTCCTTCTTCCCGCGCGTCGGGTTGAACACCGAATCCCCCGATTTGAGGATCCCGGAATACACCCGCACGAAGGTCAGCTGACCCACATAGGGGTCGGTCATCAGCTTGAAGGCGAGGGCGCTGAACTTCTCGTTGTCATCGGCCCGGCGCGTCGTGTCCTTCTCGTCGTCGTCGGTGCCATGCACCGGCGGAATGTCGATCGGCGACGGCATGAAGTCGATCACCGCGTCCAGCATCCGCTGCACGCCCTTGTTCTTGAACGCCGTGCCGCACAGCATCGGCTGGATCTCGCCCGCGATCGTGCGCTGGCGGATCGCGCGCTTGATCTCGGCCTCGTCCAGTTCCCCGCTCTCGAGGTACTTGTTCATCAGTTCCTCGTCCGCCTCGGCCGCCGCCTCGACCATCTTCTCGCGCCATTCCTCCGCCTTGGCCTTCAGGTCGGCCGGGATGTCCTGGTACTCGAATTTCATGCCCTGCGACGCGTCGTCCCAGATGATCGCCTTCATCTTCAGCAGGTCGATCACGCCCTTGAACTGGTCCTCCGCGCCGATCGGCAGCACGATCGGCACCGGGTTGGCCTTGAGCCGGTCCACCATCATCTGGCGCACCCGGTAGAAGTCCGCCCCGATCCGGTCCATCTTGTTCACGAAGGCCAGCCGCGGCACCTTGTACTTGTTGGCCTGACGCCAGACCGTCTCGGACTGCGGCTGCACGCCGCCCACCGAGTCGTACACCATCACCGCGCCGTCCAGCACGCGCATGGACCGCTCCACCTCGATCGTGAAGTCCACGTGCCCCGGGGTGTCGATGATGTTGATGCGGTGCTCCGGATAGGATAGGTCCATGCCCTTCCAGAAACAGGTCGTCGCGGCCGACGTGATGGTGATGCCGCGCTCCTGCTCCTGCTCCATCCAGTCCATCGTCGCCGCGCCGTCGTGCACCTCGCCGATCTTGTGATTGACCCCGGTGTAGAACAGGATGCGCTCCGTCGTCGTCGTCTTGCCGGCGTCGATGTGCGCCGAGATGCCGATGTTGCGGTAGTGCTCGATGGGAGTCTTGCGGGACATGCTGGTCTCCAGTGGCGATGAACGACCCGCGCGCCTGCTCTCCTCGCAGTCGCGCGCCGGTCCAAAAACGGTCAATGTAGCGACAAGCCATGACAGCCGCCATCCGCCATCCGGAAGAGCCCGCCGACACCGGGGCTGAGCCCCGCCCCCGCCACGCGCGCCACCCCCGCGAATGAGGGTGCGGCAACTGGGCGAAGGGTGGTGTTCCCGCCCGGTTACGTCATGGGACCTCGATACATTCGGTCACTTCAACAGTCAGGGAGAAGACGAGATGTTGCGTGCTTTGGCAGGCCTGTTGTCATCAGGCCCGGCGACTCTTGCACTGGCCGCCACCGTGGCGGCGGCACCGGGGGCGGTCAACGCCGCCGTCGCCGAGGGCATGACCTGCACGGTCCCGGACGGCTGGTGGTCGCTGGATCGCGACCGCCCGACCCAGCCCGAGCCGGTCAAGGTGCTGGCGCTCAAGTCGCTGGTCACCGGCGCGCCGGGCGCCTGGGTCCAGCCGCTGCGCGGCAAGCTCGCGGACCAGCAGCTGCACCTGGCGCTCGACCGCCTGACGGAGTGCCACTGAACGGGCCCGGACCTGTGCAGAAGGCCGCGCGGAGCCACCGCCGGCCAGCGCCCAGGAGCGCGGCCCGCAGGGGGTAAACCCGGGCCGTGCGGCCGCGCTGGCTAGAATGCCGGGCTCTCCGCCGCGGCGCGCGCGGCGCAAACCCCCCGGGATCCCATGGCCAGCACCACCTCGTCCAAGCATCTGATTCACTTCGAGGGGGGCAATGCCCTCTCGTCCTTCCGGTCCGCGGCGCTGCTGGCGCGCCTGCAGGCCGTCAGCGACCGCATCGCCGCCGTCCACGCGCGCCACGTGCACTGGGTCTGGACCGATGCCGCGATCGACGCCGAGGGCCGTTCCAAGCTCGCCTCGCTGCTGGACTACGGGGACCGCTACGAAGGCCCGTCGGACGGCGCGCTGATCGTCGTCGCCCCGCGCCTGGGCACGCTGAGCCCCTGGGCCTCCAAGGCCACCGACATCGCCCACAACTGCGGCCTGGCGATCCACCGCGTGGAGCGCGTCACCGAGTTCCGCCTGACGCTGAAGTCGGGCCTGCTGGCCGGCCTGACCGGCGGCGCCAAGCCGCTGTCCGAGCAGGAGCTGCTGGCCTGCGCCGCGCTGCTGCACGACCGCATGACCGAGAGCGTGCTGCTGTCGCGCGAGGCCGCCACCCATCTGTTCGACGACAAGCAGGCCCAGCCGCTGGCCCACGTGGACGTGAGCGGCCGCGGCCGCGCGGCGCTGGTGGAAGCCAACGCCGCCTGGGGCCTGGCGCTGTCCGACGACGAGATCGACTACCTGGTCGCCGCCTTCCAGAAACTGGGCCGCGATCCGAGCGACGTCGAACTGATGATGTTCGCCCAGGCCAACAGCGAGCACTGCCGCCACAAGATCTTCAACGCGCAATTCACCATCGACGGCCAGCCGCAGCCGCTGTCGCTGTTCGGGATGATCCGCAACACCGAGAAGGTGTCGCCGCAGCACACCGTCATCGCCTACGCCGACAACGCCGCCGTGATGGAAGGCCACGCGATCGAGCGCTGGATCCCCGCCGGCGACCGCCGCGCGCCCCGGTACGAGGCCCGCGCCGAGACCGCCCATGTGCTGATGAAGGTCGAGACGCACAACCACCCGACGGCGATCTCGCCCCATCCGGGCGCCTCCACCGGCGCCGGCGGCGAGATCCGCGACGAGGGCGCCACCGGCCGCGGCTCCAAGCCCAAGGCCGGCCTGACCGGCTTCTCGGTGTCCAACCTGCACCTGCCGGGCCTGTCCGAGCCGTGGGAGAAGGACCCCATCGGCAAGCCGGCTCACATCGCCAGCGCGCTGCAGATCATGACCGAGGGGCCGCTGGGCGGCGCCGCGTTCAACAACGAGTTCGGCCGCCCCAACCTGGCCGGCTACTTCCGCGTCTTCGAGCAGGACGTCGACGGCATCCGCCGCGGCTATCACAAGCCGATCATGATCGCCGGCGGCCTGGGCGCGATCCGCGCGGACCTCACGAAGAAGATCGAATTCCCCGCCGGCACGCTGCTGATCCAGCTGGGCGGCCCGGGCATGCGCATCGGCATGGGCGGCGGCGCGGCGAGCTCGATGGCGGCCGGCACCAACACCGCGGACCTGGACTTCGACTCGGTCCAGCGCGGCAACCCCGAGATCCAGCGCCGCGCGCAGGAGGTCATCAACCACTGCTGGGGCCTGGCCGAGCGCAACCCCATCCTGGCCGTGCATGACGTCGGCGCGGGCGGCATCTCCAACGCCTTCCCCGAGCTGGTCAACGACGCGGGCCGCGGCGCCACCTTCGACCTGCGCCGGGTCCCGCTCGAGGAGAGCGGCCTGGCGCCCAAGGAGATCTGGTGCAACGAGAGCCAGGAGCGCTACGTCCTGGCGATCGCGCCGGAGAGTCTGGCGCTCTTCACCGCGATGTGCGAGCGTGAGCGCTGCCCGTTCGCGGTCGTCGGCGTCACGACCGCGGAGCGGGAACTGGTGCTGGAGGACGGCGCCGGCGGCGAGCGCGCCATCGACATGCCGATGGACGTGCTGCTGGGCAAGCCGCCGAAGATGCATCGCGACGTTCAGCGCGTCGCGCGCTCGGGCGGCGCGCTGACGCTGGACGGCGTCGAGCTGGCCACGGCCGCGCGCACCGTGCTGCGCCACCCGACGGTGGCCAGCAAGCGTTTCCTGGTGACCATCGGCGACCGCACCGTGGGCGGGCTCAACCACCGCGACCAGATGGTCGGTCCCTGGCAGGTGCCGGTGGCGGACTGCGCGGTCACGCTGGCCGATTTCAAGGGCTTCGCCGGCGAGGCGATGAGCATGGGCGAGCGCACGCCGCTGGCCGCCGTCGACGCGCCCGCGTCCGGCCGCATGGCCGTGGCCGAGGCCATCACCAACCTGCTGGCCGCGCCGATCGAGCTGTCCCGCGTGAAGCTGTCCGCCAACTGGATGGCCGCCTGCGGCGAGCCGGGCGAGGACGCCGCGCTCTACGACACCGTCAAGGCCGTGGGCATGGAGCTCTGCCCGGCGCTGGGCGTGTCGATCCCGGTCGGCAAGGATTCGCTGTCGATGCGCACCCGCTGGACCGAGGACGGCGCGGCGAAGCAGGTCACCGCGCCGGTGTCGCTGATCGTCACCGCCTTCGCCTCGCTCGGCGACGTGCGGGGCACGCTGACGCCGCAGCTGCGCGAGGGCGACACGACGCTGATCCTGGTGGACCTCGGCCAGGGCCGCATGCGCATGGGCGGCTCGATCCTGGCGCAGACGCTGAACCAGTTCGGCCCCGAGGTGCCTGACCTCGACGATCCGGCGCTGCTGAAGTCGCTGGTCGCGGCCGTCAACGAGCTGCGCGGCCAGGGCCGCCTGCTGGCCTACCACGACCGCAGCGATGGCGGCCTGTTCGCGGCCGCGGTCGAGATGGCCTTCGCCGGCCAGCGCGGCGTCAGCCTCAACGTCGACATGCTGGTCACCGAGGGCGACGGCATCAGCGACAGCCGCGCCGAGATGGGCGACTCCAAGAACTGGGCCGCGCAGGTCAGCGGCCGCCGCGACGAGCTGACGCTCAAGGCGCTGTTCAACGAGGAACTGGGCGCCGTGCTGCAGGTCGCCACGGGCGACCGCGACGCCGTGCTGCAGACGCTGCGCGCGCACGGCCTGTCCAAGGTCTCGCATGTCGTGGGCAAGACCAACGACGCGAAGCAGGCCGAGGTCTGGCGCGATGCGAAGAAGGTCTTCGCCGCGCCGCTGCACGAGCTGCAGCAGGAATGGGACCAGGTCTCCTGGCGCATCGCCCGCGAGCGCGACAACCCCGCCTGCGCCGATCAGGAACACGCGCTGGCCGGCGCGCCCGGCAAGGGCCTGCACTGGCTGCCCAGCTTCGACGTCAAGGACGACGTCGCCGCGCCGTTCATCGCCAGCGGCGTGCGTCCCAAGGTGGCGATCCTGCGCGAGCAGGGCGTCAACTCGCATGTCGAGATGTCGTATGCGATGGCGCAGGCCGGCTTCGACGCCTACGACGTGCACATGAGCGACCTGCAGGCCGGCGCCGTCGACCTCAAGGACTTCAAGGGCTTCATCGCCTGCGGCGGCTTCAGCTATGGCGACACGCTGGGCGCCGGCGAGGGCTGGGCGCGTTCCATCCTGTTCAACCCGGTGCTGAAGGCGGCCTTCGAGGCCTTCTTCGCGCGCCCGGACAGCTTCGCGCTGGGCGTGTGCAACGGCTGCCAGATGCTGGCCGCGCTGTCGCCGATGATTCCTGGCGCGCAGCACTGGCCGAAGTTCGTGCGCAACCGCAGCGAGCAGTTCGAGGCCCGTCTGGCGCAGGTCGAGATCGTCGACTCGCCGAGCATCTTCTTCACCGGCATGGCCGGCAGCCGGCTGCCGATCGCGGTCGCGCATGGCGAGGGCTTCGCGGACTTCTCGCAGCGCGGCAATCCGGAGCAGGTGCTGCGCGCGATGCGCTACGTCGATGGCGACGGCCAGCCGACCGAGCAGTACCCGCTGAACCCGAACGGCAGCCCGCAGGGGCTGACCGCGGTGACCACGGCCGATGGCCGCTTCACCGCGCTGATGCCGCACCCGGAGCGGGTGTTCCGCAACATCCAGATGAGCTGGACCGGCGGCGACGCCAGCGAGTTCAGCCCCTGGATGCGGATGTTCCGCAACGCGCGCAAGTGGGTGGGTTGAACTCCACCGCCTGAAGAGGGCGCCCGCTGGCGAGGCCGGCGCTTCGCTCAGGGCTGCAGGGGCCACGGCCCCTGCATGCGGTCCTGGCCGCGCGGATCGCCGGCGTGCGTCCAGATGCCCTGCATCTGCCGCGCGCGCCCTTCGGCGCCACCGCCGCGCGCCGAGATCTGATGGGGACGGCACACCATCACATGCATGGCCGTGCCGTCGAAGTACAGGCCGAGGTTGCCTCCCGAGTGGTCCGGATTGAGTCCGGTCGGATCGCAGGCGCGCCCCGGCGCCAGGGTCGTGGGCAGACGGATGCCGCCCAGGCGCGAATCGCCAATGGAGCGCGGATCGCTGAAATCGCCGAAGCCGTGGCGCACGGCGATCCGCCCCTCCCGGAGCTCCACGTCGCCGCGCGTGATGACCAGGTTCGCGCTGCGGCCGGCGGCGCCACCCACCTGGACGTCGCCACTGACATCCACACGGCGGTCGAAGCGGGCGTCGGCGGTGACTGCCAGCTTGCCGACGTTGAGCAGGTCCTTTGCGTTGAAGTCCCAGTTCTCCGTCGGCTTCGCCGAGCCGTCCTGGCAGGTGGCGCCGATGACGTTGCCGCACTTCGGCGTGTGCGGTGATCCCCCCGGGCCGACGCGCTGGAAGGTGGCCAGCACGCCCGGCACGCCATCCCCCGGTGCCGTCCCGTGCAGCGGGTTGCTCGCCGCGGGACTGCTCGGCCCGCGCAACCGGCTCGCGGCCTGCGGTGTGTCGCCGGGCCAGGAGGCCACGCCATACGGCCCGGCCGCGCGCAGCGCCGCGTTCAGCTGCGCGCCGTGACCATAGGGCAGGTCGCCGGCGGCGAAGAAGGGCTGGGTGTTGAACACCGTGACCGAGAACGCCGGCGCCGAAGCGCCACTCGCGGCTGGCGCCGGGGCGCAATGCTCGATGCAGCGGATGGACACGGCCCAGCGCGGCTCCGCGGGCTCGCCGGTGCGTCCGTCGATGACCTGGTTGCCATGCCTGAACGGCAGCGCGTCATTGACGTCCATGAAGCCCAGCCCCTGGAGTTCCCGGGCGGTGGGTTGCAACGCGTTGGCCACCGGCGGCTTGTCGCCGATCCGCAGGCCGCAGTCCGGCGGCAGCGGCGGCGCGGCCCGTGTCGCCGAGGCCAGCGCCAGCTCCGCGCAGCGCGCCGGCCGCCCCGCCAGCGCCGTGCCGTGCGCCTGTACGTAGCGCCGCGCGCCGTCGCTCAAGGCCGCCAGCTTCTGGCCGGCATGGCGTCCGATGTCGACCATCTGGTCGAACTGCCGCAGACGCGTCGCGCCAACATAGAACACGATCGACACGAGCGTCGCGAAGCTGAGCTCCAACAGGCTGAACCCGGACTGGCGGGCGGGAACGCGCCGGCGGGCGGTGCGTGATCGGACTCGGGCGGACATGCGAAGGGGCTCCTGGCGTCAAGGACGGAGCCCGGCATGCTCGCAAGCCGGCGCGCGCGCGGCAATTCGCGCGCTTGAGCGCCGGCGGCGCGGACGCTCCCCGATCGCGGTGGCCGCCTGCCTGAAGGCCGTGGTTGCGCTGCGCGCGGCGCACGCCAGCCGGCTTCGGTGCCGGTTTCAGCGCCGGATTCAGGCCAGCGCCGTCTCCGCCGCCACGCCGGCCAGCAGCTCGTACGAGCGGCGGCGCGCGGCCGCGTCATGCAGCGCGCAGGCGACGATGAACTCGTCCGCGCCGGTGCGCGCCTGCGTCTCGCGCAGCCCCTCGCGCACCGTGCGTGGCGAGCCCACGATCGCCTCGGCCAGCATCCGCTCCACGGCCAGCTTCTCGCCGGCCGTCCACAGCGCGTCCATGTTGTCGACCGGGCGCGGCAGCGGTCCGCGCTGACCGCGCTGCATGCCCAGGAAGCGCTGCTGCAGCGAGGTGAACAGGCGCTGCGCCTCGGCATCGGTGTCGGCGACGACGACGTTGAGCCCCACCATCGCATACGGCTTGGGATGGCGCGAGCTGGGCCGGTACTGCTCGCGGTACATCTCCAGCGCCTGCATCAGCATCGCCGGCGCGAAGTGCGATGCGAACGCGAAGGGCAGGCCCAGATAGGCGGCCAGCTGCGCGCCGTAGAGGCTGGAGCCCAGCAGCCACACCGGCACCTCGGTGCCCTGGCCGGGGATGGCGCGCACGGCCTGGCCCTCCTGCTCCGGCGCGAGGTAGCTGATCAGCTCCAGCACGTCCTCCGGGAATCGGTCCTCGTGCGCGGTCGCCAGGTGGCGGCGCAGCGCGCGCATCGTCGGACCGTCCGTGCCGGGCGCGCGGCCCAGGCCCAGGTCGATGCGGCCGGGGAACAGCGTCGCCAGCGTGCCGAACTGCTCGGCGATCGTCAGCGGCGCGTGGTTGGGCAGCATGATCCCGCCGGAGCCGACGCGGATCGTCGACGTCGCGGCGGCGATCTGGCCGATCAGCACCGCGGTCGCGGACGAGGCGACGCCGTCCATGTTGTGATGCTCGGCGACCCAGTAGCGCGTGTAGCCGAGCCGCTCGGCATGGCGCGCCAGCGCGAGGCTGTCATGGAGCGCCTGCGCGGCGCTGCCGCCCTCCACGATGGGGGCGAGGTCGAGGATCGAGAGTCGGGCTTGCATGGGCGCGCAGTCTAGGCGCGCTCGCGGGACCGGGGCGGCGTCAGGGTTATCGCGATCAATCGCTGGTGAGCTGGGCCTGGACCTGGCGCGTCTTGCCCCCATTCCAGACCGACAGCGTGACCTTGTCGCCGACCTGACGCTCCTCGAGTTCATTGAGCAGCTCGTCCAGATCGCCGACCGGTTTGCCGTTGACCGCGGTGATCACGTCGCCGCCGACGATGCGCCCGTCGCGGCCGCGCATGAAGGGCTGCAGCCCCGCGCGCTGCGCGCCGCCGCCGGGCCGCAGCCCGATCAGCACCACGCCCTTGGGCAGGCGCAGCACCTGGCGCAGCTGGTCGGTGCCGGCGGTCAGGCCCAGCGCCGGGCGGATCACGCGGCCATGCTTGATCAGCTGCGGCACGACGCGGTTCACCTCGTCGGCCGGGATCGCGAAGCCGATGCCATTGCTGCCGCCGCTGGGGCTGTAGATCGAGGTGTTCACGCCGATCAGCCGGCCGGCGGAGTCCAGCAGCGGCCCGCCGGAATTGCCGGGGTTGATCGCGGCGTCGGTCTGGATCGCGCCGCGGATCGTGCGTTGCGTCATCGATTCGATCTCGCGGTTCAGCGCCGAGACGATGCCCCGCGTCAGCGTCTGGTCCAGTCCGAAGGGGTTGCCGATCGCATAGACCGTCTGGCCCACCTGCAGGTCCTTGCTGGCGCCCATGGGCACCGGCTGCAGCTTTTCGCGCGGCGCGGCGATGCGCAGCACCGCCAGGTCCCGGTCGGGATCGACGCCCACCAGCGCGGCGTCGTACGAGGACTGGTCCGACAGCGTGACCTTGGCGGCCGAGGCGCCGCGGATCACATGGAAGTTGGTGACGATGTGCCCCTGTTCGTCCCACAGGAAGCCGGAGCCGGTGCCGCTGGGCACCTCGGTCACGTTGCGCGAGAAGAAGTCGCGCTGCTGCGCCAGCGTCGTGATGTGGACCACCGATGGCGACAGCTTGCGGAACACCGCGATGTTGTTCTGCTCCTGGGCGTCGAGCGGACCGCGCGGCGTCACCGGGCGGGGCTGGGCGCCAGCCAGCGTCAGGGCGATGAGCAGGAGGGCGAAGGTGGCGGGAAGGCGCGTGGCGCGCAAGACCTGGCGCGGTCGGACGGGCATGGCGGTGAAAGGGGCATCGAGGCGATGCGCGCGATTATGACGAGGCCGGCGCGTGGCCGGACTGGCGCGCGATCTCGGCCTCCAGCTGGGCCGCGCGCTCGCGCAGCAGGTCGGCCGCCGCCTTCAGACGCAGGTGCGTGCGCACGCGCGCCAGCAGGATGGGCGGACTGATGGGCTTGCTGATGTAGTCCTCCGCGCCCAGCGCCAGGCCATGGCTCTCGTCGGCCACGTCGGAGCGCGAAGTCAGGAACAGCACCGGGATGTCGCGCGTGGCGGCATCCGCCTTCAGCCAGCGGCAGATCTCGTAGCCATCCATGTTGGGCATCAGCACGTCCAGCAGGATCAGGTCGGGGCGCGGCGTCTGGGCGGCGATGCGCAGCGCGCGGTCGCCGGTGGTCGCGACCTTGACCCGGTGGCGGTCCTTCAGCAGTTCGTAGAGCTGCGACAGGATCTCGGGGGAATCGTCCACGACCAGGAGGATGGGGCGCGTGTCGGTGACATCAGCGTCCGCGGCGCCGGCTTCGGCATTGGCCTCGGCGTTGGCTTCGGGGTTGGAAGGGGGAGGGTGGTCGTTCATGGCGTGTTTCCTGGGCGGCTGGTGTGACCCGCCGCTGGTTCGTCGTCGCCGGGCGGCACGGCCGCATCGAGCAGCCGCAACGCGGCCTCGAAATCGAAGCGTGCCGCGGCTTGCGCGGCCTCGCGCAGCCGTGCGGCGCGCGCGGGATCGAGCTCGCTGCCCATCTGGTCCAGCGTCCGCGCCAGCGTGTCGGCGGTTTCCGCCGCCACGCCGTCGTGGCCGGCCAGTTGGCGCCGCCACCGTGCCAGGTCCGCCATCAGCCGCTCGACCTGGTCCGCCTGGGGCGCGGCAAGATCCGCGCCCGGCAGGGTCACGCCCGGCGGCAGCGAGGGGGCCGGCGGCACCGGCAGCGCCTGCAGCGTCTGATCCAGCCCCTGCAGCAGCCGCCGCAGCGCGGCGCTGGCGGTGGCCGCCAGCTCGCGCCGGCGCGGCGCGGAGGCCTCGGCGCGGCACGCTTCCTCCAGCGCCGTGGCGGCCTCGCACAGCGTCATCGCGCCGATCGTGGCCGAGGCGCCCCGCAGCGCGTGCGCCAGCCGCTCGAGCGGCTGCGGATCCTCGCCGTCCGCGGCCTCCTCCAGCCGCGCGGCCGTGGCCTGCTGGGTGTGGTGGAACACGCGCAGCAGTCTCAGGTAGAGCGCGGTGTTGTTCGCCGCCGTCGCCAGGCCGGTGCGCGCTTCCAGCCCCTCGATCGCCGGCACGGGGGAGGGCGCCTCGGCGCAGAGCGGGCCGCCGCCGGCCGCCGGATCGTCCGGGTCCGCGGGCGGCTCCAGCGCCTCGCCGGCCGCGTCCGCAGCGTCCGCGACGTCCATGGCATCGGCCGCGCGCGGGCGCACCCAGCGGACCAGCGTCTCGAACAGCGCGTCGGCATGCAGCGGCTTGGCGATGTGGTCGTTCATGCCGGTGGCCAGGATGCGGACCCGGTCGGCGCCCGTCGCGTTGGCCGTGAGCGCGATCACCGGCAGGGCGCGCCAGCGCGGGTCCTCGCGCAGGCGGCGCGTCGCCTCGTAGCCGTCCATCTCCGGCATCTGGCAGTCCATCAAGACGCCATCGAAGCCGCCGGGCGACGCGCGCAGCAGGTCCAGCGCGATGGCGCCGTTGGCCGCCAGCGTCACCGCGACGCCGGCGCGCGACAGCAGGTCCTCGGCCAGGTCGCGGTTCACGGCGATGTCGTCGACGACCAGGATGCGCGCGCCTGCAAGCGCGCGCATCGCGGCACGCGTGGCCGCCTGACGGCGCGCCTGGACGGCGCCGGGGCTCTCGGCGGGCGGGGACGCGCCGAGCACGCCGCGCAGCATCGCCGCCGTCACCGGCTTGGCGAGCACGGGCGGCCGGTGGCCGGTGGGCAGCCGCGACATCGCCTCGTAGAGCGTCTCGTCGTTGCTGAACGCGGTGACCAGCACGATGCGCGGCGGCCGGGTGAATTCATCGAGCATCAGCGACGCCGTGGACAGGCCGTTCATCTCGGGCATCCGCCAGTCGATCAGCATCCAGTCGAAGGGGCGCCCGGCGAGCGCCGCGGCGCTCGCCATCCGCAGCGCAGCGCGCCCGCTGGCGGCCATCTCCGGCACCAGCCCCTGGGCCCGGCACAGGGCCGCGAGCAACTCGCGCGCGACGCGGCTGTCGTCGACCACCAGCACGCGCGCGCCAGTCCTGGCGGCGGCGGCGAGGCCGGCACCGGCGTCCTCACCCTGATCCCCGTCCTGTACGCCGACCCGCACCGCGAAATGGAAGGTGCTCCCGACGCCGGGCATCGTCTCGACCCACAGGCGCCCGCCCATCATGTCCACGAGCTGCCGGCAGATGACCAGCCCCAGGCCGCTGCCATCGGGCGAGGTCGGTTCGGCCTCGTCGAGCTGGCGGCGCACCTGCGCCAGTTGCGCCGGCGTCAGCCCGGGCCCGCCATCGCTGACGCTGAACTGCAGCAGGACCTCGCCGCCCGCCGGCGCCAGGCCTGGCCCGATCCCATCGCCGGCCTCGCCGGCCTCGCCGACCTCGCCCGGTTCGCCCGGTCCCTCGGGTCCCCCGGGCGCGGCGAGCGTCACGGCGATCACCACTTCGCCTTCGCCGGTCACCCGCGCGGCCTGCTTGCCCAGCTGTGTCAGCACCTGTCCCAGCCGCAGCGGATCACCCACGAGCGCGGCGGGCACCTCCGGCGGCACGTTCAGCAGCAGTTCGACGCCCTTCTGCTCCAGTCCCAGGCCCAGCACCTGCACCGCGTGGTCCAGCACCTCGCCCAGCTCGAAGGGGATGTGTTCCAGCGTCAGCCGGCCGGCCTCGATGCGGCTGAAATCCAGGATGTCATCGATCACGCCCAGCAGGTTGCCGGCCGCGTCGCGGGCCTTCTCGACGTAATTGCGCTGGCGCGCATCCAGTTCCGTCTCCAGCGCCAGCTCGGACATGCCGATGATCGCGTTCATCGGCGTGCGCAGCTCGTGGCTCATGTTGGCCAGGAAATCGGCGCGCAGCCGCGTGGCGTTCTCCGCGGCCTGGCGCGCGCGGCGGATGTCGGCCTCCGCCTCGATCTGGTCGGTGAGGTCGGTGAGCCACAGCAGCAGGCCCCGCTGCTGCAGCGCCACCGGCAGGAAGATCGCCAGGCAATCGTGCCGCTGGCCGTCCGGATCGAGCAGCGCCAGCTCCATGTCGCCCTCGCGCGGCTCGCCGCCGCGCAGCATTGCCGTGGCGCGATCGCGGCTGGCCTGGTCGGCGTAGACGTCCGGCCAGGGCTCGCCGACGCGCACGCCGATCAGCTGCCGCAGCGCCGGATTGGCCACCTGCACGCGCTCGTCCGCGATCACGCCGATGCCCACCGGGGTGCGGGCGATGATGGTCAGGTAGCGCTGCTCCTGCGCCACGAGTTGCCGCTCCAGCGCATGGCGCGCGACCCGCTGCTCCAGATGGCGCAGCAGCGCGGCCTGCAGCGCGAAGGCGATGAACGCGGCCAGCGCGCCGATCGCCAGTTGCGCGGGCAGGCTCAAGGCGTGGCGCAGGTCCGCCACGTACACCAGATGCCACGGGCCGGCGGGATCGCCCCAGTCGATCGCGCGCGCCACGGCGGCATGACGGCGGCCCGCCACGGTCACCGTCGGCTGGGCCGGGTCGAAGGGCAGGGGCACCACGCGGGCCGGGTCGTCGAAGCTGTGGCCGTACTGGCGGCTCGCAGCGAGCCGCCGCGTGCGCTCGGGCAGCGCCGGACCGGCCAGCGCCATCACCCAGGCCGGCTCGCTGGCGGCCATCACCACGCCATGGGGCGAGAGGAGCAGGCCGGTCGCATCCGGGCGCGAGCCCAGGAAGCGGTCGATCTGATCCGCCAGGTAGCGCGACGAGATCACCCCGATGACCGGCCCCTTCTCACCGGTGTCCGCGTAGATCGGCGCGCTCAGGAACACCGAGCGCCGCGCGGCGGTCAGGCTCGTCGCGATGAAGACGCTGGGCTGGCCGCGCATCGCCTGGCGGAAATACTCGCGGCCGCGCACGTCCTGGCCGATCGAGGTGGGCTGCACGTCGCCACGGTTCCAGTCGCTGACGATGCGGCCTTCCCGGTTGACGATGAAGCTCAACTCCGCGCCGACATGGTCGGTCAGCACCGCCAGGGCGTCCGCGGCCGGGCGCGTGAGGCGCCCGACGTTGACGTCGCTCACGCCGGTGGCCATCTTCACCTCGGCGTTGACGCGGCCGGCCAGGCGCACGGCGCCCATCGCGCGGCTGTCCTCGGTCGTGCCCCTGAGGACCAGGCATTCGCGGTCGCTCCAGGTGTTCAGGCCGGCGCGCAGCGCCGCCTCCTCATGGCGGCGCGCCAGGTCCGCGGCCAGCGCGCCGGTGAGCAGCGCCAGCACGGCCGCGGCCAGCCAGTACAGCGGCCGATGGCCGGCGAGCAGCCGGGCGACGCGGTTCATCGCGCCCTCCGTCCGGCGGCCGCGCCGCCGTCCCAGCGCAGCAGGGCCAGCGCCTCGTCGAACTGGAAGCGCGCGACCGCCGCGGCGGCGCGCCGCAGCAGCACCGCCCGGGCTGACGGCGGCGGGCGGACCTCGAGGTCCATCAGCAGCGCCTGGGCCGACTCGAGCGCGCCGGCGTCGCCCGCGTGAAGCTCGCGCGTGAGCCGGCGCAGCAAGGCCTCGAGCCGGGCGGCCGGTTCCGCGGGGCGGAGCAGGGCGGACGCGGCCTGGGCGGCGGTCTCCGGGCCGCGCGGCGCGAGCCAGCGCGCCAGCGTCTCGAACAGACGCTCGACGTTGAGCGGCTTGGGCAGGTGGTCGTTCATGCCGGCGGCCAGGATGCGCTCACGGTCGCCGCTCATCGCGCTGGCGGTCAGCGCGATCACCGGGAGCTCGCGCCAGGCCGGTTCGCGCCGGATGCGCCGGGTGGTCTCGTAGCCGTCCATGACGGGCATCTGGCAGTCCATCAGCACGGCGTCGAAGCCTTGCGGCGTGGATGCCAGCAGGTCCAGCGCCTGCTGGCCGTCGCCGGCGAGCGTGACCTCCAGGCCGGCCGCGCGCAGCAGTTCGGCGGCCAGCTCCTGGCTGCCGGGATCGTCCTCGACGACCAGCAGCCGCGCGCCCGCGAGCTGCATCATCGCCAGGCGCGTCGCCGTCCGGCGCCGCGGCACCGCGGGCGGGCGCTGGCTGGCGTGTCCGCTGGCCGCCGCGACGGCCTGCAGCAGGGTCGAGGCGGTGACCGGCTTGTTCAGCTGCACCGGCCGGTCGCGCGGGTCGAAGTCCGCCAGCGCCGCGGTCAGCGTCTCGTCGCGGCCGAAGGCCGTCACCAGCAGCACGTGCGGCGGGGCGGCCAGCCGGCCGTCCGCGATCAGGCGCGCCGCCTCCAGGCCGTTCAGGACCGGCATCTGCCAGTCCATCAGCACCAGGTCGTAGGGGTCTCGCGCCGCCTGGGCCTCCAGCACGCATTGCACGGCGCTGGCGCCATTGGCGGCGCGGTCCACGCGCATGCCGAAGCCCGCGCACAGGGCGCCGAGGATGTCGCGCGCGGCGTCGTTGTCGTCGGCGACCAGCACCCGCAGCCGCGAGACGTCCACCGGCACGGCCGGTTGCGCCGCGTGGGCTGCCGGCTGCAGGCCCAGCCGGACGCTGAAGCTGAAGGTCGAGCCCTGGCCGGGGCGGGAATCCACGCCGATGCTCCCGCCCATCAGCTCCACGAGCTGGCGGCTGATCGCCAGGCCCAGGCCGCTGCCGCCGTATTTGCGGCTCGTCGACGTGTCGGCCTGCACGAAGCTGGCGAACAGCCGTGCCGCGGCCTCCTCGCTCATGCCGATGCCGGAGTCGCGCACGCTGAAGCGCAGCTCGACCTGGCCGGGCGAGGTGCTGGAGGCGCTGGAGACGACCCGCTCCACGGCGACCACCACTTCCCCTGCCTCGGTGAACTTGACCGCGTTGTTGCCCAGGTTGACCAGCACCTGCCCGAGCCGCACGGGATCGCCGATCAGCGCGGTCGGCACGTCCTGGGGCAGGTGCAGCAGCAGTTCCACGCCCTTGTCCTCGGCGCGCAGCGCGATCAGGTTGACCATGTGGTCCAGCACCTGGTCCAGGTCGAAGGGGACGGCCTCCAGCGTCAGCCGTCCGGACTCCATGCGGCTGAAGTCCAGGATGTCGTCGATCAGGTCGAGCAGGCTGACCGCGGCGTCGTTGACCTTCTCCAGGTAGGTGCGCTGACGGGCGTCCATGCCGGTCTGCAGCGCCAGATCGGACATGCCGATGATCACGTTCATCGGCGTGCGGATCTCGTGGCTCATGCTGGCCAGGAAGCTGGACTTGGCATGCGCCTCGGCCTCCGCGGCCTCCTTGGCGCGCAGCGCTTCGCGGGCGGCCTGGCGGCGCCGCGTGATGTCGACCAGCCACAGCAGCAGGGCGGGCTTGTCGCCCTCGTAGTCCAGCGGCATCGTCGAGAGCAGGAAGTCGCGCGGCTCGCCCGCGGTGTCGATCAGGCGCACGTCGACATGACGCCGCTCGAGCCGGTAGGCCATCACCTCGGCCATCACGGCGCGGCTCGCGTCGTCCGCGGCGCGGTCCGGCCAGCGATCCTGCAGCCGCATGCCCAGCCGCGAGGCCAGCGCCGGATTGGCGAACTCCACCCGCCCGTCCAGCAGCAGGCCCACGCCGATCGGCGCCATGTTGAAGATGGCGCGGAACTGGTCGGCGCGGGCCTGGATCTCCGCCACGTGCCGGGCGCTCTGGCGCCGCTGGGCCGCCATCAAGCGGGACAGCGCGGCGGCGGCGAGCACCAGGATGGCGGTCAAGGCCGCCGCCAGCGCCTGCTGGCGCGCCGGCACCACGCCGGCGAGGTCGTCCAGCAGCACCAGGCGCCACGGTCCTGCCGGGTCGTTCCATTCGACATTCGCGGCCGCGACCGCCAGGCGGCGGCCGCCGATCACCGCCACCGGCCCGGCGTCCGGGTCGAAGGGCAGCCGCCGGGTGGCGGCGGGGTCCTGGAACAGCGTGGCGTAGCGCCGCTCCTGCGTGAGCTGCCGCGCCCGCTCCGCGCTCACCGGGCCGATCAGCGTCATTTCCCAATCGGGCTGGCTGGCCGCGAAGACCACGCCGTGCGGCGACACGAGCAGCGCGCCGGCGTGGCGCGGCGACTTGATGATCCGGTCCAGCATCTGCGGCAGCTTGCGCCCCACCATCACGCCAATCATGCCGCTGGACTGCTGGTAGCCCGCGTAGATGGGCGCCGCGAACAGGATGGCGCGCTGACCCAGGCGGGCGCTGAGCGCGGTGAAGATGGAGGCCTGCCCCTGCAGCGCCTGCTGGACATAGGGGCGGTAGGACAGATCCAGTCCGATGGCCTGCTGCTCGGGGCGCTTGACCCATTCGGCGACGATGAGGCCGTCGCGGTTGATCACGAAGGCCTCGTCGCCTTCCATCGCGGCGGCGATGGCGGCCAGGTGAGCCTCGCCGGGCCGGTGCTGGCGGGCTTGCTGCGCATCGGTCTCCAGGGCCAGCGACTTGACGACCGGATCGAGCAGGCCGCTGATCTCGATCGCGCCCATCTCCCTGCCCGACCGCGTCTCCTGGAGCAGCGCGGTGGCCTCGCGATCTGCGGCCGTGCGCAGCGCGCGATGGTGGTCGCGCTCGAGCAGCCAGCTCTGCGTGGCGCTCACCCCGATGCCGGCCGCGATCGCGGCCAGGGCAATGCCGGTCCACGCCACCGCCTGCCGTATCCCCTCCCTCGGAATCGACGGACGCATCCTGTCCTTTGCACGTCGTCCGCGGCGACAGCTTGTCGGGTCTGGTCGGGCGCTCCCATCGCGCGCCGCTCGCCGTCGGACGGTGCCGGAGAGTGTTCGGCCGAGGGGCAGGCCTTGTCAAGGGGGCGGGCTGACGGTCTCCATCCATTCGCGCTTGCGCGCCAGCGCTTCGTCGTCATCGGCGAAGCGCCGGGCGATCTCCTGGAACTGCGGCTGGATGCGCAGGAAGGCCTCGACGATGTCGGGGTCGAAGTGCTGGCCCGCGCCCTCGGCGATGATGCCCGCCGCCTGCGCGTGGGGCATGCCGTCCTTGTAGACGCGCCGGCAGATCAGTGCGTCATAGACGTCGGCCAGTGCCATCAGCCGCGCCGACAGCGGGATCGCGTCGCCGCGCAGGCCCTGCGGATAGCCCGAGCCGTCCCACTTCTCCTGATGCGAGTAGGCGATGTCCTTGGCCGTCGACAGGAAGCCCACCGAGCTGCCCAGTTGCGCCTCGGCCTGCGCGATGGCGTCGCGGCCCAGCCGCGGGTGGGACTTCATGACCTCGAACTCCTCCGGCGTGTAGCGGCCCGGCTTGAGCAGGATGCGGTCGGGGATGCCGACCTTGCCGATGTCGTGCAGCGGCGCGGACTTGTACAGCGTGGCGATGTACTCGGGCGTCAGCATGGCGGCGAAGCGCGGATGGCCGCGCAGCGCCTCGGCCAGCGCGCGCACGTAGTGCTGGGTGCGCCGGATGTGGTTGCCGGTGTCGCTGTCGCGGGTCTCGGCCAGCGAGGCCATCGCCAGGATGGTCACGTCCTGGATCGCCGCGAGCTCGGCCGTGCGGCGCGCCACTTCCGTCTCCAGGAAGCCGGCCTTGTCGCGCAGGAAGTCCGCGCTGGCCTTCAGGTGCAGGTGCGTGCGCACGCGCGCCAGCACGATGGGCGGGCTGATGGGCTTGGTGATGTAGTCCACCGCGCCGAGCGCCAGGCCGCGCGTCTCGTCCGCCACGTCGGAGCGGGCGGTCAGGAAGATCACCGGCACGTCGCGCGTCGCCGCCTCGGCCTTGAGCCGCGCGCAGACCTCGTGACCATCCATGCCCGGCATCATCACGTCGAGCAGGATCAGGTCCGGGCGGGGATCCGCGCCGGCGATGCGCAGCGCCTTCTCGCCGCTGCTCGCGATCTTCACGCGGTAGCGGGGGCGCAGCAGCTCGCTCATCAGCGCGAGGTTGTCCGGCGTGTCGTCGACCACCAGCACGGTCGCGCCATCGGTCGGATCGGGGTCCGTCTCCGGCGCGCGGACCGCCGGGGAAGAGACCATCGGTGAGGCCATCGGTGCAGCGGTCGCGTTCATGCAGTGCTCCCGGAGGACGTGGGATCGGTGTCGGCCTGATGCGCGTCCTCGCGCAGCAGCGTCAGGGCCGCGTCGAAGTCGAAACGCGAGGCGGCGTCCGCCGCGCGGCGCAGCGCGCGCAGCCGCGCGGTGGGCAGCGGCAGGCCGTCGAGCATCGCCGACAGCTCCTGGGCCGTGTCCGCCGCCGTGGAGTCGCTGTCGTCGAGCAGGCGCTCCAGGCGCTGGAGCAGCGCTTCCAGCCGCGCCTGGGCGGCGGCGTCGATCCGGGCGGGCCGCGCCGGCGCGCTGGCGGCGGCGTCCTGTGCCATCGCCTCGCGCGCCAGGTGCCGGCCGAGCGACAGCAGCAGTGTCGCCAGCAGCGACTGCGTGCGGGTCAGCAGCGGATCGCGCTCGGCGGCGGGCAGGCGCTGGCCGCAGGCCTGCTCGAGCGCGCCGGCCGCCGCGGCCAGCGGCCGCGCGCCGAGCGTGGCGGCGGCGCCGCGCAGCGAATGCGCCAGCCGCGTCATCGTGGTCCAGTCGGCGGCCGCCGCCGCCGCGGCGAAGCGGGCGGCGAAGTCGGTCTGCGAGTCGTGGAAGGTGCGCAGCAGCTTGCGGTAGAGCGGCAGGTGGCCGGCGGCGGTCGCCAGTCCCGCCTGCACGTCGAGCCCGGCGATCTGCGGCAGCCCGTCCGGCCCGGCGGCGCGCGGCTCGCCCGCGTCCAGGCCGGCGGTGTCCAGGCCGCCGTCCTCATCGAGCGCCGCCGCGCGCGGCCGGCGGGTGTCGACGCGCCGCCCGGAGCCGGAGCGCGTGTCCATCGGCATGCGCGCCGCGGGCAGGGCGGGCTGGACCCAGCGCGCCAGGGTCTCGAACAGCAGGTCGACGTTGAGCGGCTTGGAGATGTGGTCGTTCATGCCGGCCTCGAGGACCTTCTCGCGATCGCCGCTCATCGCGTTGGCGGTCATCGCGATCACGGGCAGCGCGCGCCAGCGCGGATCGGCGCGCAGCGCGCGCGTCGCCGCGTAGCCGTCGAGCACCGGCATCTGGCAGTCCATCAGCACGCCGTCGAAGCCGTCCGGCGCGCTGGCCAGCAGCTCGAGCGCGACCCGGCCATTGACCGCCAGCGTGACGTGCAGGCCGGCGTCCTCGAGCAACGCGGAGACCAGTTCCTGGTTGAGGTCGTTGTCCTCGGCGACGAGGATGCGCGCCCCGGCCAGGCGCTGGATCGCCTCGCGCGCCGAGTCGCGCCGGCGCTGCGCCGCCGGCGCGGGCAGGTCGGCATGGCCGAGCGCCTCGCCGATCGCCCCCAGCATCGACGAGGCGGTCACCGGCTTGGTCAGCAGCACCGGACGGCGCTCGCCGCCCGCGGCGGCCAGCGCGGCGGTGAGGGCGTCATCGCGCCCGAACGAGGTCACCAGCACGATGGCCGGCGCGCGCTCGAGCCGGCCATCGCCGAGCCGGCGCGTGGCCTCCAGGCCGTCGATCACCGGCATCTGCCAGTCCATCAGCACCAGCTCGTAGGGGCGGCCGTCGGCCTGCGCGCGCTCGGCGTCGCGGATCGCCTCGGCGCCGTCGGCGGCGGTGCTCACGTCCAGGCCGAAGCTCGCGCCCAGCGTCGACAGGATCTCGCGCGCGGCGCGGTTGTCGTCGACCACCAGGGTGCGCAGGCGCGCCAGCTCGTGGGCCATCAGCGCGCGCCGCGCCGGCAGGTCCGATCCCTCGGGCTGCAGCGCGAAGCGGGCCGTGAAGTGGAAGGTCGAGCCCTGGCCCGGCGCCGACTCCAGCCAGATGCGCCCGCCCATCATCTCGACCAGTTGCTTGCAGATCGCCAGGCCCAGGCCGCTGCCGCCGTACTTGCGGGTGGTCGAGCTGTCGGCCTGGCTGAAGCTCTGGAACAGCCGGGCCTGCTGCTCGGGCGTCATGCCGATGCCGGTGTCGCGGACCCAGAAGTGCAGTTCGGCCTCCGGCGCGCAGACCGCGTCCAGCGAGGTCGAGGCATCGCGCGCCGCGGCCGGGCTGGCCGCGATGCCGACGATGATCTCGCCGCGGTCGGTGAACTTGGCGGCGTTGTTGCCCAGGTTGACCAGCACCTGGCCGAGCCGCAGCGGATCGCCGACCAGCGCGGTCGGGAGCTCGGCCGGGATGTTGAGCAGCAGCTCCAGGCCCTTGTCCTCGACGCGGAAGCCGATCAGGTTGACCAGGTGGTCGAGCACGTCTTCCAGGCGGAAGGGCACGCACTCCAGGCTCAGCTTGCCGGCCTCGATGCGGCTGAAGTCCAGGATGTCGTCGATGACGCCGAGCAGGTTCTCGGCCGAGCGGTGGACCTTCTCGATGTAATTGCGCTGGCGCGCGTCCAGGCCGGTCTGCAGCGCGAGGTGGGACATGCCGATGATGGCGTTCATCGGCGTGCGGATCTCGTGGCTCATGTTGGCCAGGAAATCGGACTTGGCGCGGGTGGCCTCCTCGGCGGCGTCCTTGGCCTGCTGCAGCGCCTCCTGGGCGCGTTCGCGCTCGGCCAGCAGCGCCTGCAGCTGGCGGTGCTGCGCCTGGAGCTCGAGGTCCTTGCGGTCGCGGGCCACGCCGTGCGCGAGGCTGCGCATCGAGGCCACCAGCAACCCGAAGGCCAGCAGCGCGACCAGGGCGGCGATGGTCAGCCGCGTGGACAGGGGCTCCAGCGCCTCCAGGTCGCCCAGCAGCACCAGGCGCCAGGGGCCGGCGGGATCGTTCCAGGCGACCTCGGCCTGGACGGCGGCGTGGCGCACGCCGTCGATCTCGACGACGGGGGCGGCGGGGTCGAAGCTCAGGCTGTGGGCGCGGGTGGCGTCTTCGAACAGCTTGCCGTACTGGCGCGAGGCGGTCAGCGCCCGCGAGCGCGCCGCCGTGGCGGCGCCGTCCAGGCTCATGCGCCAGTCGGGCCGGCTGGCGGCGAGCACCACGCCCTGCGGCGAGACGAGCAGCGCGCCGGCGTAGCTGCGGGTGTCGAGGAAGCGGTCGAGCGCGTCGGCGTAGAGCCGGGCGGCGACGACGCCGACGATCTCGCCGCTCTGGCCGGGCTCGCGGTAGATGGGCGCGGTCAGCCAGAAGGCGCGCTGGCCGGTGGTGATGCTGATGCCGGCGAAGACGTTGGGCTGGCCGCGCAGCGCCTGGCGGAAGTACTGGCGGAAGCTGACGTCCAGGCCGATGTTGATCAGGCCCTCGTCGTCCCAGCTGGCGATGATGCGGCCGGCGCGGTTGACGACATAGGCCTGCTGGGCGCCGACGCTGGTGGCGATGACCTCCAGCGTCTCGGCGGCGGGGCGGGTGCGGCGGGCGGCGTCGGTGTCGGTGAGCTGGGCGGCGGCCTTGAGGGCGGGGTTGACCTGGCCGGCCAGCACGACGGCGCCCATGCCCTTGCCGGTCAGGGTCAGGCCCTGGAGCGCGAGCGCTTCGCGCTGGGCGGCGTTGGACAGGGTGCGGTGGAAGTCACGTTCGAGCGAGCGCCGATGCGCCTCGCTGACCGCGATGCCGAGCGCGAGCGCCGCGACGGCGGCCGCGATCCAGGCGATCGGGCGATGCCGCAGCAGCCAGTCGGAGACACGACCCATCCCTTTCCCTCCCCGGAAGGCCCGGTCGGTGGCCGCCGGACCGTGGTGGATGAACGTCCGGGCAGTGTAGGGGAGTTGGGGCGGCTTGCGGGGGGGAGCGTGTCGCTCCCCCGCCTCCCGGGCATTCCGATCCGATTCAGCGCTTCATGCGAAACATCATTTCCAACTGTCCAGGCGATTCCTCAGCAGTTCCTTGCACTGCTCGCCCCTCAGGCCCTGCGTTTGCCACGTCAGGAGCGGGCTCAAGAGCGGTTCGATGTCCTGCCGCGTCGCCTTCTCGTTCACATACATCTGATCGAACGCATCCAGGACCGTAGTGAGAGGCTCGATATAGCCATATCGAACGGCCACGCCCAGCGGATGGAAGTCCGTTTCGTGCTTCCCCGCGTAATGAACTTGCCGCTCAATCCAGCCTTCTCGATGGAAGCCCAGTCCCTCGGCAATGTCCTGGAAAGTCAGTTCGTCGTTCTTGGCGGCATCGATGCAGGCCCGAAGCATCAACTCCAGGTTCTTGCCGCCTTCCTCCAGGGCTTGATCGAGCGCCGTGAGCCACACGCCGTCTTCCTCCCGGCACAGCAGCCGCCGAACGTCGTCCTTGCCGATCAGGTCGGCCTCCCGAAGCGATCGGATCGACGCCAACACCACGTCCAACGCAGCGCCTGCGCTACGGTTTACGGCAAGGCCCGCGAGCGTGGAACTCCGGTTCATGCCGCTTCCGGGCGGGAGGTGGGCAAGGATGCGCATGAGGGCCGCCGCGGACAGATGCTTTGACGCCGCGAGCGTGTGGACGCCCTGCATGTAGGCCGTTGCAGCGTCCGCCGAAGAGGCGTTGTCCAACGCCGTCCTGCCGTGCCCGTTGTCGGCCAGGACGATTCGTTCAAGCTCTTCGGCCGAGAGAGGTTTCGGCTCGCTCTGCTCTCGCACCAATCGCTCGAACATCCGCTTCACTGCGGAAACATCGCCATCGTTAACTGCGCGGTGGAGGTCCGAGGGAGTCAATCGCCCCTCTGGGCCAGCCATGGAAGGGTACGTGCAGAGGAAGGGGTCATAGGCGTCTGGCTGCAAGCCGGATCGTTGAGAACTGGACGAGGTGTACAAGGCGGATCCTTTCAAGAAGCAAGCCATCAGTTGCGCTTGTCCGCGAATGGTTCTCGAACGACCTCGTACGCCTTGCCGATCCCGCGCGGACGCGGACTCGTCCTACAAGCGATGTGCGAGGGCAGGACTAGCATCGACGCGCATGCGTACGACGAACCCCGAATCGCGGACGATGGATGAGGACCTCGTCATCGCCCGCCCGGAAGGCCTGTACTGTCCGTCTGGCGACTTCTTCATCGATCCGTGGAAGCCCGTCGACCGGGCGGTGATCACGCACGGGCACAGCGATCACGCGCGCATGGGCCACGGCCACTATTTGGCTCACCGCGACAGCGCCGCGATCCTGAGGCGGCGGCTCGGCGGCGACATCACGCTGCAGACGCTCGGCTATGGCGAGTTCATCGAGCATCGCGGCGTGCGTCTGTCGCTGCATCCGGCCGGTCATGTGCTCGGCTCGGCGCAGGTGCGGCTGGAACACGGCGGGCGAGTCTGGGTCGCCTCGGGCGATTACAAGCTCGAGGCCGACGGCACCTGCGCGCCGTTCGAGCCGGTGCGCTGCGACACCTTCATCACCGAGTCGACCTTCGGCCTGCCCATCTACCGCTGGCCCTCGCAGGCGGCGCTGTTCGCCGAGATCGACGCGTGGTGGCGCCGCAATGCCGCCGCTGGGCGCGCGTCGGTGCTCTACGCCTACGCGCTGGGCAAGGCGCAGCGGCTGCTGCATGGCGTGGATGCGTCGATCGGGCCCATCGTCGCGCATGGGGCGGTGGAGCCGCTCAACGCCGTCTATCGCGACGCCGGCGTGACGCTGCCGCCGACCTTCAACGCGATGGATCCGGCGCTCGACAAGGCGGCGCTGGCGCGCGCGCTGGTGATCGCGCCGCCATCGGCCGCGCGCTCGCCGTGGCTGCGCCGCTTCGGCGCCGATCCGGCCGATGCCTTCGCCAGCGGCTGGATGCAGCTGCGCGGCACGCGCCGGCGGCGCGGTGTCGATCGGGGCTTCGTCGTCTCGGACCACGCCGACTGGCCCGGCTTGATGACCGCCATCCGCGCCACCGGCGCGGAGCGCGTGATCGTCACCCACGGCAGCGTGCCGGTCATGGTGCGCTGGCTCAACGAGCAGGGTCTGCGCGCGCAGGCCTTCACGACCGAGTACGGCGAGGAGGACGCCAGCGACGCCGCGCTGCCCCAAGCCGGCAGCTCGCCCGCTGGAGACGCGTCCGCATGAAAGCCTTTGCCGCGCTCTATCGCGAGCTCGACGCGTCGACGTCCAGCCTCGCCAAGCAGTCGGCGCTGCAGGCCTACCTGCGCGACGCGCCGCCCGAGGACGCGGCCTGGGCCGTCTACTTCCTCGCTGGCGGCAAGCCGCGTCAGCTCGTGCCCACCAAGCTGCTGCGCGAGCAGGCCCGTCTGGCCGCGGGGCTGCCCGAATGGCTGTTCGACGAGAGCTACGAGGCCGTCGGCGATCTGGCCGAGACGATCTCGCTGCTGCTGCCCGAGCCCGCGGAGGTGGTCGAGCGCCCGCTGTCGCAATGGATGACGGCGTTCCTGCTCCCGCTGCGCGGCCGGCCGCCCGAGGCGCTGGCCATCGAACTGCAGGCCCAGTGGGCTGCGCTGGCGGCGGAGCAGCGCCTGGTCTACTTCAAGCTGATCACCGGCGCCTTCCGCGTCGGCGTGTCCAGGCTGCAGGTCACGCAGGCGCTGGCGGCAGTGAGCGGGCTGGATCCGAAGCTCGTCGCGCAGCGCCTCATGGGCTACACGCACATCGGCGCGACACCGGCCGCGGACGACTACGCCGCGCTCATCGCGCCCGCCGCCAGCGACGGCGCCGCGGCGCGCGGCGCGCAGCCCTATCCGTTCTTCCTTGCTCATCCGTTCAACCTGCCGCTGGCGCAATTCGACGCGGCGCTCGGGCCGGCGCCGGACTGGCTGGTCGAATGGAAGTGGGATGGCATCCGCGCGCAGGTCGTGCATCGCGACGGCGAGGTCGCGATCTGGTCGCGCGGCGAGGAGTTGATCACCGACCGCTTTCCCGAGCTGCGCGCGATGGGCGAGGCCTTGCCCGAGGGCACGGTGCTCGACGGCGAGATCCTGATCTGGCGCGACGGCCGCGCGAGGCCCTTCGCCGAACTGCAGCAGCGCATCGGCCGCAAGACGTTGAGTGCGAGGCTGCTGCGCGAGCTGCCGGCCGCGCTGTGCGTCTACGACCTGCTCGAGGAAGCCGGCGAGGACCTGCGCGGGCGCCCGCAGCACGAGCGCCGCGAACGCCTGGAACGTCTGGTGGCGGCGCACCCGCTGCCGGGGCTCGAGCTCAGTCCGCTGATCCGGGGCGAGGACTGGGCCGACCTGGCGCGGCAGCGCGAGCAGGCCAGGGCGCTGGGCGTCGAGGGCATGATGCTCAAGCGCCTGGACGCGCGCTACGGCGTGGGCCGCACCAAGGACGTGGGCGTGTGGTGGAAGTGGAAGATCGACCCGCTCTCCGTCGACGCGGTGCTGATCTACGCCCAGCGCGGCCATGGCCGGCGCGCCAGCCTCTACACCGACTACACCTTCGCAGTCTGGAACGGCCCGCAGGACGATCCGGCGCGGCAGCTGGTGCCCTTCGCGAAGGCCTACTCGGGCCTCACCGATGCGGAGATCCGCGAGGTCGACGCCATCATCCGCAAGACCACGCTCGAGACCTTCGGTCCGGTGCGCAGCGTCACGCCGACGCTGGTCTTCGAGCTGGGCTTCGAGGGCATCGCGCGCAGCGGGCGCCATAAGAGCGGCATCGCGGTGCGCTTCCCGCGCATGCTGCGCCGGCGCCAGGACAAGCCGGTGGAGGAGGCCGACACCTTGCAGTCGCTGCAGGCGCTGCTGCCGGCGGGCACGGGCGAAGGGGCCGGTGAAGAGGCCGGTGAAGAGGCCGGTGAAGGGGCCGGTGAAGGGGCCGGTGAAGGGGTGGCTGAATGACGGCCTCGCCGGTGGACGTCTGGATCGACGCACAGGGCTGGAGGCCGTTCCCCTTTCAGCGCCAGGTCTGGGCCGAGATCGCGGCCGGGCGCAGCGGGCTGCTGCATTCGAGCACCGGCAGCGGCAAGACCTTGGCGGTGTGGCTGGGCGCGCTGGCCGCGCTGCGCGGGGAGATCGGCGCCGAGGCGCGCCAGACAAGCAAGGAGGACAAAGAGGGCAGGGAAGGAAAAGCGGGTGGCAAGCCGATCGCGCCGCCGTTCTCCGTGCTCTGGATCACGCCGATGCGGGCGCTGGCGGCCGATACGCTGCGCGCGCTGCAGGCGCCGATGGCGGCGCTGTGCCCCGGCTGGACCGCGGGCCTGCGCAGCGGCGACACCTCGTCCTCGGAGCGCGCCGCGCAGGACCGGCGGCTTCCCACCGTGCTGGTGACGACGCCGGAGAGCCTGTCGCTGCTGCTGTCGCGCGCCGACGCGCGGGAGCAGCTCGGGCGGGTGCGGCTGGCCGTCGTTGACGAGTGGCACGAGCTGATGGGCAACAAGCGGGGCGTGCAGACGCAGCTGGCGCTGGCGCGTCTGCGGCGCTTCCGGCGCGAGCGCGGCGGCGCGCTGATGACCTGGGGCCTGTCGGCCACGCTCGGCAACCTCGATGAGGCCTTGCGCACGCTGCTCGGCGTCGCGGACGACGCCCCGGGCCGGCTGGTGCAGGGCGAGACCGACAAGACGCTGGTCATCGACACGCTGCTGCCCGTGTCCGTCGAGCGCTTCGCCTGGGCCGGCCACATGGGGCTGTCGATGCTGCCGCAGGTCGTCGAGGCGATCGAGGCCAGCGCCAGCTGCCTGGTCTTCACCAACATGCGCTCGCAGGCGGAGCGCTGGTACCAGGCGCTGCTGGAGGCGCGGCCCGATTGGGCCGGCGTGCTCGCGCTGCATCACGGCTCGCTGGATCGCGAGGTGCGCGAGTGGGTCGAGCTCGGGCTCAAGGAAGGCCGCATCAAGGCCGCCGTGTGCACGTCGAGCCTGGACCTGGGCGTCGACTTCCTGCCGGTCGACCGGGTGCTGCAGGTCGGCTCGGCGAAGGGCGTCGCGCGGCTGGTGCAGCGCGCCGGGCGGTCCGGACATGCGCCGGGACGGCCCTCGCGGATCACGCTGGTGCCGACCAACAGCCTCGAACTGGTCGAGGCCGCCGCCGCGCGCGCCGCGGTGCGCGCCGGCCAGATCGAGGCCCGCCACAGTCCGCGCGAGCCGCTGGACGTGCTGGTGCAGCACCTGGTCACCGTCGCGCTGGGCGGCGGCTTCCGGCCGGATGAGCTGCTGGACGAGGTGCGCGGCACGGTGGCCTACGAGACGCTGGGCGGCGAGGCGTGGCAGTGGTGCCTGGACTTCGTGCATCGCGGCGGTCCATCGCTGACCGCGTACCCGGACTACCAGCGCGTGGTGCCCGACGAGGAGGGCGTCTGGCGCGTGCCGGACGCGCGTCTGGCGCGGCGGCATCGCGTCAACATCGGAACCATCGTCAGCGACGCTGCCATTCAGGTGCAGTACATGGGCGGCGGCCGGCTCGGCACGGTGGAAGAGAGCTTCATCGCGCGGCTGCGCCCCGGCGATGTCTTCATGTTCAGCGGCCGGCTGCTGGAGCTGGTGCGCGTGGAGCAGATGACCGCGCTGGTGCGGCGCGCCGCCGCCGGACGCGCCGCGGTGCCGCGCTGGAACGGCTCGCGCATGCCTTTGTCGAGCACGCTGGCCGACGCGGTGCTGCGCGAGCTCGCGGCCGCCGACGCGGGCCGCTTCGACTCGCCGGAGATGCGCTGCGTGAAGCCGCTGATCGATGTCCAGCGCCGCTGGTCCGGCGTGCCGGCGCCGGACGTGTTGATCGCCGAGACGATGAAGTCGCGCGAGGGCTGGCATCTCTTCCTGCATGCCTTCGCCGGCCGGCAGGTGCATCTGGGCCTCGCCGGCCTGATCGCGTGGCGGGCGGCGCAGCCGGAGACGGGCACCTTCTCGATCGCGCTCAATGACTACGGCATCGAGCTGCTGAGCGCCAAGCCGATCGACTGGGCCGCGCGGCTGCCGGAGCTGCTGGCGTTGCGGCCGCTGGAGACGCTGCTGCGCGAGGTGCTCGCCAGCCTGAACGCGACCGAGCTGGCGCGGCGGCGCTTCCGCGAGATCGCGCGCATCGCCGGACTGATCTTCCAGAGCCATCCGGGCGAGCGCCGCAGCAACCGCCAGCTGCAGGCCTCGGCGACGCTGTTCTTCGAGGTCTTCCAGCAGCATGACCCGCGCAACCGGCTGCTCGCGCAGGCGGAGCAGGAACTGCTCACGCAGGAGCTGGACGTGCGGCACCTCGCGGCGGCGCTGGAGCGCATGAGCCGCCAGACGCTGCAGATCCACGCGCTGAAGCGGCCCACGCCGCTGGCGTTTCCGCTGATGGTCGAGCGCTTCCGCGAGAAGCTCAGCAACGAGTCCTTCGCCGACCGCATCGCGCGCATGGTGGCGCAGCTCGAGAAGAGCGCCGGTGAGGCCTCCGCCGGGCTGGGTGCGAAGATCAGCGGATGAGCATGCCGTCGAATGAAGCGCGGGGCGGGCGCTCCGATGCGCCGGGAAATGCCGATGCCCCGGGAGGTGCCGATGTCCCGGGAGGTGCCGATGCGCCGGGAGATGCCGATGCGCCGGCGGGGGCGCTCGCGCTGGGTCTGGCGGGCGAGCGGGTCTGGCTGCTGCCGGCCCGCGCGCTGTGGTGGCCGGCGGCCCGCACCGTCTTCGTCGCGGATGTCCATCTGGGCAAGGCGGCGAGTTTCCGGGCGCTCGGACAGCCGGTGCCCGCGGGCACCACGCGCGACAACCTGGACCGGCTGAGCGCGCTGATCGACGGCGTGCGCGCGTCGCGACTGGTGGTGCTGGGCGATCTGCTGCATGCGGCCGCGGCGCAGCAGGCGCAGGTGCTCGATCCGGTGCATCGGTGGCGCGAGCGCCATGCCGCCGTCGAGTGCCTGCTGGTGCGCGGCAACCACGACAGCCGGGCCGGTGACCCGCCGCCGTCATTGCGCTTCGACATCGTCGATGAGCCGCATCGGATGGGGCCGTTCGCGGCCTGCCATCATCCGCGCCGCGTCGAGGGCGCCCATGCGCTGGCGGGGCATCTGCATCCGGCGATGGTCCTGCGGGGGCGCGCGCATGAGCATCAGCGCCTGCCGTGCTTCTGCGAGGCCGACGGGCTGATGATCCTGCCGGCCTTCGGCGCGTTCACGGGGACGACGCTCGACGGCTTGCCAGCCGGGGCGCGCTGCCATGCCGTGGGGGGCGGCGCGGTGTGGGCGGCGCCATAGCGCCGCGCGGTCAGCGGACGGACGCGGACCCGGGCACGGACGCGGACATGGAAATGGACATGAACGCGGGCGTAGCTGCGGACCTGGATCTGGGCGTGGAGGTGGGCGTCGGCGTTTGCGGGGGCCGGCTCAGATCGTGAAGCCGCCCACGTCGGTGTGGAAGTCGCCGACCTCGGTCCATTCGCGCAGGTCGGCCGGCACGGCGAAGCGCTCGGACAAGGCTTTGGCGGCTTCTTCCGCCGTGGCGAAGGAATCGCCCCAGGGCATGCTGTCGTGTTTGACGCGCCAGCGCCGTGACAGGCGAGGCTTGATCGTGAATGTGCCGTCCAGGCTCTGAAATACGTAGGTGATGGTGTCGAGGTCCATGCTGGGCTCCGGGCGCTCCGAGCGCCGACCCTATCGCACCTTGAGGCAACTGTCATACCCGCGTCGCGGATCAGGGCGACGCGCGCCCCGGGGTGAGGTCATGGTGATGTGTGTCACCGCCTGATCACCGCGCGACGGACTCCCTCGCCCCCGCGAGGGGGGACAGGGGCGGGGAGAGCAACCGTGTCAAGCGCTGCTGCTGACCAACTCCCTCGCCCCCCGCGAGGGGGGAGAGGGCAGGGGAGAGGGGGGCTTCGGCGGCGCTCAGTCGAGCCGCGGCTCGTCGCGCGCCGCCGCCTGATCCGGCGCGGGGCGGCGGCGATGCCGCCGCTTGCGCGCGAACTTGGGCAGCAGCTCCAGGATGCCCAGCGCCAGCAGCATGCTCAGCACCGCCGTGGCTTCGCGCCCCAGGCCGCAGGCGACGCCGATCGCCGCCGTCATCCAGATGCCGGCGGCGGTGGTGAGGCCGTGGACCTGCTCCTCGTTCTCCAGCTTCAGGATCGCGCCCGCGCCGAGAAAGCCGATGCCGGCGATCACGCCCTGCAGCACGCGGCTCATGTCGGTCAGGTGCATGCCGCCCTGCTGCGGCACCAGCACGAACAGCGCCGCGCCCAGCGATACCAGCATGTGGGTGCGCATGCCGGCGGCCTTGCCGTGGTGCTCGCGCTGGAAGCCGAGGATGCCGCCGAGCAACGCGGCCAGCATCAGGCGCACCGTGATGCGAGTGATCTGCTCGACATCGGGGATGTCCGAGAACTCCGAGCGCAGCGTGGCGAGCACGGCGTCGGTCCAGGAGGGGGTCATGCGGGGTCCTTTCGCGCGGCGGCTGGCGCAGGGGGCTCCGCCTCCGCGCCGGCCTCGGCCGCGTCGAAATCGTAGCGGTCCGCCGGGTGCAGCGCCCACTCGCCGTTGCCCTTGAGCTCGAGCACGTGGCTGTGGTGCCGCAGCACGCCGCGCCGGTGGGCGATGCTGACCAGCGCGATGCCGTCACGGCACAGGCGCTCGTAGAGGCGGCGCTCGTTGCCGCTGTCGAGCGCGCTGGTGGCCTCGTCCAGGATCGCCATGCGCGGCCGGCGCACGAGCACGCGCGCGAAGGCCAGCCGCTGCTGCTCGCCCATCGAGAGCAGCTTCTCCCAGTCCTGTACCGCGTCCAACCCGCCGACGCGATCGGCGAGCTCGGGCAGGCAGACCTCGGCGAGGATGGCGCGCAGCGCGTCGTCATCGAGCTCGGTGCGCGTGTCGGGATAGATCATCTGGCTGCGCAGCGTGCCGTGCTGGAGGTAGGGGCGCTGCGGCAGGAAGAACACGTCCTCCAGCGGAGGGTGCTCGATCGTGCCCTCGCCGCAGCGCCACAGACCGGCGATGGCGCGCAGCAGCGAGCTCTTGCCGCAGCCGCTCATGCCGGTGATGAGCAGGCTCTCGCCCGGCTGGAGCGCGACGTTCAGGCGCTCGACCAGCAGACGATCGAATTGCGGCGTGTAGAGCGTGAGGTCGCGCAGCGCGAGCTGCTCGGCGTGGGCGCTGCGGATGCGCTCGCGCGCGCGTTCGTCGCGCGGCTTGCGCTGGCGCATGACCTCGGACAGCGCATGCAGCCGGTCGATGCCGGCGACGAAGCGGCTCAGGCTCTCGAAGTTGTCGACGATCAGCGAGACGGCGGTCAGCACCGCGGCGAAGGCGCCCGCCGCCTGCACGGCCGCGCCGACCTCCAGCTCGCCGGAGAGCACGCTGTCCGCGAGGATCACGCTGGGCACCACCAGCGTCAGCTGGTTGAAGCCGCGCTGGAACAGATTGAGCGCGCGCTGCTTGCGGATCAGCTGCCAGTAGTTGCCGTAGACGGCGTCGAAGCGCTGGTTGATCTGGGCGCGTTCCTGCGGCTCGCCGCGATAGAAGGCGATGGATTCGGCGTTCTCGCGCAGGCGCATCAGGCCGAAGCGGAAATCGGCCTCGCGGCGCAACTGCCAGAAGTTCAACTGGATCAACGGCGAGCCGAAGACATACAGCGCCAGGAAGGTCCCCACCGTCGCGTAGATCGCCAGGAACAGCACCAGCATCTTGGACAGCGACCACAGCACCGCGGAGAACGCGATCAGCTGCATCGCCGAGCCCAGCATCAGCAGCGAGAAGTGGGTCGAGCGGCCGGTGAAGGTGTTGATGTCCTCGGAGATGCGCTGGTCGGGGTTGTCGATGTCGCCGGCGTTGCCGCTGCCGATCTCGTAATAGCGTCGGCCGTCGAGGTAGCCATCCAGGAAGCGCCCGGTGAGCCAGCGCCGCCAGTGGTTGGAGAAGGCGTCGCGCATGTAGTAGTAGAAGGCGTACACCGGCACGGCGAAGGCCAGCACGATCAGGCTGTCGCGCACGGCGAGCCAGAAGCGCGAATGGTCGCGCGCGGCCAGCGCGGAGGTGAGCTCGCCGGTCTTGTCGTTGAGCAGCACGGCGAGCTGGGTCTCGCACAGCATCAGGACCGCGAGCAGGAAGAGCAGGCCCCAGGCCGCCTTGCGCTGGTCGCCGAGCCAGTAGGGCCGGGCGATCTGCACGAACTGGCGCCAGGCCGCGGCGGACAGGCGTGGCGGGCGCCGGCGGCGGGCCTTGCGTTTGGGGGGCGCCGGGGCCGCGGGGGGCGTGGCGGAGGGGGCCGCCGAGGACGGCGACGGGCTGGAAGCGCCGGACGGCGGCAGGTCCGTCGCGGAAGAGGAGGGTGGAACCATGAGAGACGGACGCGGTCTGCCGAGATGGCTCGACAGTAGCTCCGCCGGCTCATGCGGCGGGTAGGACGAGGCCTACTGGTGGTGACGGAGGGAGGCGCGAGCGGCGCCTTCCTCCAACTGGCAGTCATGTCATGAACTTGGACAGGAGATAGGTGAGACCGCCTGCCGCCGCAGACGACCCGGCGGCCGACCGCACGCACCACTTGAGCAGTCGAATGTCGGAATCCTGGCCACTCAACTTGATCCGGTCGTCCACGGTGGCGATGACGGTGGCGAAGAACTCCTTCATGTCGCTCTTGGTCCGGTCGAGCATGGCCTCGAAATCCTTGCGCGACTTCTCGCGATGGGCTTCCATGGCGGCCAGCGATTCTTGACGCAGCGCTTGCAGTTCGGTCTTGAACTCATGGCGGTGGTGATCGAGTTCGACCTTGAACTCATGGCGATGGTGATTGAGCTCCGCCTTGAACTCGTCGCGATGACTGTGAAGCGCCTTCGTGAATTCGAGGCGTTGGTCGCTCAGTTCCTTGCGGAAGACCTCCTGGTCTTTCCTCATCGCGTGGATGTCGGCGCGAATCAAGGCGAAGCCTTCTCGCATCTCTTCCCGAAGCTTGTGGGTCTCGGCAACGTTCTGATCGAGCCGATACATCACCAGATTGAGATCCGGCGGCGTGTTGTGAAGCGGCGTGACGAGCGTGGGCGGGGTCGGGTGTGCGTGCATGCGTGGACTCCTGGACATGCGATGAAGGAGCCGTGAATGCTAGGAGTGCCGGGCTTTGCGGAGAGTGGCGAGAACCCCGAATCCGACTGAGGTTTGATCTCGCTCAACGGTTCCCGTGTTGCGGGTCCACTGGGCGTGGCGACCACCATTGCGACTCACACGAACAACGCCGCCAGCCGCTTCACGGCGTCCTCGCTCATGGCGCGATCGATGCTGCGATCGGGGTTGTTGAAGTCATGCTCGCCCTGGGCCTGCACCAGCAGGCCGTCGCGACGCGGCACGACCATCAGGTTGTGGCCGCGCCAGGCCACCATGTAGTCCACCTCCGGCTGTGGCACCAGCCGCGCGATCTGGCCGCGGACCGGGATCAGCGAGTCGTCACCGAACAGCGCCCGCGCGCCATAGCCGGTGCAGTTGACGATCGTGCGCTCGGGCAGTCCGGCCAGTTCGCGCGCGTGGGTGAAATCGCGGGTCACGATCTCGCCGCCTTCGCGGAAGAAGTCCTCCAGCAGCAGGCGCTGGTACGGACGGATGTTGAAGGTCATCTGCGTGAAGCGCCGCGCGTGCGGCACCGGGAACGGGTGCTGCGCCGGCGTCAGCGTCATCGAGCGCGGATGCAGGTCGGGGATGAGCTCGAGCAGGTCGGGATAGTCCGGCTCGGCCGAGCCGCCGTGCGCGTTGGCATTGGGCAGCGGCTGGTCGAAGGGCGTGTCCGACAGCACATAGCCGTCCCGCCACTCGACCGGCGAGCCGGCCAGGCCCAGCAGGTCCTGCCAGGCGCGGAAGCTGTGGCGCGCCATCCGCTCCCACATCGCGTTGAAGGCCGGCGTCGCATGCGCCTCGGTGACGATGCGGGAGTCGGGCGACCACATGCCGGTCGCGAAGGTCGAGGCGACCTCGGGCGGACGCTCGCGGCAATAGATGCGGACCTTCAGCCCGGCGCGCTGGGCCACGCGCGCGGTCGTCAGGCCGACGGCGCCGCTGCCGATGATGGCGATCCGTCTGGCGCCGGTCTCGCGGATCAAGGGCAGCGCGCCCAGCGTCGCCGATCCCCAGGACAGCGACCAGCCGGCGCCGCCATGGCCATAGTGATGGATGACCGTCTTCCCATGCAGCCGCTGCGCCTCGATGCGAGGCCCTTCAGCGCGGAAGGGGCGGGTGCAGACGGTGATGTCGACGATCCGGTCCGCCGAGACCCGCATGCGAGCCGGGCGCGGCGGCTCGGCGAAGGGGAGTGAGCCCGGAGCGACCGACTCGGCGCGCGGCGCCGCCGAATCGGGCAATTGGGCATGGCCGGCGAGCGGCCATGCGGCGGCCCAGGCGCTCGCGGCGCCGAGCCAGTGACGGCGGTTCATGGGGAACTCCTCGTGTCACCGGCTCGAGGCCGGAGGGATGGGACGCTTGGCCGGCTGGCTGCGCCCGCGATCAGATGGACGTCAGCTCAGCTTGGCGAGCGACTTGCGGATGGCCGCGGCGTCGCGCAGGCGCTGGGCCGAGCCATCGGCGTCCAGCAGCACGACCGTGATGGTCTGCCCGCCGCTCTTCATCCGCATCGCCAGGCAGCGGCCCGCCTCCTCGGTGTAGCCGGTCTTGGACAGGCGGATGTCCCAGCCCTTGGCGCCGACCAGGTGGTTGGTGTTGCGCAGCTCCCGCGGCCGGCCGTTGACCTCGACCTCGCTGGACTTGTCGCTGCTGATTCTGGCGATGACCGGGTAGCGGGCCGCCGCCGCGGCGATGCGGGCGACCTCGGTGGCCGTGGACGTGTTGGCCGGGGACAGCCCAGTCGGGTCGGCCAGCGCGGTGTGGCTCAGACCCAGCGCGCGGATCTTGGCGGCCACCGCCGCCTCATAGGCCGGCAGGCCGCCCGGGAAGTGGCGCGCCAGCGCCGACGCGGCGCGGTTCTCGGACGAGATCAGCGCCAGCTCCAGCGCCGCCTCGCGAGTCATCGTGGCGCCCACCTTCACGCGCGAGCGGCTGTGCTTGAGCCGGTCCACGTCGGCGTCATCGATGCGGATCTCCTCGTCCATGTCCTGCTTCGCGTCGAGCACCACCATCGCCGTCATCAGCTTGGTCAGCGAGGCGATGGGCACGACGGTGTCGGCGTCCTTGGCCATCAGCACCCGGCCGCTGTCGTCGATCACCAGCATGTGGCGGGCGTTGACCGGGAGCTTCATCAGCGGCGCTTCGGATGGGGCGGGGGCCTGCAGCGGCGGGATCACATCGGGTTGCGGCGCCTGCGCGACCGCGGAGGCCGAGGGCGCCGGCGCGGAGGCAGACGCGGCGTGCGGGTCCGGCGTCACGACGCCCGAGGGGCTGATCGCGGCCGTGGTGGGGGAGGTGGTGGGGACGACGACCTCGGGGTCGCTGCTGGCGGCCTGCACGATCAGGCTGCCGCAGGTCAGCAGCAGCGCCGGCAGGGCGAGGCGCCAGTTCGTGTGGGCGAGGGTGCGGAAAACGGTGTCGCGGATCGTCACGGCGGTCGGGCGGGCTGGCGGCGGAGAAAGGGCAGCGGCGCGCTGCCCCAGGGGTCATGTGTTGACTGGCGCGGAGTTTAAATTCTTCCGGATCGGCGTCCATCGGGGGTTGCCGTAACGTGCGTTACGCAAGCGAAACCTTCAGGTGAAGCGTGCGACGAAGGAGTCCCTGTAGCGGCGGAGTTTGGCGACGAACCCGCGTTCATCTTCACGACGACTCGCCGTCCGATGGCGCGATTCATCGTGGGGTGGCGGAACGAGGGTGGCGAAGACGTCTCCGACGCAGGTCAGACGCCGCTGCACCAAACGATAGAGGCCGCTCACGTTCATCCTGGAGTCGGTCTCCCGCCAGATCTCGCGCCCCTGGTCGTCCAGGATGGAGAGCACGGTGCGGGTGACCCATGGGTCGGGAGTCATTCCCTGGAACGGACACAGCTGTTGACATTGATGGAGGGCGAAGCGAAAGCCCATGTGGGTCGCCTCGTATCGCAACGCAGTGGGCGGGCGATTCGCGTCGCCCGGAACGGGCGGCGAGATCCGCCACTCGAGTTGTCGAAGCAGTGTCTTCGTGTGAAGGGAAGATGCGAGCAGTTGCGCTTCGATGTTGACGGACATGTTCACCCCCATTGCAGATCGGCGGAAGCCTGGGACAAATGAATCAAGGCGCGATTGAGCGCGTTGCGCCCGTCGTCGGCACCGACGGCGACCCGGGACGAATCGAGGTCGACGCGTCCTACCGTCTCTCGGATGTCTCGAATCGCCACCTTCGCGATCTCGCGCGACTCTGGCGTTGCGAATGGCAGCGCCGTTTCGAGCCTTGCAGATGCAGAGAGCAGCTCTTGGCGCAAGGGCGGCCATGGCACGCTGGCTCTTCCAGCATTCGATCCAGAGCGGCCAGGGAGAGCGTCAATTTCTCCGTGATGGACGGCAACTGTGCGCGCGATCGAAACGATAGGCGGACGTTCCGCACCTGCCACCACACGCCGATCGTGATCGCGAAGCTGATCAGTCCGGCGGCCGTGTTGATGTCCTGGATCCACTGCGGGATCAGGCTGGGAGGGCAAACCACTGCGAGAGTCGCGGCGGCCATGGCGACGAGCGGGCACTGCATGCGCCCATGCTAGGAGCGCTCGAGCCGGTCGCCGTGCACCGAGTTGCAACCGAGCGACGAACCCGGCGGGGGAGCACCGATGAGGGATTGCGTCGCCCCGAAGGGGGATCTCAGTCCCAGGCCTTGCGCAGCTTCGCCGCGACGTCCATCGCCGGCTTCAGCAGCTCCGGCAGCGCCGCCTGGGTCTGATTGGCGGGGCCGACCTTGTCGAAGTGGCGCACCACCTTGCCGGGCAGGAAACGCGACACGCTGGCATAGAGATGGCGGTCGCCATGCCGCGTCTGCTGCGTCACGTAGAAGCGCTGCGGCACCATCACCGCCAGGTGGTCCTTGGCCCGCGTCATCGCCACGTACAGCAGCCGCCGCTCCTCCTCGATCTGCGCCTGCGCACCCGTGCTCAGGTCCGACGGCATGCAGCCATCCACGCAGTTCAGCAGGTAGACCGCGTTCCACTCCTGCCCTTTGGCCGAATGGATGGTCGACAGGATCAGGTAGTCCTCGTCCTTGAGCGGCACGCCGGACTCGTCGCTGCTGGCTTCCGGCGGGTCCAGCGTCAGCTCGGTCAGAAAGCGCTCGCGCGAGCCGTAGCCCTGCGCGATCCGCGCCACCTGCTCCAGGTCGGCGAGCCGCACCGGCGCGTCGTCGTGCAGCCGCTCCAGGTGCGGGGCGTACCACTCGACGATCTCCTCCAGGTCCAGCGGCCATTGCGAGCCCGCGAGCAGGCGCAGCATCAGCGCGCGCAGACCCGCCCACGGCGCGGCCGCCGCGCGCGGCGGCTCGAAGTCGCGCAGGGCCTGGGCGGGGTCCACCGCGGGCGACATCGCATCGAGCAGGCGGCGCGCGCTGGCCGGGCCGAATCCCGGCAGCAATTGGGCGACGCGGAAGCCGGCCAGCCGCCCGCGCGGGTTCTCGGCCCATCGCAGCACGCTGAGCACGTCCTTCACATGGGTGCTCTCGAGGAATTTCAGGCCGCCGAACTTCACGAACGGAATGTTGCGGCGAGTCAGCTCCAGCTCCAGCGGCGCACTGTGGCTCGAGGTTCGGAAGAGCACCGCCTGCTTCTTCAGCGTCAGGCCCTGCTCGCGGCGTTCGAGCACCTTGTCCGCGACCCACTGCGCCTGGCGCGCTTCGTCGTCGACGGTGACCAGCTGCGGCCGTTCGCTCGAGGCCTTGTCGGTCCACAGCCGCTTGTCGTGGCGCTCGCGCGCCATCGCGATCACCGCGTTGGAAGCGTCGAGGATGGTCTGCGTCGAGCGGTAGTTGCGCTCGAGCGCGACCACGCGCGCGGGCGGCTCGAACTGCGCCGGAAACTCCAGGATGTTGCGCACCTCGGCCGCGCGGAACGAGTAGATCGCCTGCGCGTCGTCGCCGACCACCGTCAGCCGGTCGCCGCGCGGCTTCAAGCGTCTGAGGATGGTCGCCTGCAGCCGGTTGGTGTCCTGGTACTCGTCGACCAGCACGTGCTGGAAGCGCGCGCCGAGCTCGGCCGCCAGCGTGTCGTCGCTCATCAGCTCGGCCCAGTAGAGCAGCAGGTCGTCGTAGTCGAGCAACTGCTGGTGCTGCTTCTCCTCGACGTAGGCCTTGAAGAGGCGCTTGAGCTCGTCGTGGATCGGAAAGCACCACGGGAAGTGCTCCTGCAGCACCTGGTCGAGCCGGGCTTCGCTGTTGACGGCCCGCGAATAGATCGTCAGGCAGGTGGCCTTCAGCGGGAAGCGCTCGGTGGTTTCGGCCAGGCCCTGGGCCTGGCGCTGCAGGCCCATCAGGTCCTCGGCGTCGGCACGGTCGAGGATGGTGAAGTTGGGCGCCAGGCCGATGCGGGGGGCGTATTCGCGCAGCAGGCGGGCGCCGATGCTGTGGAAGGTGCCCGCCCAGGGGAAGCGCGGCGGCGCCTGCGTGCCGCTCAGGCCAAGCGCGCGATGCAGCATGCGGCCGGCGCGGCGCTCCATCTCGCCGGCGGCGCGGCGCGAGAAGGTCAATAGCAGCAGGCGCTGCGGGTCGGCGCCGGACTGGATCAGGCGCGCGACGCGTGCGGCCAGCGTCTTGGTCTTGCCGGAGCCGGCGCCGGCGATCACCAGCAGCGGGCCGTGCGCGTGGATGCCGTGTTCATCGAGCCCGTGCTCGACCGCCGAGCGCTGCTCGGGGTTCAGGTCGGCGAAAACGTCGGCCGCGCGGGGCGGGGCGTCGGCAAGGGCGGAGGACATGGGGCGGCATCATAGCTGTATGCAAAAACAGTGAATGACGCTGATCGCTGCGAAGCGCTCAGTGCGCCTGTACGAACTCCCTCTCCCCCGGCCGGCGGCGCGCTTCTTGCGCCAGCGGCGGCCCGCGATGGGGATATCTGTTGAAGGGGTACGCGTATTGCCAAGCGGGAGCAAACTCCCTGCCACTGCCATGCTTCAAGTACTCGTCATCCTCGCCGCCCTGTCCATGCCCCTCGTGGCCTGGGCCTCTCAGCGCGGCGTCTTCGGCCCCGACAACGGCACGATCTCGGACCGCTATCCGACCCTGCTGGTCGCGGACGGCTACGCGTTCTCCATCTGGGGCGTGATCTTCCTGCTCGACCTGGTCTTCGCCGTCTGGCTGCTGCGCGGTCAACGTCCAGTCCCCGATCGCGAGGGCCATCGCGATTCCCATCGCTGCCACTGGCTCGTCGTCGCCGGCTTCGCGCTGACGGCGAGCTGGATGATCGTGTTCTCCCGCCAGTGGTTCTGGCTCGCGCTGGCCATCATCTGGCTGTCGCTGATCTGCCTGCTGTGGGCGCTGATGCTCGTCGCCCGCGCCGTGCCGCGTGGCGCGCAATCCTGGCTCGCCGTGCTGCCGCTCGCGCTGCACACCGGCTGGCTCTCATTGGCCGCCTTCCTCGACACCGCGCAGACCGCTGTCGCGCAGCAACTGCTGCCCACCGTCGATCAATTGCCCTGGACGCTGGTGCTGTGGGCGCTCGCCGCCTTGCTGCTGCTGGTGGCCAATGCGCGGCTGCATGCGCCCGGCACCGGAGCGGCCGCGCTGGGCTATGCCGCCGCCGCGATCTGGGGACTGGCTGGCGTCTACGTCAAGCAGCGCGCCTCCCCGATGCCAGGGGCCGCCGGCTCGGCCTGGATCGCGCTGATCCTGGCCGCCGTGCTGGCGGCGCAAACCCTGTGGCTGCGCCTGCGGCCCCTCACGCCAGACGGCGCTCGTCCTTCGCGTCGAACAGATGAGCCGCTTCCGCCGCCCACTGCAGGTTCACCGCGTCCCCGACCTTGAGGTGCGGATTGCCCGCCACCCGCGAGGTGATCGGGCCCATCGCCGTGTCCACCAGCAGATAGGTCTCCGGACCGGTCGGCTCGATCATCTTGAGCCGCCCCTGCACGCCGCTGTCGCTCAGCCGGATGTGCTCCGGACGCAGTCCGTAGAGCACGCCGTCGCCCTTGAGCAGGGCCTGCTGCGCCGCGTTCACCGGCAGCGCCACGCCCTGCGCCGCCAGGCCGTCCGCGCTGCGCGCGGCGCTGACGAAGTTCATCGTCGGCGAGCCGATGAACTCGGCCACGAAGCGGTTCGCGGGGCGCGTGTAGATCTCCTCCGGCGTGCCGAACTGCTGCACCAGCCCGTCGCGCATCACCGCGATCCGGTCGCCCAGCGTCATCGCCTCGACCTGGTCGTGCGTCACGTAGACCGTCGTGGTGCGCGTGCGCTGATGCAGCAGCTTGATCTCGGCGCGCATCTCGATGCGCAGCTTCGCGTCCAGGTTGGACAGCGGCTCGTCGAACAGGAACAGCTTCGGATCGCGCGCCAGCGCCCGCCCCATCGCCACGCGCTGCCGCTGGCCGCCCGACAGCTGGCCCGGCTTGCGGTCCAGCAGATGGCCGATCTGCAGCATCTTGGCCACGCGCTGCACGGTCTCGTCGCGCTTGGCCTTGGGCACCTTGCGCATCTCCAGCCCGAACGCGATGTTCTGCGCGACGTTCATGTTGGGGTAGAGCGCATAGCTCTGGAACACCATCGCGATGTCGCGGTCCTTGCTCGGCAGGTAGGTGACGTCGCGGTCGCCGATGTGGATCGCGCCCGAGGTCGGGTGCTCCAGCCCGGCGATCATCGCCAGCAGCGTCGACTTCCCGCAGCCCGACGGGCCCACGAGGATCAGGAATTCGCCGGCCTCGATCGACAGGTCGATGCCCTTGAGGATGTCCGCCGCGCCGTAGCTCTTGCGGACCTGAGAAATGGTGAGCGCGCCCATGCGTTGACTCCTCTTAACCCTTGACGGCGCCGGCGGTCAGCCCGCGCACGAAGTACTTGCCCGCGACCACGTAGACCACGAGCGTCGGCAGCGCGGCGATCAACGCCGCGGCCATGTCCACGTTGTATTCCTTGACCGAGCTGGACGTGTTGGCCAGGTTGTTCAGCCCGACCGTGATCGGCTTGCTGTCGGCACCGGAGAACACGACCCCGTACAGGAAGTCGTTCCAGATCGAGGTGAACTGCCAGATCAGCGTCACCACGAGGATGGGCGTGGACAGCGGCACCACGATGCGCCAGAAGATCTGCCAGAACGAGGCCCCGTCCAGCGTCGCCGCCTTGATGAGCTCGTCGGGCAGGCCGGCGTAGTAGTTGCGGAAGAACAGCGTGGTCGAGGGCATGCCGGCCAGGATGTGGACCAGGATCAGGCCCCACACCGAGCTCGCGATGCCCAAGGCGCCCAGCACCTGGCTCATCGGCAGCAGCACCACCTGCATCGGCATGAACACGCCGAACAGCAGCAGCCCGAACAGCAGCTCGCTGCCGCGGAAGCGCCACTTGGTGAGTACGTAGCCATTGATCGCGCCCAGCGCCGTCGAGATCAGCACCGCCGGCACCACCATCAGCACCGAGTTCATGAAGAAGGGCTTCAGGCCGCCGCAGTCGGTGCCGGTGCAGGCGCTGGTCCAGGCCTTGGACCAGGCCTCCAGCGACGGGCTCAGCGGCAGCGACAGCAGCGTGCCATTGCGCACCTCGTCCATGCTCTTGAGCGAGGTGCTCAGCATCACGTACAGCGGCGCCAGGAAGAAGGCCGCGAACACCAGCAGCACCGCCCACAGCAGCAGGCGCTGCGCGGTCAGGCCGCGGCCGCGGACGGGAGAGGAAACAGAGGCACTCATGTCGCGTCGCTCCGGCTTACTGCTTCGAGCGGAGCTCGGAATAGAGATAGGGGACGACGATGGCCGCGATGGTGGCCAGCATCATCGTGGCGCTGGCCGCGCCCAGGCCGATCTGGCCGCGCGAGAACGCCATCGTGTACATGAAGGTCGCCGGCAGGTCGGTGGCGTAGCCGGGGCCGCCGGCCGTCAGCGCCATCACCAGGTCGAAGCTCTTGATCGCGATGTGCGCCACCACCATCAGCGTCGAGAAGAACACCGGCCGCAGCGTCGGGATGATGATGCGCCAGTAGATCCGCGGCAGCGACGCGCCGTCGACCTGCGCGGCCTTGATGATCGAATCGTCGATGCCGCGCAGCCCCGCCAGGAACAGCGCCATCACGAAGCCCGACGACTGCCACACGCCGGCGATGACGATGCAGTAGATCGCCATGTCGGGATCGACCAGCCAGCCGAAGCTGAAGTGCTCGAAGCCCCATTGCTGCATCAGGTGCTCGATGCCCAGGCCCGGGTTGAGGATCCACTTCCACGCGGTGCCCGTGACGATGAAGGACAGCGCCATCGGGTACAGGTAGACGGTGCGCAGCACGCCTTCGCCGCGGATCTTCTGATCCAGCAGGATCGCCAGCAGCAGGCCCAGCGCCATCGCGCCGCCGATGAACAGCGCGCCGAAGAGGCCCAGGTTGGTCAGGGCGAGCCACCAGCGATCGTTGTCGAACAGCGCGCGGTACTGCGCCAGACCGACGAACTCGTAGTTCGGCAGCAGCCGCGACGCGGACAGCGACAGGTAGCCGTTCCAGGCCATCAGGCCATAGATGAAGAGGAAGGAGACGAGGAAGGTCGGCGCGACCACCAGCTTCGGAAGCCAGGGACTGCGCGGGGCTCGGGAGGCGGACATGCGGAGCGGACCTGCAAGGGCGCCGGCGTGGCGCGTGGGAAGGAACGTGGCGAAACGCGGCCAAACCTGGCCGAACGCGGCGAGATACGGGCGCGGGCCCGTGAACGCCCTCTCCCGCGCGCGGGAGAGGGCAGGGGGCCTTACTTCGTCTTGGCGGCGGCCACCAGGCGGGCCTGCGCGTCCTTGGCGCTCATCTTGTCACTGTTCCAGAACTGGCTCACGACGTCCTTCATCGCGCCTTCGGCCGCGGCCGGGACGGCCATGCCGTGCGCGATCGAGGGCACCAGCGTGCCGGACTTGGCATCGGCGGCGAAGTCCGTGGCGGACTGCTTGGCGCAGTCGTCGAACTTGTCCATCTTCATGCCGGTGCGCACCGGGATCGAGCCCTTGTTCAGGTTGAACAGCTCCTGGAACTCCGGCGACATGATCGCCGTGGCCAGGTCCTGCTGCGCCTTCTCGTTGGCGGCGTTCTTCAGCTTGAACAGCGCGAACGAGTCGATGTTGAAGGTGAAGGACTTCTGCGTGCCGGGCGCGGCGACGCACAGCACGTCCTTGCCCGGCGTCTTGCCGGCGGCGACCCATTCGCCCTTGGCCCAGTCGCCCATCAGCTGCATGCCGGCCTCGCCCTTGATCACCATCGCGGTGGCCAGGTTCCAGTCACGGCCGGACGCGTTCTTGTCGGTGTAGTCCTTGATGCGCTTAAAGATGGTGAGCACCTTCTCCATCTGCGGACCGGACAGCGTCGCGGGGTCGAGCTGCACCAGCGCCTTCTTGTAGAAGTCCACGACGCCC
>Ga0102591_1000949_pt1 | contig 44938 bp, 44 predicted proteins | sample AraplaCol_mCL_r2_2_FD_76860 | JGI IMG/M metagenome (GOLD analysis project Ga0102591, IMG submission 76860) | Arabidopsis root microbial communities from North Carolina, USA - plate scrape MF_Col_mCL_r2 (SPADES assembly) (version 2) | ecosystem: Host-associated > Plants > Roots > Endosphere...
GGCGCGCGATGGTGGGCTCAGACCGGTCGGAAATCGGTCGTCGAGTGCAATGGCATAAGCCCGCCTGACTGCGAGACTGACAAGTCGAGCAGAGACGAAAGTCGGTCATAGTGATCCGGTGGTCCCGCGTGGAAGGGCCATCGCTCAACGGATAAAAGGTACGCCGGGGATAACAGGCTGATGACCCCCAAGAGTCCATATCGACGGGGTTGTTTGGCACCTCGATGTCGGCTCATCGCATCCTGGGGCTGGAGCAGGTCCCAAGGGTTTGGCTGTTCGCCAATTAAAGCGGTACGTGAGCTGGGTTCAGAACGTCGTGAGACAGTTCGGTCCCTATCTGCCGTGGGTGTAGGAATATTGACAGGATCTGTCCCTAGTACGAGAGGACCGGGATGGACATATCTCTGGTGGACCTGTTGTCCTGCCAAGGGCATAGCAGGGTAGCTATATATGGAATGGATAACCGCTGAAGGCATCTAAGCGGGAAACCAACCTGAAAACGAGTATTCCCTTGAGAACCGTGGAAGACGACCACGTTGATAGGCTGGGTGTGGAAGTGCGGCAACGCATGAAGCTTACCAGTACTAATCGTTCGATTGGCTTGATCGTTCCCATTGCTCATGCTCATCTTCAGATGAGCGACGTGTTCAAAACAAAACGAGTTGGCTCGACCAACTCACCAGCTTCTCATCCGGTTTGCGTCCGCTAGACGCAAATCTTGCGCTTTGCCGACCTGGTGGTTCTGGCGGGGTGGCTGCACCCGTTCCCATTCCGAACACGGCCGTGAAACGCCCCAGCGCCGATGGTACTTCGTCTTAAGACGTGGGAGAGTAGGTCGCTGCCAGGTCTGCAAAGCGCAAGAAAATCCGGAAAACAAAGATCACCTTCTCTTCATGCCTCGGCCCAGCCGAAACACGGGCCGCCCTCAAGCGGCCCTTTTGTTTTGCTAGACCGAAGTCATCAGTGCGTCCCTTACACGAGACAAATCGCTTCGCAATTTGCTCGGCACAGACCATAAATCCCTTCGGGATTTACGTTACCGCGATAAATCCCATCGGGATTTACGCTTGGCGCGGGGTGGAGCAGCCCGGTAGCTCGTCAGGCTCATAACCTGAAGGCCGCAGGTTCAAATCCTGCCCCCGCAACCAAATCAAAAAAAGCCCGCCTGGAGAAATCCAGCGGGCTTTTTGACGTTTGAACGGCGCGGACACAGGGGCGACCCTCATCGGGTGGAGAGAGGCGGCGGCGGTGGCGGCGTCGTCGAGCCCGGACCCAGAGAGCGCTGGACCATGACGCTATCGGCCCAGCGCCCGTAACGATAGGCGACACCCGGAAGCAGGCCGACGCGTACGAAGTTGAAGCGTTCGTGCAAAGTGAGGGAGGCGACATTGTCGGCGTCGATGTAGCCGATCATCTGGCGAAAGCCGGCTGCGGCGCAGGCGTCGATCAGGCCCCGCATGAGCAGACGTCCGACGCCTTGACCGAGATGCTCGTGGTGAACATAGATCGAGTGCTTGACCGTGTAACGGTAGGCGGGGCGCTTGCGAAACAGCACGACATAGGCGTATCCGACCACCACGCCCTCCTTGACCGCGACGAGATGGGGCAAGCGGCGGCTTTTCAGGTTCTTCCGCCGCTCGCGAAGGTCGTCCGGCTGTGGTGCGTCGCCCTCTTCGACACCCTCTTCTATGCCGCGTCGGATGTGCCGGCGATAGATGGCCAGCATGGCATCAACGTCGCTCTCCCGCGACGGGCGAATGATGATTGCTTCATCCTGCGGCATGAGGGGTCTCGAAACTCCAATATTCTATTCAGCGACGACGTAGGTATGAAGTCGTATGCGACCCGACGCGTCGGTTTGGCGGTAAAGGCCCTGGATCTCGACGTCGAAGCCGGGGAAAGTGTTGAAGCAGGTTTCGAACATCTTGAGATAGTCGATCATTGGCTGTGCGCGCTCGGTCAGTCGCTCGCCCGGCACGATTGTGGCAATCCCCGGCGGATAGACGACAAAAGGTGTCGTTGCGATCCGCCCGGCAATGGCGTCGATCGGCAGAAAGTCGACGTCGTTGCGCACAAGGCAGCGCGCCGCGTCGTGGGGTGAAAGGGCGATATCCGGCAGATGCTCTTCGGAAAACTGCTTGGCCTGCAGCGCGCTGACATTGGCGTCGCGGAAGAATCGATGCATCTCGCCGCACAGATCACGCAATCGCACCCCCGCGTAGCGGCCGGGGCGGCGGCGATAGAACTCCGGGATGACCTCTTCCAGAGGCGCGTTGTCGTCATGAAGCCGTTTGAATGCGACGAGGCCGCTGATCAGTGTGCCCGCCTTGCTTGCCTCGACGCCGGGCGTGAGCAGAAACAGCAGAGAGTTGAGATCGTTTTTCTCTGCGACGATCCGGTTCTCGCGCAAGTACTGCGCAACGATCGGGGCGGGAATGCCGTGCTCTGAATATGCGCCGGTTGCCCTGTCAAAACCTGGCGTGAGCAACGTGAGCTTGTTGGGATCGGTCATCGCGAAGCCCGGCGCCATATCGGAAAAGCCGTGCCATGCAGCCCCCGGGGTGAGGTGCCAGAAGGCCGGATTGGTGGCGAGCTGATCGGTGGCGACGCTCTCCCATGGCACGTCGTGTACCGCTCCGGGGCTTGCCACATCCGGCATGGCCGCGCGGTCCGGCACGAAGGGCTCGAAGAACCAGCGGCGCTCGGGCCGACGCTCCTTTTCCTCGAACTCCCTACGCACCGCCCGGATTTTCTTGCGAAGCTCGATGCCGAGCCGGATCGTATCGTCCCACAGCACTTCGCCGGAACGACCCTTCATCATCTGCGCGCCGACATCGAGGGATGCGAAGAGCGGATAAAAAGGCGACGTCGAAGCGTGCTGCATGAAGCTCTCATTGAAGCGACGGTGCTCGACCCGGCGCTTCTGGCCGGTAATGTGCCGATCCTTCATGTGGATCTGCGATGCCTGCGAAAAGCTCGCAAGCTGCTTGTGCGTGGATTGCGTTGCGATGATGCCCGGTGCCTCGGGTCCGAGTTCGGCAAGGCCCATGGCAAAACGACCGGCATAGAGCGGGTGAAATTTCATGAAGCCCGCCCAGGCCTCGTCGAACAGGATGTAATCGCACAGATGGCCGATGGCTTTCAGGATCATCTCGGCATTGTGGATCGTGCCGTCATAGGTGCACTGTTCCACCACCGCCACCCGAAACGGGCGCGGTTTCTGCCAGGCATCCGGGTCCTTGACCAGCGGGTGGGCGCGGATGCGTTCGCGCAGCGCCTCCTCATTCAGCGCGCCTAAATCCATGGGGCCAATGAGCCCATGGGCATTTCTGGCGGTCGGCACATAGACCGGGATGCCGCCGGAGATCATCAGCGCGCCGTGATGGGCCGCCTTGTGATTGTTGCGGTCGAACAGCACCAGGTCGCCATCGGTGACCAGAGCGGAAAGCGCAACTTTGTTGGAAGTCGAGGTGCCGTTAAGGACGAAGTAGGTCTTCTCCGCCCCAAAAATCTTGGCGGCTTCCTTCTGGGCGGCGAGCGCCGGCCCTTCATGGGTCAGGAGATCGCCGAGATCGAGCACGGAATTGTCAAGATCATCGCGAAAGACCGCTTCGCCCAGATGCTCCATGAACACGCGGCCGACCGGGCTGCGGCTGTAGAACACGCCGCCGTTGTGTCCGGGGCAGGTCCAAAGCTGGTTGCCTTCCTCGGCGTAATCCACCAGCGCGCCAAAGAAAGGCGTCTTCATCGTCTCGGCATATTGCTTGAGGCGGCTGATGAGGTTTTTCGCGATGAAGGCAGGCGTCTCTTCGGATAGAAAGACATAGCCGTCGATGAAGTCGAGCACTTCGACCGGTACGTCCTCAAAGCGCTTGCGCCGGATCAGAAGGATGATCGGGAATTCGAGACCGCGTCGGCGCATCAGATTGATGAGGGAGGCGGTCTTGCCTTCCATGCCTTTCTTGCCCCAGTCGACCATCATGCAGCCGATGGCCGCGTCCGTCTGGACGGCGATTTCCGCGTCCTCAAGGCTCCGTGCGCGGACCACCTCGAAACCCGACCGCTCGATCTCCTCGACAATCTGCTTGTACCTGGCCCCCTCGAGATCCTCGTTGTCGAAGGCGGGTGTCGCGAACAAAAAGGTGAAGCGTCTGAAGTAATCCATCTGTGCCTCCGCCATTTACACGAAGCGAGTTGTTCGTGCGTTTCGTGACGATGTTGTGACGGCGGCTCTGGTTAGACGCGATCTGTGAGCCGCAGGAGGTTGCGGAACGCCCGATGCGCTCTTGAAGTTCCACTGCGGCAAGGCGCGCGCGAAGGAATACCGACGACGGGTCGGACGTCCCTTCAAAGCCCGATCAAGGCGAGCGGATCGCCGCTGCTAGCAGCAAGGGTTCCTATGAGGCATGCAAGTCGCGCGATATCGGAGCGCCCAGGCAAAATCGTTCGAACTGCGCGGTAAAACCTTCGCGCTCAGGAGAGCAGGCCATGACACCGATCCGTGCGTCTTCACCGGAGAATGGACATAACCGCGCCATCTGCCACGGACCATCGCCAAGGTGAAACTGGACCCTGAGCGCTGCCTCGTGCCGCGTCAGCCGGATATGCACTTCGGCGTTCGGCTGCGCTTGCGCAAGCGGGATTACGGACCAGTCCGACGTTCCGTTCGTGACGACAACCGAGAAATGCATCAAGCCGTCGGTGAACTCTATGCCGGTCTTGAGCCAGTGAGTTTCGTCGATAATCAGCATCAGCCCGGCTTGATCGTAGAGCTCGCGATAATCACCGCGCACGACCACCGATGCGGTAAAATCTCCGCTCACCGCCTGCAGTCTGGCATGACCGGAATGGCGCCTGAAGCCATAGAAGGTTGTCTGCCAGAAGTCGGTATTCGCCTCCGTTTTGAGGGTTAGCACGCCATTTTCGACGTTCCAGTTTCGAGGCTCATTCAACCAGGTAAAATCCGTCAAAACTCCCTCCAGCCTTACGATCGGCACGCAGGACGCACCCACCATTGCAGCACATCTATGGCCGAAGCAGGCGTCCGTAAAGGTTTCTGCGCGAAAGGTCGCCACGCCTTTGTGGGCGGCTTGTCGGCCGGAGGCGCAGCCTTCACCTGCATTCGTAGCGCCGGCCGTCACGCCCAATGAATGTTCCGCTGCGCGGGTCATAGGAGCGGTAGCGCGCAAGGCACCGCGCATCGCGATCGTTGCGCCGATAAGCTTCCGCCTCGCGCTTCCGCTCGGCTTCCTGTGCCGCACCGATAATGATGGCACCGAGGGCCAAACCGATCGCGCCGGCGGCCAAACCAGCCTTCATATCCTTCTTGTCCTGTTTTTCCTGGCGCTCGCGCCACCGATCGCGCCGCGCCTCCTCACAACGCCACCGGTCTCTTCCGTGAAGGTCCCGACAATGGCGCCAACCTCCATCGTAATCGTCAGCAAGGACGGTTGGAGCTGCAGGCACAGTCGCGCCCAAAGCTGCGGTCAGCGCGAGAACCTTACCGAAGACCGACGCACGCATGGGACATACTCCTTCAAATATCGAATCTACTGTTCAGGAGTCTTGGGGCCACGCGTTGCGAGAACATTGCGGCGAAGCGCAGGGTTAAGCCGTCGCGGCCAAGCGATTGCTGGAGCTCGATCTTGGCCACGGATGCGGATCAGAGCGGCGCGTCGGGATCGGTGTATTGGGTCACCCATGCCGGAGGCTCTTCCTCCTTGCTTCCATCCACCTTGAGGTCCCGTTCCCTTGCCCAGCGATACCCCCACATTGGTCCGAACTTGGTGGCAAATCGAGGCGGCTGCCTGTACGCCGGGTGGGCTTGCGCCTCCTCCAGGGAGACGAAGCGGTAGCCCGTACTTCTGAAAAGCCCGAGTATTCGATCGATGGTGGCCGCATTGATGCGATTGGCATGAAGCAGGAGAATGCCGGGCGGTTCGCACCCGAGGACCTTGCGGTTCAGATCCGCATAATACGCAATCTCGACGCGGCTATAGTCTATGTAAGCGTCTTCGATCCTTCGGACCATCGCCGTATCGGATCGCGCCAATGCCCGTTCATATGCAGCATCAAACACATAATCCGACGTATCGATGGTGGATGCCGCGAGATGATAACCGCGCTCGCCAAGTACCCGTTCGAACGCCTCGCGACGTTGATCCGTGTCTCCGAGGTGATTGTAGGGAAACCGGAAGAACCGAAGGGTTCGGCCGGCCTTTTCCACCATCGGCCGAATGCTCGCCTCTCCGTCAATCACTTCGCGACGAAACGCATCGACGTCCAAGGTATTGCTATCGGGGTGGTTCGCACTGTGATTGCCAAGCTCGAATTGGCCAGTGTTCCACGGTTCCAACAGTGCCTGACCGATCTCACCCAGCGCCTGCACACGCCGTTCGACGACAAATCCGATAGCGGGAACGTTACGAACGGCGAGACCGGCCAGGATGGCTTCGTTCGTGGCCCTCGCGAGCGCAGCGAGTTCCTGCCCTCCCGCATCGCCTGCGCGGGTATAAGGGAGATCGTCGAACGTGATGGCAACCGTTCTGTCGTGCGGAGAAGGGCAAACGGGTTCGATCGCCTGCGACCGGGCCGGATCTGCCGGTGTCAGCAGCAGCACGAGACCCGCCATCACCAGTCTCGTGCGCATTCCATTTCCTCGCTTGGTTTCTCTTTCTGCGCGCGGAGTGCCGTTTTGCGTCGTGTCGCTGTCACAAATGCTCAAGGCCGTTTCGCTCCCTGTTTGAAGTGCACGGCTTCATGCCGAGCACCGGCCTTCGCCAATCTTCCATTGATTGGCGAGATCACAGCGCCCGGATTGCCTCAACATTGCGTATGATCCGACAAGCCCAACGACGGTCGCGATCAAACACGGTAGCTCGCCGTCGCCCACGGCCATTCCACCGCGTGAAAATGCTACCCCTTCAGGCACGGTAACGAGCGCCGGCCAGGTCTGCCCATCGTTCGACCAGGTCTGACGACGTCGTCCAGACGGTTGCTGTCGGGTCGCATAGAGCTTGATTGCGATCGCCTCGGAGTGGATAAACGCCGGCAAGCCATAGGGAGATTCCTTGCCATGAGAGCACTTGTCCAGCGCGTTTCATCTGCGCGTGTCACGGTAGACGGCGCGGTCACGGGAGAAATCGCCAGCGGCCTGTTGGTGCTCGTGTGTGCGATGAAGGGCGACACCGAGAAGGAAAGCGAATGGCTGGCGCGCAAGATCGTCAACCTGCGCATCTTCAGGGACGATCAGGATCGCATGAACCGTTCCCTGGTCGACGTGGGCGGCTCAGCGCTCGTCGTCAGCCAGTTTACCCTGGCCGCAGAGACGAAAGGCAACCGGCCAGGCTTTTCTACGGCCGCGCCGCCGCAGGAGGGTAAACGCCTCTATGAGCATTTCTCTGCACAAGTCTCGACCCTTGGCGTTGCTGTTGCGAATGGCGTCTTCGGCGCGGACATGCGGGTGGAACTGGCCAATGATGGTCCTGTAACGATCTGGTTAGATACGGCGGCCGGTTGATCGGTTTGGAGTGCGCGAGGACGCGCATCAAAGAAAAGCGGCCGACCGAGGTCTCCATGACCAGGGGTAGAGCCCATCGCGCGAGCGTCAGGATGGCTGCGCGATGGCCTCGTTCATTTGGGCCTGCTGACCGTAGAACACGCGAATGGCAAGAACGACACCAGCGATGAGTACCGCGACGCCGGCTGCCTCCATCATCGTTGGCCAACGTGCATGGACAACAAGTCCGCCAATTACGCCGAAGGCCGTTTCGGACACGATCAGCTGTGCCGCGAGCGCAACAGGAAGCGTCCTCGACGCGACATTCCAAGCCCACACCCCGCACACGGTCGCCATCAGTGCCAGCGACGTTCCCCATAGATAGAGGGAGCCGGCGGCTTCCCAACCGAAACCGAGCTTCGGAAGCTGGAAAAGGTCCATCGCCGCACCGACCGGGTAGAAAACCAGCATCTGGAGACCACCGCCGATCAGGATCAATGCGGACCATATGCCCGACGGCATCGCCGGGCGGATTGCGAGCGCTGCCTGATTGGCGATCGCGAACCATACCCATAGACCGACCGCGGCCAGGGCAAGCGGAATACCAATCCAAAGCGAGCGAACGGAACCGAGACTATCTGCGGTGAACGCCGTGCCGTTGACCAGCACGAGACCGATCGCCACCAGTGCAAGCGGTGTCATCAAGAAGCGCCATGGCAGTGACGCCTGACCCCGGTTTCCAATGACGGCAAGCACAATCGGAACCAGGCCAAGGAAAGCAGGCGCAATGACCGGGCCGGCGTAGATTGCCGCTCCCGTTACCGTCAGGAAGTAGCCGACATAGCCGATGAAGGCCAATCCCGTGGCAGCCATGGCGTTTTGGAACGTCAGGTGGCGCAATGCCGTCTCGCGTTCTGAAAACAGAATGAAGACCCCAACCGTCGCCGAGACCACATGCCGGATAAGAGCAAAGTCGAACGTGGAGAAGTCGCCGATTATGAACGGCACGACGAAATTGAGGGAGAAGGCAAAGGCTGCAAAGAGCGCGGCAAACACGCCGACCGAAAACTGCCTGTTCAACATGAGCATAAGCCTCAGAGTTCTGATCGAGCTTTGCTGATTTCTCGTTGCCAAGCTCCGTTTCCACGATCCTTAAAGGGATAATCCTTCCCTTCGCGCGCTTCGACGCATAAGTTCGCAAGAGGGTTTTCGAAAAATAGAAACATGAACTGGAACGATGTCCGCTACTTCCTTGCAGTGACACGCCAGGGCGGCCTCACCGGCGCTGCGCGTGAAGTGAAAGCGAGCGCTTCGACGGTGGCGCGACGGATAGAGACCCTGGAATACGCACTGAAGACGCGCCTGTTCGAGCGCCGGCCGGACGGCTACGAGCTCACTGACGCAGGACGGGCGATGGTCGAGAAAGCAACCGCGATTGAAACCGCCATGCGCGAACTGGAAGGCAGCTTCTGCGGCCAGGACGGGCGCGTCTCGGGGGCGGTTAGGATTATCACCGTCGACACGCTCGCACATCACCTGCTGATGCCAAACCTGCCTGCTTTGCAGGAAGCCTATCCCGATCTTTCGTTGGGCGTTTCGGTCAACGCCACGTCCTTCGCCCAGATTCCACAGCGAGAGACGGATATCGGCCTTCGGCTCTGCCGCCCTGAACAGGGCAACTATGTGGTACGCCGGATCGGAACGATCGCGTTCGGCCTCTACGCTTCGAAAGCCTATCTTGAGAGCCACCCCGTCCGGGAAAATAAACTGCCGATCACCGGCCATAGGCTGATTACCTGGGGCGACCCCCTGTCGTTCCTTGTCGTGCCCAAGACCCTGCGCTCGTGGGTCGAAAGCGGCATCGCCAACCTGACGGTCGATACGATGCAGGCGCAGGTGCTCGCGATGAAGGCGGGCAACGGCCTCGGCGTATTGCCGTGTATCCTTGCCGACACGGAGGACGAGCTTGTCCGGGTCAAACCCGACCTTTGCAGGCAGGAGGAAGCCATTTGGCTTGTCGTTCATGAAGGGGTTCGCGACACCAAACGCATTCGTGTTGTTGGCGATTTCCTCGAGACGATCGTGAAGCAAGGGCAGCGCGCACTATCCGGTCGGATTTCGGAACAACTGCAGGTGAAGTGACGCATGAGTGTCTTGTCTTTTGGCAGGGCGAAAGGGGCGTCACGGCGCGAAACAATCAGCGGTCACGTTGGCGGGGGTATCATGGATCGCTTCGAAGCAATGAAAATGCTGCTCGCAGTCGTTGATGCCGGCAGCATCTCCGCGGGAAGCAGGAAATTGAATGCTCCGCTGCCAAGCGTCAGTCGCAAGGTTGCCGAACTCGAACGGCACCTGGGGGCGAGCCTCATCGTGCGCACCAGCCGCAACCTTCAACTCACCGATGCGGGCCGGGAATATGTCGAGGCTGCCCGAAAGATCATGGTCGATCTGGAGGAGGCGGAGCGGCGAGCCTCGGGCGAATACCAGACACCGCGCGGCACGCTGACGATCACCATGCCGGTCGAGTTCGGCGCCCGCTACATCATGCCGATCGCCCTTGGTTATATGGAGAGGCACCCGGAGGTATCGCTGAACCTCATTTCGCTCGACAGAACGGTCCATCTTGTCGAAGAGCAGGTCGATATCGCCATTCGTCTCGGCGACCTCGCGGATAGTTCTCTCTATGCGGTCAAGGCCGGAGAGTTTCGCCTGCTGACCTGCGCCAGCCCGGCATATCTTGAGCGTCGGGGTGTGCCGACGCATCCGGGCGATCTTGAAGGCCATGACGGAATACTCTTCAACAAGCGGACGTTCTTCTGGACGTTCGATGTCGACGGCCGCCCGATGGAGGCCGTTCCCCGCAATCGTCTTGAGGTGAATACCGTGGCCAATTGCGTGGCCGCGGCGGTCGGCGGAGCCGGCATCGCCCGCTTGTTCGATTACCAGATCCCGGACGAGTTGTCGTCAGGCGCCCTCGTGCCGGTTCTGGAGGGTTTCGACGGCGCGTCGAGACCGATCCACATCGTCTATTCCGGTCAGGGCATGCTCACGTTGAAGGTGCGCTCCTTCATTGACTGGGCCCTGCCTCGCCTTCGCACTGTCTTCGGGCGGAGTGAGGCCTTGAAGGCCTAGTCGGCGAAGGCGCGGCGAACTTCGTCGACTGTTCGTGACGGATCCTGAAGGTGGGGGAAGTGGCCAACACCCTTCAGAACGGCGAATTTCGAACCGGTTCGATCGGCGAACTCCTTGCCCATCTCCGGTTTGATGTAGATGTCCTTTTCGCCCCAGATCACCTTGATCGGGGTCTTGAGCCTAGACAGATTGGCCTCAAGATAATCTTCATCCCGCGTGAAGTGGGCGTAATAGAATGCGAAGGCGTCGGCTGTCGTCACACCGTCGCGCATCCAGGATTCCTTCATGTCCGATTGCACCTCGGACGGCAAGTCGAACTGGTTTTCCGGTGCAAGGCCACGCCGATGTACGTTCTCCAAGATCTCGTCGCTTGTCTTGTTCATATAGGCGCGCGTTGGTGTTGCCGTCGGTTCGGCCTTCAGATTTTGAAGGCTCTCGTACATCCAATGCGGCCTGTTGAACGGCGCAAAGTCGCCGACGATGATCTTCTTCGCGACCGTCGGTTCTTCCAGTGCAAGAAGCAGAGCGGGAAGGCTGCCGATGTCCGAGGCGTAGATCACCAAATTCGATCGGTCGATGCCCGATCTGTCGATATAGGCTTTGAGAACCTTGGCGTAGTCTCTTGGCGAATAGGAGAACCGCTCCGGGGAAGGGCGCGACGACTGGCCATAGCCAGGCCAATCGAACGCATGCACTTCGTACTGTGCGCCCATAGTTTCCGTGATCTTCGCCCAGACGCCCAGCGTCTCGGGAAAGCCGTGCAGGAAGAGAACCGTGCCGTTCGGATTGCCCTGACGGGAAACCATTCGTCGGAGCGTTATGTTCTCGTCGATCGTGATGAAGTCGATTTTCAGGGGCGTTGCGGAGCTGATTGGGCCCGCGTGTCCTGGTGCGGTCGATGCCATGATCGCAGAAGCTGTTGCGACGACGGTCTTGAGCGATGCCATGTCTTTAAGTCCTTCCGGTCTCTGAATGGTGAGTGTGACCAGAGCATCGGGCATCGAGCAGTCCGTCGGCAGATGCAGTTTTTGAGAGGCACCCTCTTGAACTCGGGCAAATTCGCTCTCGAGTGGACGCCAGTGCATTCAAGCGAGAGGATGGCTCTCAGATTTGCTCAGTACCGGGCAGCAGGTGCGATCCGTAGATTCCCGTCATTCATGGATCGCCGGGTTTAGCGACGATCCCGAACGAAGCAGCGAGACGAGACCGTCACTCGCGACGAAAGGACTGAGGAAAATGAACGACATCACGGCCTCCCCGCACAAGGAGATCGCGGAAAAGACAAGAGCGCTCGCCGGCCACTCTACCGTCGGCACGAACGACCTCGATGCCGCAGCGGCTTATTATGACAAGCTCCTTGCCGTCTTCGCCATCGGCCGCGTGCTCGTCCAGCCCGGACGCGCTGTCTATTACGGCCACCGTACCCTCGAATTCGGTGTGACGAAGCCCTTTAACGGAGAGACAGCGGTTGCCGGCAATGGCACCATGGTCGCCTTTGAAGCGCGCTCTCGAGCCCAGGTCGATCAGGCTCATGCCACCGCATTGGAAGCAGGAGGTTCCGACGAGGGTGCTCCCGGCCCGAGAGGCCCGGACGGCGGTGACCCCTATTGTGCCTATTTCCGAGACCCCGAAGGCAACAAGTTTCTCGTCTACCGCAAAGGCCCCGACGAGGTTTGATGATCAATGGAGTGCGGGGGCCGTCGCGTGCGGCGAGACCCCCGCTCGACCTGTTTCTGCGTATCTTTTGAACAAGAGCTTTGCGCGGATCTCTCCAATGCGCCTTCTGGATTAGCGGACAGGAGTTTTTTGAAATGAACCTGGAAAACAAGGCTGGCGACGGGCCGCTCACGCGGCGCTCGTTTCTGTTTCGGGGCGCCGCGATCGGTGTAGCCGCCGCCGTGCTGCCCGGAACCGGCATCGCAGCCGACATCGTGAAAGCGACGGCGACGGGCGATGCCATCCAACCATTCAAGGCCGACATTCCCGAAAATGCCCTCATTGACCTCAGAAGGCGCCTGGTCGCAACCCGTTGGCCGGACAGCGCGACCGTCTCGGATCGGTCCCAGGGCGTCCAGCAGCGCAAGCTTCGTGAACTCGCGCAGTATTGGCAGTCCTCCTATGATTGGCGCCGGGCAGAGCGCAAGCTGAACGCGTTTCCCCAATTCCTGACGAAGATCGACGGGCTCGACATCCATTTCATCCACGTACGCTCCCGCCATGAGAACGCTCTTCCGCTGATTATGACCCACGGGTGGCCGGGTTCGATCTTTGAACTGCTTGACGTCATTGATCCGCTGACGGATCCGACTGCACATGGCGGCAAGGCCGAAGACGCCTTCCATCTCGTCATCCCTTCAATCCCAGGCTTCGGCTTTTCGCAAAAACCAGACACGACCGGTTGGGAGGCGCAACGGATCGCCCGTGCCTGGGACGCCCTCATGAAGCGACTCGGCTATAACAGCTATGTCTCGCAAGGCGGTGATTGGGGCGCAATCATCAGCGATGCCCTGGCGCGTCAGGCGCCAGCCGGACTGCTTGGCATCCACGTCAACAGGGTGGAGCGTTCGACGACGCTTCCAGCGGACGCTGCCAAGGCGTTGAAGAACGGCGGGCCGGCTCCCGAGACCATGTCTGCCGATGAAAAGAAGGTTTTCGACGAGGCTCGCGACTTCCTGAACAATGGTTTCGGCTACGCCTCGATCCTCAGTACGCGCCCGGAAACGATCGGCTACGGCCTTGCCGATTCACCGGTGGGACTTGCAGCCTGGCTCTTGGACAAGATCGCCGACTGGGTGTTCACGCGTGGCGATGCGGAACAGGCGCTCGGCAAGGACGCCATCCTCGACAACATCACCTTGTATTGGCTGACCAACTCAGGGCCCTCAAGCGGACGTATCTATTGGGAGAACGTTAAGGCAGGCGCGAAGCTCACGCCAGCCAGGGTTCCTGTGGCCGTCACCGTCTTTCCGGGCGAGGTCTATCGGCCACCGAGACAATGGCTGTCAAAGGCTTATCCAAAGCTCGTCTACTACAACCGCGCCTTAAAGGGTGGGCACTTCGCCGCCTGGGAGGAGCCCGAAATCTTCGTCGAGGAGATCAGAGCAGGCTTCAAGTCTATGCGCTCTTAGACCATGGATCGCCATCCCAAGAGGCCAAGCAAGCTCCGCGCGGATTGCCGCGCGGTCAGCAAGGGAGCCGGTCTCAGCCGGCATCGGTATCGGCTTTGCGGCAGAATACTTAAGTCGAGTAGTCAGTAGCCGACGTGCTTGATCCGATGCGATACCGGGATGTCGATGATGGCGAGGAATTTGACGACCGCGTCGAAAGCTTGCGTTAGCGCAACGAGGCCTGACGCCAAACATCTAGCAAGGAGCAGCCGGGTTTCGCGGATCGAGCACATTGGAGGGCTCAAATCATGGTCGAGATGGAACAGAGGGATCCAACGTTATGCGATTGCACGATTGAGGTTGCTGAACTGTTTGCCAGCATCCCGGCTGCTGGCATTGACGACGGCTTTTTGCTCGATCTTCTTAGCGTTCGCCTTGAGGCATCACGGGACCGTCTGACGCGGCCTCATCCGCGCGCGAGGGACGACACGTCATCCGAAAGAAAAGCTCTATGCTGACACTGACAAACCGACGAGTTTTGCGCGTCGAGCGCGACGCCAGTGGCGATTTCTCCGTGCCGGCGGCGACCATGTCGTCGGCGCTGCGTCTGCCCCCGACTGAGCTCAGAAATCGCCTCGGCCGGGGAGAAGTCAGGAGCCAGGTTGAGATCGGTCAAGGGGAGCACCTGGGCACATTCCGGTTGACGCTTCGGTGCGGCGGGCGTCTCTGGAATGCAACCGTATCTTCCGATGGTACGGTGATCGATGAAGTCTTCACGTTCGATCGCGAGCGCTTGGCGAACTGGCGCCGTCGCCACGGCACCAGCGGCAAGGGCCCTTAACGGTCATTCAGATCTTCAACGATTGCGATCCTTCCGGAATAAAGTTGCGTTTCGACAAAGAACGATCGGAAGAACTGCCCCAGCTTCTCCCTTGAACAACGATCATGGATCGCCCCGCTTTGAAATCGATTGCGGATCATGACCTTTTAGGCGCCAAGGAGAGCACATTGACCGAATACACATTGGACACAGCCGTCGGAGTGATTGCGTGCGAGCTTCCCGGTGCCGCGGAACTCTTCAGACAGCACGAAATCGGATTTTGCTGTGGTGGCGATGTACCGCTTGCGCAAGCGGCCGCGGATGCCGGCATAGAGGCCGCTGATCTGCTCGATCGGCTTCAGGCGTTGGAGCTTGCCGCAAGACGCGAGGCTCCGGATGCTACAGGCGAGCTTATCGCTCATATTCTGGAGCGTTATCACCAGACCCACCGCACCGATCTGGAATGGTTGATCCCGCTTGCCCAAAAGGTGGAGCACGTCCACGGTGCTCATCGCTCCGCGCCACTTGGTCTTGCCGACGCGCTGGCCGAGCTCAAGGACCACCTTCTTCCCCACATGGCGCGGGAAGAGCTTGCGCTCTTTCCGATGATGCGCCATGAGCCCGATCCAGACATCCGACATCTGATTGCCGGCATGCGGGACGATCATGCATGCGAGAGCCGGAGCCTCGCCGTGATCGAGCATTTGACGCATGGTTTTACGCTTCCGGACGGGGCCTGCAGGTCCTGGACGGCGCTCTATGTCGGAGTTCAAAAATTCTGCGACGATCTCGTTACACATATGCATCTGGAAAACAGCGTTCTGTTTCCGCGGTTCGCTGGCATTGATGCATTTGAGGGTTCCGCTCTCTCGCCAGCAGCGCGTTCCGCGGGGTGAGGCCCTGACAGGTCTTTCCGGCATCGCTTTGCCCAACGGGAGGAGGCGGAGCTTCACACATCTCTTTGCACGCAACCCTACCCGGCGCTTAGCGCCGGGCACACTTTCACTGTTTTGAGCTGGCGCCGACGTGCCCCACGAGGCACCGCGGCGATCAATTTGCTCTTCGCGAGCCGAGCTCACAGGGCGGAATTTATTCGCACGACGCGCAGTAGTTGTGGGTGGCGGGCTGCCTGCCGTCCCCTGGCAGATATCGCGGGGAGGGCAGGCCACGGGCCGGGCGATCCGACTTCAAAGGTACGGTTCTTGCGCCGGTCGGCCGCCGGCTTGACGCGAAGTCCTTTCCCCAACTCCACCTGAGCATCAATCCGTGCACGACATGCGACAATCAAGGATTGCAATCAACGAAGCTGTCTTTGTTTGAGCTAGATCAAAGAATGTCCCGCGCCAAAGTTTCAATGCTCCGGCAACGATTTGCGGGAAAACACCCTGGAATGAAACTCTTCCGTCTTGTCCTTCTTCTCTGCCTCAGCCTGTGGGGCGCTGTATCCGCCAGCGCAGCATCGGTGCTTCAGGAGTTTTTGCCGACCACCACAGCCTCCGATCTTGTGCCAGGAGCGGACGGTTTTGGCGCTGTGCGTGATGATGTGGCGGCGGCCCCGGTGCTGAAGGGCGGCCAGACGGTGGCGTGGGTTTTCGTGACCTCGGATTTCGTCGGAACGACCGGCTATTCCGGCAAACCCATCCATACGCTCGTGGCGGTGGACAAGGATGCGAAGATCGTCGGCGTCCGGCTGGTGAAACACTCGGAACCCATCGTCCTCATCGGCATTCCGGACGCCAAGGTGAAGGCGCTTGTTGCCGGCTACGCAGGCCTTGATCTCGTCGCCGAGGCGAAATCCGGCGGCACGACCCACGAGGTAGATATCATCTCGGGCGCGACGGTGACGGTCATGGTCATCGACGATTCGATCGTCCGGTCCGGGCTAAAGGTTGCGCGCGCGCTCGGGCTTGGCGGATTGACACCGGAAGCGGACAATGCCGGCCCGCGCTTCGAAATCGATCCCGCGGCTACCGCGCCGGCCGACTGGGTCGAGGCAGAAGGTGACGGCACGCTGCGCCGCCTGTCGCTCGACGTTGCGCAGGTCAATGCTGCTTTCGCCGGCCATCCCGATGAGCGCGCCCGCGAGCGCGCGATTGCGCAAGCGCCGGAAACGACATTCATCGAGATGCAGGCGGCACTGGTCTCGGTCCCTTCCATCGGCAAGTCCTTTCTCGGGGCAGCCGAAGAGAAAAACCTTCAGGCTTGGCTTGGCGAAGGCGAACACGCGATCGCCGTGGTCGGACGCGGGCTCTATTCCTTCAAGGGATCAGGCTATGTGCGCGGCGGCATCTTTGATCGCATCGTGCTGATCCAGGACGATGTTTCCGTTCGCTTTCGTGATCGCGACCACCGTCGCCTGGGCGCAATCTCGCTTGCCGGTGCGCCGGAATACAACGAGATGGACCTGTTCCGCATTAAAGCAGGCCTCGGCTTCGACCCGACAAAACCTTTCCGCATACAGCTCCTGGCCCAACGTGAGGTTGGACCGGTCGAAAAAGTCTTTCATACGTTCGATCTGGGTTACCAGCTTCCGCAGAAGTATCTGCGTGCTGTCGCGCCACCACCGGTGAAGGACGTTGCAGCCGTTGCTGATCGTGACGAGGGGACTGCACAGTCCGACCTGTGGAAACGCATCTGGGACGACTCGAAGCTGAAGATTGTCGTGCTCGGCGCCATGTTGGTCGTGCTGACGGGCGTGTTCTTCTTCCAGACCTATGCGGTCAGGAACGCGCGAGCGTTCTACATCTTTCGCATCATCTTCCTGACGGTAACGCTGGTCTTTCTTGGCTGGTATGCCAACGCGCAGCTTTCTGTCGTCAATCTGATGGCGCTCTTCGGCAGTCTCGTCAACGGGTTCAGCTGGCAGGCTTTCCTGCTCGATCCGCTCACCTTCATCCTGTGGTTTGCCGTTGCCGCGGCACTCCTGTTCTGGGGACGAGGAGCCTATTGCGGCTGGCTCTGCCCCTTCGGCGCACTGCAGGAGCTGACCAACCAGATCGCACGCAAGCTGCGTATCCCGCAATGGACATTGCCATGGGGCCTGCACGAGCGACTCTGGCCGATCAAATACATGATCTTCCTCGGCCTTTTCGGGGTCTCTCTGATGAGCGTCGAGCAGGCAGAGCATCTGGCCGAGATCGAGCCATTCAAGACAGCGATCATCCTGAAGTTCATCCGCGCCTGGCCGTTCGTGGCCTATGCCACAGCACTTCTCGTCGCCGGGCTCTTCGTCGAGAGGTTCTATTGCCGCTACCTCTGCCCGCTCGGTGCGGCGCTTGCGATCCCTGCGCGCATACGCATGTTCGACTGGCTCAAGCGCTACCATGAATGCGGCAACCCCTGCCAGACCTGCGCCCACCAATGTCCGGTGCAGGCGATCCACCGGACCGGCGAGATCAATCCGAACGAGTGCATCAACTGCCTGCACTGCCAGGTGCTCTACCAGTCCGAAACCGTCTGCCCCGTCGTGATCAAGAAGATGAAGTCGCGGGCGAAGCTTGCGGCAAGCCCGGGCGGCGTGCCGACCCATCAACCCGCAGCCAAAGTTTAATCGAAGCCAAGGTTCAAGCAAAAAGGAACCAGATCATGGAATCAAAGGAACACAAGGGACTAAGCCGGCGAGCACTTTTCAGCGCGACTGCAGGCAGCGCCATTCTGGCGGGCACTGTAGGGCCGGCCGCACTCAGCCTCGGCGCTGCAGGATTGGCGACACCGGCCCGTGCGGCCACGGGCGCCGACGGCTCGGTCGCACCGGGCAAGCTCGACGATTACTACGGCTTCTGGTCCTCCGGTCAGACCGGCGAGATGCGCATTCTCGGCATTCCCTCGATGCGCGAACTGATGCGCGTGCCGGTGTTCAACCGTTGCTCGGCCACCGGTTGGGGGCAGACCAATGAATCGATCCGGATCCATCAGCGCACGATGACGGAAAAGACGAAGAAGCAGCTTGCCGCCAACGGCAAGAAAATCCACGACAACGGCGACCTGCATCACGTCCATATGTCCTTCACCGACGGCAAATATGACGGCCGCTACCTGTTCATGAACGACAAGGCCAATACGCGCGTGGCGCGCGTGCGCTGCGAAGTGATGAAGACCGACGCCATCCTGGAGATCCCCAACGCCAAGGGTATCCACGGCATGCGTCCGCAGAAATGGCCGCGTTCAAACTATGTGTTCTGCAACGGCGAGGACGAGGCCCCGCTCGTCAACGACGGCTCGACGATGACGGACGTGGCGACCTACGTGAACATCTTCACCGCCGTCGATGCCGACAAGTGGGAAGTGGCCTGGCAGGTGAAGGTCTCGGGCAACCTCGACAATTGCGATGCCGACTACGAGGGCAAGTGGGCGTTCTCCACCAGCTACAACTCGGAAATGGGCATGACGCTGGAAGAGATGACCAAGTCCGAGATGGATCATATCGTCGTCTTCAACATCGCCGAAATCGAGAAGGCCATTAAGGCCGGCCAATATGAGGAGATCAACGGCGTCAAGGTGGTGGACGGGCGTAAGGAAGCAAAGTCGCTCTTCACGCGCTACATCCCGATCGCCAACAACCCGCACGGCTGCAACATGGCGCCGGACAGGAAGCATCTGTGCGTTGCCGGCAAGCTTTCGCCAACCGTCACCGTGCTGGACGTGACGAAGTTCGATGCCCTGTTCTACGACAATGCCGAGCCGCGCAGCGCGGTGGTTGCGGAACCGGAACTGGGCCTTGGCCCATTGCACACCGCCTTCGACGGGCGCGGCAACGCCTATACCTCGCTGTTCCTCGACAGCCAGGTGGTAAAGTGGAACATCGATGAGGCCATCCGCGCCTACGCCGGTGAGAAGATCAATCCGATCAAGGACAAGCTCGACGTTCAGTATCAACCCGGCCACTTGAAGACGGTGATGGGCGAAACGCTCGATGCCGCCAACGACTGGCTCGTTTGCCTGTGCAAATTCTCCAAGGACCGGTTCCTGAATGTCGGCCCGCTGAAGCCGGAAAACGATCAGTTGATCGACATTTCCGGTGACAAGATGGTGCTGGTCCATGACGGCCCGACCTTCGCCGAGCCGCATGACGCCATCGCCGTCTCCCCCTCGATCCTGCCGAACATCCGCTCGGTCTGGGATCGCAAGGATCCGCTGTGGGCCGAAACCCGCAAGCAGGCCGAGGCCGATGAGGTCGACATCGACGAATGGACCGAGGCCGTGATCCGCGACGGCAACAAGGTTCGCGTCTACATGACCTCGGTCGCACCCAGCTTCAGCCAGCCGAGCTTTACGGTGAAGGAGGGCGACGAAGTCACGGTCATCGTCACCAATCTCGATGAAATCGATGACCTTACCCATGGCTTCACCATGGGCAATCACGGCGTGGCGATGGAGGTCGGCCCGCAACAGACGAGCTCCGTTACCTTCGTTGCGGCCAATCCTGGCGTCTACTGGTACTATTGCCAATGGTTCTGCCATGCCCTGCACATGGAAATGCGCGGCCGCATGTTCGTGGAACCGAAGGGCGCCTGATCGATGCGGCTGTCCGTTCTCCTGATCGGCTTTCTTCTCGCCTCTCCGCTCTTAGCGGCGGAGCGCGCAGTCGTGCCGGGTGCGGGCAGTCTTGCCGCAGCCATCGCCGGGGCTCAACCCGGCGATGTGCTGGTGTTGACCGACGGGGCCTATGACGGCCCCGTCACCATCGACCGACCACTGACCATCACCGGTCCGCGTGGAGCGGTGGTGAATGGGCTTAAGCAGGGTAGCGTGGTGACGATTGCCGCGTCGGACGTCACCTTGACGGGGTTCACCGTCACCGGTTCGGGTCGCATCAACCAGGATCTCGACGCCGGGGTCAAAATCGTTCAAGGCGCCGATCGCGCCCGTGTCGAAAAGCTGCTCGTCACCGACAACATGCACGGCATCGACGTCCATGGCGGCCGCGACACGATTGTCTCCGGAAACGAGATCATCGGCACGCGCAGCGCCCGCATGAACGAGCGCGGTAACGGCATCTATGTCTGGAACAGCCCCGGTACGCTGCTTCAAGACAATATCATCCGCTACGGTCGCGACGGCATCTTTTCGAACGCCAGCGCCGACAGCATCTATCGCCGCAACATCATGCGCGACCTGCGCTTTGCCGTGCACTTCATGTACACCCGCAACACCGAAGTTTCCGACAACATCTCGATCGGAAACCATCTGGGCTTTGCGATCATGTTCTCCAACCGCGCGAAGATCCTGAACAATCTCAGCCTCGGCGACCGCGAGCATGGGCTGATGCTGAACTATGCCAACAATGCCGACGTGTCAGGCAATCTGGTGCGCGGGGGCACGAAGAAATGCCTGTTCATCTACAACGCCCACAAGAACCTGGTCTGGGGAAATCGCTTCGAGAGCTGCGGCATTGGCATACATTTCACCGCCGGTTCGGAAAAGAATGTGCTGACAGGCAACGCCTTCATCGCCAACCGCGAGCAGGTCAAATACGTCGGTACCCGCAATATGGAATGGAGCCATGAAGGCCGGGGCAATTTCTGGTCCGATCATCCGGCCTTCGACCTCAACGGCGACGGCATTGCCGACAGTTTCTACCGCCCCAACGACCTGATGGACCAGATCCTCTGGTCGCAGCCCGCGGCAAGCCTGCTCACCGGCTCGCCGGCCGTGCAGATCGTTCGCTGGAGCCAGCGGGATTTTCCCGCCACGCTGCCTGGAGGCGTGCGCGACAGCGCGCCGCTAATGCGCCCCCTGACCATCCCTGTCCCGCTCGAAATCCTTGCCTATGAGGCGGAGGCCGCAGGGCGTTGGACTGAAGGAAATTACGATGACACCGACGTTGACAATCTCCAGGCTCACTAAGCGCTTCCAATCGGTGGAAGCGCTCAAGTCCGTTTCCCTTGCGCTGGAGCCGGGACGGCGCGCTGCACTGCTCGGCCATAACGGTGCTGGCAAGTCGACGATGATGAAGATCGTGCTTGGCCTCATCCCCTTCGACAGCGGCGAGGTTTCGGTTTGCGGCTCGGCGCCCGGTTCGCCCGCCGCGCGGACCCAGGTGGCGTATCTGCCGGAAAATGTCGCCTTTCACTCGGCTTTGACGGGAGAAGAACAGCTTCGCCACTATCTCGCACTGCGTGGCGAAAACCCGAAGCAGGCCACGGAGCTTCTTGCGAGGGTCGGACTTGGCCACGCGGCGCGGCGTCGGATCGGTACCTATTCCAAGGGCATGCGCCAGCGGGTGGGTCTGGCCCAGACGCTGATCGGCCGCCCCCGTCTCCTGGTGCTGGACGAACCGACCTCTGGCCTGGACCCGGTGTCGCGACGGGACTTCTATGACCTGCTCGACGGGTTGGCCGCAGAAGGAACCGCCATCCTGCTCTCCTCCCACGTGTTGACCGAGGTGGAGGCCCGCACCGACAGCATCCTCATCCTTTCCGGTGGGGAACTGGTGGCAGAAGGTACGCTTGCCGATCTTCGGACCCGCGCGGCACTTCCGGTCGCCTTTTCCGTTCGCCCCGCACCTGGTCATGCGTCGGCGCTGGCAGCGACCTTTCCCGAGGGTGTGGAAGGGGAGGACGGTCTCTTGCGCCTTCGCGGTTCGCAGTCGGAAAAACTGCCGCTCCTTGCCCGCATTGCGGCGCTTGGGAGCGCCATTGCCGATCTCGATGTCATCCCGCCCAGCCTCGAGGACATCTACAGCCACTTCAGCCGGAGGGACGGGCAATGAACCGCATCCTTGCCACCGCCGTCAGCGAATTCCGTATCGCTTTGCGCAATCGTTGGGTCTCTATCGCCACCGGCATGATGGTGCTGTTCGCCCTGGTGCTGGCCGCCGCCGGCTCTGCCCCGACGGGCGATGTCGGCGTCGACCGGCTCTCCGTAACGGTCGCCTCGCTCACTTCGCTTGCGGTCTATCTGGTTCCGCTTTTGGCATTGCTGATGAGTTTCGATGCGGTGGCTGGCGAAGTGGAACGCGGCACGCTGCCACTGCTCCTCACCTATCCCGTCTCACGCCTGCAGATTCTGCTCGGCAAACTGCTGGCGCATCTCGCAATCCTCGGTCTTGCCGTGACGCTTGGCTACGGCGCGGCGGCGCTCGCAGCCGTCTGGTTCGATCCTGGAGCAACCGCGGGGCTTGGCGCCCTATGGCGGCTGATCTGGTCCTCGGTGCTGCTGGGTGCGACCTTTCTTGGCACCGGCTATGCGCTTTCGGCTTTGGCGCGACGGCCGTCGGGGGCGGCGGGCTTGGCCATCGCGCTCTGGCTGGTGGCGGTGGTGCTCTACGACCTCGCCCTGTTGGCGTTAATCGTGACGGATGGAGGCGGTGCCTTCACCACACACGCATTGCCCGTTGCGCTGCTTGCCAACCCTGCCGACGCCTTTCGCGTCTTTAACCTCTCGGCCGCACAGGCCGCTTCTGCCGCAGGCGGACTGGGTGGCGCCGCCGGCACGATCCCGCTCTGGCAATCGGCAACCTCCCTTCTCGCCTGGCCACTCGCCGCCATAGCCCTTGCCGCCGCAGCCTTCCGAAAGGTGACCCCATGAGGACCCGACTTCGCTTCGTGCTCGTTGCGGCCGCTCTGGCGCTGCTTTCCGCCTGCAAGGAGGACGTCGCCCAAAGCATCGTGCCGCAGGACATGACGCCCGAGACCCTCGGTCATTACTGCCAGATGAACCTTCTGGAGCACCCCGGCCCGAAGGCCCAGATCTTTCTGGAAGGAAGCCCCGCGCCGCTCTTCTTCAGTCAGGTGCGCGATGCGATCGCCTATGCGCGTGGGCCGGAGCAGATTGCGCCGATCCTCGTCATCTATGTCAATGACATGGGGGCTGCGGGGGCAACGTGGGACCAGCCCGGTGACGGTAACTGGATCGCCGCCGACAAGGCGTTCTACGTGGTCGGCTCTGCCCGGCGAGGCGGCATGGGTGCGCCCGAAGCCGTGCCGTTTTCAAGCCGCGACGAGGCTGCGGCCTTCGTTCTTGCCGAGGGCGGCCAGGTGCTTGCGCTCGCCGATATTACCGATGCCATGGTTTTGACGCCGGTGGAGACCGGCTCGGAACCGCGAGCGGACGACGAAGACTATCTCGGCCGTCTGCGCGCATTGCCCAATCCAGCCGGAGGTTGACCCCATGCTGCTGACCCGACGCCGTTTGATTGCAATTTCTGCAGTTCTCGCAACGGCGCCCGCCATCGCCCACGCCAGCGCGGCAACCCGCTTCTGGACAGGTCAGGCTCTTGGCGCGCGTGCCTCGATCCGGATTACGCACCCCGAGGCCGAGACGATCGTCTCCAGGGTCATGGCGGAGATCGACCGTCTGGAAAACATCCTTAGCCTCTACCGCGCCAACAGCGCGCTTTGCCGGCTGAACCGCGACGGTCATCTTCAAGACCCGCCATTCGAGCTTTTGGAATGTCTGTCACTGGCCGACGCAGTCCACCTGGCAAGCGGCGGGCGCTTCGATCCGACGGTACAGCCGCTCTGGACGCTCTGGGCTCAATCGGCTGCAAACGGCACGCGACCCGGTCCGGCGGACGTTGATCGCGTGCGTGGCAACGTCGGCTGGGGCAAGGTCAAGCTCGATGCAGCAGCGATCACGCTGCATCCGGGCATGGCGCTGACGTTGAACGGCATCGGCCAGGGGTATGTCGCCGACCGCGTAGCAGCAATGCTTGAAGCTGAGGGACTGACGGACATTCTGATCGATACCGGCGAGTTCCGTGCGCTCGGGGGACAACCGGGCGGCGGCGGATGGCCCGTCCGGCTGGAATCAGGCCAGCGCCTGCCGCTGCGCCAGCGGGCGGTCGCCACCTCCGCCCCTCTCGGCACGACCTTCGATCAAGCAGCCAGAGACGGACATATTCTCGACCCCCTGACCGGAATGCCCGCGCCAGCAAACTGGCGCTCTGTCTCGGTGTCGGCACCATCCGCTGCCATCGCCGACGCGCTGGCGACGGCCGCATGCCTGATGCCGGATGCCGGATCGATCGTTGCGATGAATGCGCGGTTTGACGGCGTCCGCCTGGAAGCCGCCTCCGTTTAAGGTGGGCGACCAAGGAACGTCATCGGGGGCTTGAGAAGGGTCGGATCCGTCTCGGCCCCGATCGGCGAAAGGTAGGCGGCTGCGACCGCAGCGACGATCGCCTATGACGGTGTTGGTGTTCTTCCTAAGCGCGCCGAAGGGGCAGTCCTTGCGGACTACCTCGCCTCCACTGGTCCTGTTCCGCGCCCGTCGAGAAGCCAGGCGATGTTGACCTGCAGGATGCCGGCCATCATGTCGAGGCGGTTGGCCCTCGGTTCTGCGCGGTCGTTTTCCCAGTTGATCCAGGTCTCTTCGGTAACACCCGCGATTGCCGATATCTCTTCGATCGAAAGCTTGATGGCATCGCGGGCAAGCGAAATGCGGCCACCGATCGTGTCGTCGGTGGCGTCGGCCGTGGCGCGGGGTGCAAGCATGTCGTTCATGATGTCGATGATCCTTCTGTCGGGAGGTACGCCCGCAACGAGATCGCGGGCGTCGGTTGTGGACGCGAGCGGCAGAGCTTAGCCACCGTCCTTGGCGAGCCAGGCTTTGATCTGGTCGGGATGATCCGCGATGTACTGGTCGACAGCCTTTTCGTAGGAGGTCTGCTGGGCGTTAAACATCGCGGCTTCGAGATCGGCTATCGGCAGCTTCATGCGAGATAGCAGGCCTGAGACTTCCGGATTGTCCTTTTCGATGTCCTTGCGTGCCAGCACGTCCACACGTTCGGCCTTGCCGAGCGCGTTCTTCGGATCCGCTATATAGCGAAGCTCGTACTTGCCGAACATCCAATGCGGGCTCCAGGCCGTGGCGACAAACCAATCCTTCTTGCGCATCGCCCGGTCAATGGTCGTCAGCATGCCGGCCTCGCTGGAGATCTGCAGCTTGTATCCGTCGAGCGCGTAGTTCTTGACTGCCTGCTCGGACAGACGCGTAAGGCCCGCGCCGGGATCGATGCCCTCGATCCTGCCCTTGAGCTTCTCCTTCACATCGTCCTTCTTGAGGTCGTCGATCGAGGCGATGGCGTCTTCGGGAATGTATTTCGGAACCACCCAGCCGAGCCTGGCGCCGTCGTAAACGGTCCCGAGGGTCGTTACCTTGCCCTTCACCTTGGCGAAGTAGTCGGCGTGGGTTTCCGGCAGCCAAGCCATCATCATGGCATCGAGGTCGCCGCGGCTGACACCCTGGTAAAGCGGAGCGATGTCCGTTTGGACCAGTTCGACCTCCTGGCCGAGCTCGTCCTTGATCAGTTTTGCGGCGAGCTTGGTGACGAACTCGGCGTCCGACCAGGCGGCCCAGCCGATCCTGACGGGTGGCTTTTCCTCTGCGGCAGCCGCGCCAAACGTACCGGCGGCAACGCCGGCCGCAAGGCTGATGGTCGCAAGGGTCTTGAACATGGATGTTCCTTTCTTGAACGTTTGCAAGCGGCAGCGCGAACGCTGCCAGATGGATGGGAAAGTCCGCAGCGTCAGGCAGTGACGGGGGAGGTCCGGGGTTGTTCCTGTCGCCGGCGGAACAGGACGCGCCACGGGCTGGCGCGCTCCTTGCCGAAGCTCTGGGTGATCCGGTCGAGAATGACGGCGAGAATGACGACGGCGAGACCGCCTTCGAAACCGGTTCCGACGTCGAGACGCTGGATGCCGGTCAGGACCGTGTTGCCGATGCCGCCCGCACCGATCATCGAGGCGATCACCACCATGGAGAGAGAAAGCATGATCGTCTGGTTGATGCCGGCCATGATCGAAGGCATGGCGTTCGGCAGTTGCACCTTCACGAGCAGCTGCCAGGCGGTGCAGCCGAAGGCGTTGCCGGCCTCGATGAACTCCACATGCACCTGACGGATGCCGAGATTGGTGAGCCGCACGACCGGCGGCATCGAGAAGATCACCGTTGCGATCGTCCCGGGCACGGCGCCAAGGCCGAAGAACATCGCCGCCGGGATGAGGTAGACGAAGGCCGGCATGGTTTGCATGAGGTCCAGCATGGGTCGCACGGATGCCGCGACGCGATCGCTGCGCGCCATGGCGATGCCAAGCGGCAGGCCGATGAGCATGGCAACGAGCGTCGATGCGATGACGAGCGACAGGGTTTCCATCATCGCGGACCAAAGGCCCATGTGTTCGACCAGCATCAGTGAAAGGGCGGTAAAGACCGCAAAGCCGAAGCCGACGCGCCATAGCGACAAGAGCACGAAGATCGCGAGCCCGAGGGCCAAGGGGGCGGCGAGAAGTGCCGCCTGGATGCTGTTGGTCACGGTGCCGATGGCGGCAGCGATCAGATCGAGCAGCGGTGCGAAATTGTCGAGGATGTAGTTGACGGCGCTGTCGACGCCGTCACCGATATCGAAAGTCATGGATTGTCTCCGAAGGGCAGGATCAGGCGGTGCGATCGAGCGTTTCGAGTAGCGCGGATTTGCTGATCGAGCCGAGGTAGCGGTTGGCTTCGTCGATGACAGGCATTGGGAACGCGCTTGCAGCCACCTTCCCAAGCACGTTGGACAAGCTTTCCGACGCCGGAATCGGCTCGATATCCGGCAGGAAGGCGCGCCGATAGGGATCGGCAGCGCCGTCGCGGGCGGTTGCGATCAACGAAGACCGGCTGATCATGCCGTGATAGGTCTTGTCGCGGCCGAGAATGATGGCGACCTCGCGATCGTAGTGTTCCATGCGCTCAAGTGCAGCTGCGGCCGAAACACCCTGTCGCTCGATGATCGTTACCTGCGTCTTGCGGGCGACGTCGCCGGCGCGGAAGACCTGAGAGACATCGACATTGCGGAAGAACGACCGCACATAGTCGTTGGCGGGCTTCAATACGATTTCGTCCGGGGTGCCCACCTGCACGACCTCACCATTTTGCATGATGCAGATGCGGTCGCCGATCCGCATGGCTTCGTCGAGATCATGGCTGACAAACACGATGGTCCGACTGTGTTCGGCCTGAAGGCGGACAAGTTCGTCCTGCATCTCGGTGCGGATCAGCGGGTCAAGGGCAGAGAAGGCTTCGTCCATGAGGAGCACGGAGGGCTCGGCGGCGAGCGCTCGCGCAAGGCCGACGCGCTGCTTCATGCCGCCGGAGAGCTGGTCGGGACGGCTGTCGTCGTATCCTTCCAGCCCGACAGCGTGCAGAGCCGTCCGGGCGCGGGCCTTGCGCTCGGCCTCGCCGACGCCAGCGACCTCGAGGCCGAAAGCCGCGTTGTCGATAACGCTGCGGTTCGGCAGCAGCGCGAAGGACTGAAAGACCATGCTTATGTCGCGGCGGCGCAAGGCGATCAGTTCGCTGCGCGGCAAGCGTGCTACGTCTTTGCCATCGATCTCGATGGAACCGGAGGTCGGTTCGATCAGGCGGTTGAGGAGGCGCAGCATCGTCGACTTGCCGGAACCCGAAAGCCCCATGATCACGAAGATCTCGCCGGCCCGAATGTCGAAGGTCGCGTTGTTGACGCCGATGGTGCAACCCGTCTCGGCGTGGATCTGCGCCTTCGTGCTGCCGGCTCTAAGAAGGCTCAGCGCCTCGTCCGGCCGCTCGCCAAAAACCTTGAAAACGTTCTTGATACTGATCTTGACCGGTTGCTCGTCGGCCGAGCGGTCGCTCTCAGTTTGAAATGCCATATGTTCTGGGCCCGGCTCCGGAAGCGGGGCACTCTCCTTTGTTTATGAAAGGCTGATGAAACGATCAGCGAAACGGAGAAGCGCACGACCAGAAAGGCCTGCGCAAATACGACATCATGTCGCAATCCGATTGTCTTTTGGCACACTCGTGCAGAAATGTCCACATTGTGAGAATAGAAAACTAAGTCCTGGCGGTATTTGTCGCAGAAAATGGAATGCTTTCGCGCATCCTGAATGCGGTTATTCGGTGGCGGATGTGCAGGCGCCCGAAGACGAAAACGCGTTCGCCGGAGAAGCGAACGCGTGCGGCAGGGCCGGTCGTTATTTCTTCAGCTTGCCGTAATCGAATTTTGGTGCCTTGGAGAGGTCATCCTTGTTGGTGTCGACATAGGCCTTCCAAGTGCCGTTGTCGTTGGCAAGCGCAATTGACGCCGGGTCGATGACGACATAGCTCTCGCCCACGCCGAGGAAACCGCCGACGCTTGCGACGATGCCGATGACGGACTTGCCGTCGCCGATGACGACGTCGGAAATCTCGCCGATCGTCTCGTTCTGCTTGTTGTAGATATCGACGCCGATGAGCTGTGAATTGACGATATCGGTGTCTTTGATTTCCACATATTTCAGCGGCATCGTTGCGGTGGTGCCCATCGTGATGCCAGGGCCGACCAGCATCGCATCTGCGCCGTTTGCTGCGGGTTCTTGCGCGAAGGCAGCGCTGGAAACGAGGGCAAGGGAAAGCGCGGCGGCGGTCACATAATTCATGCATATCTCCTGTTCAGTCTCGCCACCGACCGGGGCGGTCGTGGCGGCTTCTAAACGGAGCCTGCTCAAAAAAGTTCCACGGAATCATTGGTATAAGCAATCTTGCGAAGTCTTTGATCTTTTCGCCTTCGTCCCTAATGCCCTGCACAATCCCTGCCAGAGACCCGCGACCGGGCGGTCGATCGCAGCTATCCCGCCTGTGGCGCGCTGGCACCGGCTGTTCGCACAGGCGCGAGGACCCCGCGGTAGCAACCAAAAGTTTTCACTTAAAGCAATTTCACCCAGGGTTACTTGTAAACGATTGCTGGATGCGAAACCGCTCTTTGCGAACTGTTACCCGCTCGCCAGTTCCTCGACGCTGAGCGCGATCGTTCCGGTCACAGTCTGGAGAGGCTGCAGGCGGACGAGGCCGCCGTCGCGTTGATCGCGGTGCGCGTTCGGCCGATGGCTCATCGGCTCGAAGCAAAAGAAGCTGCTTGTCGCCGACGGCGAGTAGAGAACGAAGAACCGAAAATGCCCATCGGCTTCGAGCGAAGCGGCAAGCCCCGTTTCCGGCCATTCGATGCGGGCTCGTCCATCCCAGCCGTCGAAGGCATTGTTCAGCCAGTTCGGGGGCAAGGGGGAACCGGATGCAAAGTTCATGCTCTGAGGGATGGGGCTGGGGCGGTCTGGCAGATGACCTTCCCGTTCGCTCCAGTATCGGTCGGCACGGGCGATGAGGCGCGTTTCAGTCGTGCGCGGAAAGTATGGATGGAAGCCCAGTCCGTAGGGCAGGGCCTGGTCGGCGCGGTTGGTGATGGAGAGCGAGAGGATCAGGCGCGGTCCGTCGATGGCGATCGTCTCTATCGCTTCATAGGCAAAGGGTGTGGCAACGCTTGCCTCCTGGTCCAAGCGCATGGCGAGCGATTGCCGGTCGCGCTGCAGGATTGACCAGCGTCCAAGCCAGCCGTCTCCGTGCAAAACGAGCGGATCGGTGGTGTTTCTTTCCAGCCTGTAGTCGCGACCGTCAAATTGGAAGCCATTGGCCTCAATGCGGTTGCCAAAGGGCACCAGCGGAAAGCAGGCCTCGGCGCCGAACACTTGCGAGGCAAGCCCCGGTGCCGACGTCGGCGCCAGTAAAGGAATACCGCGCCAGCGGGCCGACAGGATCGCGCCGCCAGGCGGGCTCACCTCGACGGTAAGCCCTTCTTCGTTTTCGAGGAGGACGATGTCATCCGTCATGCCCTAACTGCGACGACCGGCGGCGGCCGAACGCAGGTTGTCGAGCAGCACCGCGAGCAGAAGGATCAGACCGCGCACGACATACTGGTAGAAGGCCTGGATGTTGAGCAGGTTCATGACGTTTTCGGCAATGCCCATGATGAGAACACCGACGATCACACCGGTCATCGCCGCCCTGCCGCCGGCAAGCGAGACGCCGCCGAGCACGCAGGCCGAAATGACCGAGAGTTCGAGACCTGTTGCCGCATTCGGCTGGCCTGACGTGATGCGCGAGGCGAGCAGCACGCCGGCAACAGCGCAGACGAGGCCCTGCAGTGCGAAGATCCATATGCGCATGTTGGAGACATTGACGCCGGCGAGGCGCGAGGCTTCCGGGTTGCCGCCGATCGCGAGCGTGTTCTTGCCGAAGACAGTGCGGTTCAGCACGAAACCGAAGACGAGGAAGAAGCAACCCATCACCCAGATTGGCGTCGGGATGCCCAGGAACTTCGACAGTGCCAACTGATAGAAGCTCGGGTCGTTGATGCCGACGGCGCGCCCGTCAGACGCAATCAGCGCGAAACCACGCACGATCTGCATGGTGGCAAGCGTCGTGATCAGCGCGTTGATGCGGAAATGCGCAATCACCACGCCGTTGACGAGGCCGACGAAGCCGCCGCACAGGAGTGCCGCAATCAGGCCGACGAGGATCGAGCCGGAGGCGTTCGATGCCATGACGGCGGCCATGCCCGAGAAGGCGACGGTCGAGCCGACCGAGAGGTCGAAGTCACGCGAGGCCAGGCAGAACATCATCGTGCAGGCGACGATGCCGATGGTGACGACCGACTGCAGCAGGCCGAGCATGTTGCGCTCAGTCAGAAAGTTCGGAACGGTCAGCGCCACGATGGCGAAGGCGACGGCGAAGATGACGACCAGACCCTGTTCGCCGAGAAGAAGTTTTTTCAAGGAAGTCATGACGGCTGAACCTGCTCGGTTGGAACATCGGGAAGGGCGGCGGCGAGGATGCGTCGTTCGTCGAAATCGGTGCGCGCGAAATCGGCGGCGATCCGGCCCTGGCACATGACGAGGATTCGGTCGGTAATGCCCATCACCTCGGGCAATTCGCTGGAGATGACGACGATCGCCATGCCCTGACCGGCGAGTTCGTAGAGGATTTCGTAGATCTCCGACTTGGCGCCGACATCGATGCCGCGCGTCGGCTCATCGATGATCAGCACCTTCACGCCCTGTTCGGAGAGCCAGCGGCCAAGGATGACCTTCTGCTGGTTGCCGCCGGAGAGATTGATGATGTCCTGCTTGCGAGACGGCGTGCGCACCCGAAGTTTGGCGATGAAGCGGTCGGCCAGTTCCGCTTCCTTCTTGCGGTTGAGGATGCCGAAGGGCGAAAAGTGCCGGCGCGACGAAATCGCCATGTTTTCTTCGATGCTGCGCCCCTGAACGATGCCGTCGAACTTGCGGTCCTCTGGGCACAGGACCATGCCGGCGCGGATCGATTGTGGCGGGTTGTCGGCCGGCACGATCGCGCCGTCGATCGTCACGGTTCCCTGGTGGCGTCTGTCTGCGCCATAGACCAGCCGGGTCATCTCGCTGCGGCCAGCGCCGATCAGGCCGAAAAAGCCAAGGATCTCGCCGCGCCGGACCGAGAAGCTCAAGGGTGTCTTCAGCTTCGGACCGCAGATCGCGTCGACGCGCAGACGTTCCGCGCCGAGATCGCGGCCCCGCCAGCCCCAGATGTTTGAGATCTCGCGTCCGACCATCTCGGCGATGATCTGGTCGCGCGTGACCTTGGAAATGTCAGGATGATGGGCGGCGAGCTTGCCGTCGCGCAGCACAGTCAGGCTGTCGCAAAGCCGGAAGATCTCGTCGAGCCGGTGGGAGACATAGAGGATCACGGTGCCATTCGAGCGCAGGCGTTCGATCAGGGCAAAGAGGATTTCGCTTTCGCGGGACGACAGCGACGAGGTCGGCTCGTCGAGCGCGATGACGCGCGCATCGAGCATGACGGCCTTGGCGATCTCGACCATCTGGCGCTCGCCGATCGAGAGTGAGGCGATCTTGGCGGACGGATCGACGTCGATGCCGATGTCCGCAAGCTTCTCGCCGACGACGCGAAGCAACTGGCGCCGATCGATTACCCCGCCCTTGCCGGGGAAGTGGCCGAGCCAGAGGTTTTCGGCGACCGTCAGTTCCGGAACGAGCTGCAGTTCCTGGTGGATGACGATAACACCGGCGCGAAACGCATCGCGCACGGAGCGATAGCCTTGTGCTTCGCCTTCAATACGGATCTCGCCGTTATCGGCGGACTGGTCGCCCGAGAGCAGGCGGATAAGCGTCGACTTGCCCGCGCCGTTCTCACCCATGAGGCCATGGACGGCGCCCTTGCGCACAGAAAACGAGACATCCGACAGCGCCTGGACGCCGGGATAGCCCTTGGAGATCGATTGGAATTCGAGGAAGTCTTGCATATGCGGCTCCGATATGGAACGCCAGGCAGCCGAGCCGCCGGGCCGATAGAGCGGGATGAGGAAAGTGTGCGCGGTTTTCCGCCCGCATCCCGCTCTAAACTACCAGAATCGATCACGTTGATTGTTTGGGTCGGTCCGACCCAAACAATCGTGATCTCGTGTCGCAAGCAGCGATTACTCGATGCCGAGATCCTTGCGTACGGCCTCGTAGTTGTCGCGCAGCGCAAGCTGGCCGGCGGTCAGGGTCAGCTTTTCCGGTTCCTTGCCGTTGGCGATCCACTCATACATGTTGAGTGCGGTCTCGTAGCCGTGGCGCTTCGGCGAGATGATGACGGTGCCGAAGAAGCCGGTCGCCGCAGGCTTCTTGAACTCGTTGATCGCCGAGTCCGCGCCGCCAATGCCGACGCCGATCATGCTGTCGGGAGCAATGCCGACCGTCTCGGTTGCGCGCACGGCGCCGAGTACCGCTTCGTCATTGAGGCCGATCGCAACCCACTTCTTGATGCCGGCGTTCTTATTGAGCACGATCGTCGAGGCGTTAAGTGCTGCCTCCGTATCGGTCTTGGCCTGCGGCGCGTCGAAGATGTTGGCTTCCGGGAAGCCGTTGGCCTTGAGAACTGAAAGTGCGCCCTCAACGCGGTCGACCGCCGTCGGGAGCTGGTCGTAGGAAACGCGGATCGCGCCGACGTCCTTCATGTCCCAGCCACGCTTCTTGATTTCGTCGACCAGCGCTTGACCAACAGCTTCGCCGATTTTCGTCGCCGAAATGCCCATGTGGGGCACGTCTTCGATCGGGCTGCCGTCGGCGTTGACCAAACGGTCGTCGACCGTCATCAGCTTGAGGTCGTTGGCGGCCGCTTTCGCGACGATGCCGGGGCCGAGCTTGACGTCAGGGGTGCAGACGATGAAGCCCTGCGCGCCCTGGGCGCCGAGATTGTCGATTGCCGACTGAACCTTCTCGCCGTCTTCCGCACCGATCTTGACCAGCGTGAAGCCCTTTTCCTTAGCGGCGACGTCGGCGAACTTCCATTCGTCCTGGAACCACGGCTCCTCCGGCTGCTTGACGATGAAGCCGATTTTGACGTCGGCAGCGAACGCCGAGGTTGCCGCAAACACGGCGACGGTACCAGCCAGAATGGCTGCCTTGATAAAGCGCATGATGTCTCTCCCTGGTGAACTGCCTCCTGCAGTGAGCATTTGTGTATGATGAATCATCATATTCGTCAATTGCCTTTGTATGATGAATGAGATAGTGATGTATAACGATAATGTGCTTCGCTGCGTTGTCGCCTCCAAGCGTCTGCGCTATGGAGCGACAGGGAGACGGGTGCGGGAGGAAAATGGCGGTGGAAGAGCAGGACTACAGCAACGGCGCGCAGGAGCGCGGCCAGCGTCGCCCTCGCGTTCAAAAGAATGTGACGCGCGCCATCGCCTCGGACATCTGCGCCGACGTCTTTCCGGTCGGCTCCTTCCTGCCGCGCGAAAACGACCTTTGCGAACGTTATGGCGTCAGCCGGACCGTCATTCGCGAAACCTTGAAGGTGCTGGAATCGAAGGGCATGGTCCGCGGCCGTTCCCGGGTGGGCACGATCGTCTGCAACAAGGACGAGTGGAACATCCTCGATTCCCAGGTGCTCGAATGGATCGGCGAGCGCATCTTTGAATTCGATCTTTTGAACTGCGTTTTAGAGGCGCGCCGCGCGATCGAGCCGGCGGCCGCTGAGTTTGCGGCCGAACGCGCGACCGTCCAGGAAATTGCCGACCTCGAGCGCGCCTGGCAGGCGATGCGTGACGGCGAGCGCGATGTCGTCGGCTTCACCGATGCCGACGTCGCCTTTCATACCTGCCTGCTCAAGGCCAGCCATAACCAGGTCTTCCTGCAACTCGTCGGCATCATCCAGGCGGCGCTGAAGTTCTCGCTGTATGCCTCCAATGAAGTTGCCGAACGTCGTGACGAAGCAATCGATATCCATGGCGAACTGGTCGAGGCACTGCGTCTGCGCGACAAGGCGAGGGCGCGCGACTGTTCCACGCGCATGCTGGATCTTGCCGCCCGCGACCTCAAGCTTGCCGTAGAACGTCACCGGCCCGCCCCGTCGGCGCGCTGAAACCCCTTCCCGGCGGCCGACGTCGTCGCCTTGTTTGACCCAGCGGATATCGCACCATGAAGATCACCAAGCTCACCACCTACATCGTTCCGCCGCGCTGGCTGTTTCTGAAGATCGAGACCGACGAGGGCATCGTCGGCTGGGGTGAGCCGGTTGTCGAAGGCCGCGCCCTGACCGTGGAAGCCGCCGTCAACGAGCTTGCGGACTATCTGATCGGCAAGGATCCGCTGCTGATTGAGGACCATTGGCAGGTGATGTATCGCGGCGGCTTCTACCGCGGCGGTGCGGTCCACATGTCGGCGATTGCTGGCATCGACCAGGCGCTCTGGGACATAAAGGGCAAGGCCTATGGCCAACCGGTGCATGCGCTGCTTGGCGGCCAGGTGCGCGACCGCATCAAGGTCTATTCCTGGATCGGCGGTGACCGTCCGTCCGATGTCGCCAAAAATGCCCGCGACGTCGTCGCCCGCGGCTTCAAGGCCATCAAGCTCAATGGCTGCGAGGAGATGCAGATCGTCGACACCTGGGAGAAGGTGGAAAAGGCGGTCGAAACCATTGCGACGATCCGCGAGGCGATCGGCCCGCATATCGGCATCGGCGTCGATTTCCACGGTCGCGTGCACCGGCCGATGGCGAAGGTCCTGGCGAAGGAACTTCAGCCCTTCAACCTGATGTTTATCGAAGAACCGGTGCTTTCGGAAAACCGCGAGGCGCTGAAGGAAATTGCCAACCATTGCTCGACGCCGATCGCGCTCGGTGAGCGGCTCTATTCGCGTTGGGACTTCAAGTCGGTGCTGGCCGACGGCTATGTCGATATCCTGCAGCCGGACCTGTCGCATGCCGGCGGCATCACCGAATGCCGCAAGATTGCTGCGATGGCGGAGGCCTACGACGTGGCGCTGGCACCGCATTGCCCGCTGGGACCGATTGCGCTTGCCGCCTGCCTTCAGGTCGATGCCGTCAGCTACAACGCCTTCATCCAGGAACAGAGCCTCGGCATCCACTACAACGAGGCCAACGACATTCTCGACTACATCTCCAACAAGGAGGTGTTCCACTACGCGGACGGCTTCGTGTCTATCCCGCAAGGCCCTGGCCTCGGCATCGAGGTGGATGAGCAATATGTCATCGAGCGCGCAAAGGAAGGCCATCGCTGGCGCAACCCGATTTGGCGCCACGCCGATGGCAGCGTAGCCGAGTGGTAGGGAGCGCGGATATGGCGGGTCGTCTTGAGGGAAAACGCGTCGTTGTCACAGGGGCGGCGCAGGGGATAGGCCTTGCCATCGCTGAAACCTTCCTTGGCGAGGGGGCGGGCCTCTTCCTCATCGACCGTGATGGTGGCCTCTTGGCGAGCGAAGCCGAGCGCCTGCGTGCGTCGGGCGGGAAGGTCGGCTACGCCACGGCCGATATCACCGATGCCGATGCCATCGAGCAGGTCGTCGTTGCCGCCGCCCGTGAGATCGGTCAGCCGAATGCGCTCGTCAACAATGCCGGCGTCAACGTCTTCTTCGAGCCGTTGAAGCTCTCGGATGCCGATTGGCAGCGCTGCTTCGACATCAATCTCAAGGGTGCGTGGAATTGCAGCAAGGCTGTGCTGCCGGGCATGATCGAGGCGGGCGGCGGCGTCATCCTCAATATTGCCTCGACCCACGCCTTCACCATCATCCCGCACACCTTCCCCTATCCGGTCGCCAAACATGCGCTTCTCGGCATGACCAAGGCGCTGGGGCTCGAATATGCCGGGCAGGGCGTGCGCGTGAATGCGCTGGCGCCGGGTTATGTCCGCACGCAGAAGGCCGTGGAATACTGGAACAGTTTCCCCGATCCGGTCGCCGCCGAGGCCGATACCATGAAGCTCCATCCCGGCGGCCGCATCGCAACACCGGAGGAAATCGCCAAGGCTGCACTCTTCATGATCTCGGACGAATGCCCGTTCATGAACGCCACCTGCCTGACGGTCGATGGCGGTATGAGCGTGCTGCACCATCCCTGAAGGGCCACTTCGACAGCTCCCCTCCACTTTTTTCGACCTCCGGCCTCACCAGCCGGAGGTTTTTCTTTGCCTTCACGTCAGGCCGGTCATCGCTTGATTTGTAATAACTCCGATTATATGAGAAAATAAATGAGCGCGAGCGCTTGAGGTAATCGGGGAGGACACATGTCCAGGAAATTAAGATCGCAGCATTGGTTTGGCGGACTGGACAAGGACGCCTTCATTCATCGCAGCTGGATGAAGAGCAACGGGTTGCCCGACGACGTCTTCGACGGGCGGCCGGTGATCGGCATCTGCAACACTTTCTCGGAGCTGACGCCCTGCAATGCGCATTTCCGCGGGCTGGTCGAACACATCAAGGCAGGCGTGCTCGAGGCCGGTGGCCTGCCGCTGGAGTTCCCGGTTTTTTCCTGCGGCGAGTCCAATCTGCGGCCGACTGCCATGCTCTTCCGCAACCTTGCCTCGATGGACGTAGAGGAGGCGATCCGCGGCAACCCTATCGACGGCGTCGTGCTCATGGCGGGCTGCGACAAGACCACGCCGTCGCTGGTGATGGGGGCCGCCTCTTGCGATCTTCCTTCGATTGTCATCTCCGGCGGGCCGATGTTGAACGGCCGCTTCAAGGGTCGCAGGATCGGCTCAGGCACCGATGTCTGGAAGTTTTCCGAAGACGTGCGTGCCGGTGTCATGTCGCAACAGGATTTCATGGCGGCCGAAAGCGCCATGTCGCGCTCGCCAGGCCATTGCATGACGATGGGCACCGCCTCGACCATGGCGTCCATGGTTGAAGCGCTCGGGCTTGCGCTGCCCGGCAATGCCGCCTGTCCGGCGGTTGATGCGGGCCGCGCCCGGCTGGCGCGGCTGACCGGGCGGCGGATCGTCGAAATGGTTGCCGAGGACCTGCGCCTGTCGAAGATCCTGACCCGTGACGCCTTCGCCAATGCCATCCGCGTCAACGGTGCGATCGGCGGCTCCACCAACGCCGTTGTGCATCTCCTGGCAATCGCCGGGCGGATTGGCACGAAGCTCTCTCTCGACGACTGGGACCGGCTCGGCCGCGATATTCCGACCATCCTCAACCTCATGCCTTCGGGGCGCTATCTGATGGAGGATTTCCACTATGCCGGCGGGCTGCCCGCCGTCATGAAGGAGATTGCTGCGCTTCTGGAACTCAGCGCCCTGACGGTGACCGGCCAAAGCGTCGGCGCCAACATCGAGTCTGTCGAGAACTACAACGACGACGTCATCCTGCCGCTCGATCGGGCCCTGACGTCGAGTGGCGGCATCGCCGTGTTGCGCGGCAACCTTGCGCCTGACGGCGCGATCATCAAGCCTTCCGCGGCGACCCCGGCGCTGATGCAACACCGCGGCCGCGCTGTCGTGTTCGAAACCATCGACCACTACAAGGCGCGGATCGATGACCCGGATCTTAACATCGACGAGACCTCGATCATGGTGCTGAAGAACTGCGGCCCGAAGGGCTATCCGGGCATGGCCGAGGTCGGCAACATGGCTCTCCCGCAGAAGCTCCTGAAAAAGGGCGTGCGCGACATGGTGAGGATCTCGGATGCCCGCATGTCGGGGACGGCCTTTGGCACCGTCGTCCTGCACACGGCACCCGAAGCTGCGGTTGGCGGCCCGCTGGCCCTGGTAAGGGATGGCGACTGGATTGAGCTCGACGTTGCCGGCCGCCGCCTCCACCTCGACGTGAGCGACGAGGAACTGGCGCGCCGAAAAACCGCCTGGACCGCGCCATCCCCGGAAATGGTCGGTGGTTATCAGGGCCTCTATGTCGAGCGCGTGATGCAGGCCGACACCGGCGCGGATCTCGATTTTCTTGTCGGCGGCCGCGGCCACGCAGTTCCGCGCGAAAGCCATTGAGGAGGCGACGGTGGACGACTTTCGTATCGAAAGCCTTCATGGCATCCACGCCATCCTCTACGCGCTTTTCGACAAGGACGAAAAGCTCGATCGCGCCGCCATGCGCCGCCAGACGGAGATCTGCCTGGCAAGCGGCGTGCACGGCATGGCAGGGCTTGGCCTTGCGACCGAGGCCTCCAAGCTCGACGAGGCCGAGCGCATGGCAATCATGGAGTGGCTGGTCGAGGATACGGCCGGGCAGGTGCCGGTCGCCCTGACGATCTTTGGCGCGTCGGTCGAGGAACAGGTGCGCCAGGCGCGCCATGCGGCACGGGCCGGCGCCGACTGGCTGATCCTCCAGCCGCCGATGGTCGGCCAGTTCTCGGCCGCCGAATACATCCGCTTCTTCGGCCGCGTCGCCGATCAGACCGAGCTGCCGCTTGCCATTCAGAACGCCCCGGCCCTGATGGGACGAGGGCTGACGGCCGCCGATATTCGCGAGCTGGTGCGCCAGCACCCGAACATCCGGCTGGTGAAGGGCGAGGGGCCTGTCGTCGACATCGCCCATCTCATCGAGGTTACCGAGGGCCGGCTGCCGGTATTTAATGGTCGTGCGGGCCTCGAGCTGCTCGAGAACCTGCGCATCGGTTGCCACGGCCTGATCCTTGCGCCAGATTCGATCGACTATGCCGTGCGCGCCTACGAGTTCTTTTCAGACGGTTGGGACGAGCACGCGCAAGAGGCTTATCGGCAGATGCTGCCCGGCGTGGTCTTCACCATGCAGGGCATCGAGACGCTGCTTTGTTACGGCAAGCGCCTTTTCGGCGAACGGGCGGGCATAACCATCCACGACCGTGCGCCGGCCATGCGACCGACCGCGATTGGCATCGAGATGACCCGCCGCTACGCGGCCGCGATGGGTGGCTTTTCCTGATCGGGGCGACCGGCTATGAACGGGGCGGAGATGCAATGGAGAGAGTGGGCATGAAGGCAATCGCTCGGGAGGATCGCGGCCTGCCTGCTCGCATCGCAGGCGATATTGGCCGCCGCATCACGCTCGGCGAGCTGAAGGTTGGCGATACCCTGCCGAAGGAAGCCGACATGCTGGCGACGCTCGGCGTCAGCCGCACGACGTTGCGCGAAGCGCTGAAGATCCTGTCGACCAAGGGCTTCATTGAGGCAAAGCCCCGCCTCGGGACACGCGTGCGGGCGGCCGAACACTGGAACACCCTCGATCCCGTCGTGCTTTCGTGGCAAAGTGACGCGGAGGATCAGGCAACGCTTGCCGAAGAACTGTTCGAGCTCCGCCTGTCGATCGAACCGCTTGCTGCACGCCTTGCCGCCAGACGCGGATCTGCGGCCGAGCATGCAGAGATTCGGGCCGCTTTCGCACGAATGGCGGAAGGCGGCGCTCGTGTCGAAGACGCGATCGAGGCTGATATCGCCTTTCACCTCAACATCTTTCAATCCGCCCACAACCGCTTCCTCTTGCCGGTTGCTTCCGTCATTCGGGCAGCGCTCTCCATCAGCATCCCGAAGACGATGGCGGCTACAGGCGGTTTCGGCCAATCCCTGGCCCAGCATGAGGCGATCCTCGTCGCGATCGAAGAACGCGACGAGGACAAGGCATTCGAACGCGCTGCAGCGTTGATCGCGTCGACCTACAAGCGCAATTTCGCCTCCTAACCAGTTGCTCCGGCGATACCGCCCGCAAGTTCGAGATCGTCACCGCGGCTCACGGGGAGACCTGATCCAGGAAAATCAGGCGCAGAGGTTCTTCAAGGAGGGTATCGATTTCGGTCGCGAAGGCTTGAAAATGGGATGTCGCGAAATGTGCGTCGAGCGCAAGCTGGTCGGCGAAAGCTTCGCGCATGTAAAAGGTACCGGGCTCATCGCGCAGCTCGAACAAGACATAGTCGAGGTTGCCGGGTTCTGCGCGCGTTGGAGCGATGAGACCAAGCAGGCCCTGCCGGAGGGCCTCGCGTTGGTGCGGTTTGGCCTTCAAAATCGCGATGGAGATTACCTTTTCTTTGGTCATGACGGTTCCTTTCGTCGGGCGCTGGTGCGAACGATCTCGGGGTGGTTCTGCGGGTTGGCGTGGTGTGAATGGGTTCGAAATGCCGTGAGCCAATCGAGGTACATCCAGGGAGCCCTGATTGACCAAGAGCGACGATAGTGCCGAGCAGCCCGATCCGATAATCCGTCACGGACAGAAATGTTATTTCGGAGTTGCCGAATAATCTGTGCTCGCGTTGCCGGGTACTCGGCCTCTGCTTAGAGCAAATCTCCTAGAGCTCGACCGCCGACGTGCTCCTCGTTTTCTATGATCGGATGGCGTCGAGCACGGTCTGTATCAGTCGGCCAGACGGCACGTTGCGTGGCCTGAGCAAGCCGATCTCACGGCTCGGCGCATTCGGTAGCGGTAGCCGGGCGACGCGCAGCTTGTCGAAGAGCGGCGAGCGCCAATCGGGCATCAGCGACACGCCAAGTCCAGCCTCAACCATCATCGATATGGCTTCAAGTGAATCAAGCTCCAGCCACTCTCGAGGGAGAATTCGCTGGGTTTGAAGGTAGGTATCGGCCAGTCGGCCACCCCAGTTGCTTCTGTCGTATCGAATGAACGGTTGCTCGCGAAGCAGGCGGTCGACGGGGGTCTCTGAAAGGTCCGGGGGGGCCAGGAGTACGAACCGTTCCGACCGGATGAGGTCCCAGTTGAGCGTCTTTGGAATGGGGAAGGGCGGTTTGACAAGGATTGCCGCGTCGATCTTCTCTTCAGCGACACTGTTATAGAGTTCGGCCGACGTGCCCGGCAGCAGGAAGATGTCGACGCCCGGCGTCCTGTCGAAAACCCGCCGCAAGGCGTTCGGAAGCAGGCCGGTCAGAACGGTCGAGATGGCGCCCAGACGGAGTTCTCCGAATGCCTGGTCGTCGCGGGCCAGGCCCTTCAACTGCCTGACTTCGGCCAGAACGCGCCGGCTCTTTTCCAGAATTGCGACGCCCGCTTCGGTTGGCTTCACCCGCCGGCCTGATCGCGCAAGAAGAGGCAGTCCGATCTCGTCTTCCAACGCCTGGATACGTTGCGCGACCGCCGCTGGCGTGACGCCCAAGCGGCGTGACGCCTCGGCGAGAGAGCCATGCTGGACCACCGCCAGAAAGGTTTCGAGAAAGCGCGTTTCCATCGCTAGTTTTACTATCGTCTGAAGGGATAAAAAGGAAGGTTTTTCTTCCGTTTCCGCCTTGTCATAGTGCCGTCAAACAACAGGAGGAAGAGTTGGATCTTCAGTTGAACAGCAAGACGGCGCTCGTATTCGGCGCCGGTGGTGGGCTTGGCGGCGCAATCGCCAAGTCGCTCGCGGCCGAAGGCGTTTCCGTCGTTGTCGCCGACATCCACGAGGAAAGCGCCAAGGCGACGGCGGAGGCATTAAGGGGCGCAGGCGGCAAGGCCATTCCGCTCGTCTGGGATATCGGCGACCTTTCCCTGATCGGTCAGAAGCTCGATGCCATAAAGGCTGCGTTTGGACCGGTCGACATCCTTGTCAACAACACCGGGGGGCCGCCGCCAACGCCCGCCGCCGGACAGTCGCCCGACGATTGGTCGAAATATTTCGATCTCATGGTTCGCTCGGTGATCGCGGTCACCGATGCGGTGCTTCCGGGCATGCGCGAGCGCAAGTGGGGACGCATCATTACCTCGACGTCTTCCGGCGTCGTCGCGCCAATTGCAAATCTTGGGATATCGAACAGCCTGCGGCTGGCCTTGGTCGGCTGGTCGAAGACCCTGGCGCGTGAGGTTGGTCGCGACGGTATCACCGCAAACATCGTACTGCCGGGGCGTATTGCCACCGGGCGGATCGTCTTTCTGGACGAACAAAAGGCCAAGCGCGAGAACCGCCCCGTCGCCGATGTCACGGCTGAAAGCACCGGGTCGATCCCGGTCGGCCGCTACGGCGATCCGAAGGAATACGGCGACACCGTCAGCTTCCTGGCGAGCCCCCGCGCATCCTATATCACCGGCTCAGTCATCCGTGTTGATGGCGGGCTGATCAACAGCATCTGATCTGCGAGGTTTCTAATGACACTTGAGCCTCACGTCGTTGAAACCCTGAAGAGCGTATCCACCGCGACGCTCACGACGGTTCTCCTCAAAAAAGGGCTTCGCAACATCTGGCTGCGCGGCACGAAACCACTGAAGCCCGGCCAGGGACGGGTTGTCGGCAAGGCATTTACGCTGCGCTTCATTCCTGCCCGGGAAGACCTCGCCACGCCTGCGAGCTGGGCGTCGCCAATCTCCACCCGGGCGGCGATCGAAGCGATGCCAGAGGGCTGCGTCGCCGTCGCCGATGCTGTGGGCGTCAGTGATGCCGGCATCTTCGGCGACATCCTGTGCGCCCGCATGGAGAAACGCAAAGTTGCCGGCCTCGTTACCGACGGCGTGATGCGGGACGCCGAAGGCGTGCTGGCGAGCGGCATGAAGGTGTGGTGCAATGGTGTTGCAGCACCGCCTTCAGTCGCAGGCTTGACCTTCGTTGGATGGCAGGAGCCGATCAATTGCGGCGGCGTCGCCGTTCTGCCTGATGATATTGTCGTCGTCGACGACGACGGCGCAGTCCTGATCCCGGCCGCGCTTCTCGAAGAGGTGCTCGCTGAGGCACCCGAGCAGGAGCGTATGGAAGCCTGGATCATGACCGAAGTGGATCGGGGCGTGCCGCTTCCCGGTCTTTACCCGATGAACGCTGAAACGAAGGCCCGGCACGAGGCCTGGAAGGAAAGCCAGAAATGACGTTCAGCACGCAATCCAAGGGCGTCTACGCCATTGCGACGACACCGTTCTTCGAGGACGGCTCGATCGATTTCAATTCGATCGACAAGTTGACAGACTTTTATGAGGAGAGCGGTTGCACCGGCGTCACGATCCTTGGGATCATGGGCGAGGCCCCGAAGCTCGAACCGGAGGAAAGCAGAGCCATCGTCAAGCGGGTGGTCTCCCGGGCGAAGATTCCTGTCATCGTCGGGGTATCTGCTCCAGGTTTTGCCAGCATGCGCTCGCTGGCGCGTGACTCGATGGAGATGGGGGCTGCCGGCGTCATGATCGCTCCGCCACCTGCGCTGCGCACGGATGATCAGATCGTCAACTATTTCGCAGGTGCGGTGGAAGCGGTCGGCGACGATGTGCCGTGGGTTCTGCAGGATTATCCGCTGACCCTCACGGTCGTCATGACGCCCGGCGTCATCGCGAAGATCGTCACCAACCATTCGTCCTGCCTGATGTTGAAGCACGAGGACTGGCCCGGTCTTGAGAAAATATCGAAGTTGCGCGCCATGCAGAAGGCGGGCGAGCTTCGCGAATTTTCCATCCTGTGCGGCAATGGCGGCCTCTTCCTCGACTTCGAGCCGGAGCGCGGTGCCGATGGTGCCATGACCGGCTATGGCTTTCCGGACATGCTTACCGAACTGATGGAGCTTTCTGCGGCCGGGAAGAGGGACGAAGCGCACGATCTCTTCGACGCGCACCTGCCGTTGATCCGTTACGAGCAGCAGCTCGGGATAGGCCTTGCCATTCGCAAGCACGTTCTGAAGCGTCGCGGCGTTATCGCCACCGACGCGCAACGCAAGCCAGCCCAGATGCTGACCCCGACAGCGCGGGCGGAAGTGGACTATCTGCTTGCCCGTCTCGCGAGATACGACAGACGAGCTGCTTTCTAGGCCGCTTCTTCTCCCCGGGGCCCCCGTCCGTCTCTGATCTGAAGCGACGGACGGGTTTTTAAAGGTCGTTCCCGTTCTGCGACTTGTCATTGCGGTCTGTGCTCGCGCTCGCGCGCCTGATACTCTGACCTTGCCGATTGTCGATACACCTGTTTCAGAACGAGGTTTGACGATGCAGGGCCAGGAAACTTTCCTTGAAAGAACGTTGCGTATCGGTGTGATCGTTGTGGTCGCGATCCTGCTTGCGGCGATCCAGTACGTGGTGTCTTCGCGAGGCCTCTATCCGGTTCTCTGAGAAAATCGCGACCTCCTGAGCTGGCGGCCTCGGAAATTATCCTTGCGGCCTGATCTGTATATCGAAACAGCCCCGCCGCCCAACACCGAGATGGATGTTGGGCGCCGGGGCTTGCCTCACATTTAAGCGAGCGTGTAGGCCGTCTTGACGGTGGTGTAGAACTCGGCGGCGTAGCGCCCCTGCTCGCGCGAGCCGTGGGACGAGCTCTTGCGGCCGCCGAAGGGCACGTGGAAATCGACGCCCGCCGTCGGCAGGTTGACCATCACCATGCCGGCTTCGGCATTGCGCTTGAAATGGGTCGCGTGCTTGAGGCTGGTGGTGGCAATGCCCGAGGACAGACCGAAGGGCGTGTCGTTGGCGA
>Ga0102591_1000954_pt1 | contig 44883 bp, 41 predicted proteins | sample AraplaCol_mCL_r2_2_FD_76860 | JGI IMG/M metagenome (GOLD analysis project Ga0102591, IMG submission 76860) | Arabidopsis root microbial communities from North Carolina, USA - plate scrape MF_Col_mCL_r2 (SPADES assembly) (version 2) | ecosystem: Host-associated > Plants > Roots > Endosphere...
CGAAATCGCCTCGGGCTCGATCCGCAACCAGTCGCCGGAAACCATGGTCGCCGCCTTCGAGAAGGTCGGCCTCAGCCAGCAGGATGTCGAAGACCGTTTCGGCGGCCTCTACCGCGCCTTCCAGTACGGCGCGCCGCCGCATGGTGGTGCTGCCTTCGGAATCGACCGTATCGTCATGCTGCTCGTCGGCGCGAAGAACCTGCGCGAGATCTCGCTGTTCCCGATGAACCAGCAGGCCCAGGACCTTCTGATGGGCGCGCCGAGCCCGGCAAGCCCGACACAGCTGCGCGAGCTCTCGATCCGGCCGATCCCGCCGGTCAAGAAGGACTGAGATCGTCTGCTCCCGAATGCAAAAGCCCGGCAAATCGCCGGGCTTTTCGTTGGGTTCGGTCGCTCACAATGCCGCGTAGATCGCCTCGCGAAGATCGACTGTGAACTTGCCCCACATGCCTTCCAGCGTCGTGTTGGTCAGCGCAACGACGGTCAGCCCGTTGACGGGGTCGATGAACCAGCTATGGCCGTAGACGCCGCCCCATTTCAGCGTGCCCTTGGGGAAGGGGACACCTGCCTCGGCCGGATTGGTGATAACAGACCAGCCGAAGCCAAAGCCGGAGCCTGGTTCATGCTGCTGGCGGCGCCCGCCGGCCTGGTCCGTCATCATCATCCCTACGGTTTCGGTCGAGAGCAGCGGTGCGCCACCCCTACGGATGGTATCGAGCACGGCGAGCACGTCACCCGCCGTTCCCGCCATGCCGGCGCCGCCGGAATGATAGGAGGCGGGGTCGAAGATGCGGTTCGGCGCGAAGCGGATGGGACCCATCAGCGACATCACCACCGCATTCTCGCCCATCAGCCCGGGTTCCGGTGAAGCGTTCATATAGGCCGCTGCCAGCCGGCTGCGGTCGCGAACCGAAAACGCGGTATCGGCAAGGCCAAGCGGTTTGGTCACCAGTTCAGCGACGGCATCGCCCAACGGCACTCCCGTTTCCGCCTCGATGATGCCGCCCAGAACATCCATGGCGACGGAATATTGCCAGTCGCTGCCCGGCGCAAAGCGCAGCGGCACGCTGGCGATCCGCCGCAGGTTCTCGGCCAGCGGCAGTCCCGGTTCGGCAAGGCCGTCGGAAACGCCGGCGCTGATATAGGAACCGCCGTCCTCTTCGGAGAAGCTGTAGCCGAGGCCGGACGTGTGGGTCAGCAGGTGGCGGATGCGGATGATCGCCTCTCCGCCGTCAGGCAGCCTCGGACGGAAATCCGGCAGCCATCTTGTCACGGCGTCGTCGAGCCCGATTCTTGCCTGCTCGACGAGCCGCATCGCGGCGATGGTGACGATCGGCTTGGTGATCGAGGCAAGCCTGAAGATGGTGTCCTCGCGCATCGGCAGACCGCTTTCGCGGTCGGCAAGGCCGGCGGCGCGGTGATGGACGATCTCTCCGTCGCGGGCAACGAGTACCACCGTCCCCACAAGCCGTTTGTCGTCGATCGCGCTTGTGATTGCCGCATCAACCGCTGCGGCAAGGGATGAATTCCTGTCGGCGTCTGCCATTTCGAGGGGAAGACTCATCAGATTAAACCTTCTATAATCACAATGACCGTTCCTGAATATAGAAAGCCGTTTTGAATTTCTAGAGTGATCATTGTGAAAAATAGCACTGACATGAAAAATCCTGCCACCCGCCGCCGCGGCCGTCCGCCGGCCTTCGACCGCGAGACTGTGCTGTCGGCGGCGCGCGAGACCTTCTGGGCGCATGGATATGAGGGCGCCTCGATCGCGGATCTCACTGCCGCTATGGGCATCACGCCGCAAAGCCTCTATGCCGCCTTCAACTCGAAGGCCGATCTCTATCGCGCCGCGCTCGAGCAATACCGAACGCTGGGCTCCGACACGTTTTCCGCACTCGGCGAGCCGATCGACACCGTCTCCGCCTTCGAGCGCATATTGCGGGGCTCGGCCGAGATTTTCTCGGCTCCGGAGCATCCTAAAGGCTGCATGATTTCGACGGCTGTGCTGAACTGCGCCAGCGAGAACGACGTGATCGCCGACCATGTTGCGGCGATGCGTCGTCGGTCGCTGGACGCTTTCACGGCAAGGATCGAGCGTGGCATCCGCGAGGGTGATATCAAGGCCGGGACGAACCCTCGCGCACTCGCACGGTTCCTCGGTGCCATCATCCAGGGCATGTCGGTGCAGGCGAGGGACGGGGCATCTCTTGAAGAATTGCTTGATATCGCAAACTTCGCCATTTCTGAAGTCGCCCGCCACCGCGCCTGAAAACGAAAAGGCCCGGCAGTCCGTGAACTGCCCCCGAAAGTTGGACGTCAACCTTTGGGGGGCAGTTCACTGCTGCCGGGCCTTTCATCAAAAGTTCGAAGCGATCAGTCGTTGGCGGTAACCTTGACGCCAAGCACCTGCGGCAGTGTGTTCGGAGCGCCCATGGCGGCGCCCACGATCGTCGGGAACGGCACCGGCTTTTCAGGAGCGGCCTTGACGGTCAGGCTCTTCGGATCGTCGAGGAAGGTGTTGACGGCAGCTGAAACGGCGTTCTGCAGTTCCGGGATATTGAGCTGCGCCAGCATGATCGGCGTCATGGCCTTCAGCGAATCCGCCATCTGCTTGCCCGACATGTTCTGCTGCGAACCGGCATAATCCAGCGCACGCTTGGTGATCGAGGCATCTTCGAAGCGCACCTGTGCTGCCTCGAAAGACAACTGCTGCATCAGGCCGAGCATGGCAAGGCCGAGCGCCTGCTGCGATTCTTCCTTGTTCGCACTGGCTTCGGATTGCTTCATCGCATCCTGCAGCGACTTCACGAAGGCCATCGTATAGCCCGAGATCTTGAAGCCAAGGTTCAGCTTGCCGATGTTGGTGAAGTCGAAGGCAAATTCCGAAATGTCGATCGTGCCGGGGGCAAGTTCCCAGGCGCCCTTCATGGTGATGTCGCCCTGGATGTGCTGCAGGGCCAGCTTCTCGATCGCGTCTTTGCTCTGCGGATCCTCGGCTTTGCTGAGATCGGCTTTCATGCTTTTGAAGGCGCCGTCGAAATCGAAGCCGGATTCGTCTTCGCGTAGTGTCAAATTGACGTCGCTTTCGAGCACCGAGAACATTTCCGCGCCGTCCTTGACCACCTTCAGCGGGCCGGTATGGGCGGTTTCGTAGAGCATCATGGTATCAAGCGTGTCGCCGCCCGCCGTTGCCGGGATCGAGATGCCGCCGAGCGTCAGCTCCTGCGCCGTTACCGTGACGCCGTCTTTCGTGGTGTTGATATCGGGGAAGGCGGCCTCTTCGATGTAATAGCCGCCATCCTCGTCTTCTTCGACGCCGGAAAGGGTGACTTCGCCGACGGCCAGGCTTTCGCCGCCGGCCGATTTGACGCTGACATTCTTCAGCGTCGCGGTCGTGCCGTCGATATCGACGGCGTCAGCCGAAATCGTTCCGCCCTGTACGGCATAGGCGGCGTTGAGCTTCTTCAGCAGATCGGCGCCGTCGAGAGCGAAAGCCGAACCGGCGAGCGAGAAAAAGGCGGCGCCCGACAGCATCAGCCGCGTTGTCCGGGAAAAGTTCATGGGGTGTTTCCTCTGGTGGCGTGGTGGCGGTTGGAAATCTGCAGTTACGCTACTACGGATTGGGCCAGCTTTATATTTGCGGATCTCTAAATTTCTGTTGAGAGGAACGGCAAACGAAGTCCAAATTGCGGCGGAACGTTTGTCTCATCCTTTGATGTCAGTCCCAAGACTTCATCCACAGCCGTAATGGCCCGGATTCCTTGCCCGCCGGCCGCTTCTGAGCTAGTCAGGACCTATGGGACAAGAGATTTTGCCGCCTTCCGGCGGAGACGACGATCATATCCAACCGGTCGACCTCAAGGCGGCGCTCGAGCAGCGTTACCTTGCCTATGCGCTGTCGACCATCATGCACCGCGCCCTGCCTGACGTGCGCGACGGGCTGAAGCCGGTTCACCGCCGCATCGTCTATGCGATGAACGAGATGGGGCTGAGGCCGAACTCGGCCTTCAGAAAATGCGCCAAGATCGTCGGCGAGGTGATGGGTAACTACCATCCGCACGGCGACCAGTCGATCTACGACGCGCTTGCCCGTCTCGCCCAGGATTTCTCGCAGCGCTACACGCTGGTTAACGGCCAGGGCAATTTCGGCAATATCGACGGCGACAGCCCCGCCGCCATGCGTTACACCGAATCGAAGATGACGGCGGTCTCCGAGCTGCTGCTTGAAGGCATCGATCAGGATGCCGTCGATTTCCGCGACACTTACGACGAATCGAATTCCGAGCCGGTCGTCCTTCCCGGCGCCTTCCCGAACCTGCTCGCCAACGGCTCCTCCGGCATCGCCGTCGGCATGGCAACCTCGATCCCGTCGCACAATGCCCATGAGCTTTGCGATGCTGCCCTGCATCTGATCAAGCATCCGGATGCGACCGTCGAAAAGCTCGTCGAATTTATTCCCGGCCCGGATTTCCCCACAGGCGGCATCATCATCGATAGCCGCGACAGCATTATCGAGAGCTACCGCACCGGCCGCGGCGGTTTCCGCGTGCGGGCGAAATGGCAGACGGAAGATCTCGGCCGTGGCGGCTACCAGATCGTCATCACCGAAATTCCCTTCCAGGTGCAGAAATCGCGGCTGATCGAGAAGATCGCTGAGCTGCTGATTGCCCGCAAGCTGCCGCTGCTGGAAGATATCCGCGACGAATCGGCCGAGGACATTCGTGTCGTGCTGGTGCCGAAGACCCGCAGCGTCGATCCGACGATCCTGATGGAATCGATGTTCAAGCTGACGGAGCTCGAAAGCCGCTTCCCGCTCAACATGAACGTGCTGTCCATGGGCCGCATCCCGCGGGTCATGGCGCTGAACGAGGTGCTGAGGGAGTGGCTGGACCACCGCCGCGAAGTTCTGCAGCGCCGCTCGCGCTTCCGACTGGCAGCGATCGACAGGCGCCTCGAAATCCTCAGCGGCCTTCTGGTCGCCTACCTCAACATCGATGAGGTCATCCGCATCATCCGCGAGGAGGACGAGCCGAAGCCGGTCATGATGGCGCGCTGGGATCTCACCGACAATCAGGTCGAGGCGATCCTCAATATGCGGTTGCGCGCCTTGCGCAAGCTGGAAGAGTTCGAGATCCGCAAGGAATTCGACGAACTCACCAAGGAAAAGGGCGAGATCGAGGCGTTGCTTTCCTCCGACGACAAGCAATGGCAGACGGTCGCCTGGGAAATCGGTGAGGTGAAGAAGAAATTCGCCAAGGCAACGGAGGTCGGCCGCCGCCGCACCCAGTTTGCCGACGCGCCCGAGACTGACGAGGAAGCAATCCAGCAGGCGATGATCGAGAAGGAACCGATCACCGTCGTCATTTCCGAAAAGGGCTGGATCCGCGCATTGAAGGGCCATATCGCCGATACGGCGACGCTGACCTTCAAGGAGGGCGATGGCTTGAGGTTGGCCTTCCCGGCGCAGACGACGGACAAGATCCTGATCGTCACGACAGGCGGCAAGGCCTTCACGCTCGGTGGCGACAAGCTGCCGGGTGGCCGCGGCCACGGCGAACCACTGCGCATCATGGTCGACATGGATAATGACCAGGCGGTGTTGACCGCTTTCGTCCACGATCCCTCGCGCAAGCAACTGATCGTCTCGACTGCCGGCAACGGTTTCGTCGTTTCGGAGGCGGAGCTAGTCGCCAATACGCGCAAGGGCAAGCAGATCATGAACGTCGCGCTGCCCGAGGAAACCCAGCTGCTCGTGCCCGTCAGCGGCGACCATGTTGCCGTCGTCGGCGAAAACCGCAAGTTGCTGGTCTTCCCGCTGGTGCAGGTGCCGGAAATGTCGCGCGGCAAGGGCGTGCGCCTGCAGCGTTACAAGGACGGCGGCATTTCCGACGTCCGCTGCTTCGCGATATCAGACGGCCTCGTCTGGGAAGACAGCGCCGGCCGCACCTTCACGAAGAACAAGGACGAGCTCGCCGAGTGGCTGGCCGATCGCGCCACCGCCGGCCGCACCGTGCCGAAGGGTTTTCCGCGCAGCGGCAAATTCGCCGGTTAAGCTTTTATGGCGCCGCGCGTCTTTTCAGACGCGCGGATGGCGTCGTAACACTTTGACTTGCTTGATAATTTTATCATCAAGCCGATTCCGATTTAAGAATAAAGCTATGCAGTAAATTCCGCGCTCGGCTCTTGGCGTGTGCGGGAACTCCTCTATTTCATTCCTGTTACCAAAAATAAGAGAAGGCCGGTTCCGAGGCTGGCGGAATGGCCGAAGTGCACGTGCGCTCAGGGAACGGCGCGCCTTTACCGGAGGAAAATCGATGTCAGCCAGCACCATCAAATTGCATGTCAGCCATACCTATAGAGCGCCGCCCGCCGTCGTCTACGACGCCTGGCTCAACCCCGAAATCGCCCGCCGTTTCCTGTTTGCGACCGATGACGGCCATGTCATCCGCGCCGAAATCGATCCGCATGTCGGCGGCCGTTTCCTCGTCGTCGACCGTCGCCCAACCGGCGACGCCTTCCATCAGGGTGTTTTCCTGGAGTTGAAGCGGCCTCGGCACATGGCCTTCAGCTTTTCCGTCGAGGACCACGACCACAATTGCGACCGTGTCGAAATCGACATCGAACCTCTCGGCGGCGGCAGTCGTCTGACGCTGACCCACGAAATGTGCGCCGAATGGGCCGAACACGAGGAAAAGACCCGGCAAGGCTGGGCTCATGTGATTGAAGGGCTCGCCAGGGAGCTGGAACAGCAGCAACTGAAGGCGACCGGTTGAGCGGTACGGAATAATCACGCGGGAAACGCGTTGCGCCCTTCGACGAATGGGCGGTAGCGAGCAAGGCCGAAAAGATATGCGGCGACCACCTAAAGTGCGGCGAGCGAATCTAAAAGATCGCGACGCGCTTTAGCTTGCCATTTGCCTAATGCTTTTTCTCCGCACCATCCATGCGGAATGCGCTGCGATCGCCGCCACCAGGATGCCGCCGCCGACGAGTGTCATCGTCGCCGGCGTTTCCGCAAGGATCAGCCAGACCCAGATCGGTGCAAGCACGGTTTCGAGCAGATAGAACATGCCGACTTCAGGGCCGGAGAGGTAACGCGGGCCGGTCGCCAGGCACCAGAAGGCGAGCGGCATCATGACCGCGCCGTTGAGGACGATCCAGGCGGGATGTGCGATCGAAAAACCGCCTGCCGGCATGAGGGCGATCAAACCGACCGTCGCCGGCAATACCGTCGAAAGCAGCGAGACGAAGCCCATTTCACGGCCGGAGGCGCGGCTGATGGTGATGGCGGCGGCGATGACGAAGGCGGTCAGCAACGCCATGGCGTCGCCGAAGAGATGTCCGCCCGAAAGCCCGTCGCGCACGATCAGGCCAACGCCGAAGATCATCGCCGCCATGGCGATCAGCGTTGCTGCCGCCGGCCGCTCCTTAAGGAAAATCCAGGAAAGCAGGGCGGCGAACATCGGATTGAAGGCGACGATGAAAACCACATTGGCGGTCGAGGTGTTGAAGACGGCGAGAAGAAAGATCACCGTCGTCAGGCCGTAGAGGACGCCGGTGATGAGCCCCGGCCAGCCCGGCACGAGCAGCGGCCAGCGCCCTTTGGCGATCCGCAGCACTGTGGCAACCAGCAGCGTCACGACGAGGGTCGCGATGCTTCTTGCTGCAAGGATCGACCACAACTCGCCATCGGCGAGCCTCGTGAGCGGGATATCCACGGAAAGCGCCAGCCCGCCGATCGCCGTCAGCAGCAGACCCTTCCGATGGTCGGAAAGAGCGGTGGGAAACATTCAGTCGTGGGTGCTCTCGGGCATGGATGCGGGATCGAAACGTTCCCAGCCGCGCGGAGTCAGATGTTCCTGCGGCTGGAAGCGTGTCTTGTAATCCATCTTCCGCGACCCTTGTACCCAGTAGCCCAGATAGACATGCGGCAGGCCGAGCGCTTTCGTGCGCCGGACGTGGTCGAGAATCATGAAGGTGCCGAGCGAGCGCCGGTCGAGCGCCGGATTGAAATAGGAATAGACCATCGACAGCCCGTCGCTCATCGTGTCGGTCAGCGCCGCGGCAAGCAGCTCGCCCTTCGGCCGCTGCTCCAGTCCGGAGCCTTCCTCGCGCCGGCGATATTCGATGATTCTCGTGTTCACATGCGTGTCTTCCACCATGATCGCATAGTCGAGCACGGTCATGTCGGACATGCCGCCCTGCTGGTGGCGAAAATCGAGATAACGTCGGAAGAGCGAATATTGCTCGCTGGAAGGCTGGGCTGCGAATTCGGTGGCGATGACATCGGAGTTGGCGGCAAGCACCCGCTTCATCGATTTCGTCGGCTCGAATTCCTGGGCGAGAATTCGTACCGAAACGCAGGCGCGACAGGATTCGCAGGCTGGGCGATAGGCGATGTTCTGTGAACGGCGGAAGCCGCCCTGCGTCAGGATATCGTTCATCTCGGCGGCGCGCGGGCCGACCAGATGGGTGAAAACCTTACGCTCCATCTCATGCGGCAGATACGGACACGTAGCCGGAGCCGTCAGATAAAACTGCGGGGATGGCGTTGTCTGCGTATTCATTTGTCGCGGAAGTTTCCTTGTCGAGACAGTGCCGTTTTCTGACAGCATGACCTAAGAATAAAAAACGTCAACAGCGGGACGGTTTTCGCCCTTCATTTCAGTCAGCTAATTTTAAATATGGAGCGTCGCGGGCGCCCGGCAAAGGGAAGGCGGAGACTTTTTCGTCTCCGCCGCGAAGTCTCGGCCGAAGTTTCAGGCAGTGCGTATCGTCGCCGTGCCGACCAGCAGGTCGTGGATGAGGCGGCTGCGCTCGATAAACAGGCCGGCAAGCAGGATGAGCGGCGTCAGAACCGAGTTGAGGATCCAGAAGAGCGCCAGATGGACGATCGCCGTCAGGAAATCCATCGGCCGCCCGTCGATGCGCACGATCGCGATCCCCATTGCGCGCATGCCGAGCGAGGCCTGGCTCGGTCCGCCCACCGTCAGGCCGAAGTAAATGCCGGCGACGATGACGAAGAGGGCAGGGTAGAGAAAGAAGCCGAGCCCGAGCGTAACGATCGACAGGAAAAACAGCACGATCCCCGCGGGAATGCAGAGCAGCGCCACGATGACATAGTCGAGAATGAAAGCGAAGACGCGGCGGCTCAACACGCCGCTGTAGGCGCGCCAGTCCTCCGGTGCGGCATAGAGCGGATTGGGGTTGTAGCTCATCTCAATCTCCTGCGGAAAAACGATGCCGCTGATATGGTATCGGCAAGGCAAAATGCAATAATCTGTCCCTAACTCAGCGTTTCGCGAGAATTCTCGCCACTTCGACCGCGAAATAAGTGAGGATGCCGTCGCATCCGGCCCGCTTGAACGACAGCAGCGTTTCGAGCATCGCCCGCTCGCCGTCGATCCAGCCGTTCATTGCAGCCGCCTTGATCTGCGTGTATTCGCCGGAAACCTGGTAGGCGAAGGTCGGCAGGCCGAAAGCCTCCTTCATGCGCCAGCAGATGTCGAGATAGGGCAGGCCGGGCTTGACCATCAGCATGTCGGCGCCTTCCTCGACGTCGAGGGCGGCGTCGCGGATCGCCTCGGTGCCGTTGGCCGGGTCGATATAATAGGTCTTCTTGTCGCCTTTCAGCAGTCCGCCGGTCGAGATCGCCTCGCGATAGGGACCGTAGAAGGCGGAGGCGAACTTCGTCGCATAGCTCATGATGCCGACGTTCTGGTGGCCGGCCGCATCGAGCGCCATGCGGATCGCGCCGATGCGTCCGTCCATCATCTCCGATGGCGCGATGATGTCGGCGCCGGCATCGGCCTGCATCACGGCGGCGCGCGCCACCTGATCGACCGTCTCGTCGTTGACGATCTCGCCGCCCCTGAGGATGCCGTCATGGCCGTGGCTGGTGAAGGGATCGAGTGCGACGTCGGTGATGACGCCGATATTGGGCACCGCCTTCTTGATCGCCGCCGTCGCCTGGTTGATCAGGTTGTTGGCTTCGAGACTGTTGGAACCAGTCTCGTCGCGCAGCTCCATCTCGATATTCGGAAAGGTGGCGAGTGCGGGAATGCCGAGGCCGGCCGCTTCCCGCGCGGCTTCGACTGCTTTATCGATGCTCATGCGATTGACGCCGGGCATGGCCGCGATCGGATCGACGATGCCGGAGCCCGGCACGATGAAGATTGGCCAGATCAGGTCATCGACCGTCAGCCGGTTCTCCTGAACCAGGCGGCGTGTCCAATCCGCCTTGCGGTTGCGCCGCATGCGGCGATGACCGGTGATGTCGTCGACGAGATGCGTCTTGTCCTGCATGATATCTATCCCTGGCCCATTCCATTTATCGGAGCGCTCATTATCATGGCGCCTGGAAAATCCAAACCGGACGATTGGCCGCGGCGGAAAAACCCTGGCGCATAACCCCGAAATTGGAATCGATTTTCGGCGAGGATTATGCGCAAACAAATGGTAGAGCGTCCTTAGCGCGTCGTGTCGGACGCGCAGGCGTTTTGTGAAGATGTAACCCCGGACCGATGTTTGCGCTATGGAAACCGATTCCCCGACGATACCGAAACGCACACTGGCGGATCTCCTTTTCATCCTCTTCCTGAGGCTGGTGGCCGTATCCTGCTTCTGGTTCGGGCTGCAATATTGGGCGATGCTCGTCGGCTATTCGCTGGTCGGCGCCGGCCGCTTCGATCTTTTGAGCCTGCCATGGAAGGTGGCGAGCACCAGTCTAGCGGTGCTTTTTCCCGTCGCTTCCCTCGGTCTCTGGCTCACCGTCTCCTGGGGACCTGTCATCTGGGTGCTGGCCGCCGGCGGTCAGATCCTCATGTATGGCCTGCTGCCTGATATTTTCGGCCCCAACAAGCTGATCATCCTGCTGCATGTCATGGTGGCTGCCGTCTACTGGATTTTCCGCCTGCTGCTTTGGCTCGAAAAGCGCCGGCATCGCCGCCAGGTAAGTGTTGATTTACCCTGAGACAACGTGGGGTTTCCGGTAAGGCTCCATTAAGCCTGCGGTTTAAGTCGAATTTTATATGTATTCGATAGGGTCTCACTCAAGGCGGGAAGAAAACACACCGCCAACCAAACAGTGAGGCAGTCAACATGAATACGAAAATCAAGCCGCAGGCGGTATCGAACTTCCGTGACCAGCAGGATCAGGGCATCCGTGATCTTTACATGGAATCCCTTCATCTCGTTGAACGTCTTCATCGCCGTCTTCTCGACGTCATCAAGGACGAGTTCGACCGTCAGGGTCGCAGCGACGTCAACGCCATCCAGGCGCTGCTCCTTTTCAACATCGGCAATTCCGAGCTGACCGCCGGCGAGCTGCGCTCGCGTGGCTACTATCTCGGCTCCAACGTCTCCTACAACGTCAAGAAGCTGGTCGATCTCGGTTTCATCAACCACCAGCGCTCGCGCATCGACCGCCGCTCGGTCCGCATCAGCCTGACCGAAACCGGCCAGGACATCGCCGAAACGGTCGCCAAACTCTACGAACGCCACATCGCTTCGATCGACAAGGTCGGCGGTATCGGCACCGACGAGTTCACCCAGATGAACAAGCTGCTGCAGCGTCTGGACCGTTTCTGGAACGATCAAATCCTTTACCGCCTGTAACCTTCTAAGCCTTTTTCTAGAAGGATTATTAGGATGTCCTAACTGGCGCGACGAGGCGCAACGGTGCTTGAAAAGGCGTACCGTTGCGCCTGTTTGCGTGCCAGTTACGCGCCACCGATTTCGGCTCTTCGATGGTGAGAGCACGGATAGCTTCGGCAGGCTCCAAGTCCAGAAGACAGTCAATTTCCCCGGATTTGGCGTGAATCTCCACATTGGCAGACGGAGGAATCACGGTGAATCCGGGTAGAAGTTGAAATCAACGATAGCGCAGAATCTGGCGTTGTAGTCTCGGCTCTATCACCCAGGTCTCTGCACGTCTGCGCCCGAGAGGGTAGAGCGGGTGGGGCCGAAGGCCGGGTGCTATTAACTCAGCAATAGTCGGGAATAGTCGTTGAGCACTTGATGGCAGGTGCCGACCTCAAGGTACACGGGCAAATGAATCTTGTACGCGAGTTTCAATGCCTTACGCAGCTCGGAATCGATATGCTCTCGGTTTGACAGAGATATGCCAAGCGCGCTGCCGACTACATTTTTTTCCTCTTTTGCTCCCCCGGCCTGGAGGAGCTTGATATTCATATCGCCAAAGGAAAATCCTAAAAAGACGATGTTTTTGGCCTCTGACAGCCTGTCCCGCATAAGAGCAAGGGTATCCTCTTCAGTCACTTGTTCAGTGAATGTCCTTATCTGCCGCGAGACCTCCAAAAGTCGCTCACTGCTGACGTTCAAACCAAAAGCAGTGGTTCCCGAGCGCTCTAAAAGGTAGCCAACCTTCCCGTAAGGATGAATGACTTCAAGCTTTGAACAAAGCTCCGCCGCGTCCGGGAGGGGCATACCCATGAACTGTGAGAATGCGTGTGTGAGGTAATGTTCGATGCACCGGTCGTAGTTGAAGGTTATGATCGAAATGTTGTCGAAGACAGATTCAAGGCTGCTCCTTTTGACGCCCTCGGTGAGCATTTTGAAGAACGTATTATGCCAGCTTGGAGTGCGTCCAAGGTTCCGGTAGCCGGTGTGGAGCCCGGTAAAATCAAAAGGCGTGTTTGGTTTGCTTGAAACGTCGGATGCTCCCTCCGCCTCCAAGATGCAGCGCGCGATTGCGAGCTTTCCAACCTGTACAATGCGCGCATCGTCGGAGTGCGTGTGTAGATAATTGTCGATGGACAAGGCCAGCGGCATCGAATGAGAAATGGCGCTTGCGGCGATATACCAAGGGCCAACGTTTCTATCGCCATTCGCAGAGGCAAGTTTGTGCAGGCATTCGTTAATTTGCTCGTCTAACGGTCGCGCACTATCGCGATTAGGGCCAGCAAGCTTTTCCGAGATTTTAATCGCCAACTTGTCACCAGTTGGAAGCCCCCCATAGCTTCCGCCCGCACCGACAACGAAAACAGTCTTTCGCTTGAACATCAACAGTCTCCGAATACAGGCAAACCTTTGAGTAGCATAAGTTTGATCGCAAAAGTTGCAGACCGGAGCTTAATCCACAAAAAAGCCCCGCACATTCGCGTGCAGGGCCAGTGAACCGCCGATCGCAGGGAGGAGCGGAGCGGGATTGGTCGGGGCGGTTAACGCCAGCCCCGGAAGGCGAGATGAAAGATCAACTCCTTTCGGTAATTGGTGGACAATTCCAACAGACCTTACGTGGACACCGCACTCGTTGCGGGCCGCGCAAGCATCTACCTGCCTGTTGACCGTCATGGGCCTTGGTCGCCGTGGTAGCCAAGTTGATCAGGCAAGTTGTTGGGCAACCGTGCCTCCATACGACGTGGGATTCACGCCTCTCAGTTCACCACATCAAAGGCTTTCCAGCCGATGCAGCGGCATTCAGAGATTTCGCATTTGTCGCAAGGGCGCTTGACGTCCTTGGCGCGATTGGCCGTCATTCGTGGCGGCATGTCAGGTAATTCAAACTGCTCCTCGATATCCTCCCGATGATGGTTTGGGTTAACGCTCATGATGTTGCTGCGTGTTGGATGCACCTGAATCATGAGACGGTTGCATGAATCCGTCAAAGTATACTTGAGGCTGCAACAGGGAGCTTGGGGGAGGGACGGCGCATAGGTGAAGTCACCGCGATAATCGGCCATGGTGGCGCAAACTATGGAGGAGAAAACATTATGCGAAGTGTTCTGTTGCTGCTGTCGCTAGCGCTGAACGTCTGGATGGGCGTCGCCTTGGCACGGTTGGAGAACTACCACTACGCTTCGCAGCTGGGGATGTGTGCCGAATACCTCGATCCTAACCTCGCCATGCAGATCAAGCGCGACACGTGCTTGGAGAAGAAGGTGACGCGCACCAGCGCGCTGTGGCATATCTACTACGCCTTGAAAGACTAACGGCGGCGCCAGCACTTTATTCTTGAAACTCCGACGTCGCGATACTATGTCGTGGCTTCCAGCTTCACTGGCAGTATTGGGTTCGAATCCAATCGCTTTCTTAGTGTCTGTCCCTATCCTAATGCTCCTTTATTGGGGTGCCACGAAACTGACAGGAGACACAGACATGAAAACTCAAAACGTTGAAAATGCTAAGAAGACGACGAATACTGGGTTAGTACACATGACGAAATATAGCGCAGGGCTTTTCTTGATGACCGCTTTCGGACTTAGCACTAATTGGGCGAGTGGCTTAGCCCCCTTTCTGCATCGGCCAGCAGCCGCATAAAAAACCCGCTCCGGCGGGTTTTTTATTGCCGATCGTTTCCCGTTCTAGGCTCTGGATTGCTTGAGATGTGGTCGTTGACAGCCGAGTGTACCGCGTACATGGCAAAATCTTTTCCGTAGTCCGTTAGCGTATAAACCTTTGTGAGCCCGTTCTTCGCTGCATGCCGGGAGACTTCTAGGAGTTTGTGGGCGGCGAACTCTGCCGACAGACTTTCGACCGCGGCATAAGCGTTTTCCGTCTGCGGGTAATGCTCGGCCAGTCGCTGTTGGATCTCCCAGTTCTCTGCGCCGCGAGAGAGAAGATTGTTGAGGTTCAGGAATACCTCCAGCAAGTCTGGAATATCGTCCTCGACGTCAAAGCCATCTATGAACGAGCCAACTGTCGTCATTCGCATCTGGCTAATGCGATATTTTACATCGACTGGAACCGTCAGTTCAGCAGAGGCGTGCAGTTTGTCGACTTCAGCCTGGAGCTGCCTCTTTTCTTCTGATAGCGCCGCTAATTCATTCAAAACATTTGAGCTCGGCACCGAATCTGAGCGGACCCAGCCCACGCGCGGTTTCAACTGGATTAGTTCGGTTAGTGACAAAACAACGGCACCCGACAGGTCCCCGGCCGATGTCCAGAAGCTCACCATCTTCTTTTTGCAAAGTTCCCTGAAAGTCTCGACCTTCGCAGCCTTTGAGTGCTCAACTTTATGATTGGGCCAAGAGCGGCGTGCATCTGCCTTCAGGAGGAACGCCGCCACCGGCACGCCTTGCTCCACCGCGTATTCGTATTCCATCTGGGTATAGCTTTTGCCGTCTTTCTCGGCTCCGTATCGCTCAGCCACGATGACTATGTAGTAATCGGCCTTGTCGATGCGACGCTTGATATTCGTCCACTGATCTTCGTCGCTGGCATTGAAAGCTTCCATGCCGACCGGAATATGTCCCATAGCTAGGACCGCAGCGATAACCGCCCGACGTTCCTCCTGAAGATCTTCAAAGGTTGAGCTGACGAATACCTGATACTTCACGTCCATTGTGATTTCCAATCGAGCGCCACTAACAGTCAGCATATCCTGCGCAGACACCGGGGATAACTTTTAGTTGCCGAAATCCACAACCTGATTGAGTGTGGAGGCAAGGGAGCAGTTCCTATGCGCTGCTCCCCTCCTGGTGACAACGTCGTGAGTTTCTCGATAGCCGAACGCTGATGCTGCTTGTCGCTTGATTTTGCCGTTCGCGCCCGCGTGGCATCTTTGCAACGCATGGCTGACAAGCGCAAAGGCCTGTATTCAAGCCGTTTTTTAGCCGTTATTAACCGGCACGGTTTACCCCGTCGTATGGTTCGTTGCATCGCGTTCCCGGCAACCGGCAGTTCGTCTACCGACCCGGCAACACGAATTGGCCATATTGGTGTGGCAGCGGAAGGCTTAACAACCGGCGCTTTCAATGGACCAGGAATGTCCAGGCTTTCCTATCGCAAGCTTGTGATGGGACGCGCGGAATTTCCTGACGTGCCGGAAGAACGAATGGATGGGATCTGCGTTGAAAGCGCAGTGATATCGCAAAGGGCCGCACCTCCTTGATAGCGGCATTGAGTGGTTGGGACGAATGTCGAAGAAAAACGGAATTGAAGCTCTCTCGCGCCGCGCTTTCCTTGCGTCCGCGGCAACGGTTGGGGCCAGCGCGATCGCCGCGCCGGCCTTTGCGCAGTCGGCGCTCGATACGCTGATCAACGCGCCGCGCCGCGGCAACTGGGACGACCAGTTCGACGCCAAGGCGGCTTCGCGCACGGCAACCGCCGTCCTTTCCAACACGCCGATCCTTGGCCCCCAGTCGGTCGCAAGCGCACAGCAGGCGATCATGCAGTATCAGCAGATCGCGGCTGCCGGCGGCTGGCCGCAGGTCAATCCCGGTGACCAGCGCCTGCAGCTCGGCGTTTCCGATCCTTCTGTCCAGGCGCTCCGCCAGCGCCTTGCGATTACCGGCGACCTGCCGCGCGAGGCCGGCATGTCGAGCGCCTTCGATTCCTATGTCGACGGTGCCGTCAAGCGCTTCCAGGCGCGTCACGGCCTGCCGGCCGATGGCGTTCTCGGCGAATTCACGCTGAAGGCGATGAACATCCCTGCCGATGTGCGCCTGCAGCAGTTGAACACCAATCTGATCCGCCTGCAGACTTTCCCGGAAGATCTGGGCCGCCGCCACCTGATGGTCAACATTCCGGCCGCCTATGTGGAAGCCGTTGAAGACGGCAGCGTTGCGACGCGCCACACCGCGGTTGTCGGCCGTCTGAGCCGCCCGACGCATCTCGTCAACTCGAAGATCTACGAAGTCATTCTGAATCCGTACTGGACCGCGCCGCGCTCGATCGTCGAAAAGGACATCATGCCGCTGATGCGCAAGGATCCGACCTATCTCGAAAAGAACGCGATCCGCCTGATCGACGGCAAGGGCAACGAAGTCGCCCCGGAGACCGTCGACTGGAACGGCGAGGCACCGAACCTGATGTTCCGTCAGGACCCGGGCAAGATCAACGCCATGGCGTCGACGAAGATCAATTTCTACAACAAGAACGGCGAGTACATGCACGACACGCCGCAGCAGGGCCTGTTCAACAAGCTCATGCGCTTTGAGTCGTCGGGCTGCGTGCGCGTCCAGAACGTGCGCGACCTGTCGACCTGGCTGCTGCGCGAAACTCCCGGCTGGAACCGCCAGCAGATGGAGCAGGTAATCGCGAGCGGCACCAACACGCCGATCAAGCTCGCGACCGAAGTCCCTGTTTATTTCGTCTATATCTCGGCCTGGGGCATGCCCGACGGCGTCGTCCAGTTCCGCGACGACATCTACCAGATGGACGGCAATGCCGAACTTGCGCTCGATACCACGGCTGGCATGGAGCAGCCGGTCCAGTAAGCGACCGCCTCTGTACCGTGATTTTTGAACCGCGCCTCTCGGGCGCGGTTTTTTATGGCTGGGAGGGCGCTCCATAACAGGGTTCCCCGGCATCGACATAGCGTGGTAGCAAAATGCGACGAGCGCGCGCTTTGCCCAGCAAATGTCGTTCTTCGTATTGCTCTCGCCCCGGCGGAAGGCTAATACCTCAGCGCATTCCAGTTGAGGAGCCCGCCCATGACCAATGCTTCCACCGAATCCTTCTTCAATCGCTCGCTTGCGGACGTCGATCCGGACATTTTCAGCGCGATCGGAAAGGAGCTCGGTCGCCAACGGCACGAGATCGAACTGATCGCTTCTGAGAACATCGTCTCCCGCGCCGTGTTGGAAGCCCAGGGCTCCATCATGACCAACAAATATGCCGAGGGTTATCCCGGCAAGCGTTATTACGGCGGCTGCCAGTTCGTCGATATCGCCGAGGAACTGGCGATCGAGCGCGCCAAGAAGCTGTTCGGCGTCAATTTCGCCAACGTCCAGCCGAATTCCGGTTCGCAGATGAACCAGGCGGTGTTCCTGGCGCTCCTGCAGCCCGGCGACACTTTCATGGGTCTCGACCTGAATTCGGGCGGCCATCTCACGCATGGTTCGCCGGTCAACATGTCCGGCAAGTGGTTCAACGTCGTTTCCTACGGCGTGCGCGAAGGCGATAACCTGCTCGACATGGATGAGGTCGCCCGCAAGGCCGAAGAAACCAAGCCGAAGCTCATCATCGCCGGCGGCACTGCCTATTCCCGCATCTGGGACTGGAAGCGCTTCCGCGAGATCGCCGACAGCGTCGGCGCCTATCTGATGGTCGACATGGCCCATATTGCCGGCCTCGTCGCCGGTGGCGTTCATCCGTCGCCGTTCCCGCATTGCCATGTCGCGACGACGACGACCCACAAGTCGCTGCGCGGCCCGCGCGGCGGCGTCATCCTCACCAATGACGAGGATCTGGCGAAGAAATTCAATTCGGCCGTTTTCCCCGGCCTGCAGGGTGGTCCGCTGATGCACATCATCGCCGCCAAGGCCGTTGCCTTCGGCGAGGCACTGCAGCCGGAATTCAAGGATTATGCCGCTCAGGTCGTCAAGAATGCCAAGGCGCTCGCTGAAACGCTGATATCAGGCGGCCTCGACGTCGTCTCCGGCGGCACCGACAACCATCTGATGCTGGTCGACCTGCGCAAGAAGAACGCCACCGGCAAGCGCGCCGAGGCAGCGCTCGGCCGTGCCTACGTCACCTGCAACAAGAATGGCATTCCCTTCGATCCGGAAAAGCCCTTCGTCACCTCGGGTGTGCGCCTGGGCGCACCGGCCGGCACCACCCGTGGCTTCAAGGAAGCGGAATTCCGCGAAATCGGCAATCTCATTGTCGAGGTTCTCGACGGCCTGAAGGTCGCCAATTCCGATGAAGGCAATGCCGCCGTCGAAGCCGCCGTGCGCGGCAAGGTGGTCAATCTCACCGACCGCTTCCCCATGTATGGCTACATGGGATAAGGAGTAGGGATGCGCTGCCCCTATTGCGGTTCGGAAGATACTCAGGTCAAGGATTCGCGCCCGGCGGAGGACAACACCTCCATCCGCCGGCGGCGCATCTGTCCGGATTGCGGCGGTCGCTTCACCACCTTCGAGCGCGTGCAGCTGCGCGAGCTGATGGTCATCAAGAAGACCGGCCGCAAGGTGCCATTCGACCGCGACAAGCTGGTGCGCTCTTTCGAGGTGGCGCTACGCAAGCGCCCGGTCGAGCGGGATCGCATCGAGCGCGCCGTCTCCGGCATCGTCCGCCGGCTTGAAAGCTCCGGCGAAACCGAGATCTCTTCCGAGCAGATCGGCCTGCAGGTGCTGGAGGCGATGAAGAGCCTCGATGATGTCGGCTTCGTGCGCTACGCCTCGGTCTATCGGGATTTCTCGCTTGCCGAGGATTTCGAGAAGGTCATTTCGGAAATCAACGCCAAGATTGCCCGCGACCCGCTGGACAGGTGAGCCATGAGCATCACGCCGCATGACGAACGTTTCATGGCGGCGGCGATCCGCCTGTCGCGCTGGCATCTCGGCCGCACCGCTACCAACCCCTCCGTCGGATGCGTGATCGTCAGGGATGGCGTCATCGTCGGCCGGGCGGTGACGGCGCTCGGGGGCCGCCCGCATGCCGAGACGCAGGCGCTGGCTGAAGCCGGCGCGCTCGCCCGCGGCGCCACCGCCTATGTGACGCTCGAACCTTGCTCGCATCACGGCAAGACGCCGCCCTGTTCCGAGGCGCTGATCGCCTCTGGCGTTGGCCGCGTCGTCATCAGCGTCACCGATCCAGATCCGCGTGTCTCGGGCCGCGGCATCGCCATGCTGCGTGAAGCCGGCATACAGGTGGATGCCGGTGTTCTGGAGGAAGAGGGCCGGCGTTCGCTTGCCGCCTATCTCACCCGCCAGACGAAGAACCGGCCCTATGTGACTCTCAAGCTTGCCGTTTCCGCCGACGGCATGGTCGGCCGTCAGGGGGAGGGACAGGTGGCAATCACCGGCCCGCTCGCCCGCGCGCAGGTGCATGCGCTGCGCGCCGAAACCGATGCGATCCTCGTCGGCATCGGCACGGCGATTGCGGACGATCCGCTGCTGACGGTGCGAACACCAGGTCTCGAAGCCCAGTCCCCGATCCGCATCGTTCTCGATCCCACCCTGGCATTGCCGCTGACCAGCAAGCTCGCCCTGACGGCGCGGGACGTGCCTGTCATCGTGGTGGCGAGTGAGGAAGTGTGGCCTTTGTCGGCGGATGCGGAGGGGCTACCCCCCTCTATCCTGCCGGACACCTCCCCACCTGTGGGGGGTCCGAAGGACGGGTCGAGACCTGTGGCTCGGCCCCGGTACTCCGGCAGGGCAGAGGGGGGTACCCCATCCACAGACGCTACCGACATGGACTCGCGCCGCGCCGCACTCGAAGCCGCCGGCGTCGAGATCGTCTATTGCAATCCTTACCATCCGGAAATCCTGCTGCCGGCACTCGCAACACGCGGTATTTCCTCGCTTCTGGTTGAGGGCGGCGCAAAGACGGCGCGGCTTTTCCTCGAGGCTGGCCTCGTCGACCGTATCCAGCTTTATCAGGCGCCTGTCGTTATCGGCCAGCGCGGTATTGAATCGCCGCTTGATGCAACCGACATACCATCGGGTTTTGCCCATAGGGGCACGCGGATGTTCGGCGAAGATCGCCTGGACGAATATGAAAGAGGGTTTTGATGTTCACCGGAATAGTCACCGATGTCGGCACGGTCGAATCCGTTTCCCCGTTGAAGGAAGGCATCCGCTTGCGGGTCGCGACCGCCTATGATCCCGCGACCATCGACATGGGCGCCTCGATCTCGCATGCCGGCATCTGCCTGACCGTCACCGCCCTGCCGGCCGAAGGCAGCAACGGCCGCTGGTACGAGGTCGAGGCCTGGGAGGAGGCGCTCCGGCTGACGACGATCAGCACCTGGCGGGAAGGCAGCCGCATCAATCTCGAACGGTCGCTGAAGATCGGCGACGAGCTCGGCGGCCATATCGTTTCCGGCCATGTCGACGGCAAGGCGGAAATCCTCTCGGTGACATCGGAGGGTGACGCCACGCGCTACCGCCTGCGCGCGCCCGAACACCTCGCAAAATTCGTCGCCCCCAAGGGTTCGATCGCACTCGACGGCACCTCGCTGACGGTCAATGCGGTCGACGGCACGGATTTCGACGTGCTGCTCATCCGCCATACGCTCGAAGTCACCACATGGGGCGACCGCAAGGCCGGCGATTTCGTCAATTTCGAGGTCGACACCATGGCGCGTTACGCCGCCCGGCTGGCCGAATTCCCCAGCGCCTCAGCCTGAAATGTGCCCCTCACCCTAACCTGCCGGGGTCGAGCCACTCGTCTCGCCCTGTCCTTCGGACCCCCGTAAAAGCGGGGCGAGGGGACGTGCCATGCGAGACGCCGGCGAAGGACGGAGAGGTCGCCGCATATTCCCTTCGCCTGCGAGCGGAGAGAAGGTGCCGGCAGGCGGATGAGGGGCCGCTACCGCGAAAACTGAATAATCTCGCCATTGTATTGCGTCCGCGCCGTCTCGCGAAAACCGAGCTTGGCTGCCACCCGCAACGAAGCCTCATTCTCGGGGCTGATGATGCAGCTCATTGGTTTTCCTGGGAAATGCGCCTCCGCCCAGCCGATCAGGATTGCCAGCGCCTCGGTGGCATAACCGCGGCCGTGTGCTAAGGGCATCAGCGCCCAGCCGACTTCCATCGTCCCTTCGATCGACGGTTCCATCTCGCGGCGGGCTTCGAGGAAGCTCGCTTCGCCGATGAACCGGCCGCTCTCTTTTTCGATGATCGCCAGAAAGCCGAAGCCCATATGATGCCACATGCCGGCGAGGCGCAGCATGCGGCTCCAGCTCTGCTCGCGCGTCGATGGCACGCCGGTGATGAAGCGAACGACGTCCTCGTTTGCCCATAATGCCGCATGCGCCTCGAAATCGTCGAGGCGGTGAGGGCGCAGCGTCAGCCGCGCCGTTTCGAAGGTCGGAATGTCGGTCACATCAGGTCCTTATGGAAATCGCGCCCTCAGGCGCCGGGCTCGCCGTCCCAATAATCGAGATCACCTTCCGGCCGTCCGATGTGGCGGAAGCGCCCGGCTTTTGTGCCGTCCCTGTTGGTCTTGGCAAGGAACTTTCCGGAATCGGGATATTCGACGATCTCGGTCTTCGCCATCGTCGAGATGCCGAGATAGACAAGCGTCGTCGTGCCGGTGTTGATGATTTGGTGCGCCGTTTCCGGCCCGCCAGCCGGCGCGCCGAGCACGTCGCCCGCCCTGATCGGATGGCGCGCGTCGCCGAAGCGGTATTCGCCGGTGCCTGCGATTATATGGAAGAGTTCGTCTTCGACATGATGATTGTGGAAGGGACAGCCCGACTTGCCTGGCGGTACCTCGTTGTAGCTGACGCCGAGTCCGGCGAGGCCGAGAAGCGTGCCGAACGAGGTGTCGACGCTTTCATAGAACTCGCCCTGTTTCCAATGGTCGAGCTTGAGATCGGCGGTATTGATCACCGCCTTCGGTTCCATCGCCATGATGTTCTCCTGTTCCAGGAAGAGAAACTATCATCGCGCCGGAAAATTCAATGCCTATCTCGGAAATCCCCGGCATGGGCGGAGAGGAGACCGCCGCCCATGCTGTGAGCGGCCGCGCATGGAATGGAACACGCTAGGGACGCTCGATCACTTCAACCCACGCATACCCCCGAAGATCGATTCCGATCTCGGGGGTATGCGCTGGAGCGTCAGCGGACGTAGAAGGTCAAGCTTCCGTCGGCTGCCTGCTCGGCGTTGACGATGTTGCGGACGTCGACGCCTTCATTGTTGAGCCGGTGGGCCAGCGATCTGTTGGCGTCGATCGAGGCCTGGATGCCGCGAACGGCCTGACCGGAGCGTTCCGGCGCCGAGCGCGGACCGGTCGTTTCGTCGTCGAGATTGCGCCAGTTATGGACCTGCTCGACATTGAAATCATTGCCGTGGAAGGTCCGGAGTGTCTGTTCGATGCCCTGGGCCGTGTTCATTCCAAGGCTTTCGGCCCGGCTGACGCCGGCAAATGCGAGCGAGGAGAGGGCTGCGGCGAGGGTGATGGTGACAACGCGGTTCATGATGGTATCCTTTCATCTGCTTTGACGGTCGACTGTCGTTGCAGGGGATCGTCTGCGTCACGACATGGAATTGGCGTTGCCCTCTTCGCGATTCAATGGGTTAAGCCACTGAAAATCCATTAAGAATTGTTCATGAAAACCGCCTTCGAATTGCCGTTTTCAAGGCATCCGGGAAAGCTGATTTGAAAGGCTTGCCCAGCAGTGCAGGCAGGACGCGGCTATCCCCTTGCAGATATTTCTTCTTTGGCATTGGGGCATCGGGCGAAATTGCTTGCCATTCGGACGAAGGCATGTTTTGACCGCGGGCTGCCGAGTGGGAAATGTCCCGCCAACCGAAGGTGAACCATGCCGAGAGAGACCGCTCCCCATATTTTGATCGTTGAGGCCCGCTTCTACGACGACATGGCCGACGCCCTGCTCGAAGGCGCGACTTTCGCATTGCAAGAAGCCGGCGCCACCTTCGAGGTGGTCACCGTTCCCGGCGCACTGGAAATTCCGGCGGCGATTGCCATGTCGCTCGATGGAGACGACAATGGCGGCACGCATTATGACGGCTATGTCGCCCTCGGCATGGTCATTCGCGGCGAGACCTATCACTTCGATATCGTGTCGAACGAATCCTCGCGCGCCTTGATGGATCTTGCGGTCAGCGAGTCCCTTGCCATCGGCAACGGCATCCTGACCGTCGAAAACGATGAACAGGCATGGGCGCGCGCGCGCCGCTCGGATAAGGATAAGGGCGGATTTGCCGCTCGTGCAGCTCTGACGATGATCGAGCTGAAGCAGAAACTGGGTGCATAACGAATGAACGACGACAAGACGGAACGGCCGGTCAAGACTGCAAACCAGCGGGGCGCTGCCCGTCTTGCTGCCGTTCAGGCACTTTATCAAATGGATGTCGGCGGCACCGGCGTTCTGGAAATCGTCGCCGAATACGAGGCGCACCGTCTTGGCCAGGAACTCGACGGCGCGACCTATCTGAAGGCCGATGCCGCCTGGTTCCGTTCCATCGTCTCCGGCGTCGTGCGCGATCAGGTCCGCCTCGATCCGCTGATTGCCGCGGCACTGCAGGATGATTGGGCCTTGTCGCGCCTCGACAGCACCGTGCGCGCCATTCTGCGCGCCGGCGTCTTCGAGATCACCGACCGCAAGGACGTTCCCGTGGCGGTCATCGTCACCGAATATGTCGAGATCGCCCAGGCCTTCTTCGACGACGACGAGCCGAAGCTTGTCAACGCCGTGCTCGACCGCATCGCCAAGCAGGTCCGCGGCGAGGCGAAGAAATAACTCCTTAGCCGCCAAACAATCTCCCTGCGTCTTTCTTCGCACTGCAATGGTTTTCGCCCGTTGCGGTCTTGACGCAACGTGATCGACCACGCAATCTCCGCACCGCTTAGCTGTGGCATTTCTGTGGAGAGGAAGGCGATTCGGCGGCGTATCTGCCGGAGAAGGAGTGATCTCCGGCCTATGGGAGGAACGAGCGAAATGACCATTCTTTTATGCGTAATCGCATGCGGTCTGCTCTCGGTGGTCTATGCCGCCTGGGCAACCCGGTCGGTGCTTGCCGCCGATCAGGGCAATAGCCGCATGCAGGAGATCGCGGGTTACATCCGCGAAGGCGCTCAAGCCTATCTGACGCGCCAGTACAGAACCATTGCCCTTGTCGGCGTTGTTGTTTTCATCGCAGCCTGGCTGCTTCTTTCCGCCACGGCCGCCATCGGTTTCCTGATTGGCGCCGTACTATCAGGCGCTGCCGGTTTCATCGGCATGCATGTCTCCGTCCGCGCCAATGTGCGCACCGCCCAGGCAGCCTCCATCAGCCTTTCCGCTGGCCTCGACATCGCCTTCAAGTCGGGTGCGATCACCGGCATGCTGGTGGCCGGTCTGGCGCTGCTCGGCGTCTCCATCTACTACACTATTTTGACCATCGGGCTCGGCCATGAGAGCGGCTCGCGCGAAGTCATCGATGCGCTGGTGGCGCTCGGCTTCGGCGCTTCGCTGATCTCGATCTTCGCCCGTCTCGGTGGCGGTATCTTCACCAAGGGCGCCGACGTCGGCGGCGACCTCGTCGGCAAGGTGGAAGCCGGCATTCCCGAAGACGATCCGCGCAACCCGGCAACGATTGCCGATAATGTCGGCGACAATGTCGGCGACTGCGCCGGCATGGCCGCCGACCTCTTCGAGACCTATGCGGTCTCGGTCGTCGCCACCATGGTTCTCGCCGCCATCTTCTTTGCCGGCGCGCCGATCCTCCAGTCTGCGATGGTCTATCCGCTGGCGATCTGCGGTGCCTGCATCATCACCTCGATCATCGGCACCTTCTTCGTCAAGCTCGGTGCGAACGGCTCGATCATGGGCGCTCTTTACAAGGGCCTCATCGTCACCGGCCTGCTGTCGATCGTCGGTCTCGGCGCTGCCACCTCGCTGACCATCGGCTGGGGCTCGATCGGCTCCGTCGGCGGCGCCGATATCTCGGGCGCGCACCTCTTCTTCTGCGGCGTCATCGGCCTCGTCGTCACCGCGCTGATCGTGGTGATCACCGAATATTATACAGGCACCGGCAAGCGCCCGGTCGTTTCGATCGCCCAGGCCTCGGTCACCGGTCACGGCACCAACGTCATCCAGGGTCTGGCCGTCTCGCTGGAATCGACGGCACTGCCGGCGATTGTCATCGTCGGCGGCATTCTCGCCACCTACCAGCTCGGCGGCCTGTTCGGCACCGGCATTGCGGTCACGGCGATGCTGGGCATTGCCGGGATGATCGTCGCGCTCGACGCCTTCGGACCGGTGACGGACAATGCCGGCGGTATCGCCGAAATGTCGCATCTGCCGCCGGAGGTGCGCAAATCCACCGACGCGCTCGATGCTGTCGGCAATACGACCAAAGCCGTCACCAAGGGTTATGCCATCGGTTCCGCCGGTCTCGGCGCACTGGTTCTCTTCGCCGCCTACTCCTACGACCTCAAATATTTTGCGGCGAATGGCGACAAGTTCCCTTATTTCGCGGGCATAGGCGAAATTTCCTTCGATCTTTCCAACCCCTACGTCGTGGCGGGATTGATCTTCGGAGGTCTCGTTCCCTACCTCTTCGGCGGCATTGCCATGACCGCCGTCGGCCGTGCGGCCGGCGCGATCGTCGAGGAAGTCCGCCGTCAGTTCAAGGAAAAGCCCGGCATCATGCAGGGCACGGAAAAGCCGGATTACGGCAGGGCCGTCGACCTTCTGACCAAGGCCGCCATCCGCGAGATGATCGTGCCGTCGCTGCTGCCGGTGCTGGCGCCGATCGTCGTCTATTTCGGCGTGCTGCTCATCTCCGGCTCCAAGGCTTCCGCCTTTGCCGCGCTCGGCGCATCGCTGCTCGGCGTCATCATCAACGGCCTCTTCGTCGCCATCTCGATGACATCGGGCGGTGGCGCCTGGGACAATGCCAAGAAGAGCTTCGAGGACGGTTTCGTCGACAAGGACGGCGTGCGTCACATGAAGGGTTCGGATGCGCACAAGGCCTCCGTCACCGGCGATACGGTCGGCGATCCCTACAAGGATACCGCCGGCCCCGCCGTCAACCCGGCGATCAAGATCACCAATATCGTCGCACTTCTGCTGCTCGCCGTTCTTGCTGGCTAGACAGATCAGAGACCATTAAAAAACCCGCCGGAGCGATCCGGCGGGTTTTTCGTATGAGGTATGTCCGATCAGCGCAGGCTGCTTGGGTTCTGCGGCGTACCGCCCGCACCGCCGCCGAACAGGCTGCGGGCAGCACTCGCGGCGCTGCCGCCGGAGAGCATCTGCTGCAGGAAGGTGAGTTCCTTGCCGCCGGTCGGCGTGACGCGTCCGATCGTGTCGAACACCTTGCCGTCCTGCAGCGTATAGTTGGCACGGCGGCTGACGACGTTGTCCTTGTCGAAATAGATTGCCAGAACGCTCTGGTCGACGACCTTCAGCTTCTGGAAGGCGACGGCACGCGTGCGTCGCTGCGAGATATAATAGAAGACTTCGCCGTCGAAGGTCGCCGTCGTCGAGGGGGTGCCGAGCGACAGCAGCACCTGCTCGCGGCTTGAACCCTCCGGAACGAGGTTCAGCGACTGCTGGTCGGCGACATAACCGCCGTTGAGCACGGTGCTGGTTTGGCAGCCGGAAAGAGCTGATGTGGAGGCGATTATGAAGGCAATGGCCGCACTGCTGAAGAATTTCATGTCAGACTTGAAATACCGTTTCTTCAACGACATCTACTCCCTTGAGTGTCGATAGCAGCCATTTTGGGCCTTGCACGCTTTCCTCCTGCAAAACCATTGTGGCCATTCCGAGTCGAATGTCCCGAATTCGCTTCGTAGACGCATTGAAGGCATTGTCCCGAAACTGGCCACGATCAGCATTGCAATTCGCGCCTGCTTCGGTAAACCAGCTTTCGAAATCATGCAACAAGGCCAGACGCCAGCCGGCATGAAGAATGAGGCATTTCCGGAAAAAACAATGATCTTCGGGCTCTTCCGTAAGAAAAACAACAATCAGGCGATCGTCGACAGGCAATATGCGGCCTTGGCGGCGGCCGCGCGCATGCCGGAACTCTACGAGCAGCTCAATGTGCCCGATACGGTCATGGGCCGTTTCGAGATGCTGTCGATCACCATGATTCTGTTTTTTCGCCGCACGCGCGCTTCCGCCACCAGCGGTCAGGAGATCGCCCAGGAGATCGTCGACGCCTTCTTCCAGGATATCGACTATTCGATCCGCGAGCTCGGCATCGGCGACAACAGCGTGCCGAAGCGCATGAAGAAGCTTGCCGGCATGTTTTACGGCCGGCTCGAAGCCTATTCGAAGGCGATGGACACCGGCGATGCCGAAGCCCTGGCTCTTGCTCTTCAACGCAATATCTACCCCGAAACCGAAGCGCCGGCCGATATGTCCGGCCTCGCCGGATGGATGATCACCGCGGAAGCGCATCTGTCCGCTCTAGCCGAAGAGGTGATCGCCACCGGCTCGGCAACGCTTCCGCCGGTCGCCAGCCCACCGGTTGCCTGAAGGAGGAAACGATGAAGAATGATCGGGACGATGTTCCCTTCTCCTATCATGTCAAGGTCGGCCATATTTCGGCCAACCCCGTCGAGGTCCATGTCGAGGCCGACGCCAGCGAACTCACGGCGCTTGCCAAGACCTGGAACGTCGTTTCCGTCGACGATCTCAGCGCCGATCTGCAGATTGCCCGCTGGAAGCGCGACGGCGTGCGCATCAAGGGCCGCGTGCAGGCGAAGATCGTCCAGTCCTGCGTCGTGACGCTGGAACCGGTCGAATCCGCCATCGATGAGAGCTTCGAGCAGATCTTCGTGCCGGAGGGCTCCAAGCTTGCGCGCCAGCCCGGCAGCGACGCCGGCGAGATGCTGCTCGATCCCGACGGTCCCGATCTGCCCGAAACCTTTGTCGGCGATACGATCGATGCCGGCGAGGTGGTTGCAGAATTCGCCGCTTTGGCGATTGATCCCTATCCGCGCAAGGAGGGTATCGAATTCTCAGGTCATATCGAGGATAGCGGCGAGGACGATAAAAAACCCTCCGCTTTCGCGGTCCTCAAGGACTGGAAAAAGGACTGAAGCGTCTCGGGCATTTGACACAATTCAGTTGTAAGCGACGCCAAAACCGGTATTTTGGCCGAAATTTCGCCCCTCGGCGAAAAGAAGGATCAGGGACGCGTGATCAGAATATCTCTCGACCTCATGGGTGGCGACTTTGGTCCCCAGGTTGTCATCCCCGGCGCCGCCAAGGCGCTGGATCGGCATCCGGATATTTCCTTCGTTTTCTACGGTCTCAAGGAACAGTGCGATCCGGTTCTCGCCAAGTTTCCGAAACTCAAAGAAAAATCGCTCTTTCACGATTGCGAACTTGCCGTTGCTATGGATGAGAAGCCGAGCCAGGCGCTGCGCCGCGGCCGCTATATCTCCACCATGTGGCGTTCGATCGAGGCGGTGAAGACGGGGGAGGCCGATGTCGCGGTCTCAGCCGGCAATACCGGGGCGCTGATGGCGATGGCGAAGTTCTGTCTGCGCACCATGGCCAATATCGAGCGCCCGGCGATCGCTGCGATCTGGCCGACGCTGAAGGGTGAGAGCATCGTCCTGGACGTCGGTGCGACGATCGGCGCCGATGCGCAGCAGCTGATGGATTTCGCCCTGATGGGTGGCGCCATGGCGCGCGCGCTGTTCGAAGTCGAACGCCCGACGATCGGCCTTCTGAACGTCGGTGTCGAGGAGATGAAGGGCCAGGAGGAGGTCAAGGAAGCCGGCCGGCTGTTGCGCGAGGCCAATATCGATTCGCTCGAATATTCCGGCTTTGTCGAGGGCAACGACCTTGGCAAGGGCACGGTCGACGTGGTCGTCACCGAAGGATTCTCCGGCAACATCGCACTCAAGACCGCCGAGGGCACCGCCAAGCAGATCGGCGAATATCTGCGTGCCGCCATGTCGCGCACGCTGCTCGCCCGCATCGGCTACCTCTTTGCCAAAAGCGCCTTCGACATGCTTCGTGAGAAGCTCGATCCGAGCAAGGTCAATGGCGGCGTGTTTCTCGGCCTGAACGGTATCGTCATCAAGAGCCATGGCGGAGCGAATGCCGAAGGCATCGCAGCCGCCATCGAAGTCGGCTACGACATGGCCAAGAACGGCCTCAATCAGAAAATAGAAAACGATCTTAAGAAATATCATGCCAAACGGCTGCCCCCAATGGGCCCGGAAGCGGCATGAGCGATAGGGTTCAGTCAAATATGATCCGTTCAGTGGTTCGCGGGTTCGGAGCCGCACTTCCGAAGCGCGTGATGACCAATGGTGACATGGAGGCGATCGTCGACACATCCGACGAATGGATCGTCCAGCGCACCGGCATCCGCCAGCGTTATATCGCCGGTGATGACGAAACGACGGCGTCGCTCGGCGAGGCCGCCGCGCGTGCAGCCCTTGCCAATGGCGGTCTGACGCCCGCCGACATCGATCTCATCATCTGCGCCACCTCGACGCCGGACAACACCTTTCCGGCAACGTCGGTCAACATCCAGAACCGTCTCGGCATGAGCCACGGCTTCGCCTTCGACGTCCAGGCCGTCTGCACCGGTTTCGTCTATGCGGTCACCACAGCAGATGCCTATATCCGCGGCGGGCTTGCCAAGCGTGTTCTCGTCATCGGCGCCGAAACTTTTTCGCGCATTCTCGACTGGAACGACCGCACCACCTGCGTGCTTTTCGGCGATGGCGCCGGCGCGATCATACTCGAAGCGACCGAAGGCGAGGGCACCGTTGCCGACCGCGGCGTGCTGACCGCGCATCTGCGTTCCGACGGCTCGCATAAGGAAAAGCTGTATGTCGATGGCGGACCGTCGACGACCGGCACTGTCGGCAAGCTGCGCATGGAAGGCCGTGAGGTCTTCAAATATGCCGTCGGCATGATCACCGATGTCATTCAGGCGGCTTTCGATTCGACCGGCACCACTGCCGATGATCTCGACTGGCTGGTGCCGCACCAGGCCAATCGACGCATCATCGATGGTTCGGCGAAGAAGCTGAACATCGACGCGGCGAAAGTCGTCGTAACCGTCGACCTGCACGGCAACACGTCGGCCGCCTCGATCCCGCTCGCACTGGCGACCGCTGCCGGCGACGGCCGCATCAAGAAGGGCGACCTGGTGATGCTCGAAGCGATGGGCGGCGGCTTTACCTGGGGCGCCGTTCTGCTGCGCTGGTAGGCAGGAATCCTAAAAAACTGGCGGCGAACAAGAGCTTGACCGTAAGGCGCAAGACAAATACTCTTCGTGCGATTTCACAAAATAGTTTGTAGTGGGCGGGGAAACCATGACCGGAAAAACAGTGACGCGAGCAGACCTGGCGGAATCCGTTTTCCGAAAGGTCGGGCTTTCCCGGACCGAATCTGCCGAACTCGTCGAAACCGTCATCGACGAGATCTGCAATGCGATCGTGCGCGGTGAAACCGTCAAGCTTTCCTCCTTTGCCACTTTCCAGGTGCGCGACAAGAACGAGCGGATCGGCCGCAACCCGAAGACCGGCGAGGAGGTTCCGATTTCCCCGCGCCGTGTCATGACCTTCAAGGCGTCGAACGTGTTGAAGACGCGCATCCTCAAGGCGCATGTCGCTCGCAAGATCAAGCTGAAGCCGCAGAATCCGGCTCCCTGATCATCGGCTTCCCGTTTCTAAGCAGCGTTTTTTGCTTTCGCACTGTCCAACGTTGTGCGCAACGTCGAGACATGACTTGAATTGTCGACGCCAAACCGTTGAAATATGATGAGTCGCCGTTGGATCGAGCCGCGAGGTCGCGTAGCAGTATGACGTTGGACAAGAGCCCCGATGCCTTTCGCACCATCAGCGAAGTCGCAGACGATCTTGATCTGCCGCAGCATGTGCTGCGCTTCTGGGAAACGCGTTTTCCCCAGATAAAGCCGATGAAGCGCGGCGGCGGCCGTCGTTATTACCGGCCGGAGGACGTGGATCTCCTCAAGGGCATCCGGCATCTGCTCTATGATCACGGCTATACGATCAAGGGTGTGCAGAAGCTTCTGAAGACCAACGGCAACAAGTTCGTCATATCGGTCGGCCACGGCGATCTCGCCAGCGTCGAGGCGCTTGCCTCGGGCGTGCAGGATGCCGGTGCCGGCGAACCGCGCGTCGGCATGGCCGACGAAGATCAGATCGTCGGCCGCGCCAAGCCGCCGATCACCCGCCGATTCTTCAATTTCGTCGCTGGAGACGACGAGCAGGAAGTTTCGATCGGCAAGTCGAGCGTCGGCAAGGAAGACAGAGCGCTACTGCAGGAGGCGCTCTACGATCTCCTGGAATGCAAGCGCCTGCTCGACCAGGTGCGCTGAACCGCTTCAGGCTTCGGTCAGCCGCTTCATCGCCTGTTCGAGTTCGCTAAGCTGGAAGGGTTTTTGCAGCACGGGCAATGTGCTGGGGCTGCTGCCATCAGGCGCGGTGCCGTATCCCGTCGCGTAGAGATAGGGTTTGCCGCGTTCGTCGAGCAGCTTTGCGACCGGTAGTGAACTCTGCCCGGCCAGCGAGACGTCGAGTATGGCAGCGTCGAACTCCGTATCCCTGGCGGTTGCCAGCGCTCGCTCCAGATCGGGCGCGCTGGCGCAGACCCGGTAACCCAGATCGGCGAGCATGTCCTCGAGCAGCATGGCAATCAGCGCGTCGTCTTCGACGATGAATATGTCTTTCATGATCCGGTCCACCCATTGCCCCCTTGCTAGAGCGCCGTGCGTCCTTTCGGATGCACAAAGGACGCTCCGACACTTTAAACCTACGCATCGTGCTTTCCAAAAATCGATTCTGATTTTCGGAAAGCACGATGCGTAGGCATGATGGTTTATGTGGACCGCTTGCACGGCTCGTCAAGACGTCGTGCCCGGCAGTGTGAGAAACAGCATATTGCCGGTTGAAATTCGATGTGCAAAAGCTGGGATGCCGGCCGCGCAACGGCCACTTGCTGCATAATTCCTGAAATCCGAATCGATTTCGGGATAAAATTATGCAGAAATCCAAAGTGTTACAGCGTCTTTTGCGCGTCTGAAAAGACATGGCGGTGCTGTAAGAAGGGGTGTCGGATGGATTTGCTGAGTGCCACGGATTGGCTGCGTCACAGGCCGGGTTTTACCTACCCGCTTGCCGTTGCCTTCGTTGGTCTGACGTTTCTTTTGAGGCTTGCCGCCAGCGACTATCTCTCCGGCTTTCCCTTTCTGAGCTTCCTTCCGGCGATATTGCTCGCAAGTTTCATCGGCGGCGCCGGGCCGGGCCTTGTCGCGGCCATGCTTGCCGCTTTCATCGTCCAGCAATTTTTCGTCGAGCCGCACAATATTTTCTGGCCGGTCAGCGCCGGCCAATGGGTCGGTCTTTCCACTTATCTCATCAATGCCGCGATCATCGTCGGCCTGATGGAGATGATCATTATCGCCCATGAGCGGCAGAGCCGCCTTCGCAACGAGCTCAACAGCTTCAACACGCGCCTCGAAGAGACGGTGGTCCAGCGCACGGCCGAGCTCCGGCACGAGATGGAAGAGAATGCTGCCGCTCAGGCGCAGGTCCGCCAGTTGCAGAAGATGGAGACGATCGGACAGCTGACCGGCGGCGTCGCTCACGATTTCAACAACATGCTGGCGATCATCATCGGTAACCTCGATCTCGCCCAGCGGCGCCTGACCGGCAACGAGGATCCCCGGCTGCTGAATTCCATCCAGAACGCCAAAGACGGCGCGCAGAGGGCGGCCGTTCTGACCGCGCGCCTTCTCGCCTTCTCGCGCCAGCAGCCGCTCGCGCCTGAAGTGATCGACCTCAACAAGCTGGTCGGCGGCATGTCCGAGCTGCTACGGCGCACGCTCGGCGAGCAGATCCGGATCGAGACCGTGCTCGCCGGTGGCCTCTGGCCAAGCTTTGCCGATCTGAGCCAGCTCGAGAACGCTATTCTGAACCTGGCCGTCAACGCCCGTGATGCCATGCCGGGCGGCGGAAATCTGACGATCGAGACCGCCAATACCGAACTCGACGAGCGCTATTCGCGCATGCATTCGGAGGTGGAGGCCGGCCAGTATGTGATGATCAGCATCACCGATACCGGCACCGGCATGTCGCCGGAGGTGATCGAGCGCGCCTTCGACCCGTTCTACACGACCAAGGGACCCGGCAAGGGCACCGGTCTCGGCCTTAGCCAGGTTTACGGCTACATCAAGCAGAGCGGCGGCCACATCAAGATCTATTCGGAAATCGACAGGGGCACGACGGTGAAGATCTATCTTCCCCGTCATGTCGGCGCGACGGACGCCCGCTTGAGCGCCGCCGGCGCTCAGCCGCTTCCTCAGGGCAGCGTCAACGATACGATCCTGGTGGTGGAGGATGATGAGAACGTCCGCACCATGACCGCAGAAAGCCTGCATGAACTCGGTTACACCGTATTGCAGGCGGCAAGCGGTATGGAGGCGCTTTTGCTTCTGGAGGAGAATGCGGCAGTCGACCTGATCTTCACCGATATCGTCATGCCGCAGATGAGCGGACGCCAGCTTGCCGATGTCGTCCAGGAAAAATGGCCGGCGATCCGGATCCTCTACACGACGGGCTACACCCGCAATGCCATCGTCCACAATGGTGTGCTCGATCACGGCGTTTCCCTGCTCGCCAAGCCCTTCAGCCTGGAGCAGCTCGCCCACAAGATTCGTGAACTTCTGAATGTGCCGGTGAGGATGGAAGATGAGCGGACGTGAAGCCGCTAGATCATAATGCCGAAAAGTGTGTGCGGTTTTCGCACGACATCATGTTCTACTCCTTAATTTAGAACAGGATTTAGATTTTAGGCTGGCCGGGCCCAAAAAACATCCTGTTCTAGACGGCCGCACGTCCACAGTTAGATCAGATTATTCCAGGACCTGGATTATGCGGTGCGTCTTCGGCTCGACGATCACGCGCCGCTCGTTGACGACGGTGTAGCCGTAGCCGTCGACGTTGGGCACGGTATGCACTTCGACGGTATCGGGCAGTGTCGCGCCGACTGCGATATCGCCTTCATAGACGACGGACGGCGCGGTTTGCTCCATCACATAGGTGCGCACTTCGCCGGGCAATACCACGGAGCCGGTCGGTGCGGGATCGGTGACGATGACGGTGCTCTGCGCGAAGGCGGCGGAGCTGATGGTCAGCATGGCGGCCGCAGCCAGCATGATCTTGCGCATGGGATATTCTCCTTTTCCTACCCAGACATCAACGCAACGCCGGCCATGCGGCATAGTTCCCCACTGACTTTTGCCGGACGGAGACACGCGCAATGAGAGCGGTTGAGGTGTTGCGAAACTGGTTTGTGCATCATACGGTTGAGCTGTCCGAATAACGTCCAGTGTGATTCCCTCCGGTGATATCAGCGGCTCGTTCTTTTTTACTCTTCATTAACCATGCTGGCGGTTTATGTCGGATGAACGGCCGGGTGGTCGTTGATTCGAAGGTCCGTCGCGTTTCGGTTCGCGAATGGATATCTGAAAAGACGATTGCGGCGGCTCGAAACATGCGTTTGCGGAAGACGATATCGCTGATGGCCGTGGCAGGCGTGATGGCCGGCTGCACGTCGACCGGCGGTGTGCATCAGCCTTCCGGGCCGGAAACCGTGGCGCCTGAAAAGGCGCTGGTCCTGCCGCCGCCGGGCGGCCCGTCGATCGTCAGCGTCGTCGAGCGCAAGCGCGGCAACGGCGTCGAGCAGACGATCTCGCTGTTTACCTCATCCGCCGTGCCCGGTCAGAATTTCCTCAAGGTCCAGTTCCTCGGCGCTTCCGGCGCCAATCCCGGCACCGGCAATGCCGGCTTCAGCATGATCAACGAGAGCGGCATTACCCGCGAGGTGGCCCGCTCGGCCCCCGGTGTGCCGATGGCGACCTCGGCGACCTTCCTGCAAAACGCTTATGGGCCCTTCGGCTATGCCGCCGGCCGCAGCCGCGCAGGCGACACCTGCATCTATGCCTGGCAACAGATCCGGTCGAGTGCCGCCGCCAATACCCAGGCGCGCAATTTCGGCATGATCCAGCTGCGTCTGCGTCTCTGCGATGCGAGTGCTACCGAGCGTCAGCTGCTCGGCATTGTCTACGGCTACACCGTATCAGGCACGTTCGACGGCGAGATCTGGAATCCTTACGGCAATCCGCCGCCCGCCGATGGTGCGCTCGGGCGCAGCGGCGCGCCGATCTATCCCGACGAGGGCGGTTATCGCGCCAGTCCGATGCCGATCGGCTATGAGCCGGCGCCCGCGATTGTCAGCCGGCCGCGGGCAACGCCTCTTCGCAAGACCCCGACCTCGCAACCGGCTCAAGGCGCAGCACCTATGCCCGCGCCCATTGGCCCGCGCGTGCCGCTGCCGGGCGAGGCGCCACAGACGAGCGCAAAGCCGGATGCCGCGCCTGCGCCGAACCAACAATCGGCAAGGGCGATCGGCGTCACCGTGCCTTCGCCGGACTGTATAGGCGACGCGGCCATGACGGCCGCCTGCCGGAAATAGTGAGCATGCCAGGGGCGCCGGAAGGCGCCCTGGTTGAGCAACTTCGAAGGAACGACGATGCGCAAAGCCCGCAGTGTCATCATATGGGCCGTGGTTTCGCTCTGCCTGATCGTGCTGATCACGCTGCCGGTCAACCTGCAGACCCAGCTCATCACCAGCATCACCGTGGTAACCGTCATGGCGGTGATCAAGGTCTTGAAGGGCGAGGGGACGTGGCGCCTCGTGGCGCTTGCCTTCGGCACTTCGATCGTGCTGCGTTATGTCTATTGGCGCACCACCAATACGCTGCCGCCTATGAACCAGCCTGAGAATTTCATTCCCGGCCTGCTGCTCTATCTCGCCGAAATGTATAGCGTCGCGATGCTGGCGCTCAGCCTTTTCATCGTCGCCACACCGCTGCCGCCGCGCCCCTCGCGTGCCGCCAATCCCGGGCGTCTGCCGCATGTCGATGTCTTCGTACCGTCCTATAACGAGGATGCCGGGCTTCTCGGAAACACGCTCGCCGCCGCCAAGGCCATGGATTATCCGGCCGAGAAGCTGCATGTCTGGCTGCTCGACGACGGCGGCACCTTGCAGAAGCGCAATTCCGGCAAGCTGCTCGAAGCCCAGGCGGCTGCCGCCCGCCATATCGAGCTGAAGCAACTCTGTCAGGATCTCGACGTCAGCTACCTCACGCGCGACCGCAACGAGCACGCCAAGGCCGGCAATCTCAACAACGGCATGAAACATTCGACCGGCGAACTCATCGCCGTCTTCGATGCCGACCACGCGCCGGCTCGCGATTTCCTGCTCGAGACCGTCGGTTATTTCGAAGACGATCCGAAGCTCTTCCTCGTCCAGACCCCGCACTTCTTCATCAATCCCGATCCGCTGGAGCGCAATCTGCGCACCTTCGACAAGATGCCGAGCGAGAACGAGATGTTCTACGGCATCATCCAGCGCGGCCTCGATAAATGGAACGCCGCCTTCTTCTGCGGCTCGGCGGCGGTTCTGAGCCGCAAGGCGCTCGAATCCCAGAACGGCTTTTCCGGCATCAGCATCACCGAGGATTGCGAGACGGCGCTAGCGCTTCATGGCAGCGGCTGGAACAGCATCTATGTCGACAAGCCGCTGATCGCCGGCCTGCAGCCGGCCACCTTCGCAAGCTTCATCGGTCAGCGCAGCCGCTGGGCGCAGGGCATGATGCAGATCCTGCGCTTTCGCTTCCCGCTTCTGAAGCGCGGCCTGACGATCCCGCAGCGCTTCTGCTACATGTCGTCTACGCTTTTCTGGCTCTTCCCGTTCCCGCGGACGATCTTCCTGTTTGCGCCGCTCTTCTACCTGTTCTTCGATCTGGAGATCTTCACCGCCTCCGGCGGCGAGTTCCTTGCCTATACGCTGGCCTACATGCTCGTGAACCTGATGATGCAGAACTACCTCTACGGGTCGTTCCGCTGGCCCTGGATTTCCGAGCTGTACGAATATGTCCAGACCGTACATCTGCTGCCGGCCGTGGTCTCCGTCATGCTCAATCCGAGGAAGCCGACCTTCAAGGTCACCGCCAAGGATGAATCGATCGCCGTCAGCCGTCTGTCGGAGATCAGCCGTCCGTTCTTCGTCATCTTTGCGGTACAGATCGTCGCGCTCATCATCACCATCTACAGGATCTATGCCGAGCCTTATAAGGCCGACGTCACGCTCGTCGTCGGCGGCTGGAACCTCATCAACCTGATCATGGCCGGTTGCGCGCTGGGTGTCGTGTCGGAACGCGGCGAGCGCGCCTTGTCCCGCCGCGTCCGAGTTAACCGGCGCTGCGAATTCGGCGCCAACGGCAAGTGGTACGCGGCTTCGATCGAGGACGTTTCCGTCCACGGTGCGAGGCTTCACATCTTCAACAAGCAACTCGACGAGATGCTGGTCGGCGCACTCGGCGAAATCCGCTTCCGACCCTATAGCGGCGCCGATCTGGAAACCCTGCCGCTCATCGTCCGCAACATCGAGCCGTCGGGCGACATCAGCAATGTCGGCTGCCAGTACGTGCCGAAAAGCGCGCTCGACCATCGCCTGATCGCCGACCTGATGTTTGCCAATTCCGGTCAGTGGACCGAGTTTCAGGCCTCGCGCCGCCGCAATCCCGGCCTGATCCGCGGCACCATCTGGTTCCTCGGCCTGTCGTTCTACCAGACGAGCCGCGGCCTCATTTACTTCTTCCGCAGCATGCGGCCGGAGCGGGAAGCCCAGCAGCGGGCGGCAAAGGTCAATGCCGGATGAGAAGGATCGTCGCCGCCTCGCTTCTCCTGCTGAATGCCTCCGCCTTTGCCCAGGCGCAGACGGCGCCCTTCGACATGTCCGGCGAGCGGCCACCCGGGGCATCCGTTACCCCGAGATTGACGCCACCCACGCCGCCGACAGCCCCTGCACCCGCTCCCGGCACGCCTCCGGTTTCCGTAACACCCGCTCCTGCTCCCGCAGCCGTTCCTCTGACGATTGTCGTCCAGCCGCAACTGGCAGCACCCGCGCTCCAGCCAGCCGCGGCGGCAAATACCGCTGCGCCGCCGCGCTCCGGCGATGTCCGTCGCTATGTCGTGCCCTTTTCGAAACTGGATCTCAGTGGCGAATACGATCGCCGGTCATGGTCGGTCTATCTGACGCCGGAACAGGCGGCGGCCAAGGCAAGCTTTACCTTCGCCTACCAGAATGCGATCGTCGTCGCGCCTGAGGCCTCGGCGGTGACCGTCTATCTCAACAACCGCCCGATCGGCCAACAGCGCGTCGGCTCGCCGGATGGACCGTCGGCCGTCACCTTCCAGGTTCCGCCCGGTTTGCTACAGCCCGGCGCCAATCTCGTCACCTTCGAGGCCGCCCAGCGCCACCGCACCGATTGCAGCATCCAGTCCACTTATGAGCTGTGGTCGAATATCGATCCGGCCGGAACCTATCTGAGCTTTGCCGGCAGGGATGCCGCCCAGCTGTCGAGCGCCGACGCGATCCGCGCCATCGGCGTCAACGGCGCCGGCAAGACCGAGTTCGACATCGTCGTCCCGGCACTGGAGCAGCCGGGAACCACCAAGCCGCTGCTGCGACTGGCGCAGGGCCTGTCTGTGCTGAGCAGCATGCCGAACCAGATCTTTGCCTTCAGCACCGCTTCGCTTCCGGCCGCCGGGCCAGGTAAACTCAGCGTGCTCGTCGGTACCGCGGCGGAGCTGCGGCCGCTTTTTCCGAGCCTGCCGCCCGGCGCCGAAAGTGCGGCATTCGCCGCTTTTGCCACCGATCCGCGCAGCGGTTCGCCGGTGCTTCTGATCAGCGGCCCCTCCTGGCAGGCGGTCTCCTCGGCGATCGATACCATCGTCTCGCCGACGGACAGGTCCTCGGATGTCCGCCGCGACGTGCTGACGACCGAGCGCTGGAGCGCGCCGAACGCGCCGCTGGTCTTTTCCGATACGAACATCGCCTTGTCCCAACTCGGCGTGAAGACCACCGAATTCTCCGGCCGGCGGCTGCGGACCAGTTTCAATGTTGCCGTGCCGGCCGATTTTTATGCCAATGCCTACGGCGAGGCGAAGGTGCTGCTCGACGCCGCCTATACCGATAACGTGCTGCCCGGCAGCCACATCGATATCTACGTCAACGACAACATCGCCTCCACCGTGCCGATCACCACCACCACCGGCGGCATTCTCCGTCATCTGCCGATTCGCGTGACGATGCGGCACTTCAAGCCCGGTCTCAATTCGGTGGCGATCGAGGCGATCCTGATGACCAAGGACGATGCGGCTTGCGCGCCGGGCGCCACGGCCGGTGCGACGCCGCGCTTTGCCCTGTTCGACACATCCGAGCTGCAGATTCCGGATTTTGCCCGCGTCGGTCAGCGTCCGAATCTGGCGGCAATGTCCGGCACCGCCTATCCCTATGGTCGGGCCACCGAGCCGACGCCGCTCTTTATCGACCGCGTCGATGCCGATACGCTTTCGGCCGCCGCCACGCTGCTCGGCCAGATGGCGATCACGGCCGGCCATCCGATTGACGTCGACACCGTCGCCTCGCCGAATATGATCGGCGATCGCGACGCCATCTTCATCGGCTCCGTCTCGCAGATGCCGGCCACCGCGTTGTCGCAGGCCAATATTTCGACGGAGAGCCAGGCCTCGTGGCGTCCGGTGGCCGATACGCAGGCGAGCGTCGTCGATACCGGTACGGCCTTTGAGGAATGGAATTCCAAGGTCAGCGGCGGTGTCTTGCACAACCGGATCACGGCTTTCCGCGAATGGGTGTCGCGCAATTTCGATATCTCCCGCAGTTCGCTGCAATTCGTGCCCGGCGCCGAGGAGATTTTCACGCCGTCCAACGTCGACACGCTCCTGGTGGCCCAGGGCTCCAGTCCCGCGGGGGCGGGCGCGTGGACCGTGGTGACGGCGCCGTCGGCGAAGGATTTGCGCGAAGGGCTGGAGGTTCTGACCGCGCAGCTGAACTGGCCGCAGATATCAGGCCACATCACCACCTACTCGAGCAAGACAGGCAAGATCGAGACCGTGCCCGTCACCCGTTTCGATTTCGTGCCGTCCACCCCCTGGTCGATCTCCAATTACCGCTTGATCGCCGCCAACTGGCTGTCGACGAATATCCTCTCCTATGCCTTCCTGCTGGTCGTCTTCGTGCTGCTGATCGGGGTCACCACCTCAAGCATGCTCGGAAGGCTGGGTCGGTCGAAATGAGACGGTTACGCGCGCTCCTGCTTGCGGCATCGGTCGCGCTCGCTCCGGCTGGAGCGCCCGCCGTTGCGCAGCAGGCGATGATCAATGCCGGCGCATGGTCGGCATACAAGGCGAAGTTTCTCGATGCGAGCGGCCGTATCGTAGACAACGGCAACGGCAATATCAGCCACAGCGAAGGGCAGGGCTATGGCATGCTGCTCGCCTATCTCGCCGCTAGCCCCGCCGATTTCGAGCAGATCTGGTATTTTACCCGCACCGAACTGCTGCTGCGCGACGATGGCCTGGCCGTCTGGAAATGGGATCCGAACGTCAAGCCGCACGTCACCGACACCAACAACGCCTCGGATGGCGACATGCTGATCGCCTATGCGCTGGCGCTGGCCGGCACGGCGTGGAAACGCGAGGACTATATCCTTGCCGCCTCCCGCATGGCGCAGGCGCTGCTTGCCGAAACCGTCGTGCGCTCGGCTGGCCGGACGCTCCTGTTGCCGGGAAGCGAGGGTTTTACCGGCAGCGACCGTGACGACGGTCCCGTCGTCAACCCGTCCTACTGGATTTACGAGGCTATTCCGGTGATGGCGGCGCTCGCTCCGTCGGATGCCTGGAAACAACTGTCGGAAGATGGCGTGGCGCTGCTGAAGACGATGCAGTTCGGCCCGCGCAAGCTTCCCGCCGAATGGGTGAGCCTGCGCGGTCAGCCGCAGCCGGCCCAGGGTTTCGATGCGGAATTTGCCTATAACGCCATTCGCATTCCGCTTTATCTCGTTCGCGGCGGCGTCACCGACAAGGCGCTGCTGACCCACCTGCGCGAAGGGATGTCGAAAGACGGTGTTCCCGCCACCTTCGATCTGACCACCGGCCGGCCGAAGGCCGTGTTGCCGGATCCGGGTTATAGAATTGTTAACGATGTTGTGGCCTGTGTAATCGATGGGACCAAGCTGCCGGGCTCGGCCCTGCAATTTGCGCCCGCACTCTATTATCCGTCTACGCTCCAGTTGCTGGGGCTGGCCTATATCGGGGAGAAGCATCCGGAGTGTCTGTGAAGTCTTCCCTCGTGGCGGTTTCAGCGGCAGTCGTGGTGGCGACCCTCGTCACCGGGCTGAAGGATCGTGCCGCTCTGCAGGAACGGTTCGGCCTTGGGCCTGCCGGCAAGCCGGTGCCGGAGCTGATGATGATGGGCCGCATCAAGCCGGCCGATGCTCCCGGCGGCAATTCCGAATTCAACGCGCAGCTCGTCGCCGACAAGATCGAGGCAATCACCTCCTCGCCGCCGCCGGCACCGGATACCTCCGCGCCGGATGCCGCAGCACAGCAGCCTGAAGCGCCTCCACCTGTGGCATCACAACCTGCGGCACCGCAGACGGCCGCCCCGCCGGCGCCGGTCACGCCCCCCATCGTTTCCGAGCCGCCCACGCCGCAACAGGCTGCGGCGCCGCCGCCGCCCGCCGTCGATGAAAGTGCGCTTCGTTATTTCGCCAGCCGCGGCGACAAGCTGCGCCTGCAGGCCGAAATCTCCCGCCTTCAGGCGCTCTACCCCAACTGGGTTCCGCCGGCCGATCCGCTCGCCGTGCCGCAGAATGGCGACAAACAGCTCGAGGCCATGTGGCAACTCTATTCCGATGGCCGCTATGCGGAGCTGCGCAAGGCGATCGCCGACCGCCAGGCAGCCGATGCCGGATGGCAGCCGCCGGCCGATCTGCTCGACCGGCTTGATGTCGCCGAGGCCCGCGCCCGCCTCATCAATGCGTCCGACCTCAAGCAATTTGCGACGGTGGTCGATACCGCTGCCGCAACGCCGAGCCTGCTCACCTGCAGCGAGATCGATATTCTCTGGCGCGTGGCCGAAGCCTTCATCCGGACCGAGAGGACGCAGCGCGGCCAGGACGCCTACACCTATATCCTGAAGAACTGCCCCAATCCGGCCGAGCGGCAGGCGACGGTCGAAAAAGCCTCGACGCTGCTTGCCTACCAGCCGATGCAGGCGCTGCTCGCGCTGGAGAGGCCTGCCAGTGAGGGCAGCAGCGAATTCGATGCGATCCGCGACAACCTCGCCCGGCGCTTCATGGCCGAAGGCAATGACGATCCGAATCTCGCCATCGCGCCCGATTATGTCGCCCGTCTCGAAAAGCTCGCCGCGACCCAGGGGCTTGCCTCGGATGCGCTGCTGCTCGGCTGGTATCAGCTTCGCCGCAACAACGATGCCGATGCCGAGAAGTGGTTCCGCGCCGCCCGCGCCAAGCAAGATTCGGCGGCCGCTTCGCAGGGGCTGGCGCTGGCGCTGATTGCCCGCAAGGCGCCGCAGGAAGCCGAAGAGGTGATGTTCCGCTGGCGCGCCGATTCCGAGGATGCAACATCAACCTATCTCGCCGCCACCGCCAATCTGATGGCGCTGCAGCCGCCGGCCGATCTGGCCGAGGATGTGCTGCATCGCGTCGCCGCCGAAGTCATCGCCCGCAAATACGCGCCGACGGCGCAGCAGTTCGGCTGGTATGCCCGTTCACTCAACCAGTTCCAGACCGCCGCACGCTGGTTCGAGACGGCTCTTGCCTGGAAACCTGATGACGAACCGTCCGCCTATGGCCTTGTCATCACCCGCGAGCAGTTGAGCGACCGCAAGGGCGTGCTCGACCTCCAGCGCGCCTGGGCCGGCCGGTCGACCCGGATCACCAAACTCGAAGATACCTCCTCGCTGACGCCGAATGCGGTCGCGACAGAGAAGGGGACGCTCGCTCCGCAGCAGCCGGTTCAGCCGACGCAGCCGCCGCGTCCGACCGCCGCTCAACCGCTCCCAGCCGAGCAGGGACCTGCACAGCAGCCGGAGCCGGAAGTCGCCGTTGGCGCGGCAAGGCCTTCGCTGCAGACGGTGACCGTCCAGCGCGGTCCGCGCCAGACACGCGGCTGCTCGACGACCATCGATGCAGGGCAGCTCAGCCCGGCCGACGCCCTGTCGCGCGGCTGGTGCCTGATGGATATCAACCGGCCGATGGAGGCGATCTCGGCCTTCGAGGCGGCATTGCAGAGCCCGGCCCGCAAGGTCCGTGAAGACGCGGCCTACGGCCAGAGTCTTGCCTATCTGCGCGCCGGCCTTTCCGGCAATGCTGCCGTCGCGGCCACCAAGGCGCCACAGAACCGACAGCGCGCCGCCGAGCTTCAGGTGGCGATCCTCGCCGACCGGGCGCTTTCGGCCTTCGATGCCGGCCGTTATCGCGAAACCCTGATCTATCTCGATCAGCGTGCCCAGCTGCAGCAGGAACGTATCGACCTGATGGTTCTGCGCGGCTACTGCTACCTCAATCTCAAAATGTACGGCGATGCGACCCGTATCTTCGAAGCCGCTGCCGCGACCGGCAGCCGTGATGCCGCCCGCGCCCTTGCCGACGTCCGCAACGTCACCCATCCGGACGTCAACGACTGACGTTGACGCCGCCGCCGCTCTCCGCTACTCGCCTGCGCAGGGGCCGCCGCGGCCTCATGCTTCCCGGCCTCATGCTTCAAGGAAAAGCCCGTGCCCGCTCGCCATGACGTCCTCGACAGGTCCTATGATGCCTTCCTCTTCGATATGGACGGAACCCTCCTGAATTCCATCGCCGTCGTCGAACGCGTCTGGAGCGACTGGGCAAGGCGCCACGGCTTCGAACCGGAGGTTTTCCTGAAGACCATCCACGGCATCCGTGCCTCCGACGTCATCCGCGGGCTCGGCCTGCCCGGCGTCGATCCGGCCCACGAGGCGGATCTGCTGCTCGCCGAGGAGATGGAGGATGTCTCCGGCATCGTCGAAATCCCGGGAGCCATCCGCTTCCTCTCCGCCATTGCCGATGACAAATGGGCAATCGTCACCTCGGCGCCGATCGAGCTCGCCAGGCGCCGCATGGCTGCCGCCGGCATCCCGATGTCGAAGGTCATCGTCAGCGGCCAGGAGGTCAGATCAGGCAAGCCCAGCCCCGAAGGTTATCTGCTCGGCGCAAGCCGCCTCGGCGTCGATCCCGCGAAATGCCTGGTCTTCGAAGATGCCGTCGCCGGCATCCTCGCCGGTGAAGCCGCCGGCGCCGACGTCACCGTCATCACCGAAACCCACGCCACCCCATTCGAAACACCGCATTTTTCGATCGCCAACTACCAGGCATGGCAGCCCATTCAAACCGCTGAAGGCCGATTGGCACTCGCCGCGATCTGAGCATTCGCACAAACCGCTTCCTTTTTGTGGGAGGCAAGGTTTTTCCGCTTGCATTGCACGCGCTGAAAAACTAAACGAAGCAAGCCGTTTCGGCAGGTCGGGGCGTAGCGCAGCCCGGTAGCGCACTTGACTGGGGGTCAAGGGGTCGCTGGTTCGAGTCCAGT
>Ga0102591_1000958_pt1 | contig 44621 bp, 27 predicted proteins | sample AraplaCol_mCL_r2_2_FD_76860 | JGI IMG/M metagenome (GOLD analysis project Ga0102591, IMG submission 76860) | Arabidopsis root microbial communities from North Carolina, USA - plate scrape MF_Col_mCL_r2 (SPADES assembly) (version 2) | ecosystem: Host-associated > Plants > Roots > Endosphere...
CACCATCTCGATCGAGCGTTCGGCCACGATGCCCACGGGCATCTCGGGACGCACGCCCAGTGCGATCAGTTGATGCGCCAACCGATTGGCACGCGCATCCAGCTCCGCGTAGCGCAGCGATTGCTCGCCGAACACCAGGGCCACTGCATCGGGCGTGGCCGCTGCCTGTCGGGCAATGAGGTGATGCACCGGCTCCGGCGTGCCGTGGGCATCCGTGTTGATGCTCCAGCCATCGAGCCGCGCGCCTTCCTCGGCGCCCAGCAGCGGCACATCGGCCACAGCCGTATCGGGCTGTGTGGCGAGCGCTTGCAGCATGGCTTGGTAGTGCGCCGCCATGCGTGCCATGGTCTCCGGCTCGAACAGTTCGGCGGCATAACGCAGCGTCAGTTGCAGCGTGCCGTCGTCGTGTTCGATGGACTCCAGCATCAGTTCGAACTGGGCATTGCCATGCGGCAGGTCGATGCGCGAAACGGCCAGGCGGGGCCAGCCGGACAACGCGCTGTCATCGCGCCGCACGTGGTTGAACATCGCCTGAAACAGGGGGTGGTGGCCGGGCGTGCGTTCCGGCTGCAACGCCTCCACCAGTTGCTCGAACGGCAGGTCCTGGTTTGCCTGGGCGTCGAGCGCTGCGGCGTGGATGTGGTGCAGCACCTGCCCCAGCGTCACGCGCGCGGCCATGCGCGATTGCAGCACCACCGTGTTGATGAAGAAGCCCACGACACCAGCGGTTTCCGCGCGATTGCGGTTGGCAAACGGCACGCCGGTCCGGATCACCGGCAGATCGGCGTAACGGTGCAGCAGCGCGTGAAAGGCAGCGAGCAGCACCGAGAACAACGTGCTGTCCGCCGCCTGCGCGCGCTGGCGCAACTGGGCCAGCAGCGCGGGCGGCACAGCAAAGACATGCGCCGCAGCGTGATAGCCCGCCGATGCCAGACGGGGCCGGTCCGTCTGCAGCGACAGCACCGGATGCGCATCGCCAAGCTGCGTGCGCCAGTAACCGAGTTGACGCGCCTGTTCGCCGTCCTTGAGCCAGTCACGCTGCCACGCGGCGAAATCGGCATAGTCGATGTCGGGCGGCGGCAGTGCCTCGACACGCCCGGCCACGTGAGCGCGATAGGCGCGCGACAGATCCGCGAGGATCACCTGCGTCGAGACGGCGTCCGACACGATGTGGTGCATCACCACCACCAGCTCGGCATCGTTGGCCGCGCGCTGGCACAGCGCCACACGCATGAGCGGGCCACGCTCCAGATCGAACGGCGTATCGCACAGGCGACGGATGGCGCCGTGCGATGCCGCATGGTCCACCACTTCCAGCACGATGTCAGCGGTGGGCTGCACGCATTGTTCGGCCTCGCCAGCTTCATTGGTGCGAAACACCGTGCGCAGTGCCGCGTGCCGCCCCACGAGCACCGCCAGGGCATGCCGCAGGGCAGACACGTCGAGCGTGCCCTGCAGCCGCAAGCCGCCGCAGAGATGATAGGCGGTGCTGGCGGGATCGATCTTCGACAGCACCCACAGCCGTTGCTGCGCAAACGACAACCGTGCCGGGCCATCGGACGCGCGCCGCACGATACGGTCGGTGGCCGCCTGCGTAGCGGCGCCAGCGGCAGCCCCCCCGCGCAGGCGCTGGCGCAGCAGGGCCAGTTGCGCCGGATTGAGGCTGGCGCGGCGAGCAGAAATATCTTGCATCGAACGATTTCGCTAGGGTCAGACGGGGAGCGTGGCGGCGGTGTCCGGGGTGTCGTCCTGCGCGATCTGTTCGATCAGGAGCAGTTCCACCAGCACCGCAAGCGCCTCCACCGTGGGGGTCTTGAAGAAGTCGACGGGTCGCACGGAGACGCCCCAGGCCGCACGCACGCGGGCCAGCAACTGGATGGCCAGCAGGGAATCGCCGCCCAGTTCGAACAGGTTGTCGTGGATACCTACGGGCGCCACACCCACCAGTTCGCCGAACAGCGCCGCCAGCCCCTGCGACAGATCGTCCTCCGCCGCCACGTATGGCACGCCGAGTGCCGGGCGCGGATGCTGCGGCCGGCTGGAGCGGCTGGCGCCGAGGGTGTCGAGCGTGTCGAACATCGCGAGATCGACGCCGCGCAGACGCTGCGTCAGATCGGTGGTGACGACAAGCACCTGCGCACGAGGCGGACCCGACAGCACGCGTTCCAGCGCGGCACCGCCCTGTGCTGCCGGGATGCCGACGCCTTCGGGAAGCGCCATGGCCGCCGCCATGCCCACATCGCGCCAGCCGTCCCAGTTGACGGCGATGACAGGAAACGACGCGTCGCGCAGTGCCGCCGTGGCACGCGCATCGAGCCAGGCATTGGCCGCGGCATAGTCGGCGCGGCCAATGCCACCGGCGATGCTCGCCAGCGACGAACACAGCAATACGAAGTCGGGCTGCTGGCCTTGGAGCGCGGCCAGCAGGTGACGCGTGCCGTCAACCTTTGGCGCCAGCACCCGCGCGGACTGTTCCGCGTTCCACTGCGAGAGGTACGCGTCGGCGGACGCGCCAGCGGCGTGGATCACGCCATGCAGCGTGCCGAACATCTGCCGTGCTTCGGACACCGCGACTCGCATGGCCGTGGCGTCCGTCACATCGGCGGTCAGCGTCATGACCTCGGCGCCGAGCGATGCGAGGGACTGCAGTGCGGCCAGCCGCTCGCGCAGCGCCTGTGGCTGGGAGGCATCGGCGATGCGCGCGGCCCAGTCCGTACGCGGCGGCAATGCCGAGCGCTGCAGCAACACAAGGCGCGCCTGCCAGTGCTCGGCAAGATAACGCGCAAGCGTCAGGCCCACACCGCCAAGCCCACCCGTGATCAAATACGTCCCGCCCTTCCGCAGACACACCGGGGAATCCGGCGCATGGCGCAGCGCTTCGTAGCCGCGCACCCAACGATGCGGCCCGCGATAGGCGCTCATCGGCAACGGCTCGGCATCGTGCAGCGCGTCGCAAAGCTGCGTGACGAGGCGTGTTTCGGCGAAGCTGCCGGACGCGGGCACCTCGATATCGACGACGCCGCACACCACGTCCTGCAGTTCCTGCGGCATCACCAACGCGGGGCCGAGCAGCAGCGCACGGTCCGGATCGATGGGCTCGGTGCCCGTGACATCGGCCAGTCCCTGCGTGACGATCTGCAGGACGAGCCGGCCCGGTGCACGAGATGCCGGCGCTGCCTCGATGGCACGCGCAAGGGCGACGAGGCTCGTCATGCCATGGTCGCCATTGAGCGTCCACAAACAGCAAATCCGCGCAATTGCGCCCACCTCGCGGCCAATCGCGCGCAACGCATCGGCCAGTGCCTCGGCATCGGCGGGCGGCGCGACGTGGTGGTGAGCATCCAGTCGGGCGTAGGTGGCACCCGCCGCGATGCTCGCCACGGTGCCCATACCGGCCAGCCGCTGCAGCACACGATCATCGACACTGCCCGACCCGCCCAGCACCACTGTGCAGCCTTCCTGTGCCGAGGATGCAGCGGGCAACGTTACGCGCTGCCAGGTGGGCACGTGGAACCAGTCATCGATTCCGCACGGACCGGACGCGATCCCGGGCGCCTTGTCCGCCACGGCGGGGGCGTCGACCCAGAACGATCGATGTTCGAACGGATAGCCGGGCAGCGGAATGCGGCGGCGTGCCGGACCGATCCGCTCGGCAAGTGCCACATCGATATCGACGCCGGCAGTCCACAGTTGCCCAAGGCAGCGCAGGTGCTGCAGCGCCTGCAGGTCTTCGCGCCGGGCATGGGGCAGCGTGGAGAGCGCCATGCGCCCTTCTGCCAGCGGATGACGCTTGACCAGCGACGTCAGCGTATCGCCAGGACCCACTTCGAGCGCAATGCAATCGGCCCGTTCCAGCAGACGCCCCAGCCCCGCCGCGAAGCGCACCGTGCCGCGCAGATGCTCTGCCCAGTAGCGCGGATCGCATGCCTGCGCGGCGGTGATCCAGTCGCCGGTCACGTTGGACACATAGGGAATCGACGGCGCGCGCAACGTCAGGCGGCCCACGACGGCCTCGAATTCCGCGATCACCGGATCGAGCAACGCAGAGTGAAACGCGTGCGAGACATGCAGGCGCCGGACTACCGCACCCTGCGCCAGCAACGCCTGTTCAGCCTTGCCGATAGCGTCCACGGTGCCGGCCAGCACACACAGTTCCGGCGCATTGACCGCTGCCAGATCGCAGCCGGCCTCGATCCACGGTGTCAATGCGCTTTCCGGGAGACCCACGGCCAGCATCGCGCCGGGTGGCGTCGACTGCATCAGGCGGCCACGTGCGGCCACCAGCGCCAGTGCGTCGTCGAGCGTGAAGACGCCCGCCAGGCACGCGGCAACGTACTCGCCAATGCTATGCCCGATCATTGCGGCGGGCTGGACGCCCCACGACATCCACAGTTTCGCCAGGGCGTACTCGATGACGAACAGCGCGGGCTGCGTCAGCGCGGTACGCGACAGTTCCGCGCCTGCCTTTGCGCTGGCGTCGGGGCTGGCGCTCGTGTCTTCCGGCCAGATCCATTGCCGCAGATCGGTGCCGAGCGGCTCGCGCAGGCGCTCGCAGCATGCATCCACCGTCGAACGGAATAGCGGCGCTGTGTCGTACAGCGCGCGAGCCATGCCCACGTGTTGCGCCCCTTGCCCCGGGAACAGGAAGGCGACCGAAGGCGGTTCATCGGCAGCCGCGCCGCTGACGAGGTGTGTCGCGCTGCGCGTGTGCAGCGCCTGCGCCGCCTGCGCCAGATCGCTGGCGATCACCACGGCGCGATGGGCAAACGGCTTGCGGCCCATCGCGAGCGTGTGGGCCACATCGGCAAGCTGCAGGTCCGGCTGGTGGTCAAGGTGATGCGCCAGCGCGTGGGTGGCATTCGCCAGTGCGGATTCGCTGCGCGCCGACAGCAGCAGCAGTTGGGCGCCTTCACTCGGCGTGCCGGCAGAACGCAGTGCCGGTGCTTCCTCCAGCACGGCGTGCGCGTTCGTGCCGCCCATGCCGAACGAACTCACGCCCGCGCGGCGCGGCACCGGGCCGGCGCTCCAGTGCGTGGCGCGCGTGTTGACGAAGAAAGGACCCGACGCGAAATCGATGCCCGGATTCGGTGTCTCGAAATGCAGGCTCGGCGGCAAGGTGCGATGGCGCAGCGCCATCACGGCCTTGATAAGGCCCGCCACGCCAGCCGCCGCATCGAGATGGCCGATATTGGTCTTGACCGAGCCAATGGCACAGAAGCCGCGCCGCTGCGTGCCTTCACGGAACGTCTGGGTCAGTGCCGCGATTTCGATGGGATCGCCAAGCGTGGTGCCCGTGCCATGTGTTTCGACGTAGCCAATGGAGTCAGGCGACACATCGGCCAGCATCTGGGCCAGCCCGATGGCATCGGCCTGCCCCGCCACGCTCGGCGCGGTATAGCCCACCTTGTTGGCGCCATCGTTGTTGAGCGCCGTGGCCTTGATGATGGCGTGGATCGTGTCGCCATCGTCAAGCGCCTGTTCCAGCCGCTTCAATGCCACGACACCGGCACCGCTGCCCAGTACCGTGCCATCGGCGCGTGCATCGAACGCCCGGCAATGCCCGTCCGAGGACAGGATCGCGCCTGCCTGATACGCATAGCCCTGCGCTTGCAGCAGGTTCAGCCAGACCCCTCCGGCCAGTGCCATATCGCATTCGCGCGCCAGCAGCGCCTGGCATGCCTGATGCACGGCCACGAGCGACGTCGAGCACGCCGTCTGCACCGTCAGCGCCGGGCCGCGCAGATTCAGCTTGTACGCCACGCGCGTGCTCAGGGCATCGCTGGCGTTGCCATTCATGAGTCCGATCAGTTCGGCGATGCCGGCATCCGTGCCAAGCGCGCGTTGCGGCAGCAGATGCTTCATGAGATACAGGTTCGCGCCGGCGCCGGCATAGACGCCCACGGCCGCCTGCAACCGCGCCACGTCATAGCCCGCGTGCTCCATCGCATGCCATGCGCACTCCAGGAAAATGCGCTGCTGCGGATCGAGATACTGGGCCTCGCGCGGCGCGTAGCCGAAGAACGCCGCGTCGAAGCGGTCGAACCCTTCGAAGCGGACACCAGCCTTGACGTAGGCGGGGTCGGCGATTCGCTCGGGTGGCACACCGGCTGCCGCAAGTTCCGCGTCGGAAAGCGTCGACACCGACTCGACACCGTTGCAGATATTGCGCCAGAACGCGTCCACGTCCGGCGCATCGGGGAACCGGCCCGCCATGCCCACGATGGCAATCTCGATCCCGGTCAGATGGGTGGGCGTTTCGTACACCGGCATCAGTTCACTCCCGCCTCGGTACGGCCCCGGCGTAGGCGCGCGGCCCGCTGGTCCTGCGCCCGTTGGCGCGTGTCCGCCACGGGCGCTGTCGTGCCGGCTTCCAGGTGGCGCCGCAAGGCGTCGATGGTTGGATACTGGAAGAGGTCCACCAGCGGCACCCTGGTAGTCAGCCGCTCTTCCATCAGCCGGTGTACGCGGATCAGCAGCAGCGAGTGACCGCCGATATCGAAGAAGTTGTCTTGCTGGCCGACGCGCTCCAGGTGCAGCACCTCGGCCCAGATTGCGGCCAGCGCCTGCGCCAGTTCCCCGACCGGTGCTTCGAACGCGAGCGGACTTGCGGCTTCAGGCGCGGGCAGCGCCTTGCGGTCGATCTTGCCGTTGGCGTTGAGCGGCATACGCGCCAGCATCATCACGAGCGACGGCACCATGTAGTCCGGCAGCGTCTGCGCCAGGGCGGACTTGATGGCAGCCGCATCACCGGTATCCGATGCATCGGCCCGGACGTATGCCACCAGGCGGTGCCCGGCGCCGGTATCCTGCGCCACCACCACGGCCTCGCGCACAGTGGGCAGCGCCAGCAGTGCCGCTTCCACCTCGCCCAGTTCGATGCGGAAGCCACGGATCTTGACCTGATGGTCGATGCGGCCCAGGTATTCGATCTGGCCATCGGCACGCCAGCGCACGAGGTCACCCGTGCGATACAGGCGCCCACCGCTGTCATCCAGCGGATCGGCAACAAAGCGCTCGGCCGTCAGGCCCGGACGGTTCCAGTAGCCACGCGCCAGACTCAAGCCACCGAGGTGAAGCTCGCCGGCCACGCCCTGCGGCACGGGACGCAGCGCGGCATCGAGCACCCACGCCTGCGTGTTGCCAACGGGCTTGCCGATGGGCACGGTCAACGCGCCATCGTCGCGGCAGTCCCAGTACGTGACCTCGATGGCCGCTTCGGTCGGACCATACAGGTTCAGGAGCGTGGCCTGCGGAAATGCCTGCAGCACGCGCGCCTGGAGATCGGCCGGCAGCGCTTCGCCGCTGCACACGATGCGGCGGATGCGCTGGCACGCGGCGGTGGCACCGTGCGCCATGAACGCCTGCAGCATCGACGGCACGAAGTGGATCGTCGTCACGCGATGCAGGTCGATCAGCGCCACGAGCCGGGCCGGATCGCGATGCTCGCCCGGTCCCGCCAAGGCCAGCGTGGCGCCAGCCGTCAGCGGCCAGAAGAACTCCCAGAACGAGATATCGAAGCTGTACGGGGTCTTCTGCAGCACGGTGTCCGTGCCATCCAGCGGTTGATGCTGCTGGCCCCAGGCCAGCCGGTTGCATAGCGCGCGATGCCGGTTGCCGGCACCCTTCGGACGCCCCGTCGAGCCCGATGTGTAGATCAGGTAGACGAGGTTTTCGCCATGCACCGCGATGTCGGGATTGTGTGCAGGCTCGGCGGACAGCGCCGCTGACAAGCCATCCACGTCGATGACCTGCAGGCCATCGACCACCGGCAGACGCTCCCGCAGATGCGCCTGCGTCAGCACCAGTGCCACGGCACTGTCGTCCAGCATATAGGCCACGCGGTCGGCGGGATGGTCGGGATCGATGGGCACATAGGCGCCGCCCGCTTTCATCACGGCCAGCAGGCTGACCACGAGTTCGACGGAGCGCTCCATGGCGATGCCGACGCGGGTCTCGACACCCACACCGTGGCGGCGCAGGTGGTGCGCAAGCTGGTTGGCACGGGCGTTCAGTTCAGCGTAGCTCAACACGGCATCGCCGAAGCGCAGCGCCACGGCCTGCGGCAATCGCTGCACCTGCAGTTCGAACCAGCGATGCACGGTGTCGGGCGACAGGCGCGCGGCGGCGTCGCCGTGGCTCCATTGGGCCAGCGTTTCCTGCTCCACGGCACCGAGCAATGCGGTATCGCCAACGGTGGTGTCCGGCTGGCGGGCCAGCGTGTCGAGCACGCGCAGATAGTGTTCGGCAAAGCGCGCCATGGTGGCGGCTTCGAACACTTCGCGCGCATAGACCAGGCGCAGCGCCGCCGAGCCGTCGCGGTTCTCGCGAATCTCGACGGACAGTTCGAACTGCGCCGCAGTCCCCGGCAGTGCGGCACCGCTCGCCGCCAGTCCCGTGATTGCCGAGAAGCGGCTGAAATCCTCGTGCTGGTGGTTGAACAGCACCTGGAACAGCGGCGCGTGGCTGAGGCTGCGTTCCGGCTGCAATGCCTCCACCAGTTGCTCGAAAGGCAAGTCCTGATTGGCCTGCGCGCCGAGTGCAGCCTGCCGTGCGGTGGCCAGCACTGTACCCAGCGGCGTACGGTCATCGAGCACGTTGCGCAGCACCACCGTATTCACGAACAGGCCGATCACCCCCTGCGCAGCGGCGTGATGGCGATTGGCGACGGGCACGCCGACGCGGATATCGGTCTGGCCGGTGTGCCGGTGCAACAGTGCCTGCAATGCGGCAAGCATCGCCATGAATGGCGTGGCCTCGCGGGCGGCTGCCGTGGCACGCAGCGCGGTCAGCAGCGACGATGGCAGCGCCATGTCGTAGGTGGCTGCGCGGTATCGCGCCACGGCATCGCGCGGATGATCGACGGGCAGCGCCAGCACGGGATGCGTATCGCCAAGCTGTTCGCGCCAGTAGGCCAGTTGCCGATCCCGCTCGCCGCCCGCGAGCCACTGCGTCTGCCATGCCGCGAAATCGGCGTACTGGCGCGGCGCGGGCAGGTTGTTGTCATCGGAAAGTGCCGCGCGATAGTGCTGCGCGAGTTCGTCGATCCAGATACCCATCGACGTGCCATCGGACACGATGTGGTGCATCACCACCACCAGTTGATGGCGGTCCTCGGCCAGCCGGATCAGCGCGACACGCCACAGCGGACCGGTGGCGAGATCGAACGGCTGGTCGGCCAGATCGCGGGCTGCGGCAGATGCGCTTGCGGCCTGCTGTGCGGCCGGCAGGCCGGAGACATCGTGGATGACCAGCGGCACTGGCTGATGGGGCCGCACTGTCGCGATGGGTTCGCCCTGCGCATTGGCGACGAAGACGGTTCGCAACATCGCATGACGCCCGACCAGTGCGTCGACCGCGCGCCGCAGGGCGTTGGCATCGAGTGCGCCTTGCAGCGTCAGCACCCCGGCCACGTGGTACGCCGTGCTCGCCGGTTCAAGATGCCAGAGGAACCATTGCCGCTGCTGCGCATACGAGAGCGATGCCACACCGCTATCGGGCAACGGTGCAATGGTCGCAACCGCAGCGTTGCCCGCCGCGATCACGCGTTTGAGCACCGCGACGGCATCGCGCAGACGCGGATGCTCGAACAGCACGGACACCGGGAACGTCACGTTCCAGCGCGCCGTCACGGCAGCCGCAACCCGCGCTGCCGCCAGCGAGCTGCCGCCCTGCAGGAAGAAATGCGCGTCAGCCGGCAGCGGTTCGCCGGACTTGCGATCCAGCACGTCGTCCCAGATGGCGGCGAGTTCCGCCAGCAAGGGGTCCGATGTGTCGAGCGGCACCGCCTGCGGCACCACCGAAGCCGCCGCCTCGCCAATGAGTTCGATCCGGCCCTGCTCGAAGAGCGCATAGGCATCGAGCGTGCGCGTCTGCCAGCCCTGCCGGCACGCGCTGCGCTGCAGCTTGCCGCTCGACGTCTTGGGCAGCGCGCCCGGATTGAGCAATACCACCACGGACAGCGGCTCGCCGCAGGCTTCGCTGACGGCTGCGCTCAGCGCTTCCACCAGCGATGGCGGCGGCACGAGCTTGCGCGTGCTGCGCGAGACCTCCGCAGCCAGGCCGATGCCCTCCCGCCCGTCGACCTGCACCGCGAAGGCCGCCACGCGTCCCTTGCGCACCACATCGACCTCTGCTTCGACTGCCCGCTCCAGATCCTGCGGATAGAGGTTGTGGCCGCGCACGATGATGAGATCCTTGACGCGCCCGCTCACGTACAGGTGCCCTTCGTGCACAAAGCCCAGATCGCCGGTGCGCAGCCAGCGTGCGCCATCGTGTTCTACAAACGCCTCGGCCGTGGCAGCCGGATTGCCCCAGTACCCTGCCCCGATGCTCGGGCCGCTGGCCCAGATCTCGCCGATCACGCCATCGGCGGCAGGCTGCAGCGTGGCAGGCGCGACGATGCGAACCGTGTGATCGGCCGTGACCGTGCCGCAGCCAACAAGCGCGGTGCCAGCCTCGCTCGATCGCGCGGTGCCGCTGGCGAGCGCCTGTGCGTCAAACGTCTGCACCGGCATGCCCGCGCCGCGCTGGACGCCCGTCACAAACAGCGTGGCTTCGGCAAGTCCGTAGCACGGGTAGATGCTGTCGGCGCGGAATCCAACCGGGCCGAAGCGCTCGGCAAATGCCTGCATGGTGTCCGCGCGCACCGGCTCCGCGCCCGTATAGGCCACGCGCCAGCACGACAGGTCGAGCCTGGCGAGCTGCGCATCCTTGACCCGGTCCAGGCACAGTCGATAGGCAAAGTCCGGACCGCCGCTCAGCGTGGCGCGGTGGCGCGAGATCATCTCCAGCCAGCGGATCGGCCGCTCCAGGAAGAACTGCGGCGACGTCAGCACGCATGGAATCCCGCTATAGAACGGCTGCAGCAGGCCGCCAATCAGGCCCATGTCGTGATACAGCGGCGCCCAGACCGCGAACTTGTCTGCCGGTCCAATGCCGAGTCCTGCACGAATCGCACGCTCGTTGGCGATCAGGTTGCCATGCGTCACCATCACGCCCTTGGGCGCCGAGGTGGAACCCGAGGTGTACTGCAGGAAGGCCACATCGGTGAGCGCCGGGGTGCATGGTGCCCAGTGGCCGGCCTGCGCTGCATCGATGTCGTCGACCTCGATCACCGCGACCGCAGCGCCGATGGCAACCCCCACGTCGGCGCCGAGCCCGGCCGTGGTCAGCACGAAGCGGGCTTCGGCATCGGCCGCGATGCCGGTCAGGCGCTCCAGTTGCTGCTGGCGTGCCGCATCCGGTGCGAACACGGGCACGGCCACGGCGCCAGCGTAGAAGCACGCAAACATCGCCACGGCATAGTGGTCGTCGTTGTCGAGCATGACCAGCGCGCGCTCGCCGCGCGCGCCACGCTGCTGCAGGACAGCGGCCAGCGCCCGCACGCGTGCGGCAAAGGCGTGGTACGTCCAGGACGATTCCGCCAGCCCCGTGCCATCGTCGCCGACGGTCACCAGTGCAATGTCATCGGGGCGATGCGTGGCGAGTGCCTCAAGATGGCTGACAAAGTCCACCGGTTCCTGCCAAGTCTGTGTGTTCATCTCTGCTTCCATCGTCCGCTGTGCGGTGGTCACGGGGTTGGCGCGCGGCCGGGGGTCATCACTTGCCGAGGTTGCCGTGCGGCTCGGCCATGGCCACCACCACCTTGCGCGGTCCCTTGAACGGCGCACGGGCGTGAGCCGCCAGCATGTTGTCGAGCATCAGCACATCGCCGGATTCCCAGCGGAACGACACGGTTTCCGCGTCGAGCACGGCGCGCACCTCGTCAAAGATCGCATCGGAGATCGGTGAGCCATCCGCGAAATACGTGTTGCGCGGCAGGTTGTCCTCGCCGAGCAGTTCTTCCAGCGATTCGCGCACTTCGGGTTGCAGGTTCGACACGTGAAACAGGTGCGCCTGGTTGAACCAGACCATTTCACCGGTCACGGGATGCCGCTCCACAGCCTGGCAAAGCTGCGTGGTACGCAGGTCGCCATCGTCCTTCCATTCCCACCGGATATCGGCCCGCTTGCAGAACGACTCCACTTCGGCGCGGTTTTCGGTGTTGAAGACCTTCTGCCATGGCACATCGAACTCGCCGTAGTTGCGCACGTAGAGCACGCCGGGCGCGAAGCGTTCGCGCAGCGCATCGGGCATGCGGCGATAAATGGCGCGGCTGTCGGCAATCGGTGTCTCGCCGCCTTCGGGCGACGCCGTGACGCAGTGAAACCAGATCTTCATCGGCCATTCGCGCGTGTACGCCTGCTCGTTGTGCAGGGGGATGTGCTGGTGCGCGGGATATTCCGTGGACGTGTAGATGCCGGCGCCGGCTGCGTCCACGGCGCTGCGCGGTGTCGACGCGAATTCGTACTTGAGCAGCGGATGGCCGAACGATGCGGCGAACTTCTGGAACACATCGACGGATGGCACATCGAATCCACGCAGCAGCACGCCGCCTGCGCGCTGTACGGCTTCATCGATGGCGGCACGGTGCTGGGCGAGCCCATCGAGCAGCGGCTGGCCCGGCGCATCGGGCACGATCAGCACGGGCAGTTCGGAGCCAATGGGCGCCCGGCGTTCCAGGCGGTTCAGGGTTTCGTTCATGCAGACTCCTTGATGGCAGTCCCGCGCGGCGGCATGATCGCCGGGCACGGGCGGCGCGAATGCATTGGAAGTGATGCCTGGGATCAGGCGGCAACGTGCGCGCTATCGTTGGTATCGGCGGCATCGGCGGCGCCTGCGCGCAGGCTCTGCGCGAGCCGCCGCTGCACCGTGTGCAGTACCTCGGCCTCCTGATGGCGCACGAAGAAATGATTGCCGTCGAACCAGTCGAGCGTGAAGGTGCCCTGGCCTTCCTCCTGCCAGGCGCCGATGCGTTCCGCCGTGATCGGGTCCTGACGGCCAGCCAGCACATGCAACGGCATCGGCAGCGCGGCAGGCGTGGTGTGACGGAAGCTCTCGCAGATCCGGTAGTCCGCGCCCAGCACATCGAGCGTGATGCGCAGCAGTTCGGGGCTGTCGAAGACTTCCTCGGGCGTGCCGCCCTGCCGCCGCAGATCCTCGATCAGACCGGCATCGTCGTCCTTGCAGGCAAAGCGCTCGGCATCACGCTGCGAGGGGGCCGGACTGCCCGACAGCAGCAATGCCAGCGGCAAGGGCTTGCCCTGCGCCTGCAACCGGCGCGCGATGCCATACGCGAGCAGCGCGCCCATGCTGTGACCGAACAGCGCGTACTTTCCTTGCAGATGCGGCGCCTGCTCGTCACATAGCTGCGCCGCGAGCGAATCGAAGTCCTGGCAGAAGTCCTCGGCAAGCCGTCCGCCGCGCCCGGGCAACTCGACGGGCAGCACGTGTACCCACGCGGGCAGCGTGCGGCGCCAGCGCAGGTACATCGTTGCACTGGCCCCGGCACAGGGCAGGCACAGCAGCGTGACCGGATCGTGCATACCGCTCAACCGGCCTGATCGCTGGTCTGCTGCGCCATCCACTCCTTGAGCGAGCGGGGACGCATGTCGGTCCACGTCTTCTCGACGTATTCGAGCACCGTCTTCTTGTCGCCCTTCACACCGTCGACGGCAGTCCAGCCGCCTGGCACCGTCTTCCAGTGCGGCCAGATGGAGTATTGCTCTTCGTGGTTGACCAGAACGATGAAGGTTTCGTCCTCGCGGTCGAAGCAGCTCGTAGACATGTGGAATCCTGTAGCGATGAGGGAAGTCGAAACCACTGCGCGCCGGATCGTGGCGCCAACAGTGGCTCTCCGCATCTATGACGAATCAGCCCGCGATCTGTTCAGCGGCCTGCTGCGTCACATACGCGATGCCCTCGCACAGGATGTCAGCGCTGCAGCACCGTGCGGCGCAATTGCGGATCGCGCCGGATGTCGGCATCGCGAAACGGAAAGACCAGCCAGTCCTTGCGCGCGTAACGATCGACCGGTGCATCGCCGGCACCGCTGTCGATGGCGGTATCGCGCTGCCCGTGCGCGAGCAGCGTGTGTGCCGTCACGCCGTCACGCGCGAAGCGCACCACCTGCAGGTAGCTGTTGCCCTGAGACTGCGGACCCATGCGCAAACTGTCATCGGCATTGCACTGCACGGCGAAATAGCCCATCTCCTGGCAGCCGCCGAAGATCGGCACATCCTTGCCCGCGCTGCGCACGAACTGCGCGGCGCCCAGCACGGCGTCGGGCGCCAGCCCCTGTGCGGCCAGATCGCGCACGGCCGCTTTCAACGCGTCGGCGGCCTGCTGGCCGGACATGGCAGCCACCGGATCGCGCGGCGTATGCAGCGGATCGGCGGGCGAGAACGGCACTTGATAGAAGCCCTGCATCGGCGGCTTGGCAAGACGGCGCCAGAACGCGTTCCACAACAGCGCGCCCCGCTGCGCGCTATCGGCGGTATTGGGCCAGCGCCGCAGCAGCTCGCACGGTTGCACGAGGCTGGCATCGACGCAGGCGCGCGCCAGCAGCGCATGCTTGAACAGATCCGCCGACAGTGCGCGCGGTGCCAGGGCACGATCCATCAACGCACGCGCGACGTCGCGCGATGAGTGCGGCGGCTGCCCGCCGATGTCGGCGGCGATCCGATACCCTTCGCGGCTGCGCAGCGACAGCGCCTGACGCTCGCCACCAATCGACAGCGGAAAGCCTTCGAGCGGCTGCGCGGGATTGGTCAGCCAGTAGCTGTCGTTCATATTGGCGACATAGTCATCGCGAATCAGCGACGGCATGGCGGAGGCCGGCATGGCGCCCGCCTGCACAGCGCCCGCATCGGCCTTCCAGTCGCAGGCGGACTGGCTGCCGTCGAGCACTGGCGTCAGCGGGTCCACCGCCGCGAAGCCCTTCGACAAGGCGGTGCCGCAGCGCGCGCGCAGATCGTCCGGTGTATTCGGCATGGCGCCCATGTCGGCATACCAGACGCGGTTGTCGCGGCGACCGATGGCGATGGTATTGACCCACGGCGCCGCCACCATCCTGCGCTGGATCTGCATGAATTCATCGAGCGACCGTGCACGGTTCCACGCGAAGAACTGGGAGAAGATCCGATAGTTGTCCGCGTTGACGTCGCGGATTGCCAGCGCATGGGCGCGGCCCCAGCCAAACGCGGGATGATGCGCGCCAAGATCGAGCACCGGGCCGAAACGGGTGCGATACGACATCCGGTGCACGGGGCGCACCACGCCATCGTTGCCGCGTACGTCGATGGTGACATTGCGGGCTTCCATCGCAACCGGAACGTTGTCCACGAGATAGCGCGTCGGGTCCTGCGGGTCCAGCTTCAGATCGAACACGCCGAAGCGGCGCGCGGCGGAAACCGTGTGGCTCCACGCGATATCGGCATTGAAGCCGATCATCACGACGGGAATGCCGAGAAAGGCCACGCCGGCCACATCGAGCTTGCCCGGCAAGGTCAGGTGCATCTGATAGAAACGGTCCGGGCCACCCCAATACCAGTGCGGATTGCCGAGCAGCACGCCGCCCTGCCCGCCCGTCACCGCGCCGCCGAACGCCACGGCGTTGCTGCCGAGTCCGGCCTGATCGCCAATCGGGATCGCCAGCCGATCCTGCAGCGCCTGCAGGGCCTGCGGTGGCGTGCCATCGCCCTCACGCCGGCCCACGGCCTCCTGCACAGGTGGCGCGGCCTTTGCCATATCGGGGATGAAGCGCGCATAGCCCGCCGCAATCTGCGCGGCGTACATGCGGCGATAGATGTCCTGCGCGCTGATATGGCGCACCCATGGCGCTGCCACGCAGGCAGGCGTGTTCGCGTCCGCCCGGGCCTTGCGCGCCTGATCGAGATAGCGGTTATAGCCCTCGGCAAAGCCGTCGATCATCGCGTTGAGTTCAGGCGGATGTTCGCGGCGGTAGCGCGCCACCACGGCGTCATCGGCATTGGCCAGAAAGAACGTGTCGAGGTCGAGATTGCGGGAGCGGCCGAACGTCGAGTTCGTCAAAGGCTTGGCCTCCGCTCCGAAGTACTGCGACCGCTGCCCCGAGAACGTCACGAAGCCGTCCGCCATCGTGCACAGCGCGTCTTCCGCCTGCGCGTACCCCACCCCGAGGCCAAGGTCACGCCAACGGGTGGCGCGGATATGGGGAATGCCATCGGCGGTACGGCGAATCTCCACGGCAGGCGCCACCGTCTGCGGTTTGGCCTGGGCGCCCGGCGCGATGAGCCATGCCACGGCCACTGCCGCCGAAATCCGTCCCCACACCGTGTATGCCCGCCGCATCGCGCCTCCGCCCGTCCGTTGATCGATCAACCCGGCATGCGTGACGCGGGCAATGACAAGACGATTGCGGGACCGGCATGTTCATCGATGGGGCGCAGGACCGGTCGGGTGTCCATGGATCTGAACAAATTTCACCACTGTTCGTCCTGCTAGCGGATGTCATCGCGTCACGGGCCACGCCCGGCGATGAAACGACCGTTTGAATACGTACCGCAACCATCATGCCCCTGCACCCCGACCTCGACGCCTTCCTGGAAATGGCGAACCTCGCCAGCCAGTCACGTCGCCCGATGAGCGAGATGACGCCCGACGAGGCGCGCGCCACTTATGACGCGTCGACGCTGGCGCTCGACGCGCCGGGCGCCGAGATTCCGGTCGAGGCGCTGCACATCCCCGCGCGCGATGGTCACGCGCTGCCGGCACGGCTGTATCGCGGGTCGGATACAGCCACCCCCGCGCCCGTGCTGCTGTACTTCCACGGCGGCGGCTACGTGGTGGGCGGACTGGACTCGCACGACTCGCTGTGCCGCGATCTCGCGGACGCCGCGCAGTGTGCCGTGCTCTCGATCGACTACCGGCTGGCCCCCGAGCACAAGTTCCCCACCGCCTTCCACGATGCCGAGGATGCCTGCGCCTGGCTCCGCGCCAATGCCGCCAGCCTGGGGCTCGACCCCGAGCGGATCGCCATCGGCGGCGACAGCGCAGGCGGCACGCTGGCGACGGCGCTGTGCATTGCCGCGCGCCACGCTGGCACGCCGCAGCCGCGGCTTCAGGTGCTGCTGTACCCATGCACCAGCGCGCATCAGGACACCGCTTCGCATGCCCGCCTGGCCGTTGGCTATCTGCTGGAGCAGCGCACGCTGCAATGGATGTTCGGCCACTACCTGCGGCATGCGGATGACCGGGCGGACTGGCGCTTCGCTCCGCTGGAGGCCACGGACCTCGGCGGCCTCGCGCCGGCGCTGATCGTACTGGCCGAGTTCGATCCCCTCGTCGATGAAGGCCACGCCTACGCCCGCAGGCTGCAGGCCGCAGGCGTGACCACCCAGACGGTGGTCTGGCCCGGCGTGGTGCACGACTTTGCGCGGCTCGGCAACGTTGTGGAAGAAGCCGCCCGCATGCGCGCACAAGTGGGACGCGCCATTGCCGAAGCCTTCCATCACCGGGAGCCATCCACCCCTTCGTAACCAACACTTCGGCCTGCGTTTTCAAGGGAGATGGCTGCGTCGTGCGGCCAGGGGAACGCAGATCGATGAATGCCAGCGCATGCGTCTTGCGCTGGATAGTGCAACCGGCAGCAGCGGCCTAGACGGGACACCGAAGCCAGCCGGCATCTCAACCCTGCTCGATAACTAGACTGATGGAAACCACCTCGCATTTCACCCCTGCCGTTGTGCCATTCCGGCGCAAGCGCCTGGATCAGGCGCTGCACGGCGCCCTGCTCACCCTTGCCCTGTCCGCCAGCGTCGCGCACGCCCAGGAAACGCCCGCTCCGGCCGGTGACAACGCCCCCACGCTGCCCACGGTCACCGTCAGCAGCAAGGCCGACACGCTGGACGAATACCGCGCCGACAAGGCCAGCATGGGCGCGTTCGGCAACACGCCGCTGCAGGACACGCCATTCAGCGTGGACGTGGTGACGCGCGACCTCATGGACAACCAGCAGGCCACGTCCATCGTGCAGGCGCTGAAGAACGACGCCTCGGTTTCGATGACCAGCAACAACATCGGCGGCCTGTCGTCGCAGATCGCCGTGCGCGGCATCACGCTGGACCTGCTGAACGGCCGCAAGGTTGACGGCCAGAACATCTTCGGCTGGAGCGGCGACCTGCCGCTGGATCACTTCGAACAGGTGCAACTGCTCAAGGGTGCGGGCGGTTTCCTCTATGGCTTTGCCGCGCCGGGCGGCATCATCAACTTCATCAGCAAGCGTCCGACCGATGTGCCGCTGCGCAGCGTGACCACCTCCTTCACGAGCCGTGGCACGTTCATGCTGGGCGGTGACCTGGGCGGCCGCTTCGGCCCCGACGACCGCTTCGGCTATCGCGCCAACGTGGTCGGCGAGGAAGGCGATACCTACGTGAAGGACGGCGGCCACATCAAGCGCGGTTCGGCATCGCTGGCCCTGGATTGGCGCATCATGCCGAACCTGGTCTGGAGCGTGGACGGTCTGGCGCTGGATCGCGTGGTCAAGGGTTCCACGAGCTGGGGCCTGTTCCCGAATGCCAGCGGCGAAGCCGGTGACACCGCCATCGCCCCGCCGCCCGGCGCCATCAGCGGCAGCAAGCGCATCTACTCGCCGTTCACGAGCTACGAGACGCGCGCCAAGATCTGGGGCACGTCGGTGGACTGGGGCTTTGCGGAGAACTGGAACGCGCGGATCGCGTATCGCGGCTCGACCATGGATCGTGTCTACCTGAACGGCACGATCTACGCCAACGCCGCCGGCGACTACACCGAGGAACAGTACGGCGGCATGGACCGCTTCAAGACCGATGACGTCATCGGCATGGTGACGGGCAAGGTCAAGACCGGCTTCATCACACACGACCTGACCTTCGGCCTGCAGTACAGCCGCAATCGCTCGTACTATTCGAACGTCTTCAACTACGCGGTACTGGGCAGCGGCAACCTGGCGAATCCCGGCAACTTCGACAATCCCCACCTGTCCGCCGAATCGCCCGATACGCTGGGCAGCTACACGGCGCAGCGCGCGGTGTTCGTATCCGACACGATGCACCTTGGCGAGAAGTGGGACCTGGTGGTCGGTGTGCGCCGCAACAGCATCAAGGACTCCGTCAACGACTACGACAAGGCCGCGACGACGCCCACCGGCGCCATCATCTTCAAGCCGTTGCCGGGCGTGTCCACGTACGGTAGCTACGTGGAATCGCTCGAACAGGGCGCCACCGCACCGCTGACCGCCGCCAATTCGCGTCAGGTCTTCAGCCCGCTCAAGAGCAAGCAGGTGGAACTGGGCGTGAAGGCACAGCGCGAGAACTGGTCGGCCAACGCGGCCCTGTTCCGCATCAATCGCGGCCTGACCTACACGAACAACAGCAACGTGTTCACGCAGGACGGCGAGGAACGCTATGACGGCCTGGAACTGGGCGGCAGCGTCCGCGTGACGCCCCAGTGGCTGGTCAACGCCAGCGTGATGTTCCTGAACGCCAAGAGCGAAACCGCTGCGGAAGGCATCTCGGGCAAACGCGCCAACGGCACGCCGAAGCAACAGGCATCGCTCTACACCGAGTACCGCCTCTGGGATACGGGCTTCACCCTGACGGCAGGCATGCAGTACTACGGCGCCCGCCCGATCGACGCAGCCAACACGGTGTCGCTGCCGTCGTACACGCTGTTCGATGCGGGCGTGCGCTACACCACGCGCGTGGCCGGCAAGCGCACGACGGTGCGCTTCAACATCGACAACCTCACGAACAAGGCCTACTGGATTACCAGTGCGTCCTACCTGACGCAGGGCGCGCCACGGGTCTTCAAGCTGGGGGCACAAATCGACTTCTGACCGCACGAACCGCCCGGGCCCGAAACCCGCCCGGGCGGGGCCGGTCCCGCTCGGGCGGGAGCGAGCTGACGACCGTGGCCATCGGCCAAATGGCGCACGGCGGATCGGCGCTCCGCCTGGCAAGCCGTACGCATCGGGATGCGCTCAGGCCTCCACCATCCCCAGGAATTGCTGCAACTCCGGCGTCTGCGGCCGTGCGAATACCGCATCGGGCGCGCCCATCTCATGCACCTTGCCCTGGTGCATGAAGACCACGCGGTCGCACACCTCACGTGCGAAGCGCATTTCGTGCGTCACCATCAGCAAGGTCATGCCATCGGCAGCCAGGCCGCGCACCACCTGCAGCACTTCGTTCACGAGTTCGGGATCGAGCGCCGAGGTAATCTCGTCGCACAGCAAGGCGGTCGGTTGCATGGCCAGCGCGCGCGCAATCGCCACGCGCTGCTGCTGCCCGCCGGACAACTGATCCGGATACGCGTCGAACCTGGCAGACAAACCCACCCGTGCCAGGTTTTCCTCGGCCAGTTCACGGGCGCGCGCCTCCGGCACGCCCTTCACCACCATCGGCGACAGCATCACGTTGCGCCCCGCACTCAAGTGCGGAAACAGGTTGAACTGCTGGAAGATCATGCCCACTTTCAGGCGAAGCGCACGCAGTTGCAGTTCGCTGTCAGCCAGGTGCGCGCCGGCCACGGTGATCGCACCCGAGTCGATGGTTTCCAGTCCGTTGATGCAACGTAGCAACGTGCTCTTGCCCGAACCGCTCTTGCCGATGATGGCAATGACCTCGCCCGGTTCCACCGAAAGGGATACACCCTTCAGGACCTGATTGCTGCCGAACGACTTGCGGACCTGGTCAATGGCGATGAGCGGCATGGAATTTCCTCTCCAGCATCTTGCTGTATTGCGAAAGCGGCCAGCACAGCGCGAAGTACATCAGCGCCACGGCCGCATACACGGTGAACGGTTGGAACGTGGCGTTGACGATCATGGTCCCCGCCTTGGAAAGCTCGGTGAAGCCGATGATCGACGCCAGTGCCGTGCCCTTGACGACCTGCACGCCAAAGCCTACGGTCGGCGCCACCGCGATGCGCAGCGCCTGCGGCAGAATCACGTGGCGCATCTGCTGGACATAGTTCATGGCCAGGCTGCCCGACGCTTCCCACTGACCGCGTGGAATGGCCTCGACGCAGCCGCGCCAGATTTCTGCCAGGAACGCCGCGGTCCACAATGTCAGCGCCAATCCGGCGGCAAGCCACGCAGGGACTTCGATGCCCATTAATGCCAGCCCGAAGAACGCCAGGAACAACTGCATCAGCAGTGGCGTGCCCTGGAAAATCTCGATATAGGCCCACGTTGCGCGACGTAGCATCGGGCGCTTGCTGGTTCGCATCAGCAGGACCAGCAACCCCACGATGCCTCCGCCCACAAAGGCCACCAGCGACAGCAGCACGGTCCAGCGTGCCGCCAGCAACAGGTTGCGGACGATATCCCACGTTGAGAATTCGATCATCGGACGCCCCGCGCAAAAAGCTGCCGGCCAATGCCGCGCAGCAGTTGGCGCAACACCAGCGCCAGTAGCAGGTAGATCAGGGTACTGACCAGGTACACCTCGAAAGCCCGGAAATTGCGCCCCTGGATAAAGTTGGCCGCATAAGTCAGGTCTTGCGCCGCAATCTGCGAGCAGACCGCCGACCCCAGCATCACGATCACGATCTGGCTAGACAGCGCCGGCCAGATCTTCTGCAACGCGGGGCGCAGCACCACGTGACGGAATACCTGGAACGGCGACATGGCCAGACTCGCGCCAGCCTCGAACTGCCCGCGCGGGGTGGCGGCCAGCCCGGCGCGAACGATCTCGGTGCCATATGCCCCCAGGTTGATGACCATGGCCAGCGACGCCGCCAGCATCTCGGGCAGATGCACGCCCAGACTTGGCAACCCGAAGAAGATGAAGAACAACTGGATCAGGAACGGCGTGTTCCTGATCAGCTCCACATAGGCGCTGACCACGGTGCGCAGCCACGCCGGCCCCTGGGTCTTGGCCCAGGCACCGGCAACGGCCACCGCCACGCCCAGCACACCGCCCGTCAGCGTCAGTTGCGCGGTGACGGCAATGCCCTTGAGCAGCACATCGGTGTAGTCAAGCACCGACAGGAAATCGAACTGGTAAGCCATGCTTCAACCCGGTGGCGGCGCGAATCAGAGTTGTGCCGGCAGCGGACGCAGCAGCCACTTGATCGACAGCGAGTTCAGCGAACCGTCCTTCTTCGACTCTGCGAGGATCGCATTGACCTTGTCCTGCAGCGCCTTCTCGCCCTTGTTCATGCCGATAAAGCATGGCGAGTTCTTGATCAGGAACTTGGTTTCCGGTGCCTTGGGCGGATGCTTGGCGATCAGCGTCGATGCCACGACATTGCCGGTGGCAATCAGTTGCACCTGGCCAGACAGGAACGCCGAGATCGTCGCGTTGTTGTCTTCGTAGCGCTTGATCGTGGCGCCGGCCGGCGCAATCTTGCTCAGTTCCAGGTCTTCCACGGCACCGCGTGTCACACCCACGGTCTTGCCGGCGAGGTCGGCCGCGTTCTTGACCGGCAGGTCGGCCGGACCGAACACGCCGTTGAAGAACGGTGCGTAGGCTTCGGAGAAATCGAGCACCTTCTCGCGCTCGGGGTTCTTGCCCATGCTCGAAATCACCAGGTCGACCTTGCGCGTCTGCAGGTATGGCACGCGGTTGGTACTGGTCACCGGCACCAGTTGGAGCTTGACGCCCATCTTCTTCGCCACCAGCGCGGCCACGTCGATATCGAGGCCTTGCGGTGCCATGTCGGCGCCAATCGAACCAAACGGCGGGAAGTCCTGCGGCACGGCCACGCGCAATACGCCAGCCTTGGTGACGTCCGCAAGCGTGTCGGCATGGCCCAGCGTCGGCAAGGCCGTTGCGCACAGACCGGCCAGCATGGCAACCATCAGGCCACGACGGGAAAACTTCTTGAGGGCGTTGACGTGGAACATCGCGAGTTTCCTTAGCTTCGAGAGGGAGTGGATGGGTTCGGGGACAGATTCCCGGACGGTAAAACGGAAGTTGATACGCGTTGCGGGTCCACTGGCGCCAGTGCGTGGCGCAGGTGCGCGAGCGGATCGAGGGGCGGCACGGCGTCAAGGCTCGTGTGGACTTCGCCCAGATGTTCGGCCATCAGGCGTGCGGCCAGCGCGCCATCGCCATCGGCCAGTGCGTTGACGATGTCTTCATGCTGGCTGCATGAGCGCCCGGCATCCGCGGCCGACTGATTGCGGCTGGCCACCAGCGTGGTACGCGCGGTCAGGTCACGCAATGTATCGGTGAGCAGGCCATAGCCAAGCGAGGCACACAGGCATACGTGGAAATCGCCAAGCAGGAAGCTGCGTACGCTGGCGTCGTCGCCATCGAGCGCGGCTTTTTCGCGGGCGATATGCACCTTGAGCGAATGAATCGCCTGAACGCCTGGCGGCCGTTCCGCACTGACTTCGCGCAGCAACCCGGTTTCGATGATGCGGCGCGCGTCGAACGCAGCGCGAATGTCATCGGCGCTCGGTTCCACCAGGAACCAGCCGCGCCGCGAGCTGACAGTCACCATGCCACGCGCGGCCAGGCGCATCAGCGCTTCACGCACCAGCGTGCGGCTCACGCCAAATAGCGCAGCAAGTTCCTGCTCGCCCAGGCGCGACCCAGGAAGCAGCTTCTGGCCAAGCATCGCCTCGGTGATGCGGTTGGCGATGTCAGCGGGAGATTTGTCGGTGGTTTCGGTCACGGCAATCACTTGAGCAAGTGGTATGCCATGCTTGTATGCAAGATTTGTCGGCAAACAGCCCCATCCGACGCGCAAGAATCGGGCATGCGCCGTGCCATCACTCCCCAGCGCGGTGCGTGACGCGCGGCCTTGGTGCCGAACCGGGCCGCGCGTCAGTTATGAAGCAACGGTGGATCAGGCGCGGGTCATATCGATGCCAACGCGATCACATCGGCCAGGTGCCGCCGCTCCGCGACCGTTTCCTGGGCCACGATTTCCTCCACGGCACGCAGGCTGGCCTGCACGATCGCCGCCGCATCCACCTCGAAATGGCGCCGCAACGCCGCGCGCGAATCGCTGCGGCCGAAGCCGTCGGTACCTAGCGTCACGTAGCGTCGGCCGGCCGGCAGGAAGGCACGCACCAGTTCCGGCAGTGCACGTACATAGTCGGTGGCGGCAATGATCGGCCCAACACTGGGCTGCAACTGCCGGCCCAGCCAGCTTTGGTCAGCGGGCCCCTTGCCATGGCGCCACTGCTGTTCGCAGTCCGCGCCCTCGCGCGCAAGCTCGATATAGCTGGTGACACTCCATACATCGGCCGCCACCCCGTGCTCCTGCTCAAGCTGCCGCGCGGCCTTGAGGACTTCGCCCATGATGGCGCCGCTGCCAAACAGCTGCACCCGGTGGGCAAAATCGCCGCCGGGGCGGTGCAGATAGATGCCGCGCACCACGCCTTCATGCGCTTCGGGCCGCAGGCTCGGGTTCTCTACAGCCTCATTGGTCACGGTCAGGTAATAGAACTCGTCGGCCTGCTGTTCGAGCATGCGGCGCATGCCGTGGTCGACAATGACCGCCAGTTCGCCCGCAAACGCGGGATCATAGGCGCGGCAGTTCGGGATGGTGGCCGCCGCAAGGTGGCTGCTGCCGTCCTGATGCTGGAGCCCTTCTCCACCGAGCGTGGTGCGTCCCGACGTGGCGCCTACCAGGAAGCCGCGGGCGCGCTGGTCAGCCGCAGCCCAGATCAGGTCGCCCACGCGCTGGAAGCCGAACATGCTGTAGTAGATATAGAACGGCAGCATCGGCAGGCCATGCGTGGCATAGCTGGTGGCCGCCGCCGTCCACGACGACAGCGCACCCGCCTCGGTAATCCCCTCCTCCAGGATCTGGCCGTCGCGCGTTTCGCGGTACGACAGCATCGACGCCGAGTCTTCCGGCTGGTAAAGCTGGCCGAATGGCGCATAGATGCCAACCTGCCGGAACAAGCCAGCCATGCCGAACGTGCGCGCCTCGTCGGCCACGATCGGGACGATACGCGGACCCAGCACCGCATCCTTGAGCAGTGCGCCAAGCTGCCGCACCAGTGCCATGGTCGAGCTCATCACCTTGCCGTCGGCATGGAGTGCGAAGGCGGCGGTCGCTTCCAGACCGGGCACCGCCAGGGTGGCGCCACTGGTACTGCGTACCGGCAGATAGCCGCCCAGTTCGGCGCGCCGCGCCTGCAGGTATTGCATTTCGGGACTGTCTTCGTGTGGCCGGTAGAATGCCGCATCCATGACCTGCTGGTCAGACAGCGGCAGACTGAAACGATCGCGGAACGCCATCAGGTCGGCCTGGCTCAGCTTCTTCTGCTGATGGGTGGTCATGCGGCCCTGCGCGATGGTGCCCATGCCGTAACCCTTCATCGTCATGGCCAGCACGACGGCGGGCCGGCCCTTGCAGCCCGCGGCTTCGGCAAATGCCGCATGAATCTTGACGGGATCATGGCCGCCCCGGCGCAACTGGTCGATCTGCGCATCGGAAAGATGCGCCACCAACGCGCGCAACTCCGGGGTCTTGCTGAAGAAGTGGGCGCGGTTGAACGTTCCGTCATTGGCGGACAAGGTCTGGAACTCGCCATCGAGCGTCTGCGCAAATGCACGGCTGATCGCATGATTGTGGTCGCGCGCCAGCAATGCATCCCACTCCGAACCCCACAGGCACTTGACCACATGCCACCCTGCGCCGGCGAACAGCGCCTCCAGTTCGTCGACGATGCGCCCATTGCCGCGCACCGGACCGTCGAGCCGCTGCAGATTGCAGTTGATCACGAAGGTGCAGTTGTCGAGCTGTTCGCGTGCGGCAAGCGTCAGCGCGGCGACCGATTCGGGCTCGTCCATCTCGCCATCGCCAAAGAAGCCCCATACGCGACGTCCACCGGTCTCGCAGAGACCCCGGTTCTGCAGGTAGCGCATGAAGCGCGCCTGATAAATCGCGTTTAGCGGGCCAATGCCCATCGAGCCGGTGGGAAATTGCCAGAAATCCGGCATCAGGTATGGATGTGGATACGAACTCAGTCCACGCAGCCCCTGCGCTTCGGCCACCAGTTCCTGTCGATAGTGGCACAGCGCCGATTCATCGAGCCGTCCTTCCAGAAACGCGCGCGCATAGACGCCAGGCGCCGAGTGCGGCTGGAAGAAAACCAGATCGGCACCGTGAGGTGCGGCATTGCCACGGAAGAAATGCTGGTAGCCCACCTCGAACAGATCCGCGGCCGATGCATAACTGGCGATATGACCGCCGAGTTCGCCATGCGCGCGATTGGCACGTACCACCATGGCCAGCGCATTCCAGCGCAGGATGGCCGACAGACGCTGCTCGATTGCCAGGTCGCCCGGATACGCCGGCTGGTCCTCCACCGGCACCGTGTTCAGGTACGGCGTGACCTGCGCCGGACGCCATGGCAAGCGCCGTTCGCGCGCATGGGCCAACAGTGCATCCAGGATTTCGCAGGCACGCTCGCGGCCCCGCTCCGCGCCCCACGCCGATAGCACGCCATCGAGCGCCTCGCACCACTCCTGAAGCTCCTGCGGATCTGCCTGGGCGTGTAGCGCGTTCGCGGCTGCACTGACGCGGTCATGCTGTTCCATCGAGTGTCTCCTGCGAGGTTCAGGCTGGGTCCACCCCAACCAGTTTTCGGGCTGGCCGTGGTGTTGCAGCAAAGTCAGCGAACAAAGTCAGCGAACAAAGTCAGCGAACAAAGTCAGCGAACAAGGTCAGCGAACAAGGTCAGTTGGCCTGGATACCTGACTTCTGTGCAACCGTACGCATGCGCGGCAATTCGCGGTCGATCATGACACTGACCTGCTCCGCCGGCGCATATTTGGGTTCCAGTCCATTGGCCAGCAGCTTCTGCCGCACATCGGGATCCTTCATCGCTTGTGCCAGCGCACTGTCCAGCCTGGCCCGTACATCGGCGGGCAAGCCACGTGGCGCCGCAATGGCCACCCATGAATCGGCATCAAAGCCGGGATAGCCGGCTTCCGCCACCGTGGGCACCTCGGGCAACAATGAAGCGCGTGTGGCGCCAGTCACCGCAATCGGCTTGATCTTTCCGCTGCGGATATGCGGCAGCGACGCGGCCACGGTGTCGATCGAGAACGGAATCTGCCCACCAATCAGGTCGGCGATGGCCGGTGCGCTGCCCTTGTACGGAATGTGTTGCATCTTCATGCCCGTGGCACTCAGCAGCAGCTCGCCGGCAAAGTGCCCGGTGGTGCCGCTACCAAACGACCCATAGACATACTTGCCCGGCGCCGCACTGACCGCACTGACCATCTGCGGCAGGTTGTCGACGGGCACCGACCGATTGGCGACCACGATCAACGGTACACGGGCCACCAGCCCCACCGGTTCGAAGCTCTTCACCGGATCGTACGGCAGGCTGGCATTGATGGCCGGATTGACGGTGAATGTCGATCCCGAACTGATCAGCAGTGTGTAGCCGTCGGCCGTAGCCTTGGCCACGTATCCTGCCCCGACAATCGTGCCGGCTCCGGCGCGGTTCTCGATCACGACCGGCTGGCCCAGCGCATCGCCGAGCGATTTGCCGACCAGCCTTCCGATGATGTCTACCGCACCGCCGGCCGGAAACGGCACCACCAGCACCACGGGCCGCGTCGGATAGCTCGCGGCGTGGCTATTGGCCGCATGGGCAGCAAGCATGGCCATGGCCGGCAGCGCGCACACGCTGGCCGTCGCCATGATCCTCCGTAGAAACTCCTTCCGTAGCGAGGCAATCATTTGCGTTCCCCTGCGTGAAACGAACATGAAGCGAAGCGAGACCTCCGCACCGGTGGTCAGTGCCGGCGCGGATACGTGCACGACGACAGCGCTGGTGCGTTCAGCCGTTGCGGAACAGGAAGCTGTAGGCGCTCAATGCAGGTGCACCGCCCAGATGGGCGTACAGCACGCGCGAACCGGCCGGGAATTCACCGCGCTGCACCATGTCGATCATGCCGTGCATCGATTTACCTTCGTAGACGGGGTCAGTCATCATGCCTTCGAACTTCGCGCACATCCGGATCGCTTCCATCGTGCCGGCGGACGGCAGGCCATACTCGGGACCACCGTAGCGGGTATCGAGCACCACGTCGGCATCGACGATATCGCGGTCGAGTTCGACCAGGCCGGCCGTATGCTTGGCGATACGCAGGATCTGTGCGCGCGTTTGCTCTGGCTTGGCCGATGCGTCGATACCGATCACGCGATCGGCGCGGCCATCTTCCGCAAACCCCACCACCATGCCCGCCTGTGTACTGCCGGTTACCGAGCACACCACGATGTAGTCGAACTTGAAGCCGAGTTCGGCTTCCTGCGCGCGGACTTCCTCGGCAAACCCGACAAACCCCAGGCCGCCCAGCGGATGCTCGGAGCAACCGGCCGGGATCGGATACGGCTTGCCGCCCTCCTTGCGCACGCTTTCCATGGCGTCTTCCCAGCTCTTGCGGATACCGATATCGAAACCATCGGCCACCAGTCGCACGTCGGCACCCATCATGCGCGAGAGCTGGATATTGCCCACGCGGTCATATACGGCATCGGCATAGTTGACCCAGTTCTCCTGCACCAGTACGCACTTCAGGCCAAGGTGCGCCGCCACGGCCGCCACCTGGCGTGTCTGGTTCGACTGGATGCCGCCGATCGACACCAGCGTGTCGCATCCCTGCGCCAGCGCGTCGGGAATCAGGTATTCGAGCTTGCGGGTCTTGTTGCCGCCGAACGCCAGGCCGCTATTGCAGTCTTCGCGCTTGGCAAACAACTCCACCTTGCCGCCCAGGTGCGCGGACAAGCGTTTCAGAGGCTGGATCGGGGTGGGTCCGAACGTCAGGGGATGGCGAGCGAAACGCTTGAGATTCATGGTGGCAACTCCAGGGTTGAGGGGCTATCCCGTCATCGACGTGCCGCGCAGCAGCGCTTGCGAGCGGCAGATCAATGTTGCGATGGGTTCCATCCTAAGAAAAAACTCACGAAACGTGCTTGCAAAAAACTCGCTTTTTGAACACGATTAAAAGGAACAACAAGCCTTGTAACTTCAAAAATTCTTTCTCTGACCCCATGAAAGAAACAAAATTTCGCACCAAATCCGGCCCGGATGCACCGCCCCATGCACCATCTTCGGCACCGTCGAATACGGCAGCTTCGCCGCACATCGAGGCCCTGGATCGTGCGGACAAAGCCATCCTGCGCACGCTGCAACAGGACGCTTCGATATCCAATGTGGCGCTGGCGGCCAAGGTCAACCTGAGTCCGCCCGCATGCCTGCGGCGCGTGGAACGTCTGAAGGAAATGGGATTGATCCGCGGCATCGTGGCGCTCTTGAATCCCAGTGCGCTCGATGCGGGAATGCTGGTGATGATCGGCGTGGTGCTGGACCGCTCCACGCCGGAGTCTTTCGCGCAGTTCGAGACCGCTGCCCAGCAGGTATCGGGCTGCATGGAATGCCACGTGGTGACTGGCGAGTTCGACTACTTCATGCTGGTGCGCACCAAGGACAGCGACAGCTTCAACCGGCTCCATGCAGAGCAACTGCTCTATCTGCCGGGTGTGCGGCAGATCCGCTCGTTCATGGTGCTCAAGCAGGTGTTGTCGACGACGCAGTTCCCGATCTGAATTAGGACGTTGTGCCCGAACGGTCGCCTACCGGCTGAACAAGGGACCCGGGAAGGTCAATGTCAGCGCGCTGCAGGCATTCAACACACAGGATGCATCGGGCAATGTCGCGCTATTCAACACGGGCGATGCAGGCGTGATGGTGAAGAACGGGCCGATCTATGCTCTCATCATGAACCCGAACAAGTACTATCCGTTCGTTCAGTTCGGCATGGCCAGGTAGCCATTCGCCGCGCATTCCCGCGTTGCGGGCGGCGCCACCTTGGCAACTCAACCAAAAAACTTAATGATCCTGTAAAAAACGCTCACTATGACAAAGTGATTCCGTTTGCTGTAATCGACTCATCTGGAATTTTGCACTCTGGTTTCCCCACGGCGGGTACGGCCGCACCGCGAGGACAGTCGATATGCAATGGCGCTCATCGATTCTCAGAGTTTCGGCGTACCTGACGTGGTGCGTGCCTCTTCTGGGGAATGCCGCCTCCACAGACGCCCCCTCCAATGATGTGCCGCGTGGTGCATATATGGCCAGCCAATGTACGCGCGCGTCCCAATGTCCACGGTTCGACGACGCGTATGCAACCACGCCTGCGTTCCGACATGCCCTCTCCCTGGCATTGCGTCATGCCAATCAGGACGTCCCTGTCTGGGTAAAGGGCAAGCTTCCTGGCGCCAGCACGCACCGTGACTCGCCGTCGGGTAGCGCGTCTCCCATGCTACCTCTACGGATCGATGACCAGCCGTACGTGCTTGGCACAATGGCCGATCCAGAGAATCCTGATCACAACATCGCCGCTCTTTACGACACGCAGCGAGGTTTTATCACGGTGCACTATGTCAATCCGAGTGGCGAAGAATTACTGATCGGGGATTCAACAGAGATTCTCCGCAAGGTAATGGTCGACTACCTGAATCCGGCCTCTGCATTTTCTCGGTCGCTGGTCCGGCCCGACGTTGCCCTGCCCATTCCCGTGAGCAGTAAATGACACGCTTTCTCGGCATCGCGGCGTTCCTGACCACCGGGGCTGTGTCCGCACAAACCATCGGACCCGGGCCCGTAACCGCGCCCGTGACGAACAATGGCGCGACAGGCGACCGTACCGTCGTCGGCAACACACAGATCTCGACCACCGTCGCGGGTTCGGGCACTAGCGTGACTGCCGGCACCCTGACGTTCGACCCCAATGCAGCAGGCTTCCCGGCGGGTCCGATCTCCATACAGACCACCACCGGCCACGGCCTGTTTGTCAATTCCGACATCACGCCAGCAGCGATCATCGCACGGCCCGGTGTCTCGGTTTCTACGACTTCCCTCGGCTCTGGTGCGGTGGCGCTGGGCCAGGCCGCTAGTATCACCGCCAGCGGACTCACCATCAACAACGCGACCGCTGGCACAGGCGGCGGATATGGCGCCGTCGCGCAGAACGGCGGACGTGTGTCGCTGACCGACACATCGATCACCACATCGCGTCAGGGCGCGATCGTGTTGGGAACTGGCGGCGTGGGTAGCAGCATGACACTGCAAGGCAACAACAGCTTGACGAGCAACGGCGCGCAGAGCGTAGGCGTCTATGTGCAGAATGGTGGCACGTTGTCGCTGCCAGCGAGCACCGTCCTGAATCTGAACGGCCAGGGGAGCACGGGCCTGGTGCTGGAGGCGGTGACGCAGGGAACCGCGACCGTTGGAAATGGCCTGACCATTCACCTGACAGGGGCGGGCGAAAGCTATATCAACGGCGGCACGGGCATTGCGGCTTTTGGCGGTACGACGGTCAGCTTCCAAGGTCTGGTGATAGACGGCGCAAATGCCAGTTCCGGTGTGATTGCAGTGGCGGGAGACCCGCGCGCGACGGCTGCGGTCAATGCGCCACGCAGTACGCAAATAGATCTGTCGGATGCCACGATTACGATAAATCGCGCTGGAACGTCGACATACTCGGTGGCTGCAACACCCCTTACACAACTGGTTACGAACGCCGGCGAATTGACTCCCGCACTGAACACCGTGAACAGCAGCGCGCCAGCGGGTCTTCGCGCGACACCCGGTGCACAAGCCACCGCAGCCGCAACTTCCACAATCAATGCCACCAACACGACCATCAACATGAACGCGGCCAATGGCTTTGGCGTCTATGCGGGTGCACGTGCGGTGTCGGGCTTGAATACCGTCAACCTGACCCAAAGCACCGTGAACGGGAACGGCACGGGCGTGTACGGCCTGGGCGCTGATCAGAACGGCCTGGTCACGGCCACCGGATCTGCCATTAACACGTCCGGCACCGGCGGCGCGCTTTACCTGATTACCGGTACCGATGTGGCAGGAGGTGTCGGACCGACCATCCAGCTCAGCAACACGAATGTCACCACCAGCGGCGACTCGACCGGCATTGTCTCCCAGAATTTTTCCAATACGCTCACCAATCGCGTCACGATGTCGGGTGGCACGATGAACGTTCCAGATTCGGTGGCCATCGTAGCCACCGGGGGGCCAAGCAGCATTACGACTGACAATGCCGCCATCAGTGGAGGCAACCTGTTGCTGCAGGCAATCGGCTCGGGTTCCGCGCCTCAGCCGACCACAGTGGAGTTGATCGCGCGCAATGGCAGCAGGCTCAACGGCAACGCCTTGGCAGATGCCACCGCAGTCGCCAACATCTCATTGCAGACATCCTCCACATGGCGCGGCGCGGCACTGGATGTCACCAACGTGACAGTAGATCCCACGAGCACATGGTCGATCACGGGCGACTCGCGGGTGACGGAGCAAGTGAACAACGCCGGAACGGTGTCATTTACCCCGCCTGTGGCTGGCGCGTTCAAAACCCTGACCACCCGCAACTACGTCGGCAACGGTGGCGTTCTTGGCGTCAACACCTTTCTCGGCGCGGATGGTTCCGCATCAGACCGACTTGTCATCGATGGCGGCACGGCCTCCGGCACGTCGGGAATTCGCGTAACCAATGCAGGTGGCCAGGGCACGCTGACCACGCAGAATGGGATTCTGATCGTCGATGTTGCCAATGGTGGGACGACCAGTGCGAGTTCCTTCACCCAGTCGGGCCGCGCAGTGGCCGGCGTCTATGAGTATCGCCTCTTCCGAGGCGCCGCCGATGGGTCCAATCCCAACGCCTGGTATCTGCGCTCCGAACGGGATGTGCCTCCAACCCCTCCGGTTCCACCGGTACCGCCTCCCCCCAACCCAGACATTGTGGTTCCGCTGCTGCGCCCGGAGGTTGGCGCCTATCTTGCCAATCAACGCTTGGCCGCCGGCTTCCTGGTACATAGCTTGCACGACCGTCTCGGTGAACCGCAGTGGACGGAACAGCAGACCTTCGAGAACGATGACAAACGTCGGGGTGCGGGCTGGGTGCGCCTGGTGGGCAAGGACATCGGCTCACGCACGAGTAACGGTACCTTCGACGTGCAAAGCACAGCATGGATGCTCCAGATGGGCGGCGACGTAGCGCAGTGGTCCATCTTCCGCGGCGACGACAGAATGCACGTTGGCGGGATGCTTGGCTACAACTGGGGCTCGAGTACGGGGCGCGCCGACGGCAACCGCTTTACCGCCGATAGCGACGTCCAAGGCGTCAACGTTGGCATATATGGCACGTGGTTTCAGAACAATCAGTCTCGTTTGGGCTGGTACACGGACCTGTGGGCGCAATTCGGCTGGTTCACCAATCATGTCAACGGCGAATTTCTTCCTACAGTCAGCTACCACTCGAAAGTGCTCGCGCTGTCGGCGGAGACCGGATATGCGTGGTTGCCCAAGATGTCACGCGATTGGGTAATAGAACCGCAAGCGCAGGTGATTTATGTCCATAGCTACCAGGGCACCTTTAACGAGCCCACCGGCACCCAGGTCGGTGGCGCCGACGCCGACGGCGTGATCACGCGTCTTGGCGTCAGGTTCCACCGCACCTGGATAGACGGCAAGGGCTATCGATATCAGCCATACCTCACACTGAACTGGTGGCACGACTCCATGAATAACACCATAGCTCTGAATGGTGTAGGCATGAGTGACCTCTACCCCAGCAACCGTTATGAAGTGAAAATTGGCTTTGACGGGCAGGGACGTCGCGGTTGGACCGGTTGGAGCAACGTTGGATGGCAATGGGGGTCCCAGGCCTATCACGCATTTATCGGACGCCTTGGCGTCAAGTACACGTGGTAGCGGCCCGCCTGTGGGCTCCGCTGCTCCCCAGGACGATCACCGCAGTACCAATGTTCACGACACACAAGCGAACGCTACCGACTCAAGGTGATCCGGACCGCGGCAAGGGCCCGCACACCTTGCGCCTGCCCTGGTAACGCAATATTCTGATCAGGCCGACTGAAACACGCTGGAACCATGAGACGCCTTCGCTATCTGACGCACCGGCACCGCACCCCCTCCTCAAACCTTACTCTTGGCCTACTACTCGCGCTGAATGCCGGCGCGGTTAATGCGGGCGGCTATATCGTGCTGCAACGCTATACCTCGCATATGACCGGCTTTGCCTCGCAGGTGTCGGACGGCGTGATACTAAGGGATTTCACGATGGTGGTCGCGTCCGCAGCGGCAATCGTCTCATTCACCGTCGGGGCAGCCGCCACAGCAATCCTGGTGAATTTCTCCCGCCGAATCCGGGCGCGCAGCATCTACGCACTGCCTTTGCTGCTGGAAGCAGCGCTTCTGTTTCCATTTGGCGTGCTCGGGACCGCAACGCTGAGCTGGCAAACGCCATTCGCCGCACCAGCCACCGTCTTGCTGCTCTGCTTCATGATGGGGTTGCAAAACGCGATCGGCTCCAAGACATCCGCCGGAAGTGTCCGCACCACGCATATGACCGGCAACATCACCGATTTTGGGATGGAGTTGGGCAAGATGCTCTACTGGAACCGACGCGCGTTGCCGGAACACGCCCGTATCTGCGCCGACCTCCCTCGCTTGAAGCGCGCGGGCGGCCTGCTGCTGTCTTTCGTGCTCGGCGGCATGGCCGGTGCTGCAGGCTTCCAAAGCATCGGCTTTATTTTCGTCACGCCGTTCGCCTGTTTGCTGTTCGCGCTGGCGTGGATGCCCGCCAGAGCCGACTTCTCCAGGCGCCGCGGCGCATAGACTTCGGATGCGCACCGCACTGCTCAAGAGCCGGCGCGGCAGACCCCAGCGGACGGCGATGCTGACGATCTGAAAGAGATCGCGCAAGAGGCCTATATATATCTGTACCCGCTGGTGCTGATGGACGTCACACGCAAGCAGTTCAGCAACCTGGATCCCGAGGTCAGCCCCTTCAGCGGTCCCGCCATGGTCGATGAATACCGACACGATGGGGGTATATGGCAACTACTACCTGAAGCGAGCCATCATCGCTCAGGTTGAAGTACAACCCTGATGGGTCGCTGGACCTCTACATTCAGACTGACGATCCAGGACCGGGCAAAACGTCGAACTGGTTGCCCGCCCCAAAGTCAGGGGGCACTTGGACTGACACTACGTCTATATGCCTGTAGCGCACGCTTGCGTCGGGTCAGTACGAAGGCGGCGTAACGACCCACACCAATTCCGCATCCGATGCGCCGGGGTTCCGATATCGGTGGGGAGTTCCACTTGGAAAGCTGAAACTGTCACCTTCGCTGAGAGCGAAGTGTTGTTCACCCACCCACAGTTCGAGTTCACCCTTCAGCAGCACGCCTGCTTCGTCCCCCGAATGTTGATAGGCAGATCCACTGTCGGCGCCAGGCTGCATGACCGACCACAACAGTTCCAGAGGTCCGTTCAGGTTTGGCGACAGCAGAAAGTCCGCGATCCCTGAGGCGAAGCTAAGCTGGCGCCTCTGTGACTTGCGCACAATCACTGACCGCTCGAGGGGATCCACAGCGTCGCCTGGAGGGAAAAACCACCCAATCTGGACGCCCAGGATCTGGGCAATCCCGTGCAGATCGCTGATCGATGGGACGCTGAGTCCTCGCTCCACCTGACTGAGAAACCCAATAGATTTCCCGCAGCCCGCGGAAAGCTGCTGGAGAGACATGCCCTTCGCTTTTCGCAGACTCTTGATTTCCTCGCCAATCCTGCCAAACGACGGTGCGTCAGGAGACACGGTTACGCCGGCTTCTTGCCCAGCCTTGGTTTTCCTGGCCAGAGGCGCCATGGGACTGGCCTTGCCCTGCTTTTCAACGCTCTTGCTCTTGCTCTTCATCGGACTGTTCGACCTCTCACGGGGCCTCGGAATGAAGCGCGATTCTAACGTACGACCGTATTGCAGAGCACCAGCCTCCTCTCACCGACTTCCGCGCACACCGCAAATTTGGCGCACTAAATTCACGTTCGTGAAATTTACGTTGATTTTTTTCACATCGATAGTACAGTTGCGTGGCGCGTTGGCGTCAGAGTCCAAGGCGACCCTCCCAACTTTCTGGAAGATCATGCTGACTACATTGAACGCCACCGACCTCGAACGCCGTCGACAAGCCGCTTGTCCTCCAGGGGTGGCAGTGCAGACCGATCGCTTCGTCAAACATGCGCAGAACGCGGAGATATGGGATGTCGACGGACGACGCCTGATCGATTTCGCGGGTGGTATCGCCGTGCTGGCAACGGGCCATCGCCATCCACGCGTGATCGAAGCGGTCAAACAACAACTGGACCACTTCCATCACACGTGCTTCCAGGTCACTCCGTACGAGAGCTATGTCACGCTCTGCGAGCGGCTCAACGCGCTGACGCCCGGCGCATTTGAAAAACGGACCGCGTTGTTCACGACTGGCGCCGAGGCGGTTGAAAACGCGGTCAAGGTAGCGCGCGCCGCAACGGGTCGGTCGGCAATGATTGCGTTCTCTGGCGCGTTTCATGGCCGCACGATGATGGGGATGGCCCTGACCGGCAAGGTGAACCCCTACAAAGCGGGCTTCGGATCGATGCCGGGTGACGTGTGGCACGTACCGTTTCCCGCCGAGGCCCTGCGCGTGACGGTGGACGACAGCATCAAGGCACTGGAGCAACTCTTCAAGACCGACGTAGATCCGCGGCGCGTGGCGGGCATCATCATTGAACTGGTCCAGGGCGAGGGTGGGTTCTATGTCGCACCTCAGGATCTGCTGACGCGACTGCGCAGGATATGCGACGAGCATGGCATCCTGCTCATCATCGACGAAGTTCAAACCGGCTTCGCGCGCACCGGCCAGATGTTCGCGCTTGGGCACTACCCTGTGGAAGCGGACTTGATGACGATGGCCAAGAGCCTGGCAGGCGGCTTTCCCCTGTCCGCGCTCACTGGCCGCGCGACACTGATGAATGCAGCATCGCCGGGCGGTCTGGGCGGAACCTATGCGGGCAGTCCGGTTGCGGTGGCGGCGGCGTTGGCCGTCCTGGACGTTATCAAGGACGAACGCCTGATCGAGCGCGCCAATGCGCTCGGGCAAACGATGGTGGACCGCCTGAATAGCCTGCAGGAATCGATCGCCTCCATTCGGGAGGTTCGCGCTCTGGGCGCCATGGTGGCCGTCGAATTTTCCGATCCGGCGACAGGGCTTCCTGCCCCCGAGATCGCCAAAAGGATTCAGCAGTGCGCCCTTGAGAAGGGGTTGCTCCTGTTGACCTGCGGCGTCAATGGCAATGTCATTCGCTTCCTGTTCCCGCTGACTACGCCGGACGCCGTATTCCAGGAAGGTCTTGCCCTGCTGGAAGAGGCCGTTCGCGAATGCGGCCAGACGGATCGCCCGAGGTAACAGTCCACATGACGACAAGCCACTCCATGAATGGCGCGAAGAGCCTTGTCAAGACGCTGCTCGCGTCGGGCGTCGACACGTGCTTTGCCAATCCCGGCACCAGCGAGATGCACTTTGTTGCCGCGCTAGACGAGACGCCGGGCATGCAATGCGTACTCGGACTTCAAGAGAACGTTGTGACAGGCATGGCGGATGGGTACTACCGCATCGCCAGAAAGCCGGCTTGCACCCTGCTCCACTGTGGCCCGGGGCTGGCGAACGGTCTGGCAAACCTTCACAATGCGCGCCGGGCACGCAGCGGCATCGTCAATCTCGTTGGCGACCAGGCCACCTATCATCGACAGTTCGATGCGCCCCTGACCAGCGACATCGATGCGCTCGCCAGATCGGTTTCCACTTGGGTGCACATGTCCGCGAGCGCGCACGACGTTGCGCGAGATGGCGCGGCTGCGGTACAGGCGGCAAGCACCTATCCCGGCAACATTGCCACGCTCATCCTGCCATCCGATACCTGCTGGGAAGCCGCCGCGACTGTCGCAGCGCCTCTCCCGGCGGTTGCACCGCCGCCAGTCGATCCCTTTGCGTTGGAGAACGCTGCGAGGGTGCTGCGAACGCATGGCAGCGTACTGATGCTGCTGGCCGGCAACGCGGTGCTGGGCGATGCGCAGACAATCGCCTGGAGAATCGGTCACGCCAGCGGCGCTACCATCCGGGCGGACTTCGTGACGTCGCATCTGCGCCGGGGACGAGGATGCATGCAACTCCAGCGCATCCCTTACAACACCGATCATGCGGTCGATTTCCTCAAGCAGTTCGACCACATCATCCTTGTTGGTGCGATTCCCCCGGTTGCCTTCTTTGCCTATCCCGGAAAGCCTTCGCGCCAATACTCGCCCGATACGCAACTCCACGTCCTCTGCCGTCCAGACCAGGACGCCATGGCGGCGCTCGCATTGCTGGCGCAAGCCATCGATGCCCCCGTCGTACCGGTACCGGACCCCGGAGAAAGACCTCCGGTGGCAACCGGTGCGCCCACGCCTGAAGGGCTGGCTCAAACGCTATCTGCACTGATGCCGCCCGAAGCCATCGTTTCAGACGAGAGCATTACCTGGGCAAGGAACTTCTACCAATACACGCATTCGGCTCCGGCCCATGATTGGCTTCATCTCGCCGGCGGCGCCATCGGCGACGGCCTGCCGGTTGCCACCGGCGCGGCCATCGCTGCCCGCGGCCAGCGCCGGGTCATCAGCCTGCAGGCTGACGGCTCTGCGATGTACTCGCTCCAATCCCTGTGGACGCAAGCGCGGGAACGCCTTCCCTGCACGACCATTCTCCTGAACAACCGGAAGTACAACATCCTCATCAACGAGTACAAGAGCGTTGGGGCGAATCCCGGCGAGACGGCCATGCGCATGCTGGATCTTTCGGATCCGGACATTGACTGGGTGAAGCTCGCGGAAGGGATGGGCGTGGAGGCTGCCAGCGCGACATCCCTGGAGCAGGTGGGGGATCTTCTGAAGGAGAGTTTCGCCAGACCCGCGCCTTTCCTGATCGACCTGCGTATCTAGGCGTTCGCCCTCGATTTTGTTCTGCAGGAAGGTAACGAGAATTACCGAAAGACCTGCCTTTCGGCTTTCTCCATAATCGCTGCCAATATTTTTTTCGAGAATGCCGCGTGTGTGAATGACACACGCGGCATTTTTCCATTCATGGCGTGAGCACATTATCACTGGGCCTTCTCCAACATGCACGCTTTAAGCGCCAATCGGGCACCGCTTCGGCACCCCGCGCACTGACGCGGTGCCCTTGTTTGGCAGGCAAAAAGGACGTCGCATTTGGGATCATCCACCGTCGCGTTTTGGTTTGGCCCGCGCCACATCGGCCCCTAGACTCGGTTCCAGCTTCAATCAACCGCGCTACTTGCGGGTGGCAACAGACCTGTTGCAAGGGCGGAGATGGCACCTCCCGAGAGGACCACGCGATGAGAGGAAACCAGAGCAGCGGGGACCCGAGATAGTCAGATCCTGGCTTCGCGTCCACCACCCGGCGTATTGGTTAATGCCCTGTTGAAAGGCGGCATACAACGTGCCGTTGCAATTAGCGAAAAATCGTCTTGATGATTATCACGCCTGAATCAGACATAAAAGGCGAACTGGGGGGGGAGATGCAGTCGAACGAATATGAGAATCTCGATGGCCTGGCCCTGGCCGATCTGATCGAGCGCGGCGAGGTGACTTCCGCCGAGTTGATGGACTGCGCCATCGACCTGGCCGAACAGCGTAATCCCACGCTCAACGCCATCACGTATCCGCGCTTCGAGGAGTCTCGCGGGATCGCCGCGGACTGGATACCACGTGGCCCCTTCCGCGGCATACCGTTCCTGCTCAAGGACTCGGGATTTGCCCACAAGCGGTTTGCGTCGAGCATCGGCTCGAATCTGTTTAACGACACTACGTTCCAGTACAACGCCACCGTTGCCGATCGATTCGAGGCGGCCGGCCTGATACCGTTCGCGCGCACCACGGTGCCCGAGCTGTGCATGGCAGGCACGACCGAAGCCGTCCGCAATGGCGGACCGACCTTGAATCCGTGGGACGCAACGCGCTCGGTGGGCGGCTCGAGCGGCGGCGCGGCGGCGGCGGTGGCCGCGCGCATCGTGCCCGTCGCCCATGGCAGCGACGGCGGCGGCTCCATTCGCATTCCGGCCGCCTGCTGCGGTGTCTTTGGGCTGAAGCCATCGCGCGGGCGTGTGCCAATGGGTCCGGTGCGCGGCGAGGGCTGGGCCGGCATGGCAACGGACGGCGTGCTGAGCATGACGGTGCGCGACACCGCCGCAGCGCTGGACATGATTTGCGGCTACGAGGCTGGCGCGCCCTATGCCGCCCCGCCCCAGCCGAGATCCTTCCTCGACGCCGTGCGCGAGACAACGGTGCGACCACTCAGGATTGGCATCCTGCGTACTGGCTGGGAAGACATCGGCATTGCGCCCGAGTGCGATGCCGCCGTCAGCTTCACGGCGTCCCTGCTCGAGCAATTGGGGCACGACGTGTTCGAAGCCCAACTCCCCGCCATCGACTACAGCGGCTTTGTGCACGCCCACGGCAGCATCCTTGCCAGCAACATCGTGGTCGCCGTGGAGGCGCGCCTGAAGGTCCTGGGTCGCACCCTGCAAGACGGCGACCTGGAGCCGGTGCTCGTGGACGGCTACCAGGTGGGGAAAGGACTGGACGCAGCATCGTACGTGGACGCGGTCGCGCGACTGCATGGCGTGGGCCGAGCATTCGCCACAGCCATGGCGCAACTCGATGTGCTACTGACGCCAACCCTTGCCCAGCTCCCATGCAAGCTGGATTACCTCTCGCTGAGTCCGTCCGACAACCTCGGCTTCCGCGCCTACCGCACGCGTGCATCGACGTATTCGACGTTCCTTCCCGTGATCAACGGTGCAGGTCTGCCAGCGGCAAGCCTGCCGCTCTCGTGGACCCGCGAGGGGCTTCCGGTGGCTACCCAGTTGATCGGCCACTTCGGGTGCGAGGACACGCTGCTCGAACTCTCGGCACAGCTCGAACGCGTGGCGCCATGGGCAGCCCGTAAGCCGGTCTTCGCTTGATGGTCGTGCGCCACAACGATCCCCCCACGCTGTTCGCGTTTCGCCGTTCTCTCATCTTGAAGGTCCTGCCATGAACAAGAATTTGTTTGGGCTCGCGCGCATTCCCGCGCCGGCCGTCCTCGTCCCCGCCATCCTGTCCGCCGCGGTCACGTTCGCAGGGATGCACGCCACGCCCGCCCGCGCCCAGAACGAGACGATTGCGAAAGTCGTCATGCAGGCACCGCTGCGTGTTGTCGATCCCATCCTGACGAACGCCTATGTGACGCGTAACCACGGCTACATGGTCTTCGATACGTTGTTCGCACTGGATGCCAACGGCAAGCCGCAACCTGAAATGGTGGAAAGCTGGAAGGAAACACCTGACAAGCTCACCATGACGCTGACCCTGCGCAAGGACCTGAAGTTTCACGACGGTGCGCCAGTCACGGGCGAGGATGTCATCGCTTCGCTCAAGCGCTGGGCCGAGCGCGATGCATTGGGCCAACGCCTGATGGCAGCCACGGCAAAGCTCGAAAGCCCCGACCCCCGAACCGTCGTCTTCCGACTGAAGAAGCCATTCGGACTCCTGCTGGAGGCGCTGGCAAAGCCCGGCTCCCCCGTGCCGTTCATCATGCCCAAGCGCATTGCCGCTACGCCAGCTTCGCAACCCATCAGCGAGGTCATCGGATCGGGCCCCTACAAATTTGTCGCCGCGACGTTCCAGCCCGGGGTCAGGGCCTCGTACGTGAAGTTCGCCGACTATGTGCCACGCAAGGAGCCAGCAAGCGGGTTCGCGGGCGGCAAGGTCGCGGTGGTCGACCGGATCGAGATGGTCAACATCTCCGATGCGCAGACCGCCGTCAACGCGCTGCGTCGTGGAGAGATCGACTTCGTGGAGGACGTCCCTCCCGACCTGGTGTCGCAGTTGGAAGGGGTAAAGACGGTCGCGCTCAAGTCCTACGGCAAGAGCACGAACATGTTCACCCTCCGCATGAACTGGCTGCAACCGCCGTTCAACAACGTCAAGGTACGCCGCGCTGCGCTGGCCGCCTTGTACCAGGCCGACTATCTCGACGCCCAGATTGGCGACGGAAAGATGTATCAGGTATGCGGCGCGGTTCTGAGTTGCATGTCGCCTTACGCATCGGAGGATGGCGCCACGCAGACGAAGAAGCCAGATCTGGCACGCGCCAAGGCGTTGCTCAAGGAGAGCGGTTACGACGGCAGCAAGGTGGTGATCCTGCATCCGACGGACCTGCCTATCCTCGCCAGCCTGGCCTCCGTGACGGCGCAGGCGCTGAAGTCGATCGGGATGAACGTCGAGATCCAGTCGATGGACTGGGCCACCCTGCTGTCACGCTACTCGAAGAAGGACGGCGTGGCCCAGGGCGGCTGGAGCATCTTTCAGACCGGCTTCAGCAGCCTCGACCTGATGAACCCGATCACGAATCCGAACCTGGACGGTCGCGGTGAAGCCGGCTACGTCGGTTGGTCCAGGAGCGAGGAGATGGAAAAGCTCCGCGACCGGTTCGCCGACGAATCCGACCCCGCCACGAAGAAGCAGATCGCACTCGCCATCCAGAAACTCAACTACGACCAGGTCTTCTTCATTCCCCTGGGGGCCTATTCCAAGGTCAAGGGCTATAACGCCGTAAAACTGGGAAGCATGACGGATGCCCAGATTCCCCTGTTCTGGTCTGGGAAGAAGTAAAGCACCTGCCGGGCGCGCGAAAGCTTCAACCAAAGGAGAGGCGAAGCAATGTTGGAAATTATTCTCAAACGGCTACTGGCAGCGGTTCCCGTCATGCTCATCGTCGCCACGGTGGTGTTTCTGCTGCTTCGGCTCGCGCCAGGCGATCCGGCGCGCGTCATCGCCGGTGATATGGCAAGCGAGGAAGCCATCGCGCAAATCCGGACGGACATGGGCCTCGATCAGTCCATCGGTACGCAGTACGTGCGCTGGATGGCCGCCCTCTTGCAAGGCGATCTTGGCCAATCGGTCCAGACCCGGCAAAGCGTGGCTTCGCTGATCAAGGCGCGGCTCGGCCCGACCTTCTCGCTGGCTGCCTGGGCCATCCTGCTAACCATCGCGGCGGCGGTTCCGCTCGGGGTGCTGGCAGCCTGGCGGCATCGCAGCATCACCGATCGCGGCATCATGGCCGGAGCGGTACTGGCGTTCTCCGTGCCTGCATTCGTCGTGGGGTATCTGCTGATTCTCGTGTTCGCGGTGAAGCTGGACTGGTTGCCGGTGCAAGGGTATTCGCCGCTGGCGGACGGCGTGGGCGAGTATGCCGCCCACCTGGTGCTACCCACGGTGACGCTGGCGATGGTCTTTGTTGCCCTGATCACGCGAATCACGCGGGCCAGCATGCTGGATGTACTCGGCGAAGACTTCGTGCGTACCGCACGTGCCAAGGGCGTGACCGAACGCATCGTGCTGTTCCGCCACGCGCTGCGTAACGCCGCCATTCCGATCGTCACGATTGTGGGCGTTGCGCTCACCACGCTGATCAGCGGAGTGGTCGTGACGGAGACCATCTTCAACATCGCAGGTGTCGGCCGCCTGATTGTCGATTCGGTTCTCGCCCGCGATTACCCGGTCGTACAGGGAACCATCCTTTTCTTCTCGTTCATCTATGTCTTCATCAACCTGATGATCGACCTGGCCTACGTCGCCCTCGATCCGCGAATTCGGTATTGATCGCCGCCCGCCCCGGAGCTACCTGATGTCATCGTCCTCCCTGCCCTCACATTCGCTGGCCGCGCCGCCCTCCCAGCTTCGCGTGGCTGCCACTGCCGTGCTCAAAGATCCGGTGATGCTCGGGTCCCTGCTACTGCTCCTGCTGCTGGTCGCCGTCACGGTAGGGGCTCCTCTGCTGGCGCAACACGATCCCGGCGCCCTGACGCCACGCGCCCGGCTGAAGCCATCGTCCGAGGTCTACTGGCTGGGTACGGACTCGCTTGGCCGCGACCTGCTGTCACGCGTGCTATACGGCGGACGTCTCTCCATCACGCTCGCCGCACTCGTCAGCGCGATCTCCGTCGCCGCAGGTCTGTTCATCGGACTGGCAGCCGGCTATGTCCGCCAACTCGATGCGCCCATCATGCGCCTCATGGACGGCATCATGGCGATCCCAGGCCTGTTGCTGGCGGTGGCGATGGTTGCACTGGGCGGCGCGAATATCGTGACCATGGTCGCTGCCATTTCCGTCCCAGAGATTCCGCGCATCGCCCGCCTGGTGCGCAGCGTCGTACTGTCAGTCCGCGAGGAGCCCTACGTGGAGGCGTCTATCGGCGCTGGCACGCCGGCATTGAAAGTGCTGTGGCGACACATCATGCCAAGCACCATCAACCCCCTTGTCGTGCAAGCCACCTTTGTCTGCGCGGCGGCCATCCTGACCGAAGCCGTGCTGGGCTTTCTCGGTCTCGGGTTTCCACCGGAGATTCCCAGCCTGGGCAGCATCATCGCGGAAGGCCGCCCGTTCTTCCAGCGCGCGCCGTGGATCGTGCTCTACCCCGGTGTGTTCCTCGCCCTGCTGATCCTGGCCGTCAACATGTTTGGCGACGCCCTGCGCGATCGCCTCGACCCGCGTCTTTCCCGTCAATCCAAGGGCTGAAGCCATGAACGACTCTTATTCCGGACCTGTCATGGCAAACAATCAGGACGACCTTCCGCGTACGCCGATCCTCGCTATCCGCAACCTCAAGGTCCGTCTGCCCGGCGGTGGCGATCGCCGTTATGCAGTGGATGACATTTCGCTCACCGTGCATGCCCGCGAGATCGTCTGCATCGTCGGTGAATCCGGCTCGGGCAAGTCCGTGACGTCCAGTGCCGTCATGGGCCTGCTTCCAAAGGGGATTCTCCCGCTTGTGAGTGGCCAGATCCTGT
>Ga0102591_1000959_pt1 | contig 44605 bp, 57 predicted proteins | sample AraplaCol_mCL_r2_2_FD_76860 | JGI IMG/M metagenome (GOLD analysis project Ga0102591, IMG submission 76860) | Arabidopsis root microbial communities from North Carolina, USA - plate scrape MF_Col_mCL_r2 (SPADES assembly) (version 2) | ecosystem: Host-associated > Plants > Roots > Endosphere...
CCTGGTCGCAGCCAAGCAGCCGAACATTTCCGGCGGCGGCATCGCGTTGTCGATCGACCTGACGGGCGACAAGGACGGCCTGATCGGCTACCGCGGCAAACATCACACCGCCGTCGTCGATGTCGACAAGAAGGCCCAGCACGATATCTACGATTTCTGGGAGCCGCTCTACAGCCGCGGCCGCAACGAACTGATCCTAGATCCTGATGAATTCTATATCCTGGTCTCGCGCGAGGCCGTACACGTTCCCCCGCACTACGCGGCGGAAATGACGCCCTTCGACCCACTCGTCGGCGAATTCCGCGTCCACTATGCCGGCTTCTTCGATCCGGGCTTCGGCCACGCTCCGGCAGGCGGACGCGGCAGCCGCGCGGTGCTCGAAGTGCGCAGCCACGAAGTGCCCTTCATCCTCGAAGACGGCCAGATCGTCGGCCGCCTGATCTACGAACACATGCAGGAACAGCCCTCAAGCCTCTATGGCTCAGGTCTTGGCTCCAACTATCAGGCCCAGGGCCTGAAGCTCTCGAAGCATTTCCGCATCTGATATGCGGTGACGCCGCGACTTGACAGCGGCGGCCATCTGTTGGAAGTCTCAAGCGGTTGGCGGGTGTAGCTCAATGGTAGAGCAGCAGCTTCCCAAGCTGAATACGAGGGTTCGATTCCCTTCACCCGCTCCAGCAACTTCAATAACTTAGCAGAGGCGTCGTGCCACTCGTGTCAAGGCGTGTCACTTGCGCTTTTCAGCACGAAGTTCCGCGACTCGGCGACTCGCTTGCAAACCATCGCCACGGCTGTAGCGTTTGGTCATTTTTGTGGTGCTATGCGTGGCCAGTTCGCGGGCAGCTTCGAGCGATCCGGTCGCCTCTACTGTCTCCGAAACTGCGCCGGCTCGGGTGTCCATCGACCACACGTCATCAGGAACGCCCGCCTTCTTCCGAACCTTCCGGAACTTTACCGTATAGTGATTGTCACGGTAGGGCTTGCCTGTGTCCTCGTCGATGACGATCGGGCCCAGCTCGGGTAGCTTATAGGCCTTCAAGGCTTCGGTAACGAGCGGCATCATGGCGAGGTCACGGGCCACTGCGGCCCCTGTCTTGCTGGTCTTCAGCGTCAGGATGAGATCCTTGGAGATCGCCCCAGCCGTAAGCCCTCGCCAACGGAACGGACCGCCTTCAGAAGGAGGGGACCATTCGCCTATGACGTCGATGCGGCGTAAGGCCGTTTCGAACTTCAACGCTTCGGTGAAGCCGATCGAGGGGCATTTCAGCTCCGCGCTCGCTTTCACGATAGCCAGGCACTGATCATAGGTCATGGCGATCTCGCGCCCGGTTGGCTGCTCGAACATCATGTCAGACAATATTGTTCGCGCCTGAGCGCAACCGTGAAGACGTTCCCCGGCTCCATAGGACAGGACGATGCGTAAGAGCTTGATGGCCCCGGCCGCCCGCCTGTGTCCCTTCTTCCGCCATTCCCCGAACCATTTCTTGAAGTCGGAAGCCTTCAAGACGTCGATCCGTCGCGTCCCAATATTCTTTTCGAGAACGCGAAGGCTTGGCTCGTAGTCGCGGACTCTTGTCGAGTGCTTCACGCTGTGCAGCGTGCTCGTCGGATCGTGCTTGTAGCACTTGATCAGCGCCTGGATGGTCCCGTCATAGGTCGGCGGGGCGCCAAGCGTCGAAAGCTCGTCTCGCAACTGGTCTGTCAGTCGCCGGCATTCCGCGGCGATCTGCTCATCGTCTAGGCCATCGTCTAAGCGTATGGCCGAAAGGGCGGCTGGCGACCCTTTCACGGCTCGTTTCGGGTCCCAATAATGGACGCGAGAGCCATCTCCGTTCAGCCGGGATTTGTACCCCGGCCTGTCATTCCTCATCAAAGTTATCCTTTCCGTCTGGGGCGAGATTGCCCAGCGGGATGATGCAAGTGCGATCTAGGCGCTCGTCAAGCTCTTTCTGCTTGGGGACATCGGGGATAACGGTAACTACCAGCGTTCGCAGATCCACCTGAACGGCGGCTCCCTCGCTCTTGGCAGCCCTTATGATCCGCTCCATATCGGCTTGCCGGAATGTGCCATGGCTCATGATACACCCCCGTCGCCGGTGTCGGATTCGAAGAACGCCAGGCCCATTTCGAGCAGTGCCGTCGTAAGGTACCGCTCTCCGCAGTTCGCCTCTTTTTCCTCTGCAAGGGCTTGGCGGATAGCCTTGAGCGCTCCCTCAAGCGAGGTGGCGCGGTGCTCCTGATCCGTCAGTTCGACGATGGCGTCTGTGTGAGCATCCTGCAATTCCGCAAGGCGCTTCAGATCTCTCTTATCGCAGGCGTTATAATCGGCTTCAATATTCTGGTAGCGCGTCACCAGTTCGAAGACAGGATCGCTCACGTGCCGCCCTCCTTCATCGGGGCCCAGGTGTAGGGACCGTCAAAGACAGACGCCATTTCGTACAGGCGCTCGGCGTCACGACCGGCAATGTTCAGCATGCCGGTAACTCGATCCAGTTCGTGGATACGGCTGCCGTCCTGGCGAACATATTCAAGCTGGCGCAGGACATCGCTAATGCCCTTGATCAGCTCGGACAAATCGCCCAGATCGTAAAAGAGGTCGGAGGGGTCGAAGGTTTTTTCGGTCTTCATGCCCGTACCTCCTGCTGTTTGGCAGCCACGACCGCGCTTTCGAGCTCGTCGAGATCCTCACCATTGCTGTCGTAGGCAAGCCACTGCAGGCGAACCAACGTTTCGATATTGGATTCCGCGTCAACCTGACGCGAAAGTAGCAATTCCATGGCGCGGCGGCGTTCGTCGAAAAGAAACTCGGCGATAGCCTCAAGATACCGGCCGGCGGCGTTCGGTTCGCCTCTGGACTGGCATTGCGGACGTTGCATAATACCCTCGATGCCGTGCGCGGCGAGCGTCAGGCCGTCGTAGACAGCCATCCACCCGTTATCTCTGACGCGGGACAAATCCAGACCTTCGACCATCGTCATCGCGGAGCCGAAGGCGGTGCCGTGCGCGTCATCGATCTTGTCGAAATATGCCATGGCGCCGGTGAGCAGCGGCCCGATGATGGGGCCGCCCTCGAAGTTTTTGGTTTCGGCAAGTGCCAAGCGAAGAGCCGTCATAGCGCCTTCGATCGTAGACGCTAGATAGCCACCGCTCGCGATATTCTCGATCGCCGCGTGAAGCTCTCGTTCCGCCGCTGTGCCTTCCAGATCCTTGTTGACTACATTGGCTGCAGCCTCAGCGGCCTTGAACCGGTCTACTGCTTTCAGAAGCATGTCCATGATCAAGCCTCCTTTCCGAGCAGGGAGCCCAGGAAGGCATGCAAGTCGGCGCTTTCTGCCGTGAGTGTGCAGAACGCCGTCTTCGCTGCTTCCGTGTTGCGCTCAAACAGGTAACCGGCCTTGGCGACAATGTCGCTGTAGGAGCGGCACGGATACTTGAGAAGGTTCGCTTCGGCTGTGCCGTAGGCTTGCGCCTCGTCGTTGTCCGGGAGATCTACATGTCTCGGAACTGATGACATCCAGGCGTAGTGTGCGCGCTCGGCTGCGCCGATGATCTCGTCAATCGCAGATGTCGCGCTATCGCTCCCTGCGTCCCATGCAGCCAGATAGGCGGCATGCATTTCGGAAACCCGGCGCTGGACGTCGTTGACGCTGAACAGCACCCGGTCAGTTTTCTCGCCCCGGCGGTCGGCCGCGTCAAAGACGAGATCGGACATGATATTGGTCATGTTCGCCAAATCGTGCATCCGGCCTTCGAGGCCACGCATGGCTGCAGCGACGGCTCTATCCTTCGCCAGGCCGTCGACGACGTTCTTTGAAAGTTCGCCTATGCTTTTTGGCATGGCTGTGCTATTCCTGCGATTGCTCATCAGGCAAATTCCTTTTGCTTGTTGATGTTCAGCAGGGGCGGGGATCGGTCGCCAAACTTACTCCCCGTCCTGCTACTCCTCATTTACCGGCCGTAGCCGGCATTTCGTCTTTCAATCCCTTCTCGACTAGGTGCCGGATTGCCGTAGCTCGGCTCGTGATCCGATTGGCGAAACGCCAGTTGTCCACCATCTCGATCCAGGCGGCGGAAACCGCCATCTGGAACCGTTCGGTCTTGGGATCATCCTTCGACATCATGAACCTCCATCAGTTCCATTGCTTTGAAGTTAACCATACTGGAAGAATTCCGTCAACTCCATAACTGATGGAACTTCCGTATATTGTGGAATGTGTAGAAGTCTGCCAAAACGTTACGTAACGAAACCTCCTAAGGCGTTGAAAAGGTTATGGCTGACTCCGACGAGAGAGAATTGAAGACCATCAAGTTTCAGATGATGCTTTCGCCTGGAGAGGCTAAAGAAATCGACGACTGGTCGTTTTCCAATCGGATTCGATCGCGGGCTGAAGCCATCCGACGTCTTTGCCAGATAGGCATTCACGCTAGTGAGCAGCACAAGATGCTTGAGACCCAAAGTTACGATCTGTTGGCGAAGCTCGTCGATTACGCTGCTGCACTCAACAAGGCGAAGGCCAAAGGTCCGGGCTTTGCCGAACTTTCCTCCCAAGTCGGCGACTTCCTCAATGACGTCAGCGATCTGGCGATGAAAATCGGCGCTATGAAAGACGGCGAATTCCCGCTGGAAGAAGGGATGGATGAGGTAGAGTGGATCCGGCAACATTCGGAATCCCGCGTCCGCCTGGTCGAGCAGTTGAAGCCTAAGGAATAGCACGCGATGTGCTGGCATGATCAGATGCTCCACAGCATCTGCTTGCCGGCGCCAGCTTTGCCGTCGGACTTGAAGCAAGGGATGTAGTTACCGCCAGTCCAGATTGGTTCTTCCGTTTCGGTGCTTCGGTAGCCGCTTGCGTTGTGGATATTGGCAAAAGATTTCATCTGATCAGCTCCGGCGGATAAACCGAAGCTAACCGTTCACGCATAGATTTGCAAACTGTAAATCCGTTCGCGGATAGAAATAAGGATTTTGACTTTTTGGGTATCCGCGATTATGCGCGCTTACCTGCGCTCGCGATCATGATCTCGGCTTTATCCAGTCGATCGGCGCTGCCCAGTCTGCAGGGACGTCAACGATATCCGCGGCGTTGAAGCTCGTTAGTGTCCAGAGCCCCGGCTGGGAGCCGAGACGGATTGTTTTGACCATGATTCGACCATCAGAGAGCTGAACCACGGCGAGGCGGTTTATCATGTCAGCTACTGGCAAAGCCTTTGACCAGTATATGATCCAGCCGTCCGACAACATTGGAAGCTGGGAATCGCCCTTAACCTTGGCTGCTACGGTGTCTGGAGGAGCATCTGCAGGCGCCTCTACTTCTTCGGGGCCATGCTCCAGGGCTTCGACATGGCCGCCGGCTCCGATGTATCCCTTTAGTGGGACCAACCGGCCTTTCTCTCCAGCGCTGCCGAATACGGATTCGTACAGATCATTGATCTGATCGCGGCGATGACCTTCAGGTTCTGCGCCATTGAGCCAGCGGTTCACGGTGGACTGGGATGTCCTGAAATGTTCGCCAAGCTTAACTTGGCTCCACCCCGTTCGGTCCTGAATCGCTTTTATTTTTTCGACAATGTTCATAAAAATCTATTTATCCGCAAAGGGATAGAAAATAAAGAACCGTTCGCGGATAGGGTTAATTGATTTTCTATGCGTGAACGGATAGATTGGGCTTGCTATGAACCCAATCCTCTTCATCCGAACCAAAGTCTTCAAGGTCAATCAGACCGAATTCGGCAAGATTGCCGACGCCGGCCAAGCGGCCGTTTCGCGATGGGAGAATGGCGAAGCATCGCCAACTCTCGAACAAGTCCAGCGCATACGAAATGAAGCAAAGCGTCGCGCCTTGGCGTGGGATCACGACTGGCTTTTTTCCGACATTCCGGCGGTGTCCTGATGAGAGGTGGCCTGGAAAACGTCACGGATCTCCAGTTCGAAGCTTGGGGCAGGTACCGAGAGGCCCGCCTGAAGGCCGATCGGACCTTGGACATCGTCGACGGCATTGCCGCCGTCCGCGCCTACAAGGAATTTTACAATTTGTTTGTCGGAGAGGATCGGCCCTTGCCGCTCGATCCCAAGCCGAAAAACACCGTAACATTCCCGGTTCACAAGACACGCTGCCCTGAAGGCAAGATCCGGCCGGGGAGATAGCCCGTGCAGCGAGACTACGTTCCGAACTTTGAACATTGCTTGCTGCCTTACGTGCAGTGGTACCAAGACGACTTCGTCGGCGGTGTCCGTGGCATGAGGGCGCATGAAATCGGCGTCTACACCATGTTGTTGATGGAAATGTATATGCGGGGCCGCGCCCTCGACCAATCTCATGACAGGCTCGCCAGGATGTGCGGTGCCGACCGCCGCACCTTCGAAAAGGTGATCATTCAGCTCGTGGACGACGGGAAGATCATTAAACTTGACTGCGGATATTGGAATGAACGCTGCGAAAATGCGTTCAGGTCGCGCGCAAAAATGCAGGAGCAGAATTCAGAGGCTGCGCACCGCTCGTGGAAAAACCGTAAAGAAAACAATGAGGCAGGTAAGCAGACGCAAAGCGAGCGCAATGCGGGCGCAATGCCAAGCTCAGAAGCTCAGAATATTATAAAAGAAACACCTAACGGTGTTTACAAAAAACGCCCTTCGCGGCTTCCGCCTGACTGGGAATGCCCCCCCGAATGGATCGAAGAAGCTGTTGCTGGCGGGTTGTCCCGCGCCCAAGCAATTAACGCCGCCGACCGGATGAAGAACTGGTCTCTTTCCGCCGCGAAAGCCGTCAAGCTGGATTGGCGGGCTACGTGGAGGAATTGGTACAAACGCGATTTGCCATCGCCGAAGGCCAGTGGCACCAGCAAAACCCAGCTGTTTGCGAGGATGTGATGACGGACGTCTTCGCAGCTCTTGCTGAGCACAACATCAGGGTCCGCAGCGCGACGGTCGGGAGCCACAAGACCACGTGCCCCGCCTGCTCATCAACCCGGCGCAAGAAAAATGACCAGTGCCTTTCCGTCACGATCAAGCCGGACGGTGGCGCTGTCTGGCATTGCCACCATTGCTCGTTTTCCGGTGGCGCCGGCGGTAGCGACTACCGGCCAGTGCGGGAGCGCCGCATCTACCGAAAGCCTGTCCGAGAGGTCGCGCCCAAGCGTCCTGACAGTCTGCACACATGGTTCGAAAAGCGCGGGATCTCCCGCGAAACTGTCGAGCGTTTTGGCGTTTACAAGACCCGGCAGTGGTTCCCGCAGACCGAGCAGGAAGAGGATTGCATCGCATTCCCCTATGAGTGGGACGGCGAGCTGCGAAACGTCAAATACCGCACGGCGAACAAGCATTTTCGCCAAGAGAAAGACCCTGAGCCGGTGTTCTTCAACGCCGACAGCATCGGCGCCGGTGAGGATCTTATCATCTGCGAAGGCGAAATCGACGTTATGGCCCTGATCGAGGCAGGGCTGCACCACGTCGTATCGTTGCCGAACGGAGCACCATCCGGCCCTGAAACCAGTGAGAAGCGATACGAGCCGTTCGGCACGCATTGGGAACTCCTGCTGCAGGTGAAACGCTTCCTGATCGCGACTGATATGGATGGTCCGGGTGAAGCCCTTGCACAGGAAATTGCGCGACGGGTCGGGAAGGACCGAAGCTACCGTGTGCGTCTGCCGCCTGGCAGCAAGGATGCAAACGAGTGCTTGCTGAACCATGGCAAACAGATGCTCGCGGATTGCGTCTACGCGGCAGACCCTTGGCCGATCGACGGCCTGCACGATGTGGAAAGCTTCGCCAACGATGTTCTGGACATCTATCACGGGCGTGGCCCCCAGCCGCTGACCACGGGCTTCAAGGAGTTCGACAAGGCGTTCAAATACATTCCCGGACAGTTCATCGCCGTGACGGGCATTCCAAACCATGGCAAATCCAGGTTCATTGATCAGGTAGCCGTGCAGACAGCGCGTATTCGCGATGAGCGGTGGGGCTTCTTCTCGCCTGAGACCGGAGAATCCAACCATATCATCGATCTAGCAGAGATCTGGGTAGGACAGCCCTTCCACGACGGGCCCAGCGTCAGGATGAGCGAAGCTGATCTCGTCACAGCCATGGGGTGGTTGAACGAGCGCATCTTCCTCCTTGGCGCCGTGGATCACACGCCATCGATCGACTGGCTACTTGAGCGAGCGCGGGCTGCGGTCATCCGGTACGGCGTGACGAATATCGTCATCGACCCGTACAACGAAATCGAGGCTTCCCGGCCGGACAAGCTGACCGAGACGGAATTCATCTCGCAGCTCATCTCCAAGTGCAAACAATTCGGAAAGCGGCACGGATGCACGATCTGGATGATTATCCATCCGACGAAGCTCAAGGCACACGGCGAAGGCAAGGAGCCTATTCCAGGTCTGTATGACCTGGCTGGCAGCGCGCATTGGCGGAACAAAGCCGATGCCGGCCTCGTGGTTTACCGCGACTACGAAGAGCAAGTCACCTTCGTGATCTCAAAGAAAATTCGACGGCAGCCGATATGCGGCCGGCCGGGTTCCGTCACCTTTCAATTCGTAGGCGTCGATCGTCGTTTCGAAGAGATACCGGCCAGCTTCAAAAACCTCGGGAGCGAATAGCATGACCAATTTTTTCAACGTCACCCGCAACGGAGCGGGCGAGTTCGAGATTACCGATGCGCGCGGCAGGGTGGTTGAGGGGCCGTTCGATACAAACGCTGCCGCCTGGTCCGCGCTCGATCGCCTCGACCACGACAGCATCCCCGGCAAACAACGCAGCGGTAAAAGGGTTCTCTGGGGCAAGCCGGACAAGCAATCCAAATCACGGAAGAGCAAGAAATCCTGCCAAGCTGCAAAAGACGAACGCCGCATGAAACTCAATGCAGCTAAAGCGCCTGGGTGGGTTCGTTCAGTGGCAGCCGCGAAGTTCGACCCGGCCGGCGAACGCGCTTATCGAGATCATAAGCTCGGCACCTTCGGCGCCGCATCAGATGTCAAGCGCATCGACCCTGCAGCCTATCTCGCAGAGAAGGCGGCTCAGGCCAATGGAGACAGGAAATGACAATCAAGGAAAGGCAGGAACGAGAAGCGCACGACCGCGAGAATCCCTGGCGGCCGATGAACACGGCTCCTCAGGGCACAGGGCTTATCTGCGATTTGCTCTTCGACGATATGGTCGGCCACTTCGCTGCAGAGGGTCTGCAGTTCTTCCTCGACGGCGAAGGCGACTGGTATCAGATCGACCCGCCCAAACGCGTCCACTTCCCGAATCCAATCAACTGGCGTCCGTCCTACGTGCGCATGACGCCGGAGCGTCGCAACGTGATCAAGAAGAGGCTGGTATGAACTTGAGAGTTTCGAAATACAAGAGCGCTGAAGCCGTTCCGGAAGTCGAGTTCCTCGAAGCGAGGAATGGCGAGGGCAGGCGATTTGCGACAGTGGAGACATGGTTTGCGATCAAGGCCGCTCCCGGCGCCCAGCGCTGTCCGTCGATGCGTGAAGGCCAGGACCGCAAGGGCGAGAGCCTGGTCGAGCGCAACCTCCGTAACGAGGGCTTCGAAGCCTTCATGCCAAGCTACCGGATCGAGGTCAGGCATCATCGTCAGGGACACTGGATCGAGCGGCGTTTCCCGACCTTCGTCGGATACCTGTTCGTCAACATCGGCCCCCACGATTACCGGGCCGTCGAAGAGATCGAAGGTGTGAGTAAGATCCTGCGCTTCACCAAGCGGTTCGAGGAGCGGCCGATGCCGTTCGAGTTTTCGCAGGAGACGATCGACCGGCTCCGCTACATCCAATGGGAGCAGGAGCAGAACTTCCTTTTCGCCCGTGCCCGTCGCCAGCGGGAAGAAGAGATCGAGTTGCAGCAGCCCAGCCGCGGGAAGCGTGCCAATGGCAACACACGCAGGATTCGACGGTCACAGTTTACCGAACTTGGCGGCGGGCTGGCGTCGAGCCTGACTTCGGCAACATCCAAGGCATTCATAACAGAAACGTTGAATAGCTTGGGCAATCTCGCATCAGATATTGCGTAAGCATAACCATCCAGTTATATTCTGCGCACTGATTTGTGGATGTTCAGTGCGCAGAGCGCCGGTCCACGCGGATAAGAAGCAATCCGCGCGATGGAAGAAGTGCGTCTTCTCCGATAACGTCACTGACCGCTCCCGCCGACTGCCGACGCGGTTTCCGGTTCGACCTGGCCGAAAGGTAACAAATCCTTAAATCGCCCGATTTAAGATGCTAACTTTCCGGAGCTTCGGAAAGGAGAACCGATCATGGCTGAAATTATGCCGTTCTGTCGCCAGCGAAGTTTCCAAAAGCACATCGCTTTGTTCGAAAAAATTGTCGACGGTGAAGTGGTGGAGTGCGTGAACGTGGATGCGCTCTCTCCCGCCGAGAGAGCCGTTTTTTTTGAGAACGGCATGCTGGCGGAAAGACATCCCGCCAGCAAGCCAAGTTTACGCTACGCCGCTGAGCGGATATAGTCGCGGTTGGTCGGCATCGCAGTAGCGGATCCGCTCGTGAAAAGCTGATCGCAATGCGTCAGCATGGATTCGATGAACCGTCCATGATAGACGCCATACACCGTTTTCGTAGTCCTGACTTTGTTATTTGCAACAAAGTTCATGATCAGGTAGCCATCGGAAATGGAAGGGCGAAACCACGCCTGATTCTTCCATTGCTCCGGCGTATGGGTGAAATCGCCGTCCTTGTCATATGACCAGGTGACGACATGGCCCTGATCGATGGCCTTTTTAAAGGCGGCCAGGAGCCCTTTGGGATCGGAAGTTGCAAGATTAACTGCCATTGGTTTGCCTTTAGATAAAGGGTCGAGCCGCAAACCCAGTTGCTTGGGAGGATCTCGTTCGCGACGGCTCACCGAAGGGGTCGCGGACGCTGAGGGACCGGCGTCATCACCGCCGGTTCCCTCATCTCGCGCATGTATCAGATTTTTCTGAACTAGTCATTCTGCGCCGCAAAATGATGTGTTGTTCTCAGAACAAGATGTGAAAATAGCACTATATATAGTATCTAATCGACTTCTCTAGTTTCTAGCCGTAGAGAAAGGCCAATGGTTCCCGCTGCTCCATAAAGACACGAGCCACAGCAGCGGGTGATTCGCGTCGAAGAGCGCGACAAAAACATCGAAGAAGTGCCAAAGCGTGCGACTGAACACAGTATCCGCTCATAAGCCCGTTAGACGTGGCGAGTTTTCCTTTGGAGAGTGGAAATGAAGCGAGCTGTGATTGCAATTATAATCAGCACTGCCGTCGCATGCATGGCTGGTTGCCTCACAGCATGCCAGTCGTATCAGCCGCCGGGTGAAGGGCTTTGGCGTTCACTCAGATAAGAACGGCTTCCCCTGGCCATCGATATGGTCAAAGCCTGTCAGCAGGCTTCGGGTCCACTCCAAGAGTTCCATCTGCTCTTTGACATCACCGTCAGTATTGTCGCGCAATTCGTAATAGGCGTCGCGCAGCCGTTTAAGGAACCTGTCGGTAAACGTCGGGTCACTTTCATTCATCGTCTGCACGATACATGTCGCGAGCATGGAGACGCCGACTTTGGCGCGGTGAAGATCTGATCGCTTATCAAGCGTCATGGTCGTTGCTCCTCTGGTCCATAGTGCAAGGGATTAGCGGTCAGGACGGGAGACCGCGTTGAAGGGTCTCTAACACATACACCGGTCGTTGTTCTTTGCAATTCACGGTGGGGACTTAGCCGCCGCCCGCACGCCTGTTCGCATCATTATTGTAACGCGGCCGCTCAGACCGGCGAAGGTGATCAATGGCAGGTAGACCGACGAAGTTCACGCAGGCAATGGCAAACAGCGTCTGCGAGCGCATAGCAGACGGGGAAAGCCTTCGCTCGATCTGCCGAGATGATACGATGCCGGCGAAGTCGACCGTGATGGCCTGGCTTGCTGATGATGCACATCAAGAATTCCGGACCAAGTACGCACTCGCGCGGGAGATCCAGGCAGACGGCTTCGTCGACGAGATGGTCGAGATTGCCGACGACGGCACGAACGACTGGATGGAAAAACGCAGTGCTGAAGGCGACGTCACCGGTTACCAGGAAAACGGTGAAGCCCTTCGACGCTCGCAACTGCGCATCCTCACGCGCCAGTGGATCGCCGAGAAGCTGAAGCCGAAGAAGTACGGGACCAAGATCGATTTGAACCACGACGGCAAGGTCGCATTGGTCCCGCAGATATCCATCAATGGCAAGTCAGACTGACGCGCTTCTCGACCTCCATCTGCACCCGAAGCAGATGTCGGCCTTTCTCAGCATTGCAACGGAGATCCTATACGGCGGCGCGGCCGGCGGCGGCAAGAGCCACCTTATGCGCGTTGCCGCCATTACATGGTGTGCGGAGATCCCCGGCCTGCAAGTCTACCTGTTCCGCCGCATACGTGACGACCTGGTCAAGAACCACGTAGAGGGCCCGAACGGCTTTCGCGCGCTGCTCGCCGGCTGGGTGGAGTGCGGCTTCTGCACCATCGTCGAGGATGAGATCCGCTTCTGGAACGGCAGCAAGATCTACCTCTGCCACTGCAAGGACGAGAAGGACCGCTTCAAGTACCAGGGCGCCGAAATACACGTCCTTCTGATCGACGAGCTGACGCACTTCACGGATGTCATCTACCGCTTCCTGCGCAATCGCGTCCGCATGGTCGGTATCAAGCTGCCGGAGAAGTACCGCAAGACGTTCCCGCGCATCATCTGCGGTGCGAACCCGGGCGGCATCGGTCACTCGTTCGTCAAGACGACGTTCATCGACGGTGTCCGGCCGATGCAGAGCTACTTCACGACGAAGTCTGAAGGCGGGATGCTCAGGCAATACATTCCGGCACGGCTGGAAGACAACCCGAGCATGGCGGCGAACGACCCCGGCTATGACGCGCGTCTGCACGGTCTCGGCTCCGAGAGCCTGGTTCGAGCAATGCGCTATGGTGACTGGGACATTGTCGACGGCGCGTTCTTCGACAACTTCCGCGTCGATCGGCACGTCATCAAGCCGTTCCAGATCCCGAAGGACTGGCTGCGCTTCAGGGCAGGGGACTGGGGCTCTGCAAAGCCGTTCTCGTTCGGCTGGTATGCGGTGGCCTCGGAACCGCTCATCGCTGCACCTGGCCTTCTGATCCCGCGAGGCGCGCTGGTCCGGTACAAGGAATGGTACGGCGTTGCGACCGACAGCGAAGGCAGGTTCGTTCCGAACAAGGGCCTGAAGATGACGGCCGAGAAGGTCGGCTCGCAGGTCCGCGTCCGTGATGGTGCCGACAAGATTTCGTACGGGGTGCTCGATCCTGCTGCCTTTGCAGAAGATGGCGGCCCGTCGATCGCCGAGCGGATGATGAACGGCACGAACGGGAAGAACGGCAGCACGTTCCGGGCAGCTGATAACAAGCGAGTTACAGCTCGCGGCGCCATGGGTGGTTGGGACCAGATGCGGTCCAGACTCGACGGCGACGAGGACGGCCGGCCGATGCTGTACTTCTTCGAAACCTGTGTGCACGCGATCCGCACCATTCCGGCACTCATGCATGACGAGAACCGGCCCGAGGATCTGAATTCGGACATGGAAGACCATGCGGCTGACGAGGTTCGTTACGCCTGCATGTCGCGCCCATGGATCAAGGCAGTGACGGAAGAGCCGCAGGCGAAGGCAAAACAGGGAATGCCATTGCCAGCGCCGCCCGTCGAAACCGGAAAGAAGAGGATCGCCATCTGATGGGCAAGGGTGTCGACCTCATCCAGTTCTCACGCACGTTCGCTTTCGCCATGCCCAGCTCAATGGTGGTGCAAGGTTTGCCGCGGGTCTACCCGCCGGATCTGGAGCCGATGATACGCCGTGTCTGCTTCAAGCACGGTTTCGAAAGCCGCCAGTGGCTCGCCGATCGGCTTGAGCTTCACTACTCAAAAATCGCTATCGGGCCTCGTCTTGAGCGCGCGCCAAGGAAGTACGTATGACCGATGACGTCGAAGAGAGCGTCGAGAACGGCGAATTCGATCCGAAGAAGCCGCTCAAGAAGTCCGCGCCATACCTGAAGCTGATCGCCCGCTACAACAAGGCTGGCTTCAAGGACTATGGCGATCGGGCTGATAACATCGACAAGAAGTATGCGGATCTTGAGCGCCTGGCGAATACCGCCCGCGACCGCGAGTTCTCGATCTTCTGGGCGAATATCCAGGTACTCGGTCCGTCGATCTACTCGCGTCCGCCGGTTCCTGTTGTCATTCCGCGCTTCCGTGGCGATCGAAAGCCTATCCCTCGCATGGCTTCGGAGCTGCTGGAGCGCTGCTCTATCGTTGCCTTCGAAATGGAAGACATCGACGGCGTCATGCGCGCCACTCGCGACGATCTGTCGATCCTGTCCCGCGGCGTGCCATGGGTCCGCTATGAGGCGAAGAGCAAGGACAACAAGTTCGTCGAGCGTATCTGCATCGACCACGTAAACCGCAAGGACTTCGCCCACGACCCCGCCCGCGAATGGAAGGAAGTCGACTGGGTCGGCAAGCGTTCATGGATGACGAAGTCGGAAATGCGCAAGCGCTTCCGCTCGACGTCCGGCAACGCCTACATGAACGCAGTCTTCGCGATCCGTCGGGATGAGCAGAACAACACCGACGGCATGCAGAAGGCCGGCGTCTGGGAAATCTGGTCGAAGTCCGCAAACCGGGTTGTCTGGGTAACCGAAGGTGTCGAAGTTCTGCTCGACGATGACGAGCCGCACCTGACGTTGGACGGGTTCTTCCCGTGCCCGAAGCCAGCCTACGGCACGACACAGCGAAACAGCCTTATCCCGGTCCCGGATTACGTCCAGTACAAGGACCAGATCGAGGAAGTGAACGAGCTGACCGCTCGCATCTCGTCTCTGACGGACTCGGTAAAGGTCAAGGGCTTCTACCCGGCCGGCGCCAGCGACATTGGCGAGGCGATCGAAGCGGCCATCAAGTCGGTCGATGACCGCACCGTGCTTGTCCCGGTTTCGAACTGGGCGGCATTCGGGGATCTGGGCACCGGCGAGCCTATCATCTGGCTGCCTCTGGAGATGATCGGCAATGTCATCGTGCAGCTGGTCAATCTGCGCCGGCAGCTGATCCAGGACATCTACGAAATCTCGGGCTTGAGCGACATCATGCGCGGCTCGACCGATCCGAACGAGACGTTGGGCGCTCAGGAGCTCAAGAGCCAGTATGGTTCGGTGCGTGTCCGGGACCGGCAGGATGAAATGGTCCGTGTGGCGCGGGACCTGACGCGCATCACCTGCGAGATCATGTCCGAGAACTTCCAGAAGGACACGCTTCTGGAAATGTCGCAGATGGATATTCCGACCGACGCCGACATCAAGAAGCAGATCGTTGCGCTCGAAAAGCAGATGAAGGGCATCGAGGCCCAGATAAGGGAAGCGCAGGCCGATCCGGAGATCCAGGCGAAGGCGAAGGAAAAGCCGGAGATTGCCCAGCAGATTCTCCAGCAGGCACAGGGGCAGGTGCAGCAGCTTGCCGAACAGATCAACGAGCTGAACGAGACGGTCACGATCGAGAAGGTGATGAAGCTGCTGCGCGAACAGCGCGTGCGGCCCTACACCCTCGACATCGAGACGGATTCCACCATCACGCCGGACGAGAATGCGCAGAAGAAGCGTGCGGTCGAGTTCACTACAGCCGTCGGGGGCATCCTGCAGCAAGCAGTGCCGGCAGTGCAGCAGGTGCCCCAGATCGCACCGCTCATGGCAGAAACGCTGAAGTATGTCGCCAGCCAGTTCCGCGCCGGCAGGCAGCTCGACACTGTCATCGACGAGTTTGCCGAGACGATGAAGCAGATTGCTGCCCAGCCCAAGGCGAATCCGGAAGCTGATGCCGCTGCGAAGCGGGCCGAGGCTGATACGCAGGCAAAGGCGCTCGACGCGAAGCTGAAGCTGGATGCCTATGCCCGGGATACGCAGATCAAGGGCGAGCTCGCCGACCACGATGCAAAGATGCGCACGTACGAGGCATCGGAGAAGGTGAAGGCCATCCAGCTCGAAAGCCAGCAGAAGGCGGAGAAGCACGCCCAGGATATGGAGCTCGGCGCCCTCGATGTCCGCAAAAAGGAACTCGAGGTCGAAAGGCTGGGCGGCCAGATCGTCGCCGACAGGCAGAAGGCCGATATTGCTGCCGACGCCGCAGATCGCTCGGCGCAACAGTCGAGCGCTGCGTTCGAACAGCAAACGCGCCTGAACGAGCAGAAGGTTTCGCAGGGGGCGGCAGAATGAGCCAGAAGTTTTGCCGCAAATGCTCCAGCTGGCATGACAGCGATGACTGGCCGATCCAGTGCTACAGCCTGCCACCGCAGGGCCAATCCGATGCGCTGCCCGTCCCGAACGTCATCACCGACACGATGGACCCGGTGCAGTCGATGCTCGACGGGCAGATGTATTCGAGCAAGTCGGCGCTGCGAGCCACGTACAAGGCTGCAGGCGTCGTCGAGGTCGGGAACGATCCAGCCCGCCACCGCCCAAAGCCGAAACGGAAACCCGATCGAAAAGCTATTCGCACCTCGATCGAGAAAGCGACCGCGCGCTTCCACCGCGGTGAACGCGTAACCCCGCAATAAGCATTCCCTCAGACGGAGACTACCATGTCGGATATCGATACCGGCGCAGCACCCGCTGCCGCTGAACCCGCTTCTGCATCCACCGAACAGGTCGTTCAGACCCCAAACCCGATCCGGACCGACCCGCAGCCGGCGGCGAAGGAACCCGCGAAGACCGAAGAGAAACCTTCTGCTCGTGACGCCATCGCCAAGGCTCGTGAAAAGGTCGCTGAGCAGGAGAAGGCCGACGCTGCGAACAAGCCGGTAAAGAGCGAGCCGGCGAAAGCTGATCCTGCCAAGGCAGGCCCGAAAGAGACGGACAAGCCCGCCCCGAAAGCCTCGGCCGAAAACCGGGACGAGGGCGGTCGATACAAGCAGAAGGAAACCGGCGGCGAGAGCCAGCAGCCACAGCCTAAGGCCGGCGAGGGCAATGATGCCCAGCCTGCGCCCAAGCCGCGCTATGAGGCGCCCAAGCGGTTTTCGTCCGACGTGGCCGCATCTGCAGATTGGGCGAAGACCCCGGAATCCGTCCAGGCAGCCGTTCACCGCGTCCAGCGCGAAATGGAAGACGGCATCACGAAGTACAAGACCGGCCACGATCGGTACGAGACGTTCCGCGAGATCGACGAAATCGCCAAGAGCAACGGCCACGAGCTGCGCCAGTCGCTCGATAAGGTCGTGGCGATCGAGCAGGCTTTTGCACGAAACCCGGTCGAGGGTTTTCAGCGCATCTGCGACCACTTCGGCCTTAACATGCGCCAGCTTGCAGCCCATATCGCCGGCCAGAAGCCGGAAGACGTGCAGGTCCAGCAGGAAGGGACGATCAACGAATTGCGGCGCGAGCTCGCCGACCTGAAACAGCAGATTTCCGGTGTCAGCACCGGTTTCCAGCAGCAGCAGACTGCAGCGACTTCGAAGGAAGTCGAAGCTTTTGCCAGCCAGCCGGAATATGCCCGCTTCTACGACCTCATGGAGGATATCGCCTTCTTCCTGAAGAGCGACAAGGTGGATCCCGGTCTGCCGCCCATGGATCGTTTGAAGGCAGCCTATGCGCTTGCGGACAGGCTCAACCCCGATCCGAATGCAAAGCCTGCCACGACTACCGCACCGGCCTCAGACGCCGTCGCAGCAAAGGCCTCAGACGCCAACTCCGAAGCTCTCGCGGCTCAGACCCGCAAGGGCGGCAAGTCCATCACTGGCGCTCCGAATGCCGGCGAAGATGTCGCCGACCGCGAGCCCTCTCCCTCAGTCAGGGACAGCATCAAGCGAGCCTTTGCACAGGCCGGCTGACCCTATTCCCATAGGAGTGGCGTATGCCTCTTACTTCTGTCGAAAAGAACCAGGAGATCCTCTCCCTGGCTCTCGAAGACCGTTCTTCGGGATACCAGGATCTGGTCTCCAACTCGAAAGCCCTTCTCGCCGTGCTGCGGCGCAAGGGCAACTGGAAGCCCTATAGCGGTCCGCGCATCCGCGAGCGTCTGCTCTATGCCAAGACCGGTTCGGCCGTCTGGTATAACGGCTTCGACTTCCTGAACCCGGTTCCGGCCGAACTGTTCAACGATGCCGAATGGACGCCCAAGATGTGCGCCGTTGCGGTCACGCTCTCGAACGAGGAAATCCTTAACAACGAGGGCGAAAACCAGCTGATGGATGTGATGGAATCGCACATCCTGGCTGCGGAAAACGAACTCGAAGACGAAGTCGACCTGTCGCTGCATGGCAACGGCACGCGCTTCGGCGGCAAGGAACTCGGCGGCCTGCAGCTAGCGGTTCCGACCGTGGTCAACTCCGGCATCTATGGCGGTATCGACCGCGTAAATGCCGTCTGGCGCACCTCGGCATTCGATGCGAACTCCTTCGCAACGGATATCGGCACTCAGGTCACTTCGACGACGATCCGCCCGATGCTCAACCGCATCATGACGCAACGCTCCCGCAACAAGCAGGCGGCCGACCTCCTGCTCATGTCGCCGGAGCACTATGCGGCCTATGACGCGGCCACCATCGCGATCCAGCGCATCAACGACGAAACCGGTCTCGGCAAGCTCGGCTTCCAGACGCTGAAATACTTCGGCGCCGGCCGCTCTGCCGAAATCGTGCAGGAAGGCGGTATCGGTTCGAACATGCCGGCGAACACCACGTACGGCCTGGATACGTCGAACCTGCGCATGCGCTACCACCCAGAGCGCAACTTCAACAAGATCGGTCGCGCGATGATGCCGATCAACCAGGACGCCGTTGTCCAGTACATCGGCTTCATGGGCGAGCTGACGCAGACCAATCCGCTGTTCCAGTGGAAGCTCTTCGACTCCAACCCGGCCGCATAAGGAGAACCCTGATATGGCTTATGTTCCTCATACTCCTCATCTCGGGTTTCCCCCGGTTGCTTCCGCGCTTGCGGCTTCGGCCGTTGCCGGTCGGTCCGTCCCGGGTCCGTGGCTTGGCCAGATCATCCAGGCGCAGGACCCCGTCTATGGCGTCGGTGAGTTCATCTACCTGCAGGGCGTGGCAAACACCGCGGTCGGCTCGTGGGTGGTCTACAACGACGACGACTTCTCCACGGTCTTGCTCGGTGCCGACATGATCGGCCCTGTCGCCGTGGCCATGGCCCCGGTCGTTGCCGGTCTTTACGGCTGGTACCAGATCCGCGGCAAGGCGATCGGCAAAGTGCTCGCCGGCTTCCTCGACAATGCGAACGTCTATGCGACGGCTACGGCCGGTTCGGTTGACGACGCTGTCGTTGCCGGTGACCGCGTCAAGAATGCCAAGGGTGCATCGGCGATCGGTGTCCCGTCCGCGGGTCTCGCCGAGTTCGAAATCTGGCGTCCGTTCGTCGATGACGGTCTCGCTGCCTAAGGGCTGAACAATCGAAATGGATGAAGGCGGGCTCTCGGGTCCGCCTTTTTCTATGCAACCTCTCAGACAGGAGTCCTCGACGATGAGCGAGAACAACGCATCCCTGACATACCCGGTCTTCAAGATGCTCAGCACCTTGAACGAGCCGGCCAGCCGCAAGGAAGGCCGCCCGATCTACGACGATCAAGAAGTGGTCGAAATCCGCTTCTCCGGCAACAAGCAGACCGTCGGCGTGTTCCCGGCGCACGAGCAGTGCGAGTGGGGCGAAGACCCGGTGACCCATGAGCGCGTGAGGCTGACTTACGCCCAGAAGTTCAACGAGCAGTACAAAAAGTTCAAGGCCGGCGAGGCCCAGGCAGCGCACGGTACGCCGCTGGAGGAGCTGACCTTCCTGACGCAGGGCAAGCGTCTCGAACTGAAGGCGCTCAACATCTACACCGTGGAATCACTGGCCGCGCTCGATGGCAACAATCTCCGCATGCTCGGTATGGGCGGGCGCGAACTGAAGACCCAGGCGCAGTTTTATCTCGACAGTGCAGCACGGAACCACGATGCCGGCTCGCTCGCTGCCGAGGTCGCATCCCTGCGCAAGCAGCTTGCCGAACTGCAGCAGGGCAAGCCCGCTGCCTCGAAGAAGGGCAAGAAGGGTGCTGACCCGAAGCCGGAACCCGAGGTCGAGGACGAAATCGAAAACGGCGCCGACGATGCCGGCGGCAAGGACACCGGTGAGGTAGATGCCGACAATCCCTTCGCCGATTGGGAGCCGGACGATATCGCAAACTGGATCCGCGACACCGATCCGGAATTCGAGATCGATGGCCGCTGGAAAAAGGCAACGCTTGCCGAGAAAGCCAAAGAGCTGAACGACAAGATTGCCGCCGCGAAAGCCAAGGGCTGATCCATGACCATCCTGAGCGCCTGCCAGTCCGCCGCGATCCGTCTCGTCGGCCGCAAACCCACGACCATCTTCAGCTCGCAGAAAAAGCTCGAGCTGCAGCTGGCCGATCTGGTGCAGGAGGCTGCCGTCGACATTGCCAAGGCATTCGAATGGCAGGCGCTCATGGTTCTGGCCGAACACCAGGGCGAAGGGTCGACCATCGCTTTCGACTTCCCTGCCGGCTTCGATCGAATGCCGGTCAAGGGCAACATCCATTCCGCCACCTGGCAGCAGAGCGGCTATAGACCTGCCCGCGACCGCGACCACTGGATTTACCTGCAGACCTATCTCGCTGCCGGCACGCCAGGCTGGTGGATCGTGCTCGACAACCAGATGCAGATCTACCCGCCAATGGGGCCGAGCGAGAAGGCGCAGTATTATTTCATCACGAACGAGATTGCCCGCGGCGCCAACGGTGCAGGCAAGGCCGTCATTACGAAGGATGACGACACGTTCAAGCTAGATGAACGACTGCTTACGCTGTCGCTGATCTGGCGACACAAGGAGCAGAACGGGCTGGAATATTCCGAAGCCATGGCGAATTACGAGCGTGCGCTCGCGCAGATCGGTGGCGCCGATAAGGGCAAGCGCATTCTCGCCATCGGTGCCCAGCGTATCCCCGGCGGTGCCGATATCGCCTTTCCAGGAGTGATTGTCCCATGAGGCGGCCCGCTCCTAAGGTAAAGCCCCGCAAGGCCAAGCCGAAAAGCTGGCCGGCTGCTGTTGCTGGCTGGATCGCGAACCAGAATATCGCGAAGCCGAACCCGGATGCGCCTCAGGGTGCATGGATCTATGAAAACATCCTGCCGACCGCGACAGGTGGCGAGATCCGGCGTGGGCTTGACCTCTTCGCGACGATGCCGACCACGACAAAGCCTGTCCTCTCGTTGTTCTCCTACAAGAACGGCAACCTGCGGAAGCTGTTCGCAGCGAACGAGAGCGAGATTGCCGACATCACCGCAGTTCCGGCGAATGTCCTCACGGGGCAGCACGGCGGTGACTGGAGCGTCGTCCAGTTCGTCAACACCAGCGGCAACGCCTTCTTGCGCGGCGTGAATGGTGTCGACACGCCGTTTGTCTACGACGGCGTTTCCTTCTCGACGTCGCCGGCGCTCACGTTTGCCGTGGGTGTGACCGTGACTGCAAATCAGATGTCGCGCGTCTGGTCCTACAAGAAGCGGCTCTTCTTCATCCAGAAGGAAAGCATGGACGCCTGGTATCTGCCGGTGAACGTAATGGGCGGCGAGCTCGTGCGCCTGCCTCTCGCCGGTGAATTCGCCCGCGGTGGATCGCTTCTCTTCGGTGCCAGCTGGTCGATCGAAAGCGGGGACGGGCCGAACGAGTATTGCGCCTTCGTTTCGACGGAAGGAGAGGTCGCAGTCTTTGCCGGATCGAATCCTGGCGATGCTGATGATTGGCACAAGATCGGCACATACCGCATCGGCAATCCGCTCGGTCCTAAAGCCTTCTTCAGGGCCGGCGGTGATCTGGTCATAGCGACGGCGATCGGCCTTGTGCCTTTGTCTCAGGCCATGCAGCGCGATTACGCGGCTCTGTCGTCCTCGGCCATCTCGTACAACATCGAGACGGCGTGGAATGCGATGGTCGCTGAACGCAGCATCGCCGCCTGGCATTGTGAGATCTGGCCTGAAAAGCAGATTGCGGTCATCAGCCTGCCGACGCTGTCGGGGACGACTGCACAAATGTTCGTGGTCAACACTAGGACGGCCGCCTGGTCGAACTGGACCGGCTGGGACGGCAACTGTCTCGAAGTCTTCAATGGGCGTCTGTTTTTCGGATCGAAGAACGGCAAGATCATCGAGGGCTACACCGGCGGCTCTGATCTCGGCATGCCCTACACCTGCTGCTATCTGCCCTTGTTCGAGGACCTGGGAAATCCGCTCTCGACGAAGATTGCCAGGATGGCGCGAGCGGCCTTGCGCACTGCGATTCCAGTGGAGGCTCAGATCACCATCCAGGCCGATTACATCGTCGATCTGCCTGCGGTGCCTTCCGCGCCCTCCATTCCAAGCCAGAACGAATGGGGCTCGGCAATCTGGGGCCAGAGCATCTGGGGCGCCGGCCGCGTGAAGGAAATCCAGCAGGATTGGGACAATGCCGACGGGCAGGGGAATGCAATCTCCCCGGCGCTACGCATCACCAGCGGCGCAACGATCCCTCTCGACACCGAGATTGTCCGCATCGATGTCACCTATGAAGAAACGGACATCGTCACGTGAAGATAGTCACGGATGAACGGGTCGCGCTGCTGGTCTCCAGGCTTCTCGGCAAGGCCTTCGTCGCGCCCTTCACGGCCATGGGCATCGAGCGTGACGGTGAGGTCATTGGCGGTGTTGTGTTCAACGTCTTCGAAGGTGCCGACCTTCATGTGACGGTGGCGGGCAGGGGCTTCAACCGCGGCTTTCTTGCTGATGTCGGTGCCTATGTGTTCCAGCAGCTCGGCTGCGAAAGAATGACGGTCCTGACTGAACAGGTCCGGATTGTCCGCATCGCGGAAAAGCTCGGCGGCGAGATCGAGGGGCTTCTCCGCAATCATTTCGGCCGGGACCGAGACGGATATCTCGTCGGCATTCTCAAAGACGATTGGAAATACTGATGGTCTCGACCCCCAAGGCTCCTTCGCCGACCGAAACAGCTAACGCGCAGTCGGGTATGAACCGCGACACGGCTCAGACCCAGCAGCTAACGAACATGATCAACCAGACCGGTCCGGACGGTTCGCTGACCTATAACCAGACGGGCTGGAATTCCTTCGTCGACTCGAGCGGCAAGACCGTCAACATTCCCAAGTTCACCGCCACGACGGCGCTTTCTCCCCAGCAGCAGGCAATCAAGGCTCAGACCGATGCGGCGAGCTTGAACCTCGGCACGATTGCGAATGAGCGATCGGAATTCCTCAAGGATTACCTTTCGACGCCGTTCGATGTGAATACGGCAGTCGAGGACAAGATCAACGCGTTAGGATCGGCTCGGCTCGATCCACGTTTCGCGGCCGATGAAGAAAAGCTGCGTACCAGGCTCGCGAACCAGGGCATTCAGGAAGGCTCGGATGCGTGGAAGTCTGCGTACGCGAATTTCGATCAGGGCAAGAACGACGCCTATAACCAGTTGGCGCTGACCGGCCGTTCGCAGGCTTTCCAGGAAGCCAGTGCCGAGCGGGCACAGCCCCTTAACGAGATCATCGGTCTGCTTTCCGGGTCTCAGGTTCAGCAGCCGCAATTCGTCAGCACGCCGCAGACCAACGTTGCCGGCGTCGATTATGCCGGTCTCGTATCCGACAAGTACAAGGCCGACACGGCAGCCGCTCAGTCGAAAATGGGTGGCTTGTTCGGTCTCCTGTCCGCCCCCTTCGGCATGTTCAGCTTCGGAGCTTGATAGATGGCAATCTCGAATGCTTTTGTCTGGGGCAATGGCGGCGCGCAGCTCACGCCCGAGCAGATCGCCAGGCAGCGTGAAATCGAAGATCAGCTCCTGCAGCGCGGCGTCGATACCTCGCCGGTTGCCAGCCCTTGGGAGGGCCTCGCACGCGTCGCGAACGCCGCTGCCGGCTCGTTTCGCCGTGGTCGCCTCATCAGCGCCGAGCGCGAAAACAAGGCCTATGACGAGCAGGCATTCGGCAACCTCGTCAATATCCTGAATGGGGGTTCTTCGTCCGGATCGGCTACGGTCCCGATGACGGGCGCAGCCAATGAAGTCGGCGCTGCCGATCCCGCCAAGGTCGACATGACCGGCAACCAGATCTACAGCGACTTCATGGACACGGTGAAGACCGGCGTCACGAATCCCTATGGCCTAGCGGCAGTAGCTGCAACGGGGAAGGCGGAGAGCGGCTATTCTCCGGGCAACGTCAACCGCACCTGGTCGGACCCGAGCGAAAGCGGCCAGCCGGGGACGGCCGGAGGCATCATGTCCTGGCGAGGGCCAAGGTTGGCAGCGCTTCAGGCTACCGGCGATATGTCACCTGCTGGACAGGCGAAATTCTTCCTTCAGGAAGACCCGGCGCTGATCGCCGCGCTCAACAACGCGAAGTCTCTCGACGAGGCGCAGCGGCTCATGAACAACGCATGGGCTTTCCGCGGCTACGATCAGCCCGGCGGCGAAAGCGCACGTCGTCTGAGCCTTGCCAGCGGCTTCCTGCCGTCTTTTGAGGGGCAGGGCGGCGGCACACAGGTGGCAAGCCTCGATCCGGCGGCCGGGATGCCCGCGGCTTCGCCGATCGTGCCTCCTCCTGTCACTGCGCCCGTACCGGCCCCGACACCCGGTTACGTCGATCCGCGCGTGACGACGGACAGCCAGCAGCCGGCCCCGGTCGATACCGCCGCCTTGCTACCGCTGCCGTCAAGAGACGTTGCAGCAGCGCCGCCGGTTGCTGCGGTGCCACCGGTTCAGGTCGCACAAGCCGCCCCACCGACGGTGACAGCGCCGAACGGCGCGCCGATCCCGCTTGAGGTGCTCAAGGTGCTGAGCGACCCTCGCATCAGCCAGCGCACGCGCGGCATTGCCGAGCTGCTGATCAAGCAGCAGCAGGCGCGTCAGCAGGCTATTCTGGAGCAGCAGATCAAACAGGCCGACCCGGCATACCAGGCGGACCTGCGGCTCAAGAACCTGCAGGCCGACCAGATCGCTCATCCGCAGATTTCTCCGGCGGAAAAGGCGCGGCTGGAGCTTGATCAGAACAAGTTCAAGGCCGATCAGGAAAACCGCAACTCCATGACAGCTGCTGAAAAGGCCGCCGACGAGCGTGCACGTGCGCAGATGCAGTTCGAGCGAGACAAGTTCGATCGGGAAATGCAGCAGGGTCAGTGGCAGGAGCTGACAGACGGCCGCTTGTTCAACAAGAATACCGGTGAATTCAAGGACGCGCCGCCGCCTGTGCCTGGCAGCATCCCGCCGAAGTTCGATGACATTTCCAGCCTTCGTAAGGAAATCCAGGGGCTCCCGAGCTACAAGAATCTGTCTCAGGCGCTGCCGATCTACAAGTCGATGGCAGAGACTGCCGGCCGCAATTCCAAGGCTTCCGACCTCAACCTCGTCTATGGCCTCGGCAAGATCATGGACCCGACCTCGGTCGTTCGCGAGGGCGAAATGGTCATGGTGAAGAACACCGCTTCACTGCCGGACTGGTTCCAGGGTGCAATTGCCTCGCTGAACGGTGGGGCAGCGCTCACGCCGGAAACCCGTGAGGCGATCATGAGGGAAGCCTATGGCCGCGTGCAGGGCTATGACAGCGCCTTCAAGCAGGACACGACACAGTACCAGGGCATCGTGGAGCGCAATAAGTTCAATCCGGCTGACGTCATCCCGGATTTCGGAACATATGAGCCATGGAAGCCAGCAGCCGCCGCAGGCCCAACGCAGATCAAGTCGGTGGATGAGTACCAAACCCTTGCGCCCGGAACACAGTACATCGACCCGAACGGCAAACTGAGGACGAAGCAGTAATGGCAAATCCTTGGGACAACGATCCGGTCGTTTCCGAGCCGGAGCCGGTCAAGTATGTCCGCGTCGCGCCGTGGGAAAACGATCCGCTTCAGGCTGCGGCTCAGGACGGCAGTCTTTCCGTAGACAATTCCGTCCGCTCGCTTGCGACCGGCGTTCCGATCATCGGCGGCGCTCTGAACCGCATCGATGCTGCGACAAATGCGACGCTGGCGCCGCTTCTCGACCCTATCCTGCCTGACAGTTTTCAGAAGCTCGACGGCGGGACGTGGGACGAGCGGTATAATCAGGCGCTCGCCATCCAGAAGGGCAAGGATGAGGCTTTCCACGAGGAGCATCCATATGTCGATACCGGCCTGAACATTACCGGCGGCGCTGCCGGCACGATCCCTGCTGTCATGGCGGCTCCGGCTGCATTCGGTGCGGGTGGAGGTGGTCTCCTGGTTCGCTCGGCGGCATCAGGTGCAACCGGGCTCGGGCTAGGCGGTGTGGACGCTGCCGTGCGTTCTGATGGAGATCTGCGAGATACGGCTATCGGCGCAGGCGCGGGGCTTGTACTTGGCGCTGCCGGTCCGACAATTGGCAAAGCTGTCGGTGCTGGCGCCCGCGCCATCATGGACAAATACCGCAACTGGAACGCCGCCAGGGTTGCCCAGATCCGACCTGACGCGTTCACGTTCCTTCGACGCGCCATCACGGATGACGGTCTCGATGCCGCTGGTGTTAAACAGCGCCTGGCAGAGATGGGGCCGGATGCGATGCTGGCTGATCTGGGGCCAAACCTGCAGAAGCAGGCAGGTGCTTTGGCAGCTACTCCTGGCAGGGGCCAAGAGATTGTTCGTTCAGCTCTCGAAGACCGTGCTGCCGGCGCGAACTCGCGCATCAATGCATCTATCGATGAGAACTTCGGTCCCGCGCGCTTGCCGTCGGCGCTGGATGCGGAGGCTGCATCAAATCAAGTGGCCGTGAGCCCAGCTTATCGGCAGGCATTTGAGCAGGCCCGTCCTTACGACGTCGGCCCGATTGCTTCAGACCTCGAACGACAGATCAATGTTCTGCGCGGCGATCCGCAGCGTGCGCTTCAGCGGGTGCGTGGCATGCTTGATGTCCACGGCTCGAACGTCCTCGACACCAACCCAGTCACCATGTTCAACACACGTCAGGCGATCGACGGTATGTTGAAGACAGAAGCCGATCCGAAGGTTATCGCGGCGCTTATCGACGCCCGTCAGATGATCGACGACGGCCTGACCCGAGCTGTTCCTCAGATCAAGGAAGCAGATGCCACCTTCGCCGAACTAGCCCGCCAGCGCGAAGCCGTGGCACGTGGTCAGCAAGTGCTCGACAGCGGCAGGACTGCGCCGCGCCCTCAGGAACTCGTGCAGGAAGTAGAGCAGGGAGTTCAGCCTCAGGGCATGCAGATCGGGCCATCAGCGGTACCTCTTCGGCTTTCGCAAGGCGCTCGTGCAGAGATCGAGCGGATTGTCGGAACCAACTCAAACGACATCGTTGCAATGAACCGGCTGATCAAGGGCGAGGGCGACTGGAACCGCTCCCGCCTGGCAACGCTGTTCGGGCCGGAGAAGGCCGATCGCGTCTTCAAGGTTCTCGAGACCGAGAGGATCTTCGCGGATACCGCAAATACTGTCACCCGCAATTCCGAAAGCGCTGCGCGTATCGCTGCCCAGAATGAACTTGGTGGTGCAGGTGGTGGTGGCTTCGGTTTGAAGGAATCCTTCAAGGCAGGTGGCGTGCGCGGTGCGGCTCGATCGTTTGCGATGGATAAAATCGAGGACATTGCGAAGGCGCTGCTACCTGATGGCAGTGCAGCTGCACGCGAAAGTCTTGCGACAACCCTGGTTGATCGTCAGGGAGCCGGGCTCACGAACCTCGTTCGCGCTCTGCAAGCCTCAGGGAATATCGGAAAGACGCCGGCTCTAGTGGACCCGGTCGTCAAAGCGCTGTTGCTGACCAGCGGTTCCGCGGGGACGCGATGACGGGTCGATCCAGCAAATGATGCCGTAAACGGCTGCAGCAAAAATGATCCCGCAAATGAAACCGATAGGAAAATCCGCGCTGAAGTAGTTCTGCAGCGACATGAAAGCCTGCCGAAACGCAAACAGGATTGCGACGGTCACGACGATGCAGGCGATCTGGATAAGTCGGATCATAGACACAACCCATACAGCACTCTTCGAAACCCTGCAATCGCGGGGCTTTTTTCGATTGGAGACCTGAATGCCTTATGACAGCAATGGCAACTACACGCTGCCGGATACGTACTTCGTCGAGAACGGCGACACGGTCCTGCCGATCCAGCACAATCCGCCACTGGAGGACGTACAGGCGGCGTTGAGCTCGGTTCTGCTCCGGTCGGGCGTCGCGCCGATGACCGGCGACCTGAAGATGGGCACGAAGAAAATCACCGGCATGGCGGATGGTGCGGCGACGACCGATGCAGTCACCAAGGGCCAGCTCGATCTGCAGAGCGTCAAGTATGTCACGAAGGCCGGAAACTATACGCTGGTAGCCAGTGACAATGATGCCGTGATGCGTTTCACAGCGACCGCGACTGCGGCTCTAACTGCTGCCGCCACACTTGGCAGCAATTGGCACGCCACAATCTATGCAGACGGTGGCGATGTGACGATCGATCCGAACGCGTCGGAGACCATCGCAGGATCGGCGACGCTGAAGGTTACGAACGGTTCCAGCGTGTTCGTCTTCTGCAACGGGGCAGCCTTCTTCGCGATCTGGCTTCAATCGAAATGGCGCCCGCGAGGTATCGGCGAAATATATTACGCCAACACGGCCATCGCCGGCGTTGATATCCCGCCTTCGGACACGACCGATACGGTGTGGGTGGAATTGACCTCCGGCCTTACAGGTGTCGGCGCGTTCAATGAAAACAAACTGACGAGCGAAAGCGTCTCCGGCTCCGCTCCCCTGGTATTGGCCTCTGCTATTGTCAACTTCGCCGCGTCTCCGATCAACGGCAAGACGATCCGTCTTCTCAATTTGGAAGAACGCATTCTCCGACCCTCGGTATCGCCTGGCACGCTGCAAAACGACCAGATCCAGGATCACGGCCATACCATGCTTGGTTCAGACGGTACCGGCGGCGGCGTGGCAATGATCAATAACGGCGCGGGCGCCTTCGCTCCCAACAACAGAACCACCAGCGCCAATATCAACACGGCCGGCGGCGCACCGCGCATTGGCACGGAAACCCGCATGAAGAACATCGGCGTCAAAGCCTACATGAGGATCGCGTAAATGCCCTATGCAGTTGGACTTGATACTGTCGGAACCGACAATCCCATCGTCGTCGAGGGCGTGCCTGTTGCAGGTGAATATCTCGAAATCTCATGGGAGGACTATACGGCCGCCATCAACTGTCTGGTGAGCGGCCAGCATGTTTGCGTGGTCAACTGGGTGTTCATCCTCGATTACCAGCTCCCGCCGCCTGACGGGCAGTAACGCCAACTTCGGAGACATCATCATGATGACAATTGTGCCCGCCGGCTGGCTCCAGCCGGTGAAGATGACCCGTATTGTCCTGCATTGGAGTGCCGGCGCCTGGAAGGCTTCGGAACTCGACAAGGAGCACTATCACATCATCGTCGAGAACGACGGCAACCTTGTCCGCGGTGACCACACCATTTCCGACAACGTCAACACCGCTGACGATGACCATGCCGCCCACACTCGCGGCTGCAACACCGGCGCGATCGGCGTCTCGATGGCCTGCATGGCGGGGGCGATCGAAAGCCCGTTCAAGGCCGGCAAGTTCCCGATGACCGAAACGCAGTGGAACACGGCGATCAGGGTCATTTCCGAGCTTGCTCGCTTCTACAAAATCCCGGTCACGGGCAAGACCATCCTTTCGCATGCTGAAGTTCAGAAGAACCTCGGCATCCAGCAAGCCGGCAAGTGGGACGTCTCCCGTCTGCCGTTCGACAGCAAGACCGTCGGCGCAAAAGCCTGCGGAGACAAGATGCGAGCAGCCGTCAAGGCGCTCCTGGCCTAACCCCACCCCCAACATCGAGGTTTGAAATGCGCGCACTGCTCATCGTGGCAGCGGCGGCCGTTGGCCTGTCCGCATGCACCACCAGCGATACCAGCAAAATCGATACCGCCATCCAGAAGAACCTGCCGAAAACCTGCTCTGCAATCGAGACGGCGCACGTCGCATTCGTTGCTGTCGCAGCCACCGGCAAGATCAAGGACAGCACAGTCCGCAAAGAAGCGGCCGCTTATCAGGGCATCCAGATCGTCTGTGCCGACCCCGGCAAGGCCACGGCCGTCAGCACGCTCGTAGCTGCCGCTCAGGCCTACGTCGTCATCTCCACCGCACTCAAGGAAGCAAAGGCGGTCGCAGAATGAGCGCTGAACAGACCCTCAACAGCAAAATCACGAATGCAGTCGCATCGGCGGTGGCAAGCCCGGTGACTGCGGCAAAGCCGGAAGATGTGAAGCCGATCTCGGCCAGCGTCATCGCCTCGATCGTGCCGCAGATCCTGCACGCAACCAACAACGAGCCGTGGTGGCAGTCCCGAGTGACATGGGGCGCCATCCTGTCGCTCCTCGCCTCGATCCTCGCAATCTTCGGCGTTGCCTTCCCCTCCGAGCTGCAGGGGCAGGTGCTGACGGCGATCATGGCGGCTGTGCCGCTCATCGGCGGACTGGTCACGCTCTACGGCCGTTGGGCCGCGAAGACTCCGATCGGCAAGTAAGGAAGAGATTGATGGGCGCACCTGTCGTCAAATCGACCAATGGTTATGGCCTGCCGGTGACTGTCGTTGCGAGTGGTGGCCTTCCTGTCGAGGTCGCCAGTAACGGTTATGGGGCGCCCATCATCGAAGTTGCACAGGGCGGACTTCCCATCACCTATGATCAGGGCGGTGGGGGCTTCACGCCGCTTGCCGATGGCGACACCATCGCCTTCATGGGCTGCTCCGTCGATTACGACAGCAACTGGTATGGCCTTGTCCCGGCGCTTTGTGCCCGCATGGACTACCGTCTGCAGCCAAACCCGTTCGGCTGGTTCGGCTGGTTCGGCACGCGTCCGGATGAATGGCTCACGACAATGCCGAGCTTGCTCGCCGCCGCTCCCAACGTTCTCTGGATTGGCGACTGGGTGAATGCGACAGTGCCTGGAACCGCGCCGTCGCTTTCCACCGAAACAGACGTTGTCGAGCAGTGCATGCAACAGTTCGGTGCACTGCCGACCAGCAAAGAAATCTGGCTGACGACGACGCGACGGGTTCAGACTGCCGAAGACAACGGCAATATCGCCTTGCTGGATGCCATCAACGCATGGTGTGCGGCGCAGGCCGGACGGAAGATCGGCAATGCTCGCGTCCGATTCTTCAACGCACCTTATGACCTGTCGAACGATGGTGCCGACAAGCTCGACACTCGCGACGGATTGCACGACAACACGCGCGGCGCCTTCTCCAACCGTGCCAAGAAGTATGGCGATCAGATCCTGCCGCTGCTTCCGACCGGTCGCGTATTGCCTACGCCCGGTTCTCCGCCAGCTGGTAACAAAACCACCAATCCGCTTTTCACTGGCAGCTCCGCTCTCGTGGCGACCGGCGCTGGCGCCGCCAATGTCTCAGGCACAAAGGCAACCGGTATCGGCCTGGTCAACAATGTCGCGTCTGGCGTCACAGTCGTTGCAACTGCCATGGACCCCGGCCAACGCTTTGTTCTCAGTGGCAACCAGCCCGGAACGTCAGATATCTACATGACGGTGTCGGTGGCCGGGCTTGAGCGCGGGAAGAAGTATATTGCCTACGCGCGCTATCAGCTTTCCGCAGCGGATGGTGTCTCGCCGGCAAGTACGATCCGCAATTTCTCGTTTGCGTCTCAGTCTCCGATCGCCATCGGCAACGATGGGCGCGGCGCGTTGATCACCGGTTACGGTGACGTTCCGTCACCCATGCGCGGCACCAACTACCCATTGAACCCGGAAACCGGTGTTGCGGAGTATATTGGTGAACCGTGGCTGGTGAGTCGCCCGAAGACCTGCCCTAACAACGGCTCTTCGCAATTCCGCTTCTTGATGACGCCTTTCGTGGGCGCCGTCGACATGATGATCGACTTTACCGACTTTGTTGTTGTCGAGATCCACGAGCGCAAGGCGAAGCCGTACTACCAGGGCGCCGTTCTCAATCGTATCGGAACTGGCACCTATCTCCGCTTCGCAGATGGCTATATCGGCCCGTATAGCTGTGGCGGCAACTTCCCCGCGCAGAACAGCACGACAAAGCTCTATTCGATCGCAACGGCAAACGCGAACAACTTGTGGCTCTTCAGCCCTGGCGACTGGTCGGGTGATCCGGACAGCTATGACGGAACCGTCGAGGTGATGAAGTCAGGTTCTGGCACGTGGACGCAAGTTGTAGCCTCGCTCGCCGCGGCAAGCTGGCAGTTCAACTTCACCGGTTACGGGCTTGCTGCCGGCGACCAGGTGCGCACGACGGTCACCGCGACTTCGACAGGCTTCACGCCGACGACGGCGAGCGAGATCATCACCGTTACCTAACCCCCACCGCCCCATCATCTTGCGCGCGTACCCAAGGTACGATGTGCTCGGAGAGCGCCATTCGCGCTCTCTGCCCCCACCACCCCATCATCGTTCGGCGGTGGACTTGCCTGCCTTGTCGATTTTCATGAGCTAAAGGCGGTCGTTAAAAAGCTTCTGTTCTTGCTCTACGCGTTCAGGCGAGTAGCAACCCTTCATCCATCCGTAGCTCATTGCTGTTCCGTGAAACCTTCCCAGGAATTTGTCGACGGACCACTGGAGCAGGGCGCCTCGCCAGAACATGCCTGAGCCTTTGCTGCAGCCGAACTTGGTGCATCGGAACTGGATGGCATCTGAGGGAGTACAAGTGAATCCAAAGTTCTGGAGCTTGCTGGCCAAAACAGCTGGATCGTCGGCTGACCCTCCTGCCATTTTCTCTACCCATCGTTCGAATTCATTGAGACGAAGGGGCGGCTGATCGTCAGACCGTGGCCCTGCGGCGTCCGCGGGGTTGCACAACAGACTAAGGACCAGCAAGTAGAATCGCTTGCGCAAGGGGACCATCTCCAGGAATTCCGTGCACAAGCACAACTTAGGACCGTCCATCTGTCAAGCTGGGTGGAACGTGCCCATCGCCCCATCATCATTTGCTTCGTGAACCGGTGACCGGCTATGAATTTCGCCAAGATAATCGGCCGGTCGATTCTGCGGGGCATTCATGGGCGGTTCAACGGAGTCAGGAAAATCGCTGCTCGCGAGGCTCTTTTTGCTTCTAGTAGCTACTTGGCTTTTGCTTGGCCTTTTTTCGTCGTTTGTTTTGATTGTCGCGAATTTCATACCGTCTACCGAGTGGGCAGCAGCGACGCATCACTGGCGCATGATATTGGGCCTCGTGTGCGCCCCTCTATTTGTCTGGGTCGCCTGGAAAGGCGGCGAAAAAGCTAAAGCGAGCGAACTGAACCGTGTTTTCGTTGCGTCGTTCAGCGCGGTTTTTGGTTACTTTCTGGGAGGCAATATTCTCTTCATTTGGCCGTTGCTGCTCGCGCTGACCGCAGGCCATCAAGTTTCGCTCCCGTTTACGGTACTGCGAGCAACAGATATCGGTGTAAAGTACTGCCACTCACCGGTCATATTGGTAGACATGCCTTTTTTTGCCCATGGAGTGTGCCACGTCCCCGAGGGCATCAGAACTAGCCTGTCACCGGGCAGCCGCATCCTCGTACGCGGTTGGGGAACGCGCTACGGAGTTTACGCAGACGAATTGCGCCTGATTGCCCCGAAAGGATCTCGTCTCTAAAGGTCTTGCGGCCTAACCCCACCGTCCCATCATCGTCTGCGGCTGAGGCGTCGGCCGGCGATGCCATAGAGGATTAGCAGAGAAAACGACGCCATCCACCCGCACCACATGCTAGCAAACCAGGCGGCCGCGAAATCCAAAGGACCGAACAAGATTACACCGACCTCACACTTTGTGTTTGAACATTGTGAAGGCGCGAACGCCAAGGCGTAAGTTCCGATCGCTCCGACCGCTATGCCGCCGATTGCTGCCAAGAACAATTGCATATCTGAATATTCTGAATTGCCGATTTCGACACGTTGTCTTCTGATCAGCGTTAAGCTCCAGAACACGGTGGGAACTACGGTTCCTGTCGCCGCCAGGGTCATCGACAACGGCGTTCGGCTGAAGAGCATTGGGATTATATTGCCGTATAAATACGAGAGGACGATGATACTTGTCATTGGTGCAAGCATCCATCCTTTCGGCTTGTCTTTCTCGCGAAGCCAAGCCCATACAGAGCCGATGGCGAAAAGCAGAGGCACTGGTGGAAAATGCCAAGTTAGGGCAATCACTTAAACCGATCCCGATAACGCAATTAGACTTGAATGTGTATGACAACTTGCACGTACAGGCTAGGGTCAGGACCTATTAAATTGCTCGCGGCGGCCTGCCGCCCTTACGGCCCTATTACGTTATTGACAACCGCCGCAAACTAAAAATATCCGTTATTAAGTTGCATTTTCTTAGATATGGTCTTGAAATATTCTGGACCATTTCAGGCTGCTATTAAAGTATATATTGATTGTGCCGCTTAAACAAGCAGGGGGACTATTGCAAATGGGTCCATTGACTGATCTTGCTAATTTTTTCCTTGAGAGGATTGTATATGGCTGGAGATCAAGAAGTATATTGGCAAATATAATTATGATTTTGGCTTTTCTTGTTGTTTTTGTGTTTACTGCCGCCGCCCTTCTCATGACGGTTCAAACTCATCTTTAATTTATTAGCCCCAACCACCGCATCATCTTATGCCGCTCCCACCTTGGCAGGAAAGTGCCGTCGTATTACGGTCTCTCTACGCAGGTAGGGGCCGGGCGCATCAATGTTAAAAGCACTATGGATAGTTTCTATCGCTGCATTCCCGTTAATCCTCTTCGGCCTGCGGGTTCGTGAGATCTACCTTTCCAATAGGTGGCGACCCGCAACAGCGAAGATCACGGCTTGCTACAAAGCCACGATTGTTGATGTTGATAGCTTATTCGTCGACGTAGAGTTTGTTCTCGACGGCACGCCCTATCGCAAAACTGAGATTAACACACGTCAGATGCGCCGGGATGGCTTGGAACCTGGGTCTCTTATTGCGGTGTTCGTCAATCCAAACGACGCCGGTGAGGTCGTCCTAGACAAGCGCGACACTAACTTCCTAGACGTCTGGGCGAGGTCGTTTGTCATGAGATTTTTGTCGACGTCATCTGGAAGGGTCTGAGCCTCATCGCCTCATCATCAAGCGACCGCGGGAGTAACAACGCTCACTCAACGAAACTTCGGGATGCATTTGACTTCATTGGGCTGACCAATGCGCCCGCCTATGACGAGCTTCATTTCCGAGGGCGGGCATGAACCGTCAGTGACGATGACCTGTTGCCCTTGTCTGAGCTCGCCCTTCGCAGGAACCTTGTCTACAAGCGGGGGGCCGCAACCGACGAGGGCGGATAGATACAATATGAGGAGCGCGCCACGCGTCATTAGTTGCTCCAATTCATCAATAACGGTTGCAGAAAGCTATGCGATTCCCACCACCCCGTCATCAAAAGTTGACGTCACTTGGTGTTCGCCTCGTCTGCGATAAAATCCATGAAGTCATGGCTGTCCATCACCGTTTGAACAACGCCGCTTGGGTGGATGAAGATCACAAGCCAATGTGTGCTGTCGATCTGAAATGCAATGTGGAACCCGTCCATGGTCACCTCCTGTTTGCCAGGAGTTCAGCACGTCTTCGGGAGTAGGTCGAACCCCCGCATACGGGGGGCGAAAAATAGCCCGCCGAAGCGGGCTAGTTGGCACAACAGGAAAGCGGACCGCGCGGCGAGGCCCACGAAGGCGCACTGTTGGAGACAGATTCACCACGCGGTCCAGCGCTTCAACCGAGATCTATGGCAAAAGTTCCCGGCCGTCCGATTGGGCGGCTTTTCTTTATCCGCATGCCGGCGTGTCCGGTCGAAATGGCATTGAAAGGGCAGGGCAAGGAAAAGGATGTCAGACGACATGAGCAACAACAACGATGCCCATCGGGTCTATACCGATGCCATTACCGCCCAGCTCGGCGAGCGGGTCACGAATCTTGGCCGCCGGCAAACGGATCTCGAGACTGAGGTCCGATCCGGCTTCAAGAATATCGACACCGCCGTCACGTCTCTTGCGAACGAAACACGGGCCTCGATCGCCGCGCTCTCGACGAACCTGGCAGAGCGCAACAAGCCGCAATGGCAGGCGCTTGGTGTCGCATTGACCTTCGCAGCCATGCTGGGTGGCCTGGCGTACCTACCGATCCGAGAAGCAACGAGCGACCTGAAGGCGTCCGTCAACATCCTGGCGGACAAGATGGTGACGCAGCAGGAACTGGAGTGGCGCACCGCTCGATCGGCAGAGGATCGGGCTAGGTCCGACGCCGCGGTCAAGGATCTGCGCGATAACCAGGTACCACGGGAAGAACTCGACCGCGTATTCGGCAGCTACGACCAGCGCTTCACCGATCAGCAGCGGCAGATCGACGAGGTGAAGACGGCGCAGGGCTCTGTCTATGGTGCTCGGGATATCTTGCTCGACCTGAGAGAGAGGATCGACCGCATGGAGCGGCAGCGGCTTTCAGCGGCTCAAAGCGGCGGTTGATCTCCGCACCAGTCGTTCTTATGACGCGGCCGCCAATCCCGAGCAAAACCCTCTTCGAGCAGCTTGCCCCCGATCTCTTCCCCATTCGTTCGGTAGATGTTGATGAGCGGTCGATGCTTTGGCGTGTTGTCGTAGCCCTTGATTTCGATACGCAGGCCACGTTCTTCCAAAAGCTCTTTCAGCCTTCCCTTGGCGATTAACGCCAGCTTACGTTCCTTGATGCACTTGGCGTGCGATCCAATCTCCGGTGTGTCTATGCCCGAGACGAATGGCACTCCTCCACCCAATAATCTCATAAGCTGCCCGTCGCAGCGCACCGTGTCACCATCGATCGCGGACAGCGACAAACACATCATCATCGTCGCCATCATTGCGGGCGCACCGGACCGGTGATCGGCTCTTTGTGGGGATAGTGCTCCCAGCACCACCAACGCGTCTCAACGCTCTTGTTGGCCGAAAACCCGAATCTACCCGACTTGCCGCAGCCGGGGACAATGCAATAGTGGTCTAAAATCGGGTTTGCCCGAGTGCCGATGAATGTCCATCGTCGCTGATGCTGTTGTTCGAGAGAAGCCGTGGTCCTGGGAGAATGAATGAGCGATATTTGGTCCATTCGTGAAGCTCGCTTGTTAGAAGAGGAACGATCCGTTGTGAACGACCTGCGCGAGTCAGGAGCAGGCATCAAATCGGTTTGGGATCTAGTCAATAGCCGAAGTGGATACCCGCATTTGGTCCCGATCTTGATGAAGCATCTGCAATTGCCTTACTCTGATCGAACGAAAAGCGGGATTGCTAGAGCGCTAGCAGTTCGTGCAGCCAGGGAATATTGGGATTTCCTTGTTCAACTTTATCTCGATGCAAAACAAGGCAGGGGGCCCGTCTTTCCTGATGAAGAGACGGAATTCGAGCTCGGTTTCAAAGACGCGTTAGCTTGTGCGTTGTCCGGGGCGGCAACTGAAATTAACCTTCCCCAACTTATTGAATTGGCGAAAAATCCGGCGAACGGAGAAAGCCGCCTTCTGCTGATTGGATGCTTGAGGCGCTCGAAAGCTGCCATCGCCAAAGAGGCCGTGGAGCAGCTACGACACGACCCACAGCTTGCTAAGGAAATCAATTCCTGGCGGAAAAAGTGACCCCGCAGCATCGAGGCGGCGCGACACTGTAGTCTCCTAATCACCATGGTCGAAACAGCGACGGTGGCACCTCACAATCGGCTATTTAAGATGGGTCTGTCGAAGCCTGTCGTAATGCTCTTCGACCATCCGCGACGCCTCGCGCGCCGTCTCCGCCCACCCCTGCTGGGGCATGATCCGTCGACGCACCCACGAGGCAAAGTCAGATCGGGACCTACCGTGTATTCATCCGGCTGGGTAATACGTACCAAATGCTTCCGTCGGCCCTTGGCGGACTTCTCGGCACCCGCTAAACGTGCCGCTAGAGTTGCGAGGGCGCGATGGTCAGAGGCGGAAAGCAGAAACGAGGCGATATCGTTAGGATCGAAATCGGAAACGGAAAGCAATTTCACGCCGTTGCCCTAACAAATCCTCTGTTCGCTTTTCTCGACGGTGTTTCCGAACGCGGAGAACCGGTTCAAGACGTGCGAGATCGAGCGGTTCTCTTCAAGCTGTGGGTGATGGACAGTGCTGTGAAGTCCGGGCGATGGGCCGTCGTAGGAAAAGTTGACCTACCCACGGTGTCCACGTTAGACGGGGCGGTGTTTTTCAAGCAAGATCGGATTTCAGGAAACATAACGGCGTATGATACCGTAATGAGTGCCGAGCCTACGCTCAGCTTTGAAGAGGCAGATCGCCTAGAATGCGCTGCTGTTTGGAGCCCTGAGCATGTTGAAGACAGGCTTCGTGATCATCTGGACGGCATCTCGAACAAATGGTGGGCGTCAATGCGGCCGCGGAAAAATCCCTAATCGTCTCTTCTGGAAATGACGCGGCGCAGCTGTCTTTCCAGCCTGCCGCAACGCCTCTCTTACTGACGACGTAATGAGACTTTCACGGTTTCAAAAACGCTGGCGCCAGCTTTCAACAAATCTTGTTCAAACCACATGCTTCGACCTGGCCATAACTCCAGCCGCTTGGCCCGCGACTTCGCCGAGGCGACTGCAGACAAGTAGAATTTCTTAAGGGCAGTTGAAGGAGGAATGTGGGCGTCACCACACGTGAAAAAGCTCTGATAAGATAGTGTGAACCGAAACACTGCGCCCGCCGAACTTGGCAGCGGGATCGTGACCATCTTAATATGACCAGAACCGGAAAACTGATCGACCACAAAAAGCCGTGTACCATCCGAATATTCATGCGGTTTGAAGCCGAAATCGTCAGTCGCGAAAGAATGGTGCTTGATGAAAAGCTGTTGGAGTCGGGTGCTCGACTGTTCAAGCAACTCGCTATCAGGGCGGCGCGAGACAGGCAGATGGCCATCTTTCACGATGATGCACTCCGACAATCGTTCTTTGATGAAGCGATCCAATCGCTCAAGAGAAAAGACGAACTCAGTCTCGGCCATCAGGCTTCCCCATCCACTTCGCCATCTTTATCCAAGTCATGCACCGGCAGATAAGTGTTCTTCTCCATCCACTCCCGGACAATGAGCCGAACGGTATCATTGCGCGTCTTGCCGAACTCGTCAGACAGATCCCGGAGAGCTTCTTCGATGTCATCGTCGAAGGCGATTGATCCATTGCGCAAAAGCAACGCGGCGCGGCGGAGCAAGACCTGGAGGTCAGCTCTGGCTATGTTGGCGATCCGATCGGCGGCATCTTCGAGAAGGGAAGCTATAGCCATCGTCTAGTCCATAAGGTCGGCATCCAAAGCCAATGCTGCGATACTGATCGCTCCTAATTTCTGTTCCACCGTCTTACGTGGCGCACGAGTTCAAAAACTTGCGTCTCTAAATCAAGCGCGCCCTCCATATCATCTCGGGTAAAGTTTGCGGCTACAGCGTGTGCAAGCTCTACTTTGTTTTTGTTGAACTGCTTGAGATACGCGTGTTCCGGCAGTTCATCGTAGAGCCCGGCGTTGAACTGACCGTTGCCAACGATACGTTCATAGACGGCATTTGGCACGTAGTTCTCGATCTCTCGGCCGGCCGTCACCCAGACGAAGCCGTTCATTTTCTCTACTTCCTCTTTAATTCTCGTCTTCGTGGCATTGATGTTCATACGGGGCTTGCGAGCCTTCTGCTTATCCTTTGCTGCCCGCCCAAGATGGCGATCACTGTCGATCACCATTGCGACATTCCTGTTCAAGGACAAGATTGAGATCAGTTCCCCTTCTTTTTGGACGCCGGCACTTTCTAGATGCGATAGAAGTCGCCCGCCATAAAACATCATCGAGTAGTGGACGCCTTCCTTTATTTCCCCTTTGGTAAGAAGATCGATCCACGCACGTATGTAAATGCGATCGGACGGCCCTTCTATCCATATGATACCATTTGCCTGCAGCATGTCAGATGCGCGGATATCAAGGTCATCGAGGATCGCTCGGTTGCTAAAGTACTCCGCGGACGTGACGGCTTTCGCCGCTCCATTAATGTTCTGCACGTGAACAATCTGGCTATCGTTTCGCCGAGAGGCCCAATCGATTCCCACCGGGGAATGGGTGGTCAGTACGAGGATGAAGCCTTCCTCATCACGCCTGCGCGAAAGGAAGTTCAATAGTCGCCGCAGGAGTGCCGGATGGAGGTTGTTTTCCGGCTCTTCGACGGCGAGCACAATCTTCGTCCAATTCACAGATTTCAAGCGTGGCGCGAGTCGCAGGAAGGCAAGTATGATGAACACGCTTTTTAGACTGCTGCCGGATTGGGAAAGTCGGATCTCTCCCTTAGCTTCTTCTTCGAGAAAGATTTCCCATAGACCATTTCCATCTTCACGAACTGAGATGCGTAAGAATTCGCTGTCGCCGGCGTAGATTTCGTTCAGCTCACGCAGCAATTCGACTTCAACTTCGCGCCGAGGGTAGGCATCGTGGTTAATGAAGGTGCGGATTACATTGGTGGTGCCCGATCCGTTAGCGGCTATCGTTGGTTCACTCATGCCCCCTTCTGGTTTGACATCTCGCTCGGCGTCGATCCTCACAAACGCGAAATTATCGAGTGGCCACTTAGCGTTTGAGGCAATACTGTCGCCAACGTCCTGGCGGCTTCGTTCACTGATCTCTCGTAGATCCAACCCACTCTGAAGCTTTGCCTTCCAGTCTCGCCTGAGCGATATGGTGATTGGCAGTCCAACAAAGCGCTTACCATAATGCCAGTGGCTGGAGTAGTTCGCCAAATCGCCGCCGCGGGTGTTGTCTGGGAAAACCCTCATCAATTCCGGCTCGGTCAAAACGACCGCAGCTCGAAATTCAAATTCGGACTGACCTCTTCGGTGGAGTTTTGGGCTATAGATTTGGCCGCGACTGATCGCCAAAGCCAGTGCATCTACCAGCGCAGATTTGCCAGAGTTATTCCGACCTATGACCAGATTTATCGGCATGATCCGCTCGAAGCCGGTCGGATCGTTTCCAAAGCATTTGTAGTTTCTGATCTTCAATGAGAAGCCAGGGAAAATTTCGTTCATCGTCTCAACTCGAAGTTCTGCGCGGCACTGACGGTATGAAGCCGACAATAGACGAGTCGCATCTTTGCACTTCGCTACCCTAGTGCGAGTTACCAGTTGTCCACAGCTTGCGCTGGAACGATACGGCTGCCTGTGGACGTTAGCGAAAGGGCAACGATGATCCCATCGAGCCGTTCCTATCCTGCCGTTGCTCTTTCACCTTCCTCGGACGAACACGAGGAAAGCCAATGCAGGAAAACATCCGCCCAATAGCTCCAGTCAGTATCTCAGGCTTGGAGCCGCAGTCGCCGCCCACCGGCATGCCCATCTTCGAGCTCGTCAAGCCGACCGAGCTCTATGTGGATCCCGCGTATCAGCGGAACATCAGTGAGAAGGGCTCGCGTCAGATCAGGCGAATCATCGAGGATTTCGACTGGGTGAAGTACAAGCCGCCGATTTGTGCTTACGCGGAAAACGACGGGCAAACGATCCTGAAGGTACTGGACGGCCAGCACACCGCGATTGCTGCGGCTTCCAACCCACACATTGATAAGATCCCAATCATGATTGTTGAAGCCGAAACCACGGTCGCGCAGGCGAAGGCTTTCATTGGGCAGAATACAGAACGCCTCGGCGTCACGACACTTCAACTGCACCAAGCCGCGCTCGCAGCCGCTGACGAGGACGCTCAGACGCTGGAATTAGTGTGCAGTAGGGCAGGGGTTAAAGTGCTGAAAACAACCAATGCGTATACAGGCACCGGCGTCAGACAGACGATTGCCATCAAGCAGGTTGAAGCACTCATCAATCGGCGTGGCCCAAAGCTCGCTCGCGAGATCCTGGAGGTTCTGGCAAACGCTGAGCGCGGACCGTTGACGGCGCCACAGATCAAGGCAGTTGAGTTGCTTATGACCGATGCCGAATATTGCGAGAAGATCACACCGGAGGACCTAACGGAGGCTATCGTGGACCTGCTATTCACGGCCGAAGACGAGGCGAAAATCTTCGCGGCAACTCATAAGGTCCAGTTCTGGAAGGCATTGGCGATTACCTGGTTCAGGAAGTGCAAGAAGAAGCGTCAGGTGCTCAAGAGCGTCGCCTAACCGTCACCGGCATTTATCCCGAAATGTGCCGCCCGGGTTACCGGACGGCACGATATGAGAGTGACACGACCACCCGCTTTTGTTACCAGTTCTCGAAGCTTCCCAAGCTGAATACGAGGGTTCGATTCCCTTCACCCGCTCCAGCAACCTTCACAGCGGAATTTTACAGAGTCTACCAGCGCCCATTCCTTTTCCGTGGCGCTAGACGACTATCAGGTGGTCTCCACTGTCATCCTGAGGGCAGGCAAATGGCGACTTATCGCGCCGGCAATCCTGCCAAGGTAAGTATCACACATGCTCCAATTTTTATGGCCAGCTTGAGCATTTGACGGCTGATTGCCGAGATTCGCTTTGAAGAGAGATGAGGCGGCAGTCAGACGAGAGCGATGACCGACAGGTTTGAAAGTTACGATGCCGAACAACGCGCGATGATCGATTGGTTGACTGGCCGTTCTCCGGATGCTCGCCATGCCATTGCCCTGGAGCTCAATTTTGACTTCGCCGAAGATGTATTCGAGTGGATTCTGACCCAGCCGGACTGCGATTTGGCAACTGCGGCAAGCTATTTCTGGCGGGCAGGACCCCTGGAACGGCTTGAAGATCCCGATTTCTTCGGGGAAGAGAGTTTAGCATTAAAGCGGCTGGTAGAGCGCGTTAACGCAGGTTTTTATAGCCGATCGGAGATCTTTTACCGCGGGCAGGAGCCACGGAGCGGCGAAGAGGTTGACAGCGCAACACTTCAAGAAGCCGAAATGTTGCGAGAATTTGCGCGTACCCATAAGGCCTCTGATCTTCCTTGGACCCTCCCTGAGGCATTGGTGCCGCCGTTCGGACATCGCGTAGTTCGCATTTTGGAGGAGGAAGATTTCGATAAATCGGAGGAACTCCGGATACTGTTTGCCGGGCTTGGTACAGGTTCCGGACCGGCCGCAGAAGAATTCACATGGGCGAAGCCGTCCCCAGGAAATATAGCGCGGCGTGCGCAGAGTTCTGTCGTTGGAGAGGGAGCCGCAAGATCGAGCAGGTCCAATTTAACGCCATTATATCTTTACATCGCATTCGTTGTGGCGGGATGGGGACTTGTTTACGTCTTTGAGCCTCCAAGGCTCGTGTACACGGTTATGATTATATGTTGCATACAGTTCGGAATTACGACCGGCATTAGGCTGCGATCTCGAAAATAGAAATCTTGCAGTGGGCATGCGAACATGCCCACTGCAAGCTCAATTCTTTCTAGCCCTCAATCTCTTCCGAAAATTGTGATTGGCCGATATCGACGATGCGCGATCGCAAGCGAGCGATCCGGGCGAATGATATAGGTTTCCTCGACCTGCCGGCCGAACTGGTCGATGAAATCGTGCGGGAAGGTCGAGCCGATTGGCGACTTGGTAAGCTTCGAACGCGGCTGACCACTATAGGTGATGCTGCCGGGAATGGGTTCGAGGCCGGGACCGTTATACTCGACGGTGGTGCAGCCGGCGAGCGCCAGCGCGCTGATCAAGCCAAGTGCGATCAGTTTCATGTTGGATGCCTTTCTTTCCGCAGCACGGCGCCAGTCTACCTCAAATCGCCGAAAGCTCACGACACAAACGGCACCGGTGTCTTCAACCCTTCGGGAAGAGGCTTACGACCAACAGCCTACTGCTTGGCGAAAGTGACCCAGCCGGCCATGTTGCCGCTCTTGGGCCGATCTGCTAGAGCGGCAATGTCGAAAAAGGCAGGACCGGATAAGGTAAGCCCGGTCCCTCCCATCATGGGAAGCTCTGCTCCGTGTTTCACACGAGAACCCGCGACGTGGCCCGCATGCGAATGCGGGGTCCCGGCGGCATGCGGAGCGTTGGAAGACGCACTCCTCCGGGATTTATTCTCAAAGGAGACAGTCATGCGTTTGAACCATCTTGATTTCTACGTGCCCGATATTGCCGCTACGACGGATTTCTTCCTGCGGTATTTCGCTCTCGAATTGCGGGAGATGAGCGAACGGATCGGCCGGGCGATCCTCTACGACGACCAGGGCACGGAGGTCGTTCTCAGTCGCCCGTTGCCAAAATTCGGCGGTGCCGATCAGGTCGAACTGCAGCGACAAACCTATCATATCGGCTTTATTCTTGCTGAAAGGTCGGATGTCGATGGGCTTCATGGCCGCCTGGCAGCGGACGGCGCCGCTGTCTCAGGGCCGCCTGCCGCCATTCGCGGCGGCTGGCTCTTCTATTGCACCGCGCCCGGTAACATTCTTGTCGAAGTCGGCTGGCGTCCACCGGTCTGAACAGAGACCTGAAACGAAAATGGGCGGCCGAAGCCGCCCATCCTCATTCAATCGATCGCTTGCTCAGAACTCTGTCCAGTCGGCTTCCTGGCTGCTGGACGGGGCAGCGGCATTGCTCACGCCGAAGGCGCTGGCGAGCTTCTGGCCGAGCGCGCGGGCAGGCGAAG